>OGSV01000084.1_pt1 | contig 117406 bp, 124 predicted proteins | sample 1574221 | NCBI WGS metagenome assembly OGSV01 (sample SAMN03295823, study PRJEB24534) | human gut metagenome | isolation source: fecal sample 4 from infant 3 | host: Homo sapiens | place: USA: Pittsburgh, PA | collected 2014-07 | reverse complement strand
CCCCATCCCGAGGAATTGCTGCAAATCTACATCATTTTAGGCCCTTTTGCTTCAAGTCGAAGCGAAACGGGGAAAATTCCTGTCATTTTGCAGGATTCCCTTTCTGGACTAGTCGTCCATATCGAATTGCTGTATTTATGCAGGATTTCGCTTACTGAATAGGAGCGTCTGGAGAAATCGTGGAGTTTTGCGGATTTCGACTGCCGGATGGGCGTGTCCAGGGAAATGGTGCAGTTTTCAGAATGGTGGAAATATCCATTTCCCTACTCAAAACTTCTTTCTCAACAGCCTGGTTTACGCAGGATTTCCGCCTCCTCCCTTGGGCAAGGCACCGGGGAGGACCAACATGCCGCTCCAGGCAAGACGCCGAGCAACGAGAAATGCTTAGGATATCCCTATCCTGCACGTTGCGCCTCATGACCCTGAACCGTTGTCCACCTTTCTTCTCTCCTCAAAAAGGAGAGGAAGCAGCAAAACCGCCCCGGCAATAGTCAGCCCGCCGCTGATCACATACACCGCCAGCAGGGAAAACGCATCCTTCAGATAGCCGGACAGGAACATGCCAATCACCATCATCCCCATAAATACAGGCATGATCGCCCCGGATACCCGGCCAATATATGCCCCTTCCGTGCTCCGTACAATAAGCGTCTGGATTCCGCTGTGAATGCAAGGGTAAACCAATCCGCTGATTACCAAGAGAATAATGGTCAGCCAGATCATCGTGGACGCGCCTATTCCCATCGTACAGACGGCGGTGACCAGCAAGCCGAACGTAATCATCAGATGTGGCTTCACCTTTTTGGCAATGCTCATGACGGCAATTCCGCCTGCCAGCATGGCTGCCCCATTGGTCATCACCAACCACTGCAGAAATGGTTTCTCCTGTCCCAATTTTTCAATGACAAGAAAGATTTGAAGCGGCTGAGTCAGTCCTGATCCAAATCCGACTACCGAAAAAGTCAAGCAAAGGGTCCTTAAGGATGGACTGGACCCGATATAGCGCAGCCCGGCCGTCATCTCTTTCATGAATCCGCCGGTCTCCCCAGACTTCGGTTCCTCGGCGTCACGGGGAAGCGTCGCTAATACAAGGGAAGACCCCAGGAAAAGCGCGGCCGTCAGGATCAGAGACGCTTTAATGCCGAACTGTATAAAAATAAACGTGCCGATGAGCGGACCCAAGACCGTAAAAACAGCGACAAGCGTTTGGGACATCGCCATCACGCCCTGCAGTTGTTCAACGGGTACATGCCGTTTGTACAATTTCATGCCCGAAGGCTGAGAAAATTGGGACAGGCTGGCCGAAATAAATGAGCCGATGAGAAGCGCAGTCCATCCGCCGCCCATAAGGGCAAGCAGCACAGCCACCAGGGACAAGGCGGACAGCAGATCGCTCCATACCATGGTCCGCTTCGGCCGCCACCGGTCGGCAAAGGTACCTCCGATAAGGGCGAAGAGAAAGATCGGCGAAAATTCCGCAACCGAAATCAGGGAGACATATACCGGATTATTGTTCGTCAATTCGGTAACATACAGAAGGACCGCATAATTCCGGATCCAAATTCCCAGCTGCAGCAGCGCCCGGGAAAAGATAATTGTTCGCACATAACGATTGGAAAACATGTTAATACCCCATATCCTTTACTAATTTTGATAACGTGCGCAGACGTTCGCCTATCAGCTCATCGTCGTCGCTCAGAGCTTGGCTGAACAGCTTCAGATCTTCATTGATCCCCTCATTGTCAGTGCATATCGCGACGGTCATGACATCCCCTTGCAGGCCAACCCGGTCGATGACGGGCTCCTGCGGGTCATATACATGCGCCTATTTATGCTTCGCGAAAATGGGCCAGGGACCGGCAAATCAGAATGGACATATCAAGAACGCGATGGAGAGGCAGTTCCTCCGATGGCCGTGCCCCTTTGTCTCCCGTGCTTCTCCGTACCTTGGCAGAAATGCCGGCTCTCCCCGTTCGGTTCCATTGAGCAAACCTAAGGAGAGGCCTTTTACATCCGTGTTTCGGGCGAGTCGTCCGTCAAGATGCTCATCGTTTTCTGACACGACAACAGGCTTGTGTTTAAAAGAAGTTGAAATTTTCATTTTGGTTCCCTCTCTTCATTTACTCAATTACTTATTTACTAATTTACTAAACTACTGATTCATTCTAACGTGCTTATCATGGCTCGTCAATCTGTTTTTTGCCTAAAAACGTTGGCAGCCGCTTTCACACAAAAGTCATATTTCGGCCCGCGGCCCTCGTCCTTCGTATGGTATAAAGGAAAATATTGGCGTTCCGATCAAATCCGGAGCGGGATGAAGGTCTCGCAGCGGAAGCGCGGGACGACGAGAGGCGCCATCCTACTTATCGCTTGAATGGAGGTCCATAGATGGAAGTCGAAGCTTTTTTAAGACAACAGAACGAAGCGGTGAAGGAGCGGGTGGCCAAGATTAACGAAATGGGCTGGAAGGTCACCTCTACCGGCGAGCAGGAATGGAATGACCGGCTGGAGCAAGCGCAGAACGAATGGAGCCGTTATTGCGCGGACACGAAGCAATTCCAGGAAGCCAAGAAGTACCAAGCGCTGCCGAACCTGTCCCCGCTCCAGCGCCGCCAGCTCGATGAGCTGCTCGCCATGTTCGGCAAACACCAGCTCCATCCGGAGCTTGCCGCCCAATCGGCCGAAATGACCAAAAAACTCGTCGATGCATTCAACAACTACCGACCCGCGCTGGACGGCAAACAGGTCTCGAACAATGATCTGCGTTCGATACTGGAGAACAGCGCGGATACGGAACTGCGCAAGCGAGCCTGGCTGGCCACCAAGCAGATAGCGGCCCGGGTCGAGGACCAGCTTCTTGCGCTCGTGGAGCAGCGCAATCGGGAAGCGCGCTCCCTTGGGTACGACAATTACTATCAGATGAGCTATGCGCTGCAGGAGCTGGATGTGGAGGAATCATTCGCGATTTTTGCCGAACTGCTGGCGTTAAGCGAGGAGCCGTACAAGTCCGTGAAGCGGGAGATTGACGAAGATACCTGCCGCCGGTTCGGCATGCGCGGAGGCGAGCTTCGGCCGTGGCATTATACGGATCCTTTTTTCCAGTGCGCCCCGCCCCAAGGCCAATGGAGCATGAACGATGAACTGCGGGGACGGCGGTTAGAGGATATCGTCCTGAACACGTTCCGCGATATGGGGTTGGAGATCGGCGATATTATGGACGCCAGCGATCTGTATCCGCGCGACAATAAATACCCGTTCGGCTATTGCACGAGCATGGGCCGGGAAGGCAAGCCCCGCATCATGATGAGCATCGATGCGAGCGAGTTCTGGCTGAGCGCGATGCTGCACGAGTTCGGGCATGCGGCGTATGACAAATATATCGATCCGTCGCTGCCGTTCCTGCTGCGCAAGCCCGCCCATACGCTGACGACCGAAGGGATCGCGATGCTGTTCGGCAGAATGACGAAGCAGTCCGAGTGGATTAAACGGTACATTTTCGAGAATCGCCCGCATGCCGCCTTCATGCGGGAGGAAGCCTCGATCGAGCAGGCGCTGCGCCGGGATATGCTGGTCAGCATGCGCTGGTACCTCGTGTTCACCCTGTTCGAGCGCGAGCTGTACGAGCATTCCGGAAGCGGGAAAGAGCTGAATGAGCGCTGGTGGCAGCTTGTCCAGCGAATTCAGCATCTCCAGCCGCCCGAGCATACCCATTATCCGGACTGGGCGGCGAAGATGCACTTCTCGCTCGCCCCGGTCAGCTATCAGAATTACATCTTGGGAGAGCTGGCCGCCTCTCAATTGCAGCATTATATCGAGGCCAATATATCGCGGCCTATGTATTCCCCGGAGACCGGCGCTTATTTGAAAGAGCGCTTCTTCTCCTCCGGCGCGGCGCTGTCCTGGAACGACAAGCTGCGGGAGGCGACGGGAGAGCCGCTCCAGCCGCGTTATTTCGTCGAGCAGTTCGTCCGCCATTCAGGCGCGTGACGCCTTAACCGAGACAGAGCCTTCATGACGGATCATGAAGGCTCTGCCCATAGTTTGAGGCTAGTACATGCGTTGGCAGATTCCCATCTGAGCGACATCTCTTGCTGCCAGCAGGTTGGCGGGCACCGGTTCATCTTCCCTGCTTAGCTTCAGCAGAAGCCAGAGCAGCGAATCGTCCAGGTAGGCCATCATCTCTCTACTCACTCCTCCTAGAAGGCGGCCGCCGTCTTCATCGCGGCCGCTATGCCTTGGTCAATCATGCGCTCCCGATGCTCCGGATATTGATCATGCCCTTCCACGATAACGGTGACGATGTCTTGTATCCCCAACAGCTCCAGATTGTGCCTCATCCAGTTCACGGCCATTTCCTGCTCCGCCGCCGGACCCCTGGAATAGACTCCCCCGCGGGCATTCAGCAGCGCGACTTTTTTGTTGCCAAGCATGCCGACAGGACCTTCGGGCGTGTAACGATACGCGATGCCCGGCTGGCTCACGTAATCGATATACGTATGCAGAACGGCGGGAACCGTCAGATTCCACATCGGAAAAGCAAACACGATCTTGTCCGCTGCCACGAACGGGTCCAGCAAACGCATAATGCCGCCGACCGCTTCCCTTTCCGCCGGCGATAGCGCTGCTCCTTTACGCCGCTTGGCCATGCCGTCCAGCATCACATCGTTGTAATAAGGCAGCTTCTCCCGGTACAAATCAACCTCAATCACCCGATCGGACGGATTGGCTTTCCGGTAAGTATCCAAAAACGCATGATATAGCTTTACGCTTGCCGATTGTTCGAGGGAACGGCAGTTAGCTTTGACGAATAAGACTTGATTCATTTGACATTCTCCTTTTGCGCATCTCTGTACTTGGGCTTTCATCATCAGCATAACAAGACCCCGGTCGAAGCGCGTCGGGAGAAAGCCGGGGACAAGCCTACTCAAAAAGCCCGATCAATGATCGGGCTTTTCTGCGACTTTGGATGTAGTTGTCACTCTGCCAATCCCTGCTTGACCGCGTATACCGCTGCCTGCGTCCGGGCATTCATTCCGAGCTTGTTCAACAGATTGCTGACGTGTGTCTTCACGGTCTTCTCCTTAATGTTAAAAGCGGCCGCAATCTCCTTGTTGCTTCGGCCCCGGGCAATCTGCCGCAGCACCTCCACCTCGCGGCTTGTCAGCCGTTCCAGCGGCGGAACCCCATCCTCCGGCGCATCGTCCTGCTGTGCGGAGAGATGCGACATCAGCTGCTCCGTCACATTCGGATGAAGCTTGGCCTGTCCCCGATGAACGTCGATGATGGCTTGAACCAGCTCATTCGGCATAATATCCTTCATGACGTAGCCGTTCGCGCCGGCCTGGATGGCAGGCACGACGTAATCTTTGTCCGCGAAGGACGTCAGGACGAGCACCTTCGTGTCCGGATGATGCCGGCGGATATGCCGGGTCGCTTCGATGCCGTTCAACTGCGGCAGCATCAGATCCATGAGCACCACGTCGGGGCGCAGCGCCTCTGCCATCCGGAGCGCGTCAGTGCCGGTCATGGCTTCGCCGACGATGTCAATATCCGGCTGCATCTTCAAAAAAAAGTGAAGCCCGCGCAGCACGACCGCATGGTCATCCACGAGCAGCACCTTGATCTTCATGCTTCCTCTCCTCCCTTCCGGCAGGGCAGTTCAACGCGAATGACGGTACCCTTGCGAGGCACGCTCTCCAGCTGGAACGTGCCGCCGCAAGTCCCTGCCCGCTCCCGCATTCCGGTTATGCCCAGGCCGGCATTGTTCCTCAGCTTCGCCATGCCGATGCCGTCATCGGTTATCTCCATCCGTACGCACGCTTCTTCCTTCACCAGCCGGATACGGACGGCATCGGTCTTCGCATGCTTGCGGACATTGTTGATCGCCTCCTGTCCGATGCGGAACAGCGTCTCCTCCATGTGGCGGGGCAGCTCCAACAGGCTGTCCGCCCGCGTCTCCACGGATATCCCTTGAGTTATGCCGTAGCGGACGAGGCCCGTCAGCAGGCCCTCCTCGAGGCCGGCCGGACGGAGCTGCCAGATGAGCGATTTCATCTCGCAGACCGCATCCTTCGTCAGCTCCCGCATCTCGGACAGAGCGGCGAGCGCGTCCGCTGTCCGGGAGGAGGCCAGCAAGCTCTCCATGCCATGCGCGGTCAGCTGCAGCGCGAACAGCTTCTGCGAGACCGAATCATGCAGGTCCCGCGCCAGCCGGTTACGCTCCTGCCACATCGCCAGCTTCAACTGCTGCTCACGGAACTGCGCCGCCTCATGCCCCCGCGACACCAGCTCGGCTGCGCGATGCAGCATGTCCATCACGACCGGGTCAAAATGCTTCGCCTCCCCGCTGTCCGCATAGAGGACGCCGATGGCCCGGTCCCGCAGCAGAATCGGAACGGCCGCGGCCGCCGCGATTCGCTCCGCCCGGCCGGCGCGGTTCCGCCCCTTGCCTGGAACGGCGGCGGCGGGATTCCAGCGCTGAGCCGCCTTCTCCGCGAAGACGCTCCTTAGCCGCTGCCGCGTGAGGGCGTTCGTCCGCATGGCCTTGCGCGAGAGCCGGCCCTCCTCCCAAAAAGCGATGCAGGCCAGCTCTCCGCTCTCCGCCATATGCACCGCCGCGCTGCGGCAGTTCAGCAGCTCGCCTGCGGCACGGGCAATCCGCCCGGGAATGTCCCGCCAATCGGCAACACCCGCCAGTTCGCCGGACAATTCTCCCATCCGCTGCAGGAGCTCGGCCTGCTTGAGGCGGGATTGGTACAGCAGCGTCCGTTCGATTGCGGTGCCAATCTGATAAGCGACCGATTGAAGCAGCGTCAGCTCGTCCGGGGCGTAATGCGTCTTGCCGGGCGCCGCGACGTTCAGCACGCCATACAGCCGATCCCCCGCATGCAGCGGAATCGTCGCATGATGCGTAATGCCGGCCGTATCGCCCCACGCATACTTCACGGCATCCTCCAGCCGCTTGCAATGCATCGTGTTCTCGGCGCGGAATTTGGCCCCTTGGCGGTACCATTCGATACACCAGCAGCTTCCCCGCTTCAAGCGCCGCTTCTCCTCGGCATGCAGTGCGGGCGGAAGCCGGTAATCGGCCGCCAGGGCATAATCCGGCATATCTTCCAACAGGAAAATCCAGCCGGTCTGGAGCCCGGTTATCTCCACCAGCGTGCGCAGCACATTGTTCAGCAGCTCCGGCAGGTCGGTCGAGCGGTTGATGGTCTCGGCAATGACTTGAAACGCATGCCGCTCATCCACGTGAATCGGGTTGCTCACGTTCAGCGCCTCCCTTGGTTGTGTCTGCGTTATCCATATTCATCGCCCATATCATAACATGAATCCGCCCGGCGGGAATCCCCGGGCACGCGTCACCCGCTATGGCCGCCGCGCGTCTCGGCCTCGGCCAGCAAGGGAGCGTACATCATCAGCGCATGGTTCTCGGCCGCCAATTGCTCCGAGATTTTTTCCCCGTGTCTGTTGAACTGGCGCCGAAAAATCTGATTATGCCGGACATAACCGCCCCAATGCTCCTGGGTAATGCGGTGCCCCTTCTCCACAATCTCATACCGGTACTTTTGAGGCGCCGCGCTTCTCCACCTTCCAATAAGCCTGTCCTTCTCCAGCGCAAGCTGAAGCTGATACGGCTCTTCAGTCGGATTATAGATTTGCAGGTCCAAATAATTATAGACACAGGTCGCGCCGCTTCCGAACGGCTGTGTCCGGTTCGAATCGGGAAACACATCATAGCTGTGCCGATGCCTCTCCGTCACCTGAAGCGGCGTATGCAGCGCGGTCCAGTAAATGAGGTTGGACAACTGGCACAGACCGCCGCCTATGCCGGTCTTGAACCCGCCATAGAACAGGACCATCCCGTCCACATACCCTTTTCTGCGGGTCGGCTTCCCGATGAGCTTCCAGTAGGAGAAAGTCTCGCCGGGGTGAATCACGATGCCGTTCAGCTTTTTTAGCGCGATCTGCAGATTGATTTTCTTATTGTCCTGCAGCCATCGGTCCACCCGGGGCAAATTCCGGTATACGGGCGTCTCATGGCGGAAGATCTCGTACGGCAGCAGCTCCGTCTGCTGCTGACCGGCATAACGGGTCCTGCCGAATATCCATTTCAGATGCCTTTTGCCCCGGAAATACATCATTCCCAACGTGATTCGCAGCTTTGATCTCGGTTTCGGCCGGGTTATCATCGCTTCCCCTCCTGCTTCAGCTTGCTTCGCGATATTCGCGATAGGTATAATTCAGAGTTGGCACCAACATTTTAACATATGAGTGACGCTCATACATTTTGTGGAAGGCAAAAGCTTGCGAATGAGCACATTTTTCAAAAAATAGTCCGATGGAACATTCGCTCCTCATTTATTTTGAGAGAATGCCCTTGCAAGGATGCCTGAACGGCACAAAAACACAGGCCAAAGGCCTGTGTTTTGTCGTTCCGGGACCGTTCCCGGATCTGTGAAGACGATCAGTCGAACAGATCGCCCAACCGGTCGAGCACCGTTTTTTTCTTGTGCGGCTTGTAGTGTGGCGGGCGGTGCTCCGAATCGTAATGGCCGTAATCGCTCTTGCGCGGACGATGATCGCGCTCGTCGTACCATTCCTGAGATTCCTTCCTCTCTCTTCGCACGTCGGACATCAGCTTCTCCAGCTCTCCCCGATCCAGCCAGACTCCCTTGCAGCTCGGGCATACATCGATCGCGACGCCCTCCTTCTCCACCTCGCGCATCCGGACATCATTGCAGATTGGACAATTCATGGGTCATCCCTCCAACAAAATTTTTGCTCCTATTCCCGTGTATCTTCTAAGTTGACGTTCATCAAGCCGAAAACCATAACCGTGAGCTCCGCGTATCACCCCCCGACAGAATCTACAACGAAAAAAGGCCTCTACCGTTAGACGGTAAAGGCCTCGATGGATCAAAAAAGACCTCTACCCTGCTTATGCGGTAAAGGTCTTGCTTACAACGCTGGCGTTGCCAATAAAGCCGGGGCGCGACAGGCCCGAAATGACGACTTTACTGTAGTAGCTACTCCCCTTCAATAAAGAAAGCGCGATTCGATTACTCCGATTATATCTGTACCCGGGCAGGCATGTCAACCACCGCGCCGTGGGTTATGTCCAATTCCGGATGCGCACTTATAAGATCGCCGGGATGCGCCGCATACTAACAAGAAGGACAATATTTGGAGGGAATGCGATGAGCCGCCAGAAGCTGCAAGACCGACTCATAATGAAAAAGGTCGAACCCAAACACGGAGAGCAATTCAATGCGCTGCTCCGCTATGTATTTCAAGTCACGAATCATGATCTGCAGACATTCGGCTGGGAGAACCGGGAGATCGCGCAGGCGAAGCTTCCCGTGCTGAAGGAGGCCGATGTGCTGGGCTGGTTCGACGGCGACAAGCTGATCTCCCAGTTGGCCGTTTATCCGTTTCAGGTGAATATTTTCGGAGAAATCTATGACATGGGCGGCTTGACCGGCGTAGGCACCTACCCGGAGTACGCCAATCTCGGCTTAATGAACCAATTGATGCGCCAGGCGCTCGCGAATATGCGCGATCGCCAGCAATCGATATCGTATCTGTATCCGTATTCGATACCGTTCTACCGCCGCAAGGGCTGGGAGATCATTTCCGACAAAATCTCGTTCGAGGTCAAGGATACGCAGCTTCCGAAGCTCAAGACGGTGCCGGGCAGCGTGGAGCGTCTCTCGATCGAACACCCGGATATTCGCGACGTGTACCGCCGCTTCGCCCTGGCCCATCACGGCGCGATGCTGCGAAGCGATCTCGCATGGGAAGAATATTTGCGCTGGGATCTGGACGATCTTACCGTGGCGGTCTATTATGACGCGGATCAGAAGCCGCAGGGCTACCTGCTCTATTGGATTGCGGAAGAAGTGTTCCACATGAAGGAAATGGTCTTCATCGACAGCGAGGCCCGCGCGGGGCTCTGGAACTTCATCAGCGCCCATTTCTCGATGATTACGCGGGTCAAAGGCCATATTTACACGACGGAGCCGCTTGCCTTTCTGCTCGAGGACAGCGATATCAAGGAGACGATCTCCCCGTACTATATGGCGCGAATCGTCGATATTCAACGCTTCGTGCAGCAATATCCGTTCCTGCCCCAGGCGGCGGAAAGCCAGATGACCTTCACGCTTCACGACCCGATGCTGGAATGGAATCAGGGCAAGTTCACGCTGCGGGTGGATGAGCGGGGCCGGGGCCAATTGACGGAGGGCGGAGGCAGCCCGGCGGCGGCCTTCGACATTCAGACATTGACGACCATGCTGATGGGCTACAAGCGTCCGGCCTATCTGGCGCGGGCGGGGCGCTTCCAGGCGCAGCGGGCGACGATCGAGCAGCTGGAGAAGCTGATCGACCGCCAGACGCCTTATTTCTCGGATTATTTTTGAGCGCCGCGGTGCCGAATTGGCCCCATCCCCACCGAGGGACGGGCCTTTTACGCAACCGGATGATGCTTGTAGGCCAGTGTCGCCGCCCGGACAGAACGGCAAGCGGGACGGCAGCCATCCTTATTCGCGGCTATCGGCCCCATAATACTCTTCCAGCGTCATTCCCCCTGCCGTCAACCGCGCAGCCAGATCGCGGCCGACATAGCGGAGATGCCACGGTTCATACTGATAACCGGTTATCTCCTCTTTTCCGCGCGGATAACGGATAACATAACCGAAGCGGTGCGAATGCGCCGCCAGCCACTTCGCTTCCTTCGTAGCCGCGAAGCAATCCTGCACCGCGCACCGGCCGTCGCTGCCGGACAGATCGACGGCCAAGCCGGTCTCATGCTCGCTGTGGCCCGGGGCGGCGCTGTAGACGCTTGCCCGCCGGGAGCCTTCCGTATCGACATATTGGCGGTATACGGCGGTCTGCGCGGCAGACGAGCGGTAAGCCGAGACGCTGGCCAGATAGATATGGTCCCGCTCGGCCGCGGCGAACAACCGCTCCAGCGCCTGGGCGGCTTCGCGGCGCAGCCAATACCGCTTCGACTCCATTCCCGTAAGCGTCCGCACCTTCGGTAAGACCAGATCGGCCGGCGCATACCCCGGGGGGAGCCCATGCCGCTTATTGACGAGAACGCCTGGACTGTCCGCATCCGGAATCGGGCGGCTCGCCTGCTTGCCGGCTTGCTCGCCCCGATCGGAAGCGGATGGCGGGTCTGCCGCCGGAGATGCCTGTCTTGCTTGAAGGCCGGCTTGGCCGGCCGCTTGCGGATCCGCGGCTTGCGTAGAGGCCGAGGGAGCCTTGCAGCCGAAGCACAAGGTGCAGAGCAGACTGCAGCAGAGGATGCATACCACGGCTCTTCCGGACATATTCAAGGCTCCTTCCTGCATTGGCACTGCACGCCTATGCGATAATCATGATGTCATTACGTAGTGTGCACCATTTTTCCAGAACCATGAAATCTCCGTGACAAAAGAAAAGCGCCTGACCTGTATCTGTCAGACGCTCCTCTTCTTATTTTATGGATAAAGGCCAATACGCCAAGCTATTTCGCCGCGCTCTCGGCGGTCTCCGGCTCCGTCTCCGCCGCCCCGGCTCCGCGCGGCAGGATAACGGAGGCCAGCAGTTCACTGCCCGTTCCCGCCAGCTGGATGCCTTCCGGCAGCTTCACTTCGCCTGCTGTCAGCTTGTCCCCGACATTGAGATGCGAAATATCGACGGGAATCGATGTCGGCAGGTTGGAAGGAAGACCCTCGACTTCCAGCTCCACTTCCTGGGTCTGCAGGACGCCGCCCACCTTCGTTCCGGCCGCCGCCCCTTGATAATCCAGCGCGATCTTGACGCGCAGCGGCTTGTTCTCGGACACCTGCTGGATGTCGAGATGGATCCAGTTGCCCCAGCGCTCTTGCACTTCCTTGATAACGGCAGGAATCGTCTTGCCTTCGACCTTCAAGTGGAACAATTCGGAACGGCTCGTACGCGCGAACTTATAGACTTCCTTCGCATCCAGATGTATGGGAACTCCCTCCATGGACGGCCCGTAGACAACGGCCGGAATCCGCCCGCTCTCGCGCAGGCACCGGGTGGAGGAACGCTTGAAATCCGTTCTCCGTTCAGCGGTGAGTTGAGAAGTATTGCCGTGTGCACTCATGACATAACAACCTCCTTCAATGTTCCCTATTGCTCACAGGAAGATGTGAAGTATAAATAGGGTTATAGATCAACTTACCCATTGCGGAGGGGAGTGAAACAGCTTATTTCTAAATTTTCTAAATATTTGATCCTTCCGTTATTATTATTAATGGGTTACCGCCTTCGCCGCTTCGATTCCGCGGCCTCCTGCAAGTAATACCGCTTCCCTGTCGCGGGATGATAGTACACCGCAACAATCTGCCCGGTCGACGGATCGCGGAAAATTTCCCGTGTCGGGATGCAGCCGTCCGGCAATTCCTCCGCCTGCTCCAGCTTCAGCCTGCGATCCTTCTTCCTGGCGATCAGCAGCAGAATAAGGAACAGCAAGAACTGGAAGCCGAAATAGGCCAGGATCCACTTCAGCATGGCGTCTCCTCTTCCAGAATCACCGCTGTGCCATAAGCGACGATCTCGCTCATCCGGTTCCCCGCCTCCCCCGAATCGAAGCGCACCATCACGATGCCGTTGGCGCCCATCGTCCGGGCGTTGGCCACCATCCGATCCAGCGCCTGCTTGCGCGCGTCTTCCAGCATCTCGGTATATTGACGAATTTCCCCGCCGACCAGGCCTTTGAGGGTTGCCGCGATATCTTTGCCTATGCCGCGCGAACGGACCGTCAGCCCGAAGACGGGACCAATCGCTTCTCTCACTTTCCGGTTCGCGGGACGTTCAGTAGTGACGATGATCATGGGTTCGCTCTCTCCTTCTCTTCCTTTCAGTTATATGTGATACGAAAGAGCCGGATGGATCGTTCAATTCAACAGAGCAAAAGAGCAAAAAAACATTAACCTCATTAATTAGTTGAAAATTCGCCGGATGCTGCATGGAGGTATTGAGTGGTGACCAATATCGATACCTGTTCACATCGCACATCCATTAACACCATTAAGTTTACATAATATTTATTATGTTCTTTTGGCAACCGTGCCGTTTAGCGGCCGCGAATCAGCTCTGGAAGCAGCTTGAGCGCATGCTCCAGCTCAGGCAGCGACGCATAGGCATAGGACAAGCGAAGCCGCCGGACGGCGGATCGGTCATACAGCACCCCGGGGTTCAATAAGATGCCCTGCTTCAAAGCCTGGTTGAACAGCCGCTGCACCGGAATCGGCGATGTCAGGCGAACCCAGACATAGAAGCCCCCCTCCGGCCTCGACCAGTCGGCGATATCCGACCAATGGGCCTCCAGCAGCGCCAGCATGGCGTCGCGCCGCTCCCGCAGCCGCGTGCGTATATGGTCCAGATGCGGCCCATGCATGCCGGACGCGAACCACATTTTGGCCGCCTGCTGCGACAAGGAGCTCGAGCCGTAGTCGGTTTGCATTTTGATGTCCGCCAACCGCTCGATGACCGGCTCCGGACCGACCACCCATCCGATCCGCAAGCCGGGACTGACCGCTTTCGACATCGTGCCCACATGCAGGACGATCCCATGATCGTCGCGCGCTTTCAACGGCGCCGGAGGCTCCCGATCAAGCCATAATTCCTGATAAGCGCCGTCTTCCAGCACCGGCAACCCGATCGTCCCGCATAACGTCAGGAGCTGCCGGCGGCGGGCCTCGCTCATCACCGTTCCGGTCGGATTGTGGAAGGTCGGAATCGTATACAGCATCGAGGCCCGATAGGTCCGCCAGCACCGCTCCAGCTCGGACAGCCGCAGCCCGGCCTCGTCCATCGGCAGGCCTATCAGCTTCATGCCGGCGGATTGGAAGGCATGGATCGAATATAAGTAAGACGGCTTCTCCAGCAGGATTGCCGACTGGCGCTCCAGCAGCCCAGCCGAGATGAGCTGCAGCGCCTGGAGCGCTCCGGAGACGATGAGAATGGACGACGGCGACGCCTGGATTCCTTGACGGGATAACTCCCGGCTCAGCAGCCGCCTCAGCTCCTCATCCCCTTGCGGCTGCTCGTAGCCGAGGGAGACGGGCCGCTTCGCCAAGGAAGCGAACAGCTCGCGGATCTGCTCCTGCGGCAGAAGCTCGGGCGACAATTCCCCGGTGCCGAGCCGGATGATATCCGGATCGAATTCCAGCCGGTTGATGGTCTGGATCATCGGCAGATTCGGGTAATGCGCCCCTTCTTCAACGTAAGAATTCCAATCCGGAAGGTTCATCGGCCGGCGGGCACGTTCGTCGGGAATTCCGATGACCCGGGTTCCTCCCCGGCCCCGGCCTTCAATCCACCCTTCCGCTATCAGCGCCTCCATCGCGGTAACGACCGTGCTTCGATTGACGCCGAAGGCTGCGGCCAGCTTCCGCTGCGGGGGAAGCTTCATCCCGATGCTCCATTCGCCGCTGCGAATCCTCCCCTGGACATATTGCTCGATCTGTCTGTAGATGGGCAGCGGAAGCCGTGGATCCGGCTTCCAGTCCGCCTTGTACGCATTCGGCATCGCCGCTCTCCTTCCCTGTTCACTCCGCAGGCCGGAAGCCTGCGCATCGCAGCTCCATTATAGCTTTTGGTTGGGCTCGGACACAACCAAATGGTCGGTGACAACCCGAAGCCGGCCAGGTATGCTTGACCTTGTCCTGCGCAAGACGCAACAAGCAACGGGAAGGAAGAGAATGGAACAGATGTGGGAACCTTTTGTACATGGCGTATTGTTGGCATTCGGACTCATACTGCCGTTAGGCGTTCAGAACGTGTTCATCTTCAATCAAGGGGCGCTTCATACCCGGCTATGGAAGGCGGCGCCTGCCGTCATTACCGCCTCCTTATGCGACACGCTGCTCATCGTGCTGGCCGTGCAAGGCGTGTCGCTGCTGCTGCTCCAATGGATCTGGCTGAAAAATGTGCTGTTCGCCGCCGGATTTCTGTTTCTCCTCTATATTGGATATAGTCTGTGGAAGACGGCCGGAGACGGCGTGCAGCCGCAGCGTCGGGCCGATTCGATCAAGCGGCAAATGGTCTTTACCGCTTCGGTCTCGCTGTTGAACCCGCACGCGATTATGGATACGATCGGAGTCATCGGCACGAGCTCCTTGAAGTATGCGGGAACGGACCGAGGCATTTTTGCCGCCGCCGCCGTGCTAGTATCGTGGTTGTGGTTCATCTCCCTGGCGATCGCCGGCAGGGTGCTGCGCAAGCTGGATACGACGGGCCGGCGCCTGGCGTGGCTGAACAAAGGATCGGCCGTCCTGATCTGGGGAATGGCCGGTTACATGCTGCTGACGATGCTGAAGGGGTCATAAGTTGCGGCGGATGCCCCTTCGTCACAGACACGTTCCGGAAATAAACGTCCGCCCTGGGGCGACTTTGTTCCGCAAGAGTTGCTCTTGGCGCTTGGGCTTGTCAAGCCCCATTCCCCGAGGCCGCGCCATGCAGAGACGCCGTCATTTTCCCGGGATGAGGGAACTCGGCACGATGAAGGCTGCCTCCCTATTGCCTCCCTATCCTTGCCGTTCGGGCGGGCCATCGAACCCAATTGGGCCGGGCATGGCGACGCAGCAGTGATGAGACCGCCGGAGAGCGAATAGGTATGAGGGAAAGAGGGCATCTCAATCGGCATTCATGCCCGAACGGTGCCTAATCCATGTCAAGGAGGCGGTGGAATGAATGTGGCAGGGGCGATTCAACCGTCGAATCGCGAGCAGGCAGAGCGGATGAGCTGGTGGACGGAAGCGAAGTTCGGCATGTTCATCCATTGGGGACTGTATGCCCTTCCCGGAGAAGGCGAATGGCATATGTACGGATCGAAAATACCGGTCGCCGAATATGAATCGCTGGCAGAGCAATTCAATCCCGAGCGCTTCAACGCGAAGGAATGGGTCCGGCTGGCCGCGCAGGCGGGCATGAAGTATATCGTGATTACCGCCAAGCATCACGACGGATTCGCGATGTACGGCTCCCAGGCCGAACCGTTCAATATCGTCGATGCGACGCCGTTCCAGCGCGATCCAATGAAGGAGCTGGCGCAGGCCTGCCAGGAGGAAGGCATCCGCCTCTGCTTCTATTATTCGCATGTCATCGATTGGCACCATCCGCACTCGGTGCATCAGTTCGCCAACAACATATGGGATTACAAAATGGAAGAGAAGCAATTCGATACGTATTGGAATGAGCTTGTGAAGCCGCAAATCAAGGAGCTGCTTACCGAATATGGCCCGATCGGCCTCCTCTGGTTCGATACGGCGGGCGGGCTGTCGAAGAAAGACAGCGAGGATATCGTGGCCCATGTGCGCCGCCTTCAGCCGGATTGTCTCATTAACAGCCGGGTGAGCCAATACCGGGGAATGGGCGATTATCAATCCAAGGGCGACAACGAGACGCCGATGTTCGGCGAGGAATCCCGGCCTTGGGAGACGCCGATGACCATGAATGAGACATGGGGATACTGTCCGAAAGATCAAGCCTGGAAGACGGCCGATTCCCTTATTCGCCAGCTGGTCACCATAGTCGGCAAGGGGGGGAACTTGCTGTTGAATGTCGGTCCTTCGCCGAAAGGAACGATACCGGAGCCGGCGGCAGAACGGCTTCGCGAGATCGGGGAGTGGACGGAACGGAATGCGGAAGCGGTTTACGGCGCCTCCGCGAGTCCTTTCCCTTATGAATTCGATTGGGGTGCCGTGACTGCGAAGCCGGGACGCCTCTACCTGCACGTATTCAATGACAGGTGGCCGCGCGGCCCGTTGAAGCTGCAAGGGATGCGCAGCCGCGTAATCAAGGCATACCTGCTTGCAGACCCGTTGAGAAGAGAGCTTCCTCTCACCCACACCTACCATGGCGGCACGGAACGTCATACGCTGTCCGTGTCCCTTCCGGACACGGCCCCGGATCGGGCGGTATCCGTCATCGCGCTCGAAGTCGAAGACGTGCACGATCTCGATACCGGATTCACGGTGCTCCCGTCCGGCCTGCTGAAGGTCGACATCACGTCAGGCGCGGTGACGGAGGCGGGCGGCCTCGGCGACGGGACCGCGGCGGTGCGGCGGGCGGATTGGAACATCGCGGTGACGGAGCCTGGCGCCTATGCGCTCTCGCTCATCAGCTTCAAGCGCGCGGACGCGTCGCTCCCCGATTCCTATGGCGATGGCATTCGGCTCACGTTCGCCGGTGAGACGATCGAGACGGTTCCGCAGGAAGATTCGGTCATCGCTGAATCCCAGTCATGCCAGTATCCTTACAAGGAGGTCCATTCCCGGCTGGGGAAGGTCTTCATTCCTGCCCCCGGCACGTATGAGCTGACGCTGACCTCCCGCTTCATCAAGGATCGCCATTCGAAGTTCAACGAGATCTGGCAGGCGGACAAAGTCAAGCTGCGTTCCGTCATGCTGGAACGGATCCCTTCGCAGCATCGATAGTCATCGCACGTCCCCTGCCCGCTCAGCAGGGGACGCCGTTATGATTAGGTTCGGGGCAGTCTGCCGAAGCTGCGAAGCGTCAGCAAACGATCGACCGTGACGCTGCCGCGCCATTCGAGTTCGCAGGCCGCGCTGACCGCCGGCCAGCTAATCGTCCAGCCGCCGTCCTCCTGCTGCCCCTCCTCCAACGCGTCCAGATGCCGGCGAAGGTCCTCCGGGCCGATGAACCGCGCGCAGTAACTCTCCGGCGCCGGAGCCCAGTCCAGCGCCTTGTGCACATAGCCTTCCGCATGCGGATCCAGCTCAATGACCCCTGGCTGCCGCAGGACGCGATCCAATTGCTCCAGCAGCGGTTCCGCCCTGTCCCGATCCGGGACATGCTCCAGAAACGTAACGCACTGAATCAGATCATGGAAGCCGTGGAGATCGGGCTGCCCGATGCGGCTCCATACGAACTCGGCCGCATGACGGAACCAGTCTGCTTCCTGGACCTCCTCCAGCCCGGGCTGCTTCATCATCAGCCCGATGATCCGTCCGGTCGGGTTCAGCGAGGCGCGGCTGTCATCCTCGATCGTCCACCACGGGGCGTGCGGATAATCATTCACCGTCCGGAACGCCAGCGGGAAGCCGCCGGTGCCCGGAACGGAGATGCTGCGCAAGTACCGCACGATGCCCGCCATGATGTCCGCATCGAAGACGCCGATCTCATCCATAAGCGCCAGCGCCATCTCCGTCGGCACCGGCTGGCTGTGCGGACAGCGGATATCGGGCTCCAGCGCATGGCCGAACCCGCCGTCCTCATTCTGATAAGCCCGCAGCGCCGCGAGCACATCCTCGGCGCGGCCGCCCTCAAAGTGATACTCGAAGCGGCGCCGATCCAGCAGCCGGGCGTTGTCATAAAGAAAAGAGGCTGCCGCTTCCAATCCAGGTGGTTTCCCCATTTTATTAAACCTCCTTAATATTTAACATGATTAATCATATATTCAAAAGCCGAATACCTTCGCGAAGTACGCCATCGCCTGCGGACTGCTGTGCTCCCCCAGACGCGCTTGCAGGCGGCTTCTTGCCTCGTCCGCCGACATCGGCGCCAACGGAATTCCCGCGCCCTCCATCCAATGCTCCACCGTCTCGAAGCAAGTGCTGTTCCAGCCGTTCACCTCGCCGGCCTCGTTCCGCGGCGCCCTGACGCCGGAGATGACGATGTCGAATCCGGATTGGAGCTCCGCCAATGCCTGATCGAATTCCTTCTTGCTCTCCTTGGCCTTCATGCCGGCCGCGGCACGGAGCGCCCGCGTCTCGATCCCCTGCTCCTCCTCGATTATCGCATATACCTCCTTGGCGGCCTTCGATATGAGGCCGTCGCCGTACCGCTGCGCGATGCTGCGGCTGCTTCCGAGAAGGCTCCTCACGGAAGGAACCAGATCGCTGGCGACCAAGATCGCCTTCTTCTTCATGAACTTCCCATACGCCGCGATGCCGTCGCCCGGGAACCGGACGCGCCAGCGCCAAGGATCGAGTTCCGTATCGGAATGCCACCGCTCGGGCAGCGTAATCCCGGATAGGGAGGGATGATCCGGAATTAAGGGAGCAAGCGGCAGGATGCCGCAGGCGCGTACGGCCTCGATTGCTTCTTCATATGTATCAATCATTGGCTGCCTCATCTTTCTTCCTCCTTCGAAATCTGTTGAACCCGGGGCTCCCCGGCCGGCTCATCCGCCGCATACCGTTCGCACATGCGCGCGGCCCGATCACGGATTGCCCGGCGGAGGGCCGGCGGCTCGAGCACCTCTGCGTCGGGCCCCAGACCGTAGAAGAAACCTGCCGCCCATTCCCATTCGCTCCGCGGACACTCAAATTCGACCTCCCACTCCTCTTCCCCAATCTGGAGCACCCGATCGCCAATATGCTCGTCCTGCTCGGCCAGAAGCGCGCCGCGGTACGTCAGGCGGGCGCGGATCGGTATCTCGCCGCCGCCGGCATCCGGCGCCTCCTTGACGCGGCTGCGCTTGAGCCGGGACGCTTCCAGCTCCGCCGGAGCTTCGATGCGCTCGATCTCCTGGAACCGATCGACCCGGAAGGTTCGTTCTTCCCCATGATCGTGGGAGAAGGCTTCGCAATACCAGTAGCCGTGCGCGGACACGATGTGCAGCGGCCGGAGCCGCAGCCAGCGCATCTGGCTCGCCGATCGGTAATGGGCCTGAATCCAGATGCCTTCAGCCGCGCAGTCCATCAGCCGGTTCAGCACCGGAACCCGGTAATTCCGCTTCGGCATCGACAAGATCAGCTTGTCCAGGAACGGCTCGATTTCGCTCCTCACCTGCTCGGGGAGCGCCTGTTTGATTTTGCTCAAGGCGCTCCACCGTTCCGCGTTGAACGGCGTATCGGCAAGCTGGGTCATGCCCTGAAGCGCGCACAAGACCGTCATCGCCTCCAACGGACTGAACTGCAAGGGCGGAAGCTTATAGCCGTCCATGAGCCGGTATCCGCCGACAGGGCCGGTCGCGGCGTAGAAGGGAACCCCCATCTCGCTCAGAGCCTGCATGTCCCGCAATATCGTTCGCTTGGATACCTCGAACTTGTCAGCCAGCGACTGGGCGGTCTCCGTCCCCGTTTGCAGCGCCATCACAATGGCGGCCAGACGGTCCGAACGTTTCATGGCGGATTCCTCCTTCCGATTCGCGCTGTAATCTTTTCGCTCCTGATGTCTGCATTATATCACGGCATTGGTGACAGCTTGCATGTCACCAATATCTGAATTCGCGGGAAATGCGAACCGGTGCCACGATGCCCCGCTTGCGGCGCTTGCTCCCCTTGAACCCGCGCCCTGGACTCGGGCAGCCATTCGCGGCTGCGGAAGCCGTAAAGAAAATGTCGGAAACGGACACGGGAATGAGGCGGCCGGTATGATATGCTGAAGGTATTGACGACAGATTGAAGGAAGGACAGCAATAGATATGACGGAAACGCGAACAAGGGAAGAGAAACTTATCGAGGCGGCGGCCAGCTTCATCGCGCGCTGCTACCACGAGCTCGGCAAAGATGCGGCCGCGGCGAAGCGGCGAATGAGCGAGATTGAGCGGGAGGTCGCCTCCCGGGGCACCTATGCGCATACCTTCGAGGAATTGGAGCATGGCGCCAAAATGGCGTGGCGCAACAGCAACCGCTGCATCGGCCGCTTGTTCTGGCCGTCCCTGCAGGTCATCGACGAACGGGAAGCGTCCACGGCCGCTGAAGTGCTGCAAGCGCTGCGCAGGCATATCGCCTTCGCGACCAATGGCGGCAAGATCCGGCCGACGGTGACAGTCTTCCGGGCGGACGAGCCCGGCAGCGAGCCGATTCGGATCTGGAACCACCAGCTGATCCGCTATGCAGGCTATGACAAAGACGGCCGCCGCTGGGGCGATCCGCATTCGCTCCGCTTCACCCGAATCTGCGAATCGCTGGGCTGGCAGGGCGCGGGGACCCCGTTCGACATTCTGCCCCTGGTCGTTCAGGCCGGCAACGAGCAGCCGCAATGGGTGGAGCTGGCGCCGGAGGAAGTGCTGGAGGTCCCGCTGACGCATCCGGAATACGGCTGGTTCGCAGAGCTCGGTCTCCGTTGGTATGCGGTCCCGATCATTGCGGATATGCGGCTCGAGATCGGGGGAATTGACTACAAAGCGGCTCCGTTCAACGGCTGGTACATGGGCACGGAGATCGGCGCCCGCAATCTGGCGGATGAGCAGCGCTATCAACAACTGCCTGTCATCGCGGCGCGCATGGGACTGAACACCGCTTCCAATGCGACCCTGTGGAAAGATCGGGCCTTGGTCGAGCTGAACGCGGCCGTCCTGCACTCTTTCAAGGAAGCCGGCGTCAGCATCGTCGATCATCATACGGCGGCTCAGCAGTTCAAGCGCTTCGAGCAGCAGGAGGCGGAAGCGGACCGTCCCCTGACCGGCGATTGGTCATGGCTGATACCGCCGATGTCGCCTGCGGCAACGCATATTTTCCACCAAACCTACAGCAACGAACAAATATCTCCCCTCTTCGCCTATCAGACGGCGCCCTATTGAAGCCTTCCAAGAAGGAATTGTGTACAAGCCCGGAGAGCCGTTCTTCGGGCCTTTTCTCGTTCAAGTGTATTCTGGCAATGTCAATGGGATTATCGCCCTCTCTTGCACTCAAGCCTTCTCATTCATGGCGTTCTCCTGGCCCGGAATTGGCCCGGCAAGTTCCGGCTGCCCAGCCTTATTCAGTCGTTTATTGATATAACATAATTTATATTATGTAAACTTAATTGCCCCATATGACCGGACAGATGCCCCTATTCCCCGTTCAGCCCCAGCTTCTTCTTCAAAAGGAAGCAGACTGCGGCAAGTCCAGCTGCCAGCAAATGCCGAATGATCCGCGACCACCGCAAACTTCGATTGCCAGAACGTCATCTGCAATGGCATCAGAATACGCCCTCCTGCGGACAACCTCTCGTAGAGCCGGTTCATTTCCTCCTCGCTGCCGCAAGCAATCGTCAGTTGGACGCGATGCTTCTCCTCAAGCTGCCCGTCTCCCGCACTGTCGGCACAATAGAGCGTCTGGCCGCCGACGATAAATTCCCCGTGAATGAGCTTATCGCAGTCCTCCTCCGCGATGCTCGACTCGACATTGTTCCTGGCGTCGCCAGAGCGGCTAATCGTGACGATCTGGCCGGAACCGAACGCTGAACGCGTCTATGTCTTCCGCCTCTCCCCGGAACATGAGATAAGGAGTAATCTTTGTCTTTGTTTTCATGCACATCCGCCCTCTCTTTTGAATAGGATTAATTTGTCCGAACAGTTCCTTTCTGATGCCCCTGCCCATCGTTCCTTTCCGTCATCTTCCGCGCCTTGAACCAGACCGATGAATAAAGAACTATGTATTTTTGTCGATAAATAGCATTTTTTGACAGGATAATAAGCCTTTTTTTACCATCATTTATTTGTTATACTATTAAAAAATGATAGCCAGAAGCGAGAGGGGTGCCTGATGAAGGACACGGGTATGATTCGTAGCTTAGATAGCCTTGGCCGCATTGTTATTCCGGTTGAAATTCGCAATGCCCGCAACATTGAGATTGGAGATGCAGTGGAGTTTTTTGTGCTGGATGATCATATTCTTGTGCTGCGGAAATATACTTCGACGGAATGCACTTTCTGCCGGAGTATGGAAAGTGTGACTTACTACAAGGATCAATTCATTTGCTCTTCCTGCCTGAAGGAACTCGCCGGAGCCCAAGACATGGCACCTATTGCCCCTCAGCCCCAGGCCAAGAAGCGAGCCAAAACGTCCGAACTGATCCAGCGTCTCCGGGAAGCATTCGAAGAGTATCCTGGAGCAAGCCAGAAGGAACTCGCCAAAATCCTCGGCGTAAGCCAAGGGAGAATCAGCCAATTAAAAAAGGAAATGTAAGTTGCAGCGAAAAGAAAGCGTTATCTTCAAGTCTAGTCTTGGCTTCCCGCGGCTCCATGCGTCCTCTTTGCTTCTCGCGAGGAGTCCGTCTGGAGCCGCAGTCTTATCTTCCTTCTCCTCATTCGTCTCCCGCCGGGCGGCAGGATATTAGGAGGATGACCCTCTCTCCCAATTACAGCCGTCCTCCAGGCACCCGCCCGCAGGCACGATCATCCTCCGGGACGCGATCCAATCGTACACTCGCTCGCCGAAGCCAAGCTTGATGGTCAGCCAGACCGCAGGACATAATCCCATTAGCAGCGGCACCCGGGAGCACAGCCGGAGCACGGCGGCGATTCCCGAATCAATCTCCCCGGTTCCGGTGCGTCGGACATGCATCCGCGCTTCCAACGCATCCGGCGAGATTCCCCTCGCTGCCATATCGGATATGGCCTCGCCATCGCGGATCGAACGGAACCGGAGCGCATGAAGCCAATCCCATCGTTCGAGGCGGCGCCGGATTCCGGCGCACAGCGGACACCATTCATCGTAGTATACTTCAAGCTGCTTCCGTTGGGGCATCGGGATCCTTCCTTTCGTTGCTCATCTTCTTCTATTGTATCACGATTTTAACCGTGCGACACGCCGCAGCGGCTCCCCTTTTCCGGCTCCAAGGACATGAAAAAGGCCAATCCTCTGGCGGAAGCGCAAAGGTTGGCCTTTATAAGGGGTGAATCGCAATTGGAAAGTTATTCTTTTCACATAGTTGGGTATACAAAACTATCATTTTTGATCCAGCCTCGATTAAGCATAGTAAGCTTGCAGCAAATCCCGAGTGTCGTCTTGCTGCTCCGCTACGGCGCCGTTCTCCTCCCAGCATCGCTTGCACTCGTTCTCAGTCGTACAGCGGTGATTGTCGTCGCACATATAGCACAATTGGAGGTAGTTGCGGGTTACGTTGTCGGCGTGCTTCTGGACGTCGAAGGTTTTGAAGGTTCTCATCATTCTCACTCCCTCTTCTTTATGGTTCTACTATAACATGAATTTGGATTATAATATGTGAAATAAATCACAATGTGATGAAAAAAGAGAACAGTGCCAGTCCCGCTATATCCGATACCGCGAATCATTTACTGTTGTTGGCCAAGTTCAACTGCCAGGAGACGCCGAATTTGTCATTTACCCAACCGAATTTCTTGCTGAACGGGGAAGGAGCCAACTTCATCAGCTCTTGCCCGCCTTCCGACAGCTTGGCATACAGCTCATCGATTTCCTCTTCGCTCTCGCAGTTCACGAACAGCGACATCGATGGCGTAAAGGTGAACTCATGCTTCAGGCTGCTGTCAATGCACATGAACGTCTGCCCGTTCAGCGCAAAGACCGCGTGCAGCACTTTCCCTTCCTGGCCTCCCCCGCTGCCGTCTTGGCGAACGAGACTTACAATCTCTCCATCTGAAAACAACGAGGTGTAGAAATTCATTGCCTCTTCAGCTTGTCCCTCGAACATAAGAAAAGTCGTAATTTTTTGCATCCCAAGTCATCTCCATTTCGGATTCGGATTGATATTGCAAACGGAGGTCACGCCACAACGGCAAGCTATTTCGGCGCGGTTATCAAGTCGGCCCCGCCATCGTTCTGCGCTTTTATCATACCGTCAATTGGCCCCGCCCGTAAAATTATGCCCTGCTGCGCGGCAAAGCATCAGGCTCAGGTGAGCGGATCAACAAGCTTTTGATCTCTCCATCGCGACAGGCGAAGCTGAAGACGTATACCCGATCGCGCATGCCACAAAGCGCCCCAACCGCGTCGGGACGCTCTGATCCTGCTGTATGCCGCTTCAGGATTTGAATTCCTGGACCTGAACCGACTTGTAACCGAGCTTGCCGATTATTTCCGGCGTAATATACAGCGATCCTTCTTGCAGCAGGCTGTTGCCGCTGTTCAGCACGGCCGACTTGCTTCCGTTCGTAACCTTGAACCGGTAATCGGGAGCCTTCGCCGGCAGCTTCGCTATGCTCCAGCCGAGGCTCTCCGCGAGCGGCTTCAGCGGAATGCGCATCTGCCCCTGCTCCTCGAACGCGACAGGCACGCCGACCTTCGCCTCGTCCAGGACCACAGTGTAAGCCGCGCGGACCTTCACCGGGAGCTTCTCGACCGGAATCGCATCCAGGTCGAAATCCTCGGGCAGATCGGCCGTCGCGTCTCTCGCTGCCGCGGGCTTCGGCAAATACGTCTCCGCTTCCGCCCAATCCTTGATCGGCTTCGCTACGCCCTTATTCAAGTCGTACAGGAACAGCGGACGCTCCGGCTTGTTCTCCGAGTAGACGATCAGGCCGGATTCCGGATGAATCCCCTTCAGATTGCCGAGCACCACTCTTTCCGTCTTGCCGTTCGCCGGATTATAGACAAGAATTTCTTCCTGCTTCGCTTTCTCGCTGATATGGCTGTATACGATGCGGTTATCATGCAGCCAGGTGGCCTGCGCATATTGATTCGTCCGCAGCCACTCCTTCGTCGCGCCGGTTTTATTATTTTTCAACAGATAGCTGTATACCGCTTTTCTTCCGCCCTGCTCTCCGGTAACGGTATATCGGCGCTGATGCAGGCCCCATTCTCTGTTCGGCGAAGGCTCGAACCATTTGCCTTTCACCACTTCCTGATCATTCGGGTCGAACGCATACTGCATGCCGCCTAGCACACTGTCCTGATATGTAGTGTCCAGCAGGGGCTCGTTCTGTTCCGCTCCCGTAACTATGCGGCGAATCTTCTCGTCCCATTGCTTCCATTGCCCGTCCGTCGTCTTGACGACGACGCGCTGATCGAAGCCTTTGTCGTCTGTCCGTGTTACGTTATAATAGATCGCTCCGGTATTCGGATCCCGGAACGCCTCTTCCGCAGAATAGTTGCCGGCTGCCCCGGCAATCGTAGGGAGGCTTAAACCAAGCAGAATCCCCCATGCCCATAACGTTGCTTTCATTCATCTTCAGCTCCTTTATGTAAAATAATACGCGCCACCCTCCAATCCGTTTCTGATCTTTCAGAAAAATGATGACACGCCACCTACTATTTACCCGGTACGGCCGCGGCAGAAACATACGCCCGAGAATAATCCAAGCTTCTTCACATTCATGCAGGCGCCAGCCCCCCTAGCCCATAAAAATAGGGGCTGTCCCATCAGCAGTGTGTCGCTGCAGTGATGAGACAACCCCCTCGTTCTCCAAGCTCGGCTTGCAGAAATGATGCAAAAATACAGCTTTCCGTAATGAGGCGTCGCCCGCGAGATGGATTCCTGCAAAAGTGCAGGAATTTCAGGCTTTTCCATAGATAGAAAAGAAAAATCGGCGAGAATAATGCACTTTTACAGCAATTTACTCAAATATGGCCACAAACAGCGTAAAATCCTGCATTCACGCAGGATTTTCATTTCACCAGCTCCGTCACACCGCCTCGTCTCAACCTGTCCCAATTCCGCCGCTTTTCCTTCCGCCGTCTTCCTGCCAATACTGCATATCCCGCCTTGCCTCCTTGCGCACTGCCTGCGGGACAGCCTCAATGATGCGACAAAGCTCCCTCCCACGATTTCCGCCATGCTAAGCGGTTCGCCCTTCATCCGGGTTCCCCGTACCCTTGCTAAACGGATCGCGCTTCACCCGGTTCTCGGTACCCATGCTAAGCGGTTCGCGCTTCACTCGGTTCCCCGGTACCCATGCTAAGCGGTTCGCGCTTCACTCGGTTCCCCGGTACCCATGCTAAGCGGTTCGCCCTTCATCCTGTTCCCGGTACGCCTGTAACGATTCTTCGATAATGGCCTGGATGAAGGCCCCCTCGATCTCCGGAAGCAAAGCTACCGCATATGCCCAAGCATTCTCTTCGATCCGGAGCGCGATCCGCCGGATATCCGACGCGCTGCCGCCCTTTTCCATCGCTGCGGACAGCCTCTCCAGCTCCGCGTCTGCGGCATGGCCCAGCTCGTGGGCCACGACGACGGCGAAATAATCCTCGCCCCGGTCCGGCGAGCCGAATAACTGGACGCACTGCGCCGCGACGGCTTCAGAATACATCGTAATCGTACGGGAATTCAGGCTGTACTTGCCGCCGACAAGACGATGCCCCGGGAACCGCCGCTCAATCGAGATCGTAACCGGCAGGCCGGAACGTTCAAGCAGCCGACCCGCGATCTGCTCTATTCTCCCTTTTTCCAACGTTCTTCCTCGTCTCCTTTTTCCGCAAGCTGCATCCTATTATAAGTCAATGCCCTGCCAAATCAAGCTGCCGACAATACGAGGGCGGAATTACAAAAATAAATAGAGCGGAATGAACAGCACCGATGTAATGAGACCGGCGAGGCCCATCGCCAGGCCGCTGAACGTGCCCTGCATCTCCGATTCGGCGAGGCTGCGCGAGGTTCCGAAGCCATGCGCGGCCGTTCCCATCGCCAAGCCAAGCGAGACATTGTCCTTGATTCCCGTCCGCCGGAGGAACAGCATCCCGAACATGCTTCCGATGACGCCCGTGAAGACGGTGAAGACGGCAGAGAGCTCGGGCATCCCGCCGAGCGTGCGCGAGATCTCCACGGCGATCGGAGAGCTTACCGACTTCGGCAGCATGCTCAGCACGACATCGCGCGCCCCATCGAGACTGACCATCAGCGCCGCCACGCTGACGACGCCGACGAGTGAGCCGCATGTAATCGAGAGAACGATGGCCTTGAACTGCCGCTTCACGATATGCCGATGCTTATAGATCGGAACCCCCAGCGCTACCGTGGCCGGCCCGAGAAGAAGCGACAGCATATCGGCGCCCATCTGATAATCCGTCAGCGGAATGCCGCCAATCCAGAGGAAGCCGATCAGGACGACGGAACAGAACAGAATCGGATGCACCCAGGATACCCGGGATTGGACCAGCCGGGCCAGCGCATAGACGACGATGGTGGCGGCAATGCCGAACAACGGTTGATGCGACCAGATGATATCGGTCATGCCGTCTCCCCCTTCCCGTTCGCTCGAACGTCCTGGCGGGCGGGCTTCTGCAGCTTCGCGGCGGTGAAGCCGGTCACCCACAGGACGAGCAGCGTGCTGCCGACGATCCCTGCGGCAATGCTCCATCCATGCGATTCGAGCACCGGAAGGAAAGCGATGACGCCCACGACGTAAGGTATGAAGAATAAGAGCATATGATCAAGCAGGAACTGGGCCGACTGCTCCACCCATTCGAGCTTCACCCAGCCGAAGCCGAGCGAGATCAAAAATAAGATGAGACCAATGACGTTCCCCGGAAGCGGCAGATGAAGCAGCGCATGCAATCCGGTCCCCACAAGATGAAAACCAAGCAAAATCGCAAATCCAAGCATACAAAACCACCCTTTAAAGTTCACCGATGATGTCTTTTCCTTACCATTGTAGCAAAGCGGCCCGGTGCCGCCCAGAGCTGGATGCAGGCGGAAAGCGGCGTTGTAAGCGATTTTCTCCATAAAAAGAGACCGGGAGGCGCTCCCAGTCCTTTTGAGTGATTTTCATAAAGTTTTCATGTCCTGCCGCCGCGCGTTCCCTTGCGCACCTGGCTCAACGATCGTGCGAGGCGCCATATCGTCCAGTTCATCTGCCGCTGCTTCAGGAAAGCGATATATTGCGGCTCCCATACGACCGGCCCGAACGCTTCCCATAAGGAGCGCTGCTGAGACAACGGGTACAGATCGCGAACACGGCGGAATATCGCGGTCGCGGCCCGCTCGGACCAGAGGCGCGGAGCCCGGTTCGTCTCCACATGGGACAGCGGCACGAGGCCGGATACGAGCCGGTCGCAGTGATGGCGCTGCCCCTGCCGCAGCAGCAGCTCGCGGAGTTGGGCGAGCGGCTCCTCATGCTCGGGCCGCGCCAGACTGAATCGGATACGGATATCCTCCACGATCATCGCCTTCCCGGCAGGATGAATGCGGTAGACAGCGTATCCGATGCAGCGATCCGGTTCTCCGTGCAGCAGCAGCAGCCGCAAATCCGGATCCTCGGTCGACAGCAGGCGGCGAAGCGAGGCCAGATACCCATGGGGCACCGCCTGGTACTGATGCTGGACGACATGCGTCAGCTCCCGGAGGCGCTGCGCATCAAGCGGCAGCGGCAGCAGCTCATGCTGCGCATGGGGCAGGCTGATACGGCCGGCAGGAATATCGAGGCGCGCGCTCTCCCCCATTTTGAAAAAATCATTGCCAAAATCATGCAGCATCGGCATCTCCTCCACGCCGGCCTGCAGGAACACGATATCCAGGCCGTAGCGATCCGCCTGCTCGTACAGTTCGGTCAGCGAGAGCTGCATCGCTTCCGGATGGCGCCGGGACGGCGGACATCCGAACAGAATCGCTCTCCGGTTCCGGACGAGGAACGGAAGCGGCAGCTTCCCGGTGATGGCATGGAAGACCCGCTTCCCGGGCAAGCGGCGGTACAGCCACCCATTGGGCCCCTGAAGGAGCGCATCATCCTCCGGAATCCAGGCTCGGCCGAGCGGTTCCCGCAGATGGCGCTCGAAGGCGACGTAAGAGATCGAATACAGGAGCAGTGCGGTCACCAGCCCCGTCAACAGCGTCGTCGTAAATTGAGCGTAGCTCAAAGTCACGCTTGCATACGCCGGCTCGAGATGGATCTCGCCGAGCAGATAACCTACCAGCGCGTAGCTGAGCAGGAACAGGGTCATCAGAATGCCGGTGACGATGATGGTCCCCTTCGTGAGCGGGTAGCGGTAACGATTGAACTGCGAGCGCAGCATCACGAGAACAAGGATCATCCCCGCCAGCCACAGCGTATGGCGAATCGTCGTCCCGAGCAGGAACGTCAGGACCGTGCATAGGCCGAGCGACAGCAAAGTCACGAAATAAGCCCGGATTGTCCGTTCGAACAGCCCCTTGAGCATAAGCATCATCAAAATGCTCGCTCCCAGCACGATTCCGTTCACCAGCGGGTAGAAATCGCCGTGATCGCCGTAGATGAGCGGCAGCAGGAACGCGCTCCGCTCCCATTCCGGCACGGTCAGCGTGTAGAGGGACAGGAATAAAGAGGTCATGAACATCAAAATAACGACCGACCAGGAGGACAGCGAATTCCACAGCGAGCGCTGAATGAACCAAATGATGCTTCCGGTCTCTATGTAGGAGCCGATCGTCGGATGATCCTCGAATCGCTTCACGGCGACTCCCCCGAACTCGAAGGCGGCGAAGATAAGTCCCAAGGCAAACGGGATGAAATAATAAACAATCCGGTACAGCAGCAAGGCCGTGAAGACAGTGCTGTCGGCCACGCCAATCGCCTGCAGCCCGATGAGATATGTAATATCGAACGTCCCGAAGCCGCCGGGAACCATGCTGATCAGCCCGGCGATCGCGCTGACGGTGAACACGCCGATCACCTCGGGGTACGTGACGTCGCTGCCCAGCAGATACAGGATCAGATAGGCGACAGATCCCGCCGCCAGCCACTCGGCGAAGGAGACAATCGTATAACCCAATGTAATCTTCGCATTGGCGTGCCGCCGCCCCTTCCATTGGGAGAACAGAATATACGCCGGGAAGAACAGCGCCACCCCGATTAACGTGATCCAGAGCCATCCTTTGACGGCGAGCAGATTGAATGCGGGAAAGACGCCGAACATCACCAGAATGCCAAGAATCGACAATCCGCTAATCATCGACGGAGCCATCCAGGCGATCGCCAGCAGCAGGCGACCCACTTCACCTGCCGACTCGCGATAGAGAATCGTCCGCACGCCGACTCCGGCAATGCCGCCGAAGCCGAAAATCCCGTTGAACGTGTTGGCGATCCAGGAGACGCGGAATACTTTCCCCCAGCGGAACGGCACCCGGATGGAACGAAGCAGCAGGACATCATAGAAATACATGCAGGATACGGCCAGGCCGCCGGCAACAATTAACCCCGTAAAATAATCCCCGGACAACAAACGGATCGCATGCAGCGACTTTTTGATCGAGAAATGAGCCAATTCCTTCTGGCCCTGGAAAATGACAAAAACAATAACGGTGATCGGGAACACAATTTTTAGAATATGCATCAGCCTTTTGTTCCGCAGCAAGGCTTGAGCGCGCAGCTTGATCGAATTCATCGTGTTCCCCCTCCCGGATAATAGTTTACATAATATATATTATGTTATTATTTGGACGAGATCGAATCCGGCGCGGAGTATTCATCGCTCTGTTCCTTTTCCGTTATTTCCATCATGCTCGAATTCCGCTCCCTTCATTCTTATATAAGGAAGCAATCGCTCGACCGCTTCCTGCTTCTGCTTGTCGGAGACATGCGTATAGACCGTTGTCGTCTGAATGGAGGCATGTCCAAGCATATCCTGCACGGTGCGGATATCCGCGCCGCTTCGGAGCAGCAGGGTCGCGAACGAGTGGCGCAGCTTGTGACAGGAGTAGGAACGCCCCCGCCCTGGTGTTATGACGCCCTCTTCCGCTGCCAGTCCTTCGAACGCCTGCTCCGCGATATATTGAATGTTCCGTATGGACAACCGGCGGCCTTTTTGCGAGATGAACAGCGCATCCTCGCCCGCTCGCCACGGCGTCAACCGTTCTAACAGGGCGAGTCGGAGCTGCTCCGCGACCGCAGCCGGAAGCGGAACGGTCCGCCATTTGCGACCTTTTCCGAGCACCTCCAGCGTCTGCCGCTCCGGATGGTAATCCGCCACATTCAGCCGATGCACCTCCCCTACCCGGAGGCCGGCATAGGCCATCAGCATTAAAATCGCGAGATTCCGGTTATAATATTTGCCCCTTGCGTGCGTCAGCACCGTCTGCAGCTGCTCCGGCTCCAAATAGACGGGGGCCCGGTTCATCTCCGTCTTCGACTTCTTCACGCCCAGCGCGGGGTTGACGCTTGTCCATTCCAGCTCGTTCAGCGCCCGGTAGAAGCTGGTCAGCGCGCAATGCTTGCGGTTCCGGGTCGCATCGCTGACGCCGGAAGCCTTGACTTGCGCGAAAAAGGCCAGCACCTGCATCTTCGTCACTTCCTCGACGGGCTTGCCGTTCAGCGTGCGCAGGAACTGTCTCACATCGCCTATGTAATTGCGCTGCGTATATTCGGTGTACCCTGCGTTCGCCATCCATAAACGGAACCCTTCCAGCGGCTCCTCATACAGCGCGTTCAGTTCATGACGGGTCAGATTCATTGCTGATCTATACTCCTTTATCGTCATTCCGCAGCGTTCAAATAACTGCGTATAATGATTATTATACGCAGTTTCTGTTCAGAAGCGCAAACTTCGGCAGGCTAAGACAAAGGATCATGAACTTCCGACGCTCTTTTTTTCCTTTTTTCTGAAAAACATATAGTTTTGCCGAATTTCAACATTTAACTAAATAGCACTGCCGATGCGCAGGCGAATGTTATCTTTTTCTAATTATTGTGACACACTACTATATAACGCCGGTTACTAACAAGGAGGTCACAATGAAAAAACTTGCGTTTGTATGTATGCTGGCAAGCGCTCTGCTCATCAGCGCATGCGGCTCCCAAGCGGCATCCGCCGAAGAAAAGGCGCCATCGGCCGCTGTCAACATAATTAACGGCAAAGGCGAGCAAATCGGTACGGCCAAGCTAGTCCAGATTGGAGACAAGGTGCAGATTACGCTCCAGGCCCACCGTCTGCCTCCAGGGCCCCATGGCTTCCATTTCCATGAGACGGGCCGATGCGAAGGGCCGGATTTCAAGACCGCGGGAGCTCATTTCAACCCTACGCACAAGCAGCATGGCTTTAATAACCCGAAAGGATACCACGCCGGCGACCTGCCGAACATCGAGGTCGGCGCGGACGGCAAGGTTCAAGTGACGATGTCGACGACGGCTGTTACGCTTGTGCAAGGCAAGCCCAACTCGCTTATCCGTCCCGGCGGCACATCCCTGATCATCCATGAGAAAGCGGATGATTATGTTACCGATCCTGCCGGCAATTCAGGCGATCGCATCGCCTGCGGAGCGATTAATTAACGAACCCGCTTATCAGACAGACTACGAAGGCGCATCCTCAATGATGCGCCTTCGTGCTGCCTTTATATCAGCCGCGGTTTAGAGCCTCTGCCTGCAACCTCGCAGATCCACACTGATCCTCACGGAATCTCTGTTCTTCTTCAGGTGGCATACGACCTTGCCAGCAGTTCTTGCTTCCAGTCGCCGTGCATAGAACTGCCGCCCCTTCGCTTCCGCCTTCATCTCTCGCAGCACCTTGAGGTACGGCGCGGAGTGGGGCGCGGGGAACCACGGAATTATTTCGGCATAGAGAAGCCGGCAATCGTTCGGACAAAGCCGCGACTTTATCGAAAAGGCGAATGGATAAGAAGCAAGCTCCCTCCACAGCTTCTCCCATGAATTGCATGTAATCGGATAATAGGCAAATTCGATCCACCCGTCCCGCGTCAAGGTCGTCTCCCCGTCATAGAACACGAATGCATCTCCGGGTTGAACAAGACCGGAATACACTTTCGCCCATTCTTTTTGCCGCGGCTGCTCCGGGCGAACGGCATGCCGCATGTTTGCGAATCCTCTCATTGACATCCCCTCCGTATGTCGAATCCTATTCCAGTAATATCCCCTACCTACAGTGATAACAATTCAACGAACGCAAGCGGGACATTGATGAACCATCATTCCGGCTCACGATAATTCGGGCTGCCGTTCGGCGCTGCTATCATCTTTAGAAATCATTCAGAATTTCTTCAGAGGGATCTTAATTCCGTAGGATACGATAAGAGCATCACAAAGAGGCGGCAGAGTGCGGCCGGGCTCGCTTTCCTCTCCTTCAACAGGGATTGCTTGGATGAACCGCGCTGGTTCGGGGAACCTTAGGATACATCATACAGGTTAGGAAGGGATTGTTATGATACTGAAGTCGTCTTGGGTCCGATACAAGCCATTGCTCTGGATGCTGGCCATCCCCGTGTTGAACATTTTCTATGGAATACAGAACCGGCCCGGGCCTCGCACGTACTCGCTGTCTATCGGCTGGGATGACCGCATTCCTTTCGTGCCGGCATTCATCATTCCCTATATCAGCTGGTATCCCTTTATCGTGCTGACGCTATTTTTCCTGTTCCGCCGACGGCCCTCGGTCTATTATCGAACGCTGCTGGCGCTCTGTCTTGGCCTTGTCCTTTGCTATTTAACCTACTATTTCTTCCAGACCGTGGTAGCGCGTCCGGCCATTGAAGGCACAGGATTGCTCGATACGATGGTCAAAATCATCTATTGGACGGATAGGCCATACAACTGCTTCCCCAGCATCCATGTCCTGACGAGCTGTCTTATGTACCGAAGCTCATTTGTGTTCCGGCCGAGGACGCGTTATTTTGTCCGCTTCACCGCCGTGGTCATTATTTTGTCCACGCTTTTTGTGAAGCAGCATGTGATCGCCGATCTGTTCGCCGGCTGGTTCGTCGCCGTTTTCACCTACTGGATGGCGGGGATCATCCTCGCTTCGGCGGCGAATTACCGGGAATTACTCAAAAAAAGGAGACAAGAGCAATCATGATACACGAAAAACAGTTATTTTTGCAAAAATTCATTCATCAGCCAAAACAAATCGGCAGCATTATTCCTAGCTCAATGCTGCTCGCCCGCACCATGACCGATGCCGTTCCGTGGGACCAGGTGCGGTCTGCGGCGGAGTTGGGGGCCGGGACGGGCGCCATTACGGATCGTATCCAGCAGGTTGCGGCTCCTTCGGCGAAAGTGTTTTTATTCGAGCAGGATCAGATTATGCGCGAGCTTCTCGCCTCCAACTATCCCGATTTTTTATGCTATCCGAGTGCGGAAGAAATATTGCCGGTCATCCGCCAGCATGGCGTCACTCATCTGGATTGCATTTTGAGCGGCCTGCCCTTCTTCAATTTCCCGCAGACGATGCGCGATCAGATTCTTGGCCAGATCGAAGCCTCGCTTGCGCCAGGAGGATGGTTCATCGCCTTTCAATATTCGCTTCAGATGAAAAAGCAGCTATCTTCGCGCTTCGAGATCGAAGATATAAAGTTCGTCCTGCTCAACCTTCCGCCTGCCTTCGTCTACGTGTGCCGGGCAAAGGGCAATCTCCATGAATGCTGATCTGCTGCTGGATTGGATCGGGCAATTCGGCTATGCCGCCTTGTTCTTCGCCCTATGGCTCGGCATCGTCGGGATGCCGGTTCCCGACGAAGTAATCGTCATGACGGGCGGAGCCGTCTCGGGAATGAATATTTTGCTCCCGCTGCCGGCCTTCGTCCTGACCTATCTCGGCGTCGTGTCCGGCTTGTCGGTGGGGTTCATGATCGGGAGAGGCATCGGCGTCCCGATTCTGGATCGGCTCCGGCGCAGAAGCCGGATGGATCGTTATCTTGAGGCATCCGAAAGCTTGATTCGGAAATACGGCAGCCTCGCGATCTGCCTCAGTTATTTTCTGCCCGTCGTCCGGCATGTCGTCCCGTACCTGGCCGGCGTGAACAAGATGACATTCAGGCGTTACGCCCTGTATGCCTATTCGGCCGGCTTCGTATGGACCTTGCTGTTCTTCAGCATGGGGCGGGCATTGGGGAGCCGGGTGGAAGCTGTCGGAGAACTGCTGTACCGGTACGGCCTCTATGCCGCGGCCTTGATCATCATTGCAGGGGGGGCGTATAGGGTGATAAGGCATGCCCGGAACAAAAGGTTAAGTGAGCCGGGCGGTTAATGTCTAATGAGAGGAGCCGCCGGAGAGGGCTTTCGGACTGCACTGAATAGCGCGTCTCGGCTGGCGGCTGTAATCAGAGGCCAAGGGACCGATTGAGGGACTGGTTGATGGCCTTGTCGAAATGCTCCATCGTCTCCATGCTGCGGCGGCAATAGCGGCTTGTCCGTACGTTTGCGCCATTATAACGGATGACGGCTGCGGTTTTGCGAACAAGCCAAAAGTGAATCTGTTCCCGCAAACGAACCAGATCATTCGGTTTGGGCGTTCCCTTCATATCCTCGGCGGAAGTTTTCCAACCGGGTGACCGTCTCCTCTACGCTCGCATTGTCCGAAGCCGTCGACACAAGCGCCGCGGCCGCATCGAAGTGGCGGTCGCCCAGCCGCGCCTCGCCGAAATCGATGATATAGATTCGTCCCTTTCGCCGAAGCAGGTTCCACGCCCCCAGATCGCCATGGATATAACCGGTAATCTTCTCAACGTAGCGAAGACAGCACTCCACCGAGTCCTCCAGCAGCCGTATGATAGCCTCCCCGGAATCGAACACCGGCCTAAAACGTGTGAGTGCCGGTGAGCATGGAGAAAGCTACAAGGATTTGTTGTACGTCCGGAGGAAATTCATAAGGACAATCTTTGAAACGCGATATCCGCAGTGGTGAACGCGATTTTCCGTGTGACGAAAGGGCGAATTAGGCGATCTGTTGACTACCGTAAAATGGAAAATCAGTTCGAGCATCCGTACCGTGAAGCAGGTTTATGCATTTTATTTTCATGCGAGAATCAACGAAAGGTGATCAAGCTGACTCCGGGGGAATACCGGCGCCAGCTTGTATACTAGGGGCTTTTTCAATGTCGTAAAAATGGGAGGAGATCATTCTTTTTGGCATTCTTCTGTTTGTTATTTAATATTATACTTCCCTTATTAACTCTCTATCATGCCAAAGGTTTTCTATCGGGAACCTCTGACACAAACTTTATCCCGCCTATCTTTAACTCAGCTCCAGGATAACCCGGATATGTTACCGCTCGAATCCTTTTTTTAATCTCATCGAGCTCCATATCCATATTAATTTCACATAGTTCTAGTAATTCCTTTCGAGTAAATGGCCTGCGGCTCCAATTTATATCTGCTATTGGAAGTGGTCTCTCTTCCGCTATCATCGAAATGGTTCGATGAAATAATGATAACATTGTCACCATTGTCCTCAATTTTAAAGATTCAACTGTCTCATTCTCATTTAATTTAAAAGTTTCTTCAAAGATTATTTTCCCTGTATCGACTTTCTTACCCATATGATGACAAACGCATCCGTAAATTCTCGATTCTTCGTAAAGAGCAAAATTATAACAACCATAACCAGGATAATTTCGAGTGCCTGGATGGAAATTTATGGCGATTTCACTTTTCTCTAATATATCTTCTGGTATAATCCAGGGCGACAGAAAAGAAATTATAATATTATGATGATTAGTCCTTAAATCAATCGGGAAGTCATCACCAAAATTACCACGAAAAACTGTTAAAGATTCTCCAAAGAAACATTTCGCTAAATCAATTGCGTGAGAACTCCAAATATTCTCTTTGCATAATAAAACCACACTCTTAGATATCATTTTTCTTATTCTCCCTATAACATTTATCGTTAATTACTTTTTTTAAACATTTAGGCCATCTTCATATGTTCTATGTTTCATTTGGTTGTTAGAATGTATTGATTATCCATTAGAAAATCTAAAATATCAAGGGTTCGTTCAATTTTTTGATCCATTCGAAAGCAACTCTTCGTTTATTATCTCTATTACAGGAAATGTGCTCATATTAAAGAATACTCCAAAACTATAAAAAAAATTGAAAGCGTTAATCCTCAGATTAATGAGGCTCTACCTAAAATGTAGCATGAACTTGTAGATAATCACAATATAACGTACTGGAGTTTTCTTTGCTTAACAAAGCATAAAATTTCTATCAAGCTGGTCTAAAAAATTTTTATTTCGGTACTTCCTCCTGCTTAGCCTAGTTTTGGCCTCTCTTGGCGGCGCTGTAAAGCGCGGCTGCTGTATCGTCACCTATGCTGGCATTCTGGACTCTCCTGTGCCGCTGCCGCGGTCGCCGGACCGATCGCCGAACGCGCGCCCATGACGATTTCACCGCGCATATGATCGGCCGTTTGCTGCTGGGCATGCTCTTTCCGGGTAATCTGTTCACCGTGTCCATCATTTATATCGATCCGATGCGCTCCCGGACAAGCTTCATGTACCGTGCGATCGTGCAGGTGACCGAGATGTGCGCGAGCATGCCGTCTTGTCCAAATATACCTGCCCGTCCGCCACTTCGGGAGCGATCTCGAGCGCCAGAGCCGCCGGGCGATTTCATATTCGGTTCGTCCCTGCTCCGGATCTCTTAACCGGCGCAATATCATATCGGCCCGTATCCATCGTGACGAGCTTGGCAGCCGAGGCCGTACCTTGCGCTAACGGCTCGCCCCCCGTCTAATCCCCCAGCGCATAGCGGCCGGCAATCCGTCCGATCCGGGAATCCATACTCATAGGGAATGCCCGCCTCCTGATAGGGAATGCAGCCGCTTCGGTTATGCCGGCAGCAAAATGGAAATAGTGAAGACAAGAACATGCAAAATAATAAAGGAGACAATATGGAAGCGGAACAAATCAGATCGGATTCATCCCAACCTATCTCCTCTGCTCCGCGACGAAATGTCTGGACAGGCATCCTGTTCGGTCTCGGGCTGGTCGGTTTTTTGGATGAAACGATCTTTCACCAATTATTGCATTGGCACCATTTCTATGACAAGTCCACGACCGACATCGGGTTAGTGTCGGATGGCCTGTTCCATGCCTTCAGTTGGTTCGCTACGATCGGGAGCTCGTTCATGATGGCCGCTCTGCACCGGCAAAAAGCTTGGAACGCAGGCCTGTGGTGGGGCGGCGTGCTGCTGGGCGGAGGCGCATTCCAGCTATACGACGGAATCATCCAACACAAGCTGATGCGTCTTCACCAGATCCGGTACGTAGACAATGTGTACATCTACGATTGGATCTGGAATATCATCGCGGCAGCCATGATTATCGCCGGCATCCTTCTCCTTAAGCGAGCGCGCCGGACATCGGAATAGGAAGGATGGTCTCGATTGCCTTCTCATCATCATCTTGATAATGGTTGGACGCTTGAACTGTGGACGTCCGGCTTGTGGGCGCTGCTGGCGGCGCTATACAGCGCGGCTGCGGCCCTATCCGGCCGCAAGCATAAGCCCTGGCCGCTGTATCGGCATCTATGCTGGCATGCAGGACTCGCCTGCGCGGCTGCCGCGGTCGCCGGACCGATCGCCGAACGCGCCCATGACGATTTCACGGCGCATATGATCGGCCATTTGCTGCTGGGCATGCTGGCCCCGCTCCTGATCGCGCTCGCCTCCCCGATGCGGCTGCTCCTGAGAACGCTGCCTGTCGCCTACTCGCGCCGAATTGCCGCTATTCTGAAAAGCCGCCTCATACGACTGTTGCATGATCCGGCGATTGCTGCCGCGCTCAATGTAGGAGGATTGTGGGCGCTCTATACGACAGACATCTACTCATGGATGCAGCATCATGTCAGCGTGCATGCGTTCGTTCACCTGCATCTTTTTCTTGCCGGGTATCTGTTCACCGTGTCCATCATCTATATCGATCCGATGCCTTACCGGACAAGCTTCCTGTACCGCGCGATTGTACTGGTGACCGCGATGGGCGGACATGCCGTCTTGTCCAAATATATATATGCCCGTCCGCCTGCTGGCGTGCCCGCAGCGCAAGCCGAGGCAGGCAGCATGCTCATGTACTACGGCGGCGACGTGATCGAGATTATGCTCGTGTCATTATTTTGCTGGCAATGGTTCAAGGCATCCCGTCCCCGGACGCTGCGCACCGAACCGATCTTATACCGGAAATAACCTCCAATGGACAATGACCGCTTCTAACCGTATGATAGAAACAAATGTTCCCGTAAAAGGAGTGCTGTCATGGAAAAGCGGGGGACAAGCTTCGTACACCTTCACGTTCATACGGAATACAGCCTCATGGAAGCAACTTGCCGCCTGGAAGATTTGCTGCAGCGGGCGGCGGCGTGGGAGATGAATGCGCTGGCCATCACCGATAAAGGCGGAATCAACGGGATGATTCCGTTTAGCCGGCTGGCGGCGGAATACGGCATTCATCCGATTGTCGGCTGTGAAATGCAGGTCGGCGACTCGGATGACACGCTCATTTTATTGGCCGCCACCCATCGCGGTTACGAGCACATTGTCGAGCAATTGAACGGCGCTCCTTTCCATCCCCCGGCCTTCCATGGCGATATCATCGCGTTGAGCGGCGGCACAACCGGAAGCATCCACCGCCTGCTTGCTAGCGGACGGGCGGATGAAGCTGCCAAGCAAGCCCTTCAATATATACAATGGTTCGGCAGCGGAAATTTCTATCTGGAGGCACAGCATCACGGCCTGGCGGACGACGATGCGGCGCTTGCGCGGACCGTTCATCTGGCCCGGGAAATGAAGATTCCGTTAGCGGCCACCCATGACGTGCATTACCTTGAACCTGAAGACGCCCCTTTGCTCAAGATGATCCGGCAGCGAAAAAAACGACCGGATCCGGCTGCCCCTGATGCCGCCGGACCGTTTTACCTTCCTTCCCCCATGGAAATGAAGGCGAAATTCAGCCATCTGCCGGATGCTATAGCCAATACGGCGCGAATCGCGGAGCGGTGCCGGTTCCAGCCAGGCCGCGGAACGAACCGGCTTCCAGCCTTCCGCGTGCCGCAAATGCAGAGCCCGGAAAATCCTTCATGCGCTCGATCCGGTGCGGAAGAGAACGAATCCGGGAAGCCTCCGCTAAGCTCGGATTCGGATGAAGCGCTGCGCCTGTTATGCCTGCAAGGAATGCGGAAACGGTTCGGTTCATCTGATCCGTTGCGCGCTCTCCCGGTTGGTGCTCATATGCCTGAGCTTGAGCGAATGAATCAAGAGCTGAAGATTATTACGGCGCGGGGGCTCTCCGACTATTTCCTGATCGTATGGGATATCGTGAAGTATGCGCGGAGCCGGAATATTCCGATAGGCCCGGGAAGAGGCTCGGCCGCGGGAAGCCTGGTGGCGTATTTGCTTGGCGTCACCGAGGTAAATCCGCTTCTGCACGGCCTATCCTTTGAACGATTTTTGAGTCCGGATCGGGAAGACTTGCCGGATATCGATATCGATGTCTGTCAGAGAAGGCGGCACGAGCTGCTGCAGTATATGAAGGGCAAATATGGAGAAGAACGGATTGCGCATCTCGGGGTTTTGAATACGTTCGGCGCGCGCGGAGCGGTTCGCGAAGCCGGGACTTATTTGGGCATGCCCAAAAAACAAGTCGATGTGCTGGCCAAGCTGCTCCCCTCTTTTACCGGGAGAGGCGGCATCCGCCACAGTCTGGACACCCTGCCGGAACTGGGCAAGCTTCCGGCCGGCAAAGAGCCGTTCCAATCGCTGTTCCAGCTTGCCGAACGGCTGGAAGGATTGCCTCACCAGCATTCCGCTCACCCGTCGGGAATCATACTCGGGGATGAACCATTGGCCCGGATCATTCCTCTGCAGCGGCGGCCGAACGGAGAACCGATGACGCCTTTTACGAAGGAAGATATCAAAGCGCTGGGCTTATTAAAAATCGATCTCCTTGGTCTGCGCAACCTGACGCTTATTCAAGATACGCTCGCTTCCATTCATGAACGAACAGGCGAACAGATCGATTTGAGCGTTATCCCGCTCGACGATCCGGATACGTTCGAGACTATCGGAAGCGGCAATACATTGGGCTGTTTTCAGCTTGAAAGCATGGGAATCCGCCGCTTACTGCGCCGCATGCAGCCGCACAGCATCGGCCATTTAGCCGATCTGCTCGCATTGTATCGGCCTGGCGCATGGAATGAGGGAATCGTTGACACGTATTTACGCAGGCACCGGGGGGAAGAAACGTACAAGCTTCCGCTGCCTGAATTGGAGCCCGTCCTTGCGCAAACATACGGCCTGATCTTATATCAAGAGCAAGTGATGGCCATTGCGCAAACGGTAACGGGCTGCTCCATGGGAGAAGCCGACTCTCTCCGGCGCGCTCTTTCCGCGAAATCAGTCGAAGCGCTGTCCCGCCATCAGCGGCGCTTCCTTCATGGAGCGGCGGCACGAGGCGTGACAGAAAAGGAAGCTGTGGACATCTTCGACTTTTTGGTGCGGTTTTCCGGGTACAGCTTCAATAAAGCCCATAGCGTATCCTATGCTTATCTGGCCTACTGGACCGTTTATTTAAAAACGCATTTTCCGAAAGACTATATGGCCTCTTTATTGAGCATGGAGGGCGGGTATTACGACAAAAAAGTATATCTTCGCGAGATCTCCAAAATGGGCCTTTCCCTGCTTGGGCCCGATATTAACCGGAGCGGACTCGGGTTCCATGCGGAAGAGGATGGAATACGCTGCGGGCTGGATGCCGTTCACGGATCAGGGCCGGAATCGGTGATCGCGCTGCTTCGTTCACGCCGCCGAAGCGGGGTATTTCGCACCTTTCCCGAATGGGTGGAGCGGATGACAGCAAGCCGGATCAGGAGACCGGTGCTCGAAGCCTGGATCGCCGCAGGCGCCTGCGATTGTTTTAGCCTTCCCCGCAGGGAGATGATCTGCGATGTGCACGAATTGCCGCATGCTTCAGGCATCAATGCTGCGGCCGCAGAGATTCCCGATTTTACCGAGGCGGAAAAAAGAAAGATGGAAAAAGCGCTGCTTGGCTTTTCCTTGCGGCCATCTGCATCGAGAAAATGGAATGAGTTTGTGCAGCGCTTCAATATTGTTCCGATCCGGGCGCTATCCGAATACGGCGATAACGCGCGTGTCCGCATCTGCGGAACTGTCATCCACAGCCGTCGGTATCCGACCCAATCCGGCGAATACGTGCTTATGCTCGTCCTCCAGGATGACACGGATATGATCGAGGTCGTGCTGTATCCTTCAACGTACGAGTCTTTTTTATACGAATTGAATCCGAAGGGCATATTATTGGAAGGCGATGTCCGGAAGCAAAACGGACAGGCGCGCGTCGTAGCGGACAAAATCAAGGCGCTTGGAGGATAATTATGCTGCTCATCGGAACGGCTGGCTACAGCTATGAGGATTGGAACGGGGTCTATTACCCGGAAGGCCTGGATAAAAAGGAACGGCTCTCTTTTTACGCCCGGGAGTTTCCGTTTACCGAGGTGAACTCATCGTTTTACGCAATGCCCAACCGGTTTATGCTCTACCATATGCGGGAGAAAACGCCCGATCACTTCCAGTTCGTTATCAAGGCATACCGCGGAATGACACATAAACGGGAGGATAACGAACAACATTTTCACGACTTTAAGGAAGCGCTGAAGCCGTTAATCGAGGTTGGCAAGCTGGGATGCGTTCTTGCCCAGTTCCCTACCAGCTTCCGGAACCGGGATGAGAACCGGGATTATTTGAAGGAATTCAAGGAATTGATGGGCGACATTCCGGTCGTGGTCGAGTTTCGGCATGAGGAATGGATCGACGAACGGATTTTCGATCTGCTGGAGGAAGAGCAATTGGGTTATGTCTGCGTGGACGAGCCGCAGTTCAAAACGCTCGTTCCGCCGATCATCAGGGCCACCGGCCCAATCGGTTATATCCGGTTCCACGGTCGGAATTATAAAAAATGGTGGCATCACAAAGAGACGCATGAACGGTATGACTATTTGTATAACGAGAATGAGCTTGCGGATTGGGTTCCGAATATTCGCAAGCTTGCCGAGCGAACGGAAAAGACATTCGTCAGCATGAACAACCATTACCGGGCGCAGGCGGTCATCAACGGACGGATGCTGCGCGACATGCTGAAGGAGGAGGTCGTTCCCACATGATCTCTGGAAGCGTCTTGCCGGAAGAACTGCAAGCGATCGGGAATCTGGATGCGTTGAATGCCATCTGTGAGCGCGTGTTTGTGCCGGAGCCCGGAGAGCGGCTTGTATTCGGCGAAGGACCGGAGCATGCCCGTCTCTTCCTGCTTGGAGAGGCCCCCGGTGCCAAGGAAGCCGAGAGCGGCCGGCCATTTGTCGGCAACTCGGGAAGACTGCTGAATAAATATTTGCAGAAGGCGGATATTCTCCGCGAGAACGTCTATGTGACAAACGTCATCAAAGTAAGGCCGCCCGGCAACCGGAAGCCGAAAACATCGGAGGTTACCGAAGCGCTGCCGATCTTGCTGCGGCAAATCGAACTGATCGGTCCGGCCATCATCGTATGTCTGGGAAGCATAGCCGTACAGGCGCTTGTCGACCGCAAAGCGAAAATTACGGAAATACGCGGAACGTGGGTAGAAAAGGACGGTATTCGGATTATGCCCACCTACCATCCGTCCGCCGTATTTCGCGACGAACAGAAAAGAGAGCTTCTGAAGCAGGATATCTTCTCCGCCGCAGATGCCTTGAAAAAGCTGGAGCCATGACCGTTAGCAGTCTTTTATGGCTCCTTGCGATCTTCTTGCGACTTTTAATTCGGATCACCTTCCCCGCTAGGAGGGCTTCTTCTTTTCTACGCCTTCGACATATAACATCTCATGGCAGAGTTCGCAGATGTAGATAACGAGCTTTCGCATCCCGGGGCTTTTTTGCTTATCAGCCATCCTCCGCTTCCCATTCTTTATGGAATTGCTCCAAATATTCGACCATCACGCGATGCCGCTCCATGGCAAGAGCTTTGCCGCTGTCTGTATTCATAAGGTCTTTTAATCTCAATAGCTTCTCATGGAAATGATTGATCGCGGTGCCCCTGTGGCTCCGGTATTCCTCTTCCGACCGGAATGACGCCGGAGGCTCCTCCGGCTCATGAATCCGATGGCCGGCCCAGCCGGCATAGGCGAACGCGCGCGCAATCCCGATCGCTCCCATCGCGTCGAGCCGATCGGCGTCCTGTACGATCCGTCCCTCCAACGTCTTCATCGGCGATTGATGCCCGCCGCTGTAAGACAGGTTCGATACGATATTCATGACATGGGATACCGCAGCCGCGTCGGCGCCATTCGCCACAAGCCATTCCTTCACCTTAGCGCAGCCGGCCTCCTTCGTCGGATTGAACTTGGCGTCCGCCACATCATGGAGCAACGCGGCCAGCTCGCATACCCCGGCATCCGCCCCTTCTTCCTTCGCAATCCGGACCGCCAATCGCCGGACGCGATGAATATGCCACCAATCGTGGCCGCTGCTGTCGGACTCCACCTGCTCGCGCACATACGCTTCAGCGCGCGCGATCAGTTCCTGACGCGCATTCAATCGCTATCCCTCCCTGCAAATTGGACCGATGTCTCTACACATCGGCAGCGGCTAGCTATACTGCGGCCGAATATCCATCCACTGGGCAGAGGCCGGATGACGAAGCGCTTCCAGCACGACCTGAGCATCATATCCGTCCTGGAATGAAAAATAATGAGCCTGCTTGCCCTGGATCGCATGGATCACCTGTCTTAGCACCGGCAGCGTATCGGTCGAATCTCCGACCTGAATCAGCTCCAGCGGTTGACCCACCGCACCCGCATACAGCTGATCCCAGTTCTCCAACGCAATTGTTCCCTCTGTCCCGTACAGGATGAGAGAGACCCGTTCTTCCCCCGCGAACCCGGCAATTCCGCTCACGTGAACCGGAATTCCGCTGTCCAGGCGCAGCCCTGCACGGATTCCCGTCTCGCAGTTCCCGCTCTCGGCCGGCAGCTCCAGCTCGCTCTGCACATGCGTAATGCGGCCAAACAGCTTCTGAATGACATGAATCCAGTGGACGCCAACCTCCAGCACGAAGCCGCCCTGCTGCCGTGTCCCAATCCATGAGTTATGCTGCCATGCCCGCGGCCATTGCGGAAACTGCAGAAGCAGATCGAGCTTCCGGATCTCGCCGATCGCGTTTTCCGCCAACATGTGCCTTACCCGCTCCACCGGCGGTTCATGCGGCATCGAGAAATGAACGGCGTGCAAGACCTGCGCCTCGCGTGCTTGCCGCAGGAGCTCCTTCGCTTCGTTCACGCTGTTCGCCAGCGGCTTCTCGCAGAAAACATGTATCTTCCTGCGAAGCGCTTCCATGGCAATATCATAGTGGAACGCGGGAGGCACGGAGATATACGCCAGATCGAGCTTCGTCTCCTCTAGCAGCGCCGCGTAGTCCGAGTACCATGCCGCATGCGGGAAGCTGTCTCGATAAGTATTTTGGAATTGATCGCGGGCGTGCCCGTTCGCTTCGCAGATGGCCGCAACCTCTATCGCTTGCGCGAATTCCGGCTGAGCCGCCAGACGAAGCATATATTGTCCCATATGGCCCAGTCCGAAGACCGCCATTCTGATCTTGTTGCTGTTCATTGTTCTCTCTCCCTATTGCACTGCGCACTTATCTATAAACCCGGCCAGCCATATGGCTTCCCGATATGGCGAATCAAGTCGCCTGTCAGCGCCTTGTCCTGCGGCTTGCCCGGATCGGAATTGGTCATGACGACGATTCCGCTACGCAAGCGCGGGTAAGCCAGCAGCTTGCACTGGAAGCCGATTCCCCAGCCTTGGGAGACGACAAGCGGTTCTCCTTCGGCAGACGGAACGAATACCCCCAGCCCAGCCTCTTCGGCGCAGCCGCTGCCCGCCATCATCTGCCGGGCCATCTCCGGCCGCAGAATCGAGGCCGCGTCCCCGTTCCAGGCGGCCATCACCTCCAGAGCCAGCAGAGCGAGCTCCGTTGGCGTCGACCACAGGCCGGCGGCGGCCAGGCACGGGTAATACGCCCGTGAACGGTCTACGACTCGGCCATCTTGGTGATGTCCGGACGAGGCGCTTGCTTTCGCCTTGATTTCTTCCGCGCGTCCGATTTTCGAATCATAATAATTCCAGTAAAAGGTTCGCTTCAAGCCTAACGGCGCCATGACGAGCCGCTCCATCGCAACGGCAAAAGTCTCTCCGGTGACATCCTCGATAAGCTGCTCGAGGACGCAGTAACCGGCGTCCGAATAAGCGTATCGGGTCCCCGGCACCTTCTGGATATGTACAGGCTCGGAATGATACGGGGTAGCGCCCGCCAATATCTCCCTCACGGCAGGCAACGGATCCGTCGTCCGGTAAATGCCGAAGCTTCCCGGCGGATCCACGATCCCGGACTGATGCGCGAGCAGATGACGCAGCGTGACGTTCACGTTTGCCGTATAGGGACTGTCCGGAAGCCGCCACGTCCGCAAATAACGGTTCGCTTCCGTGTCCAGTTCCAGGACCCCCGCCTGCACGAGGCGAAGAACGCCAACCGCCGTAACCATTTTGCTCATGGAACAGGCATGGAACAAGCTGTTCGCCGTCACCTTGCGCCCCGAACCGGCTTCCAGCTCCCCGCAGCCGCCGCTCCACTCCAACCGCCCGTTAGAGATTAGGGCGATGCTCGCGCCCGGCACCCGGTGCTGTCTCCTCAGTGCCTCAATCCCATTGTCGTCCCTGTCGATGATGCGCTTCATGAACTCAGCTCCCATTCATCTCGGAATGCAATGCGTCGCGCCTCCTGGCGAATGACCGCCTCGCTATGGCTTAGCATGGATGAACTGTGCCTTCCCGAGGCAAGCGTTCCGCCATAGCCGCCCATGGCCTTGAAACTGACGATATGCGGCGGCTTTACTTCCAGACCTGCCCCAGCTTGTCGGCATAAAAGGCAATCGCCCGGCTATAGGCGCGAATGCCTTCATCTTCCGAAGTCTCCGCCAGCGCGGTCAACAGCAGTTGCATCGCCTCCGCATGCTCGCCAAGGTTATGCAGGGCCATCGCGTAAAATACGCCAAATTCCTTTCGCTCAGGATATTCTCGCATGCCCTGTCCGAGCGTCTCCTTCGCCTCGGCGTACCGCCCCAGCGTGCGGTAAGTGCTGCCCAAGCCAAGCAGGGCTGCGGCGCGGTATTCATCGTTGAGCGGACAGCGCAGCGCCTGTTCATAATACGGGACGGCCTCCCGTTCCCGGCCAAGATTGTCATGCGCCCAAGCGAGCTGGCATAGAATTTCCCCACTGTTCGGGTCTTGCTCCAGCAATCCCGCCAACAGCGGAATCGCTTCTTCCGCCCGACCGGCCGCTCTCAAATCGATAGCACGCTTCAGCGCGTCATTCATCGGTCGTTCGTCCTTTCATCCAATATCGCACATCGTCGCGCGCTCATACATTATACCACCTTCTTCCACCCCAGTCAGGCTGTTCTTCTCCCCTTTGCTTCACTATCCCTTCGAGTCAGAAGCGTGTCCTTCCTCCGTTCCTTTGGGCCAATATCCCCTTCATTCAGAAGCGTTGCCACCCTCCGTCTCTTTGGGCCGATATCCCCTTCCGTCAGTTCGTTCTAATCTACCGCGATCCTTTCACTAGGCAGTGTCCCTTTCCCCTCTAACTCGGCCATTCACTCAATCCGCTCTCGTCACGGGCGGCAAGACCAAGATAAAGATACTTGAGCCGCAGAAAGAATGATGCCAAGTAGCTTCGCATGGACATGTTCTCTGCTCCCTGACCGAAAAGGAGAGTGTTGTGCATATACGGGTTCCTGACTAGATAGGAGAATGGTTAAAAGACTTTGCATGTTACCGTTCCTGACCAAGTGGGAGAATGGTGTAAAGGAGTTCTGCATATTTCCGCTCCTGACCGAAGGGGAGAGTGCAGGTAAGGAGCACTACCCCTAACCTATATGTACTCCCAGGCAGCGAAAAAAGCCCGATGCACAAGCATGCATCAGGCTGACAGTCAAGCCGGGCCAAGTCAAGCCGTGTTCAAGCGGAAGCGGCTTTGCCCTATTCCTTAATGGCGCCGATCATGACGCCCTTGACGAAGTATTTTTGCAGGATAAGGCGCGCCGACTAGCTCGAACTCCGGATGGGAGCCCTTCATCAGATTCGTGTACCGTCCGACCCCCGAACCATTATACGTGACGAGCGAGCCCAGCACATTGCTCGTCATCTTCGCATCCTGCAGCTTGCCGTCGGTCGTGGCGTAATCTTTATCCAGCAATCCTTCCTTATACCAGCGGTTCAGCATCGTCAAGTAATCCTTGTATTCCGGCTGAATCGGCCCGTACCGGATCTCGTCGCCTTCCCGGTAGAAGCCGTCGGTAATGCCGAACGCGCCCACGAACGCGACATTAATATCCCGCAGCAGGAACGGGATTTCATCCTTCTTCCCGTTGCCGTTCGGATCGCCGTCCCGGAAGGCGACGAGCATCTTCTCCCACTCCTCGATTGTCGCCGGAACCGGCAGGCCGAGCTTGTCGAGCCAATCCTTCCGAATCGTCGGCCCCATGAACGTCAGCAGCTCTTCATCCGGGCGCAGGAACGGAAAGACGTAAATATTTCCTTCATCAGTCGTGACCAGCTTTTTCAGATCGGGCCGCGCCTCCAGCACCGCCTTCAGATTCGGGGCATGCTGGTCGATCAGCTCATTCAAGCGGAGAATGCGCTTCTCCTTAATCGCTTGATCCGGCCCCTTCGCGACCCCTCCCCATGTGTACTCGATGACATCCGGCAGCTTGCCGGAAGCGAGCATCAGATTGAATTGATCGGCTTCCTGCCCGGCGGGCGGGTGCTGGAACGTGACCTTCGTTCCGGTCCGCTTCTCCAGCTCCTGATACGCCCCCATCTCGCTGAAGCTCTTCATGACGGTGCCGGCATTCCCGATCGGGGCCCAGTACGTCAAGGATACGGGATACGGCACTTCACCCGCCGGCGTATCGGCCCCTGGCTCCGCCGCCTGCTCCGTCTTCCCGCTGCATGCGGCCAGCATCCCCGTCAGCATCACGAGAGACAGCAACGTCAGAATCGTACGTCGCCATAATAATTGTTGCATGACAAGACCTCCCATCGAATGTGGTATTCCATTTCGGTGATTGGCGAAAGCCTGCTTCCACTATAGCGATCCGTTCAGCGGACGGTAAGTAAACGTTTTCAATATTGGTTAGCGGATGGTACGATTCCGGGTATACCGTTGTTAAGATCGGTTAACCGTTCTTCCGATCGTCTTGTCCGGCCAGCATCTCGCGGTATTTGCCGGGCGTGACGCCCTCGTGCTTTTTGAAGAAACGCAGGAAGCCGACATCGCTCGCATAGCCGACCCGCTGCGCGATGTCCGAGATCGTCAGCCTGCTGTCCGCGAGCAATTGCTTCGCCTCCTCGACCCGCAGCTTGGCGATATATTCGGTGATGTTGCGTCCGCCGTATTTTTTGAAGCAAGCGGAGATGTAAGGCGAGGTCATCTCGAACTCGTCCGCCATGACGTTCAGGCTGAAGTTCGGGTCCCGGTAATTCGCCTCGATACAGGCCGTCATTTTGCGGAGCAGCCGTTCATGATAATCGCTGCGTTCTCTCCATATGTACTGGCAGAGCGTATTATACTGCCGCATAATCCGCTCCTGCATCTCCTCTCCGGCCACGGGCCGCGCGGTCAGTCCCACCGGGTCGATCGGCGAGCCGAACACCTCCCGATCATCGACTTGAATGCTGTTCGTGATTTTCATTAATGTCGTTAATAACTCGATCGTCAAGCAGCGGATCCGATCCGGAGTCACCTGCTCCCGTTGCCAATTCAGCTCGAAAATATGCTGCAGCAGCTTCGCCGTCTGTTCCGCGTCGCCGCTCTTGACGACGTTCATCAGCTGAATTTCCGTCTCGATCGGATAGTGATAATGCGGAGATTGGGCCGCGTCAATCTGTTCATACATCATCGTCGATTCCGTCCCGTGCACGATCCGGTAATCGAGCGCCATCAGCGCCTCGCTGTAGGCGGCCGCGATCCGATCGATCCCGCGGTGAATCGAGCTGACGCCGCAGGCGATGGACAGCTTGAAGCGAAGCTGCGCCGTCGCCTTCAGCGGCAGCAGCAGATCGTCCCGGATCGCGCTGACGGAGGCCGACGATTCCGGAACATTCAGCAGCACGGCAAGCCGATCGCGCTCCAGCTCGACGATATAGCCCCGCCTCTGCAGCAGCTCATGACCCAGATTCGTCAGCACGAACCGGACCAGACCCCATTCGCGTTCGGTGTCCCCCTGGATGAATTGCGAGCAATCGGCGATATCGATCAGAATGATGCCGAAGAAATCATGATCGAGCCGGATGTCCATGAAATCGAGGGTCTCGTTCATCCCGTAAGACAGGTCGACATGGCCGCGAATGAGGCGCGACAGGAAATTCGCCCGCAGCACGGGCGCTTGCTCGGACAAGGTATGCCGCAGCTTTTCCTCTTCCTCCAAGGTCCGGATGACCGACTGCTTAATCAGATCGAATTCGTCCCGATACATCTCTGAAGATGGCCGCTCCCGCTGCGTCAACACCTTTGCCACGCTCTTGATCGGCCGATAGTAGCGATAGGCCATCGCATAGGAGCCGCCGATTCCCGCCGCCAGGCAGGCCGTCAGGAGGATGAGGGCCCAGCGCTTGATGACAAGCACCTCCTGCAGAACCACATTCTTCGGAATGACCGAGACGTATTCCCAGCCGTTGCTTCCCTTGACGCGCGACAGAACCATCGGCTCCCCGTCGATCCGCATCTCGTTATTTCCGTTGAACTGCTGCAGATGACGTCGAATGGCGGAGGCCTTATCGCCGATAACCGTTGACATCAGCACCTCCCGCTTTTCGTTCAGGATCAGGAGCGAGCCGTCATTGACGCCTTCAATCTGCGTTAACAACGCTTTAAGCTGCTGCTCGTCTATCTGGACGAGCAATTGCCCCTTTATATCCGATACATACTCGTAAGGAAGTGATTGCACGAAGGTGATCATGCTGGACTGGACATTTTCCCGCCTGACGGGTTCGGAAGGCAAGTACCGCTTCGGATGGAGTCCCGTCAGCAGTTGATGGCGGACCCATTCGGCGCTGCGGGCGGTGTAAATGGCGATGCGCGAAAAATAGAGAGAGGCATCCGTCTTCATCTCGGGGGTCAGAATCATATCGCTCCCTTGGAAAATAGACCGCAAAATCATGGATGAAGCTGCTGATGTTTTTGTATCTACTCAGCTCCTTCAAGGCGTCAATGACCTTCAACTGCTTCTCCAGCCCTTCGCTGCCGGCATTGTTCAGCAGCCATCTAACCTTGGGATTGAACGCCACCTGGGCCGTCAACTGTTCCACTTCCTTCAATCTCGAATCCGTAATCTGATTCAACTGCTTGAGCAGCCCGGTGTTCGTTCGGATCGCGTGATTGATCATCATCTCCTCCATGCGGCAGTAAAAAAGGCCGGCCACCGTCACCGGCAGCAGCAAGACAAGCAGGTAAGAGAGCAGGAGGGTCCAAAAAACGCTCCTCCTCGTCATGCTTCCCCTCCAGACGCGGATGCTCCAGCGAGCCTTCATCCCTGTTCCCCCTTTCCTATTCTTCAAAAAATACGATGGCTTAACTATAATCAATGAGAAGAAGATGCGCCATTTTCAATATGGTAAAATAACAGGTACTTATCGCATCAATCCAAGGAAATGAGTGAAGGCCATGCTGACATCATTAGAACAAATCCGCGTGTACAGGGAAGGACGCGACGAGCCGGGGCTGCTCGCGGACAATCGCTGGCTCCAATATATCGTTACGGCCGAGGAGCGCATCGTCAATCTGGAGCGGATCCAGTCGCTGCAGCAGCTGGCGAACTCCAATCCGGTGCTGGATTACGTGGAGCGCACCTTGAAGGTGCTGGATGAGCTGCCGCTGTCGTTCTGGATTAAGGAGACCATCGAAGAGGTGCTGAAATGGTCGGAAACGGCCAAGGGAGGAAGCGTCCGTCAACGCATCGCCTGGCAGGAACAGGGGATTTCCTTGTTCGCCCATAATGTCGGCTCGGCGCAGCTCTACGGGCAGCATACCCGGAATCAGCGACAGGAACGCGTGCTGCTTACCCACACGCTCATTTTTACGCATGGTCTGATCGGCCAATATTTGCGCGGCGAAGTTCCGCTGGCGGAGAATGCCCCGCTCTATCATCTCATCGAGCGGGGCATCGTCTCCGCGCAGGAAATGCGGGATCTGCTCCTGCCATTGAACCAGTGCGTTATCGGGGCGGTATCCCCGGAGCTGTGGCATGCGCTGAAGGCCGATACCGAGATGGTCATCGACCAGATCGTAAGCGGGCGCTTCGCGGATGGATTCGCCCTTCCGGATCGCATACGCCGGCTGCGGGCGATGTCCGATCGGCGCGGCGAGAACACGGAAGCGGAGCTGAGGAAGCTAACGGAACAGCCGCTGGCGCTCGATTCGCTCCAGGCGTTGGAGACGAAGACGCTCTGGTATGTGGAAGCCGCGCTCCATGAATGCACGTTCGAGGAATTCGTGAAGATTTTCTTATTAACGCTGGCCGCTCCGGAGATGGGCGCCCACATCCGGCATATCAGCTTCGAGCGCCTAATGAATGGCATGTATTATGATTTCCGGGGCCGGAAGCGATTGAACGTCTATAAAAAGCGGATGATCGAGCAGGCGCTTCGCTCCTTGACTTACGACGGCATCGCGAACGGAGCGAAGCCGGACAGCCCGCATCTGGAATTGCGCATCGAGCGGGCCGACGGAATGGCCGACAGCGTCTGCGTGAATTTCGTCTTCTCCCCTGCCGCGGAGAAGCTGATTGAGTTCTGCATCGAGGCCGAGAAGACGCCCCTCTACGAGCGGGCCATTCTGATGCTGTACGATCTGTTCGAGCTGCGGCGCGACGCCTATGACCGCTTCCATAACGAGGAGGCGTATCTGTCGGATATGAACGGGTCGGCCGATTACAAGCAAATCATTCTCGGCTATGTAACGGGTTCGCGCGTCATCGATATCGGTCCCGGCGGCGGCGTCATGCTCGACCTGCTTGAAGAGCGGATGCCGGAAGCGGAAGCTATCGGCATCGATATTTCCCAAAATGTCGTTGAATCGCTGGAACGGAAAAAGCAGTTGGAGAACCGGCGCTGGCGCGTCATGAAGGGCGATGCCCTCGATCTGAAGCGGTACGTGGCTCCGCAGAGCATCAATACGGTTATTTTCTCTTCGATTCTGCATGAGATGTATTCTTATATTGAATACGAAGGAGAGCGGTTCAACCCAAGGACGGTCGCCGCCGCCCTGCGCAGCGCGTTCGATGTGCTCGCCCCGGGCGGGCGCATCATCATTCGCGACGGCATTATGAGCGAGCCGGAAGACGAGATGCGGATGATTCGCTTCCGGAACGCGGACGGCATGCCGTGGCTGGAGCGGTATGCCAAGGACTTTGCCGGGCGGCGCATCTCGTTCGAGCGCCTGTCCCCGTTCGAGGCGAAGCTGCCGATTAATGATGCGATGGAATTTCTGTACACCTACACCTGGGGTCCTGAAGCGTACGTACACGAGGTGCAGGAGCAGTTCGGCTATTTCACGCCGACGCAGTATGCGGAGTTCATTCAGCGCACCCTTGGCGAACGCGCGGCGATTCTCCGCTGCGATCATTATTTGCAGGACGGATACACCGAGGCGCTGGCGCCGAAAACCAGCTTGTTCAATGAACGCGGGGAGCCTGTCCGCCTGCCGGACAGCACCTGCTTGATCGTGATAGAGAAGAAGTAGCGCGGAAATAGCGGGCAGGCCGATATCCTTCTCCTGGCCGGGAAGGGTTCGGCCTGTCTTGAGTCGAGGGGACTGTCCGGGCCGCTACCCGATGCCCTCCCTATATGACATCTATTGTCATATTGGTATGATATGATGAGGATTTGATGAGCACGCTGCAAATGAACTTAGACAAAAAGAGATTACACGGGAAAGAGGTTGATAGGATGCGGGCGGATCGGCTGTTATCCATCGTGCTGCTGCTGCAGACTCACGGCAAATTGACATCCAAGGAGCTGGCCCGGCGGCTGGAGGTATCCGAGCGGACGATTATGCGCGACATGGATGCCCTCAGCGCCGCAGGCATTCCGGTGTACGCGGATCGCGGATCGAATGGCGGCTGGATGCTGGCGGAAGGATACCGCACGACATTAACGGGGATGAAGGCGACGGAGCTTGTGTCGCTGCTGCTGATCCCCTCCTCCCTGCTCGATGATCTCGGCCTGCGGGAAGAGGGTGACAGCGCCCTGCGGAAGCTGCTTGCCTCCACGTCCGCCGAGCAGCGGCGGGATGCGGACATTGCCCGGGAGCGCCTCCATATCGACGGGGCCGGTTGGCATGAGTCGACGACGGACTCGTCGCCCTTTCTGCCTCTGCTGCAGGAAGCTGTATGGGAAGAGCGGGCGGTTCGCGTGGAATATGAGCGCGAGGATGGCGTCGTGACCCGGACGCTTCACCCGCTCGGGCTCGTGGCGAAACGCAATGTGTGGTATGTCGTCGCCGAGACCGCCGACGCCGCGCTGCGCACGTACCGCTTGTCGCGGCTGAAGCATGCCGAGCTGCTGAAGGAGACCTTCGCGCGCCCCGCCCGCTTCGACCTCGCGTCCTACTGGGCGCAATCGACGGCCCAGTTCACCGCGAGCCTGCCGCGTTACCCGGCGCGCATTCGGGTGCGCGATGACATCCTGGCGCGCTTGTCCCAGGACCGGTACGTGCGGGTTGGCCCGATCCGGGCGGCAGGCGGCGGATGGTCCGAGGCCAAGGTCGAATTCCATACGCTGGAATCCGCCGCCGAGACGATTCTCCGTTTCGGTCCGCGGATGGAGGCGATTGAGCCGGCCGAGTTGCGCGCCGCGGTCATTGCGGAAGCGAAGGCGCTGCTGGCGCAATACGGCGAGAAGCAGGCCTAAGGCCGATTTTTCGAGCGCAGCCTGTCCCTTTTTTCTTACATTGTATAGGGGCCGTGTTATTTTACAGGTATACTGAAAGCAATTCCAATGCCGGAGGTGCATGCATTATGCCGCAAGATTCGAAGGAGAGCGTGGCTCAGCATTATTTGCGGGTCGTCATCGACAAATTCACGAGCCTGAAAGCGGACGCCGAGCGGGCAATGACTCAGCTTCGGGAGCAGGATATCCATTGGGCGATGAACGAGGACTCGAACTGCGTCGCCGTTATCGTCCAGCATATGAGCGGCAATATGATATCCCGCTGGACCGATTTCCTGACGAGCGACGGCGAGAAGCCAGATCGCAACCGCGACGATGAATTCATCGATTCGATTCGTTCCACAGAAGATCTGCTGCGGGTATGGAAGCAGGGCTGGGATGTATTTCTTCATGCGCTCCGCTCCCTGACTGCGGATGATCTGTTGGCGACGGTCACGATCCGGAACGAGCCCCATTCCGTTCTCGAAGCGATCGAGCGCCAGATGTCGCATTATTCGTATCATGTCGGCCAGATCGTCTATGTGGCGAAGCAGATTCGCTCCGAGGAATGGACTACCTTATCGATTCCCCGCAAAAAATAAGATTCCGGCACGGGGCAGGCCTGTCAGCAGCAGACCTGCCCTTCGTTCCGGACCGAATCCCGGCGTCGACCGCCTTCTGGCCTCCATTTCCCTGGCCCCCCCATCTACCGCTTGGCATATCGTTCGATCATGTCCGCCAGCTTCCATGTCGTGCCGATCGCATCGCCGGAGTGCGACTCCATCCGCCGCACGTACTCCTCCCGCTTTTCCGCGAGCATATGAATCATGCGCAGGAAGGCGTCCGACGACACGTCCGCATCGTCCAGCACCTCGGCAAAGCCTCGGTCCGCGAACGATCGGGCGTTCAGGATTTGATCCCCGCGGCTCGAACCCTTCGGCAGCGGAATCAGCAGCATCGGCTTGCGGAGCGACAGGAATTCAAAAATCGCGTTCGATCCGGCCCTGGAGATGACGATATCGGACATCGCCATCAGATGAGGCAGCTCCTCATGGACGAATTCGAATTGCTTATAGCCCGGCAGCTGCAGAGCTTCGTCCACCTGGCCCGCGCCGCAAATATGCACGATCCGGAAGGTGGCGAGCAAAGCACGCAGATTGGCCCGGATCGCCTCGTTGATGCTCCTGGCGCCCAAGCTGCCGCCCATGACGAGCAGGACCTTCTTGCCCGCCGGGAATCCGCAATGCCGCCGCCCGACAGCGGCATCGCCCTGCCGAAGCTCCTCGCGGACGATTGCGCCGACGTATTCCGCTTTGCCGCTGTGGATATGCTGAAGCGTCTCCGGGAATGTCGCGCAGATCCGGGTAGCGAACGGAGTGGCGATACGGTTCGCCAAGCCCGGCGTCATATCCGACTCGTGGATGACGGCCGGAACGCGCCGCATCCATCCCGCCGCTACGACCGGCACCGACACGAATCCTCCCTTGGAGAAAATGATCCGGGGCCCAATGCGCCTCAATAACGCATAGGCTTGGCCACAGCCTTTTAAGACCTTGAACGGATCCTTCACATTGTTCCAATCCGCATAGCGCCTTAGCTTTCCGGTCGATATGCCGTGATAGGTCACTCCGGAGAAGGCGGACATAATCTCCCGCTCGATTCCTTCATGCGACCCGATATAGTAAATATCCCAATTCCGCTCCAGCAGCTTCGGAATCAAGGCGGCATTGACGCTTACGTGCCCTGCCGAGCCTCCTCCGGTAAGGACGATCTTATTATTTTTCATCGGCTTCCCCCATCCCGCGCTCCGTCATCCTTGCATAGCTGCGTTGCTGACTCGCTTCAGACATGCGAGCTTCTTCCGAACGCTTGAATCGGTTCAAATGTCTGGAGGTGCTGCGGATATATCAGTTAACATAATAATAATTATGATAACCACAATCCTGATCTCTAGGGATCATTTCGCATTTAATGAGGAGGTAACGCGGTTTAACATACTTGTTGTTCGCCTCATTGTAAACTGCCGCTCCCCGCAAAGGCAAATAAAACAGACTACTTCTCCGGCAGCCGCACCGTGAAGGTAAAGTGTCCATGCTCATGCCGAAGCGAAATCGTTCCCCCATGCAGCTCGACGATGTTTTTCGCGATGGACAGCCCTAGACCTGAGCCCGATTGAATCTCATTCGCCGTCCGGGAATCATCCGCCTTGTAGAAACGTTCAAACAGATGCTTCTCCTGCTCCGCGGTAATCGGCTTCCCTTCGTTCTCGATGGCTACGCTCAAGCGGCCGTTCCCGGATTGGAACGAAACATGGATATTTCCCGGCTTGATCGAAAATTTCAAGGCGTTCAGGAGCAGATTGTCGAGGGCCCGGATGATCTTCTCGCTGTCCACCTGAACCAGGGCAGGGGCCGCTCCGAGCCGCCAATGCATTCGCACCCCATACTCGTGGGCAATCGGCTCGAATTCCACGAGCATCTGTTCCAGCAGCTCGCGCAAATCGATCTGTTCCTTCTGGAGCTTCACATCGGTTGAAATCAGGCGCGTATACTCGAACAAATCGTCGATTAAATATTTCAGGTGAATGGCCTTCTTGTACGTATTGTGAATGAACCGCTCCTGCTCCTCCGTGTCTTGATACGATTTGCTCGTCAGCAGATCCAGGTACCCGATAATGCTCGTAAGCGGCGTCCGCAGATCATGGGAAATTCCCGTAATCAGCGCCATCTTCGCTTGCTCCTGCTGGCGTTCATTGGCTTGCTGCAGCATAAGGGCCTCCGCCATCGCATTAATGCTGTCCGCTACTCTGCCCAGCTCATCCTCGCGCTCCGCGGGCACCCGGTAAGTCAGATCGCCCCGAGAGATGACATGGAGCCCCTCGGCCAGCTTCATCACATATTGAACAATCGGCCGGGTGAAGTAGAAAAACAGCGCCGTGAAGAGGCCGGCAAATATAAAGATGTCAAACACGGCAAGATACGGCGCGATCGGGTAATAATTCTTAATGTGGTTAAATAAAATCATAATCAGCACGGTCAACAATAAGCTGAGCACGAACCGCCACAATATCGCGCCCCGGATACTTTTGCGGATATGGAAGAGAGTCACGAGTTTATTTATCAATTTTATAACCTACTCCCCAGACGGTCTTAATATATTGCGGGCTGCGCGGGTTCAGTTCGAGCTTCTCCCGCAGATTGCGGATATGCACCATGACCGTGTTGTCCGAATACCCCGCAGGCTCCTTCCATACGCGCTCATAGATGCGATCGGCATGGAACACTTGGCCGCGATGCTTCGCCAGCAGCTCCAGGATCGAGAATTCAATCGGTGTCAAGCTGACCGCGCGCTCCCGCACCGTAACCTCGTGATGAACCCGATCGATGACGAGATCGCCGATTCGGATAATCTCCTCGTTCGGCGCCTGGGATTTCGCGTACTTCTGGCGGCGCAGCTGGGCTTTCACCCGGGCCATCAACTCCAGAGGATTGAATGGCTTCGCCACATAATCATCGGCTCCGGTCGTTAGTCCGTTGATTTTGTCGATATCCTCTACCTTGGCGGACAGCATGATGATCGGAACACTTGAAGCTTCCCTTATTTTCATACAGGTCCGAATCCCGTCCATATTCGGCATCATCACATCCAGAATAACGACGTTAATCGGTTCGCTTTTCAAGCGTTCCAGCGCTTCCGCGCCGTCGGAAGCTTCACGAACTTGATAACCTTCATTCCGCAAATATACATGGATGACATCCCGAATCTCCGAATCATCATCCACGACTAATATCGTCGCCGTCATGCCTTTCCCCATCCTTATGCTTCATGATGAACATCACGCTTCCCAATACGAATACGATCCAGACAACCTCCAGCCCATAGGACAGATCGAGTGCCATGCTTATCCTTATCCTCACTCCCCCACTATCCTTTCCCCCTTATCTTATCGCAAAAAATTGAAGTTCTCCCCGCGGAAAAACTAAAGAAATTCTAAAGATGCCTGTTAGAAGGAACTGCGTTCTTAGGGCTCCCGGCCCGGGAAATTGCCTTGCCGGATCAAAAAAGCCATCCAGCGCTTGCTTGGATGGCCAACCGTTCATTTTCGAAGCAGTATGCTCTTCTTCAGCAGCAAGTCCTCGAAGACAGGCCGCTGAACGGTACTGATCTGCGAGGTGTCGATCTGCTCCAGACGCTTGAATTCCAGCGCCGCCGATTCCCCCGCCTCGTCCCGAAAGCGCAGCGTCTTGCCGTCTTCCTCCAGCATCCCTTCCAGATTCACCGCCGCGTTGAACAGGAACATGACGAACACGACTTCATTGCCGTCCGGGTATGTATAATGCATCCGTTCTCCGCTATAGATCGAGTACAGCTCATACTGCTCGACGACAAGCCCGGTCTCTTCATATACTTCCCGAATCATGGTGTCCTCGATCGCTTCTCCCGGCTCCATGCCGCCTCCAGGCAGCCCCCAGTTGCCGTAATCCGATCGTTTCTGCAGCAGCACTCTGCCGGCACGATCGCGGATGATCGCTCCCGCGGTCACGATGATTTTGCTTTTTGTCACATTTTCCACCCTTTATCTTTTTATATTTTGGCGTTGCGGAGCCATCCGGCGCCGCTGCGAAGGACGCCGCAAGCGTTGTACCCTGCCGGCATCAAGCCGCTCCTAGAAATATTAATTAATCACATTTATGATTAATACCATTAATTATATCACACCGCCTATTTTCCGCACCGCGTCGATAAATTGCTTCATTTCTTCATCCGTTCCGATTGATACTCTCAAGTAGTTGTCGATTCTGGGTTGAGCGAAGTACCGGACTAATATGCCATGCTCGCGCAGTTCCTCGAACAGCCGCTTCGCCGGACGGGATGGGTCATCATGACGAAGTTCGCCTTCGATTCGATTGCGGAGCACCCCAGCTCTTCGAGCTGCCTGACCGTCCATTCCCGCGTCCGGATGACGTTCCGGCAAGTCTCCCGGAAGTAGTCCTCATCTTCCAGCGCCGCCGTCGCGCCAGCCGATCCAGCGTATAGGAGTTGAACGAATTTTTGACGCGCTCCAAGCCTTCTGTCAACTCCTCCTGCCCGAGAGCCATGCCTATACGAAGCCCGGCGAGCGCTCGCGACTTGGACAGCGTCTGGATGACAAGCAGGTTCGGATAGTCATCGATGAGCTTCACGGCCGATTCCCCGCCAAAGTCAATGTAAGCTTCATCGAGAATGACGACGTGATCCGCATGCTTCTCCAGCAGCGGGCGGAAGGCATCGACCGGAACGTATTTCCCTGTCGGCGCGTTGGGATTCGGGACGACGACTCCCGCGCATTCCAGATGAAATGCATCCAGCGGCACATGAAAATCATCATCCAGGGCAACCGTCTCATACGGCAAATGATATAAATTCGCATATACTTTGTAGAAGCTGTATGTAACATCCGGGAACAGAACCGGAGCCCCCGGCGTAAAAAACGCGGCGAAGGAGAAAGCGAGTATTTCATCAGAGCCATTCCCGATGAACACTTGCCGCTCGCTTAGCCCGAACCGTCTCGCCGCGGCCTGCCTCAGCCCCTGGCCTGCCGGATCGGGATACAGGCGCAGACTCTCCTGAACCGCATGCCGGATGGCAGCCAGCACCCGGGGAGATGGAGGATACGGATTTTCATTTGTATTCAGTTTGATATAGGTTTTATCCTTATGCTGCTCCCCAGGCACATAAGGGACAAGCCTATTGGCCAGTTCGCTCCAATATTTGCTCATGCTCTGTTCCCTCTCCTTTACCTCCCTACCTTCTTTCCATACGTCTCTTCCTCAATAGACGAACGGAACGGATCCAGCAATGTGAGGAACTGTTCATAGAGCGCGTCCAGTTCCGGATCCCGATACAAATCCCCGGCCGCATCCCGATAGGCTTGTTCGCTTGGGAAGATCTGAATCTCTATCCACAGGCCTGGCTCATCGGAGCTGGGAGCATAATGCAGCGCATAATCGATATGCTGCCGGTATATTGCATCGGCACGCGCCATTAGCTGATGATAGGCTTGCGTCCGCGACGCATCGATGTAGTAGCGGAATATTTTGTAATACAACGTTATCCCTCCCGGATCCGCATTTTGATTCGAGATCGGCCGCATCTCAAAAAATGCCGTTCGAGCATGTTCTCTCCCTTCCCCACTTTTTCCCTGTCTTCATCATAGAATAGTAGACGCCGGTCCGCAATCCCGGATTATGCGACATTAGCAGCAGGTCGAACGGAGCAAATAGGAAAACAAAGCCAGAGAGCTTGATGCCCTATGGCTTATCTCGCCCCTTCCCGATATCGGACCAAAGTCGCAAACCCAGAGCAGGTTTCCCGAATTGGTGTTCATTCCTTCGTTATTCTGCTGCTTCCGATTTTGCTCTTTTATGAAAGAATCCCTATCATTCTCTGCTCGTAACGCCAAAAAGCCTCCATTCCCGTGAATGAAGGCCTAATAGCGAACTACCTATTTTGTTATGAAATAGACAACGGTGACCACCAAAAACGGAATCGAGCATACGAAAGCGATCCCGGACCATCGAGTGCGGGCGCGCACCTCTTCCCTCGAGCTGGAGTGAAAGTTGGCTCGCGAACGGTCCCCGCTTATAAGCACCCCGGATAGGATTGCCGCGAGAATGAGCAGGATTCCCCCAGGCCACGCATTCGCTTCCGAAGCCAGCTCCCAACCGCCCTTCGTATACGCAAGTCCCGTAATTACCAGACTGATAATACACGCCAATCCGAAATATTTCATTCCCGCATCGCTCCTCTGCCTTTTGCCGCAGCCTGTAAGTCCGGCAAAATTCATCCTTTCTAGTTAATACGCAACAGAGCGGATTCGGTTCGACCTATATTTATAGAGCAGCCAGGTCAGGACAAGCAAATCGCTTCGCCATTACTTGCAAGATTATCAGATTCATGCCGAAAAGAAGTCAAGTCACGGCTTGCCCATACGACCGGAGGAAAGCCTTCGCGATTCGGGTTCTCCCTTGGGACGAACCGCTTAATGTCCGCTTATTCGCTGAAATGGTACAGCATTGCGTCACTCCTCGCTCTTTGCCGATCCGTCTCGGTGCGCGCCTCCGTCCAGTTGGGCCCGTCTGCGCCGAAAGATGCCGCTGGCCTGCTCGTACAAAGCAAAATCCATTCCGAACTTGTCTGTAATCCAATGCTTCAGCTCATCCGGACCGAGCTCCCGCTCGATCTTCCGGTCCGGGAAATGCTGCTTCACCGTTCCGTTCGTTAATGATGTCGGAATGCCTCCGATATAACCGAATATGAGCAGTTCCCGCAGCATCGGCGACGTATTCCAATCATTCGAACGGTTGATGAACGGAACCATATCCTCCAGCTTGACGGGCTCGGGTTGTAATGTTTTCGTCGGGCCCGGCTTCCGAACGATCGTGATCCCGTCCGCTGCCACGGTATAGGTGAACGTCTCCCTGTCATCCGCGGCAACGAATGACTGATGCAGCGGATAGGCTTGAAACAGAGGCGCGCAATAGCCGAGATCGACATAGTACGGCTGATCCAGATCCACGCGCAAGCAGAGATGTCCCGGATCCATATACAGATAATGAACGCGATAGCCCAACTGCCGCAGCAGCCAGTGGAAGCCGATCGCGATCGTCCAGCAGGTGCCGCCATACCCCTGCGTCACCATGCGATTGACATAGACATCGATAGGAGGAATGAACTGCTTCCTCGCGGCGCCTGTCTCGTAATCTATGATCTTGGTCAAATTCTCCCATCGCACCTTCCGCTGGAACCGATCGATCAGCTGGTTCAGCAGAGTCAAATCCGCCTCGCCCCGCGGCACCTCCACATAAGCCAAAAACCGCTCAACGAGCGCTGCCGCCTCCATGTTTGCTCCCCCTTCCATTTTCGATCGTCGATCACGGCTATGATCGGCGCTTCGAGCTTACAATAATCGTCCATCCGAACCTCCAATGAACAGGCGATATCCCTATTCCTCACTTCTCTTATACAATATCCCATTTTCGCCCTCCTGGCAAAAAAAGACTCTTCTCTCCCTTAGAGGGATAAAAGAGTCTGGTTACCAGCTAGCTCAGTTCATACCGGACCGAGCCAATATAATCAAAGGACAACCGTTCGTTTGCGGCATGCCGCACTAGACTGTGATACGCGAAGTTATACAGTAGAATCACCGCATTCCGCTCGTCCGGAAACGGTTCGGGATGAAGCCGCATGAACTGCGAAATCACTTCCTCCTCATAGGAACAGCCTGCCAGCAGGTCTGCCAGCACGACGCTGGGCCAATCCGCGAGATACGCTTCCCGGAAATCATCGTCGAAATAAAAGAGGCGAAAATCAACGGCAAACGGGGGCTCGATGCCGTCCCTTTCCTCCGTGTATGTATACGTTAGATAACGATCCAGCTCTTGTTCCGAGTTGCACCGTCCCGCGCAGAGGGATACGATGCCGGGCTGCTCCCAGCCACCCTCTTCGTTCATGCCTCTTCTCCTTCTCTTCCCCTAGCGAACCAGGGCGGAGCTCCCTGTCCGCCCTGCCTTTCTCACAGCTCCACAAGCCGTCTCTGGTACTTCTGGATATCGCCCGCGCCCATGAAGACCAGCACCGAATCCTCATAAGAACCCAGTTGGCCGATGGAGGTCTCGGACAGAAGCTGCGCATGCGGAATCCGATCGCGCAGATGTTCAATCGATACGGTTCCTGCCCGCTCGCGCGCCGAGCCGAATATCGGGCAGAGGAAGACATCGTCCGCGGCGATCAGCGAAGCGGCGAAGTCATCGATCAACCGTTCCAGGCGGGTGAAGGTATGCGGCTGGAACACGCTGACGATGCGGCGATCCGGATATTTGCTGCGGGCCGCATCCAGCGTCGCCCGAATCTCGGACGGATGGTGCGCGTAATCGTCGATGACGATATTGCTTCTCCACCCCGATTCCGTGAAGCGCCGCTTCACCCCTCCAAAGGAAAGAAGGCGATGCCGGATCTCGCCTATATCCAGCCCGAGCACGAGACTGGCGCCAATGACAGCGAGCGTATTCAGCACGTTATGGCGCCCATAGACCGGGATCGTGAACCGTTCCAGCTTGGCCCCCTGCCAGATAACATCGAAGCTGACGCCTTCGGCATGCACGGAGATGGAATCAGCCCTCAAATCATTATGATCTCCGATGCCATAATAGAGAATGGGCTTCGCGGACTGAAGCAAGCGCACCTGCTCGTCATCTCCGCACGCGACGATCTGTTTGCCGACGGTAGAGGTCATCTCCTCGAAGGCCTGTCTCACATCGTCTACCCCCCGGAAATAATCCGGGTGATCAAAATCAATATTCGTTATTATCGCAATATCCGGCTTATAGGCCAGAAAATGCCGCTTATATTCACAGCTCTCGAAGACAAAAAATCTGGCGTCGGCCGTGCCGGACCCGGTCCCGTCTCCGATCAGGCTGCAGGTCGGCCAGGAGGAGCCGAGCGCATGCACCAGCATCCCCGTCGTGGTTGTCTTGCCGTGAGATCCGGTAATCGCGATGCTCGTATAGTCCTTCATCCAAGCCCCCAGGAAATGATGGTACCGCTGGATGGCCAATCCCAGTCTCCGGCATTGCTCCAAGCTCGAATGCCCATCATCGAAGGCATTCGATGCAATGACGATCATATCGTTCGCGAGCGGCGCCTCACCGAAAGCGTATATTGGGATATTCCTTGCTTCCAAAGGGGTCTGTGTAAAGATCGCCTCCTCGACATCTTCCCCTTGAACCCGATGTCCGAGATCATGCAGCACTTGTGCCAACGCACTCATTCCGCTTCCTTTTATCCCAATAAAATGATAGCTGCCCATTGTGACCTCCCTATAACGATTACACGCTGTTGTACAGTATATGTATTTATACAAAATATGCGCTTGCCTACGTGTGCGCATACAGACATTATACGTAATTGCGCCCCCGTTTCCAATGTATTCCCTTCATTTGCCACTTATATGCAAAAAAGCACCGGCATAATGCCAGTGCCAAGACTGTCGCAATGGTTTTGGCGAGTTAGGCCGCCTTATCCACGGTGTCATTCTTCAGCTCCCTGATAGTCCATTCCGTGAGAACCAATTCCTTGTCAGACAGCCCTTGCCCGTCCAGCAGCCTCATCACCTGCGCAAGCATGTCCCGAAAATCATCCGGATTCGGAAGAGTTCCCACGAACTCCTCCAATATTTGGCAGCCCCGATGCAACGGGAGCCCCATCGGAGCGGCCAGTTCGGCGTGAAGCACCTCCTCAATAGGGTCATGCGGATAGAAGTGAAACGGTATGAAGTCCGGCAAACCCGGATTGCTGCGGCAGAACGCAAAAAATTCAGCCGCGGCGAGCGGATGGTGATGATCCGCCATAGCGCGCAGCCGCTCCGAAACGCCCTTCAAGGTCTGATTGGTTCTCAAATACATCTCCATATCATCTTCTATCGTTCCCGGCTAGAACGTCTGCAGTTCCGGTCATCCACACCACTAAATTCCCAGTATCCCCCAGCACTCTAGTTATTTGCTACACCAATACTGCAGCATCTCCCAGCACTCTAGTTATCTGCTACACCAATACTGCCGTATCTCCCGCCACTCTAGTCATCTGCTCCACCAAAGCTGCAAGAATGCAGCAATTTTATGGACACGAGGTTGCGAAAATACGATTACTGCAAAAATACAGCAATTACCGTGCGGCGAGGCATAAATAGCGTTCAAAATGGCGAAATAATGTAATTTTGCAGGATTTTCTCGGGATTTAGCCTCTTGAGGTTAAAAATGCTGCGCCTATGCAGCAATTTCATGCGGGGACCAGCTTGCTTCACGCGCAGACTACCTTCCTTCATGCGCGGACCAGCTTGCTTCACGCGCAGACTACCTTCCTTCATGCGCGGACCAGCTTGCCCTAACCTAACCTGTTCTGCCTTCCCCCGCCCCGCCCTTCTTAAGAAAAAAGACTGTCGACAGGACTTTGTCGACAGTCTGAGCACCGGCATGATGCCGGTGCCCGCAGTAATTCGTTACTCTATTTTACTTCTCTGAGCTGCTTGAGGGGGCTGAAATAAGTGATTTCGCGATCTCGATCAGTTGTTCCTTCCCGATGCCGCTCCCTTTGGTTACCATGATCTTGAAGTCGACTTTGCCGTCGGCGCTCAGCCACTCCAGGCGATCATCGCCTCCGTTCTTTGTGTCGGAATAGGTCACATAAAGCGCCTGAATTCCGTCGATTTCGATTTTCTCCTCACTTGTTCCCTTTCCCTTCATCCGGGTCATGCCTTTGGGCATCTCCTCGTGATACTGCGCGTAGATCCCAATCGTGTTTTTTCCTTTGCTGTAGCCCACAAAGGAGTGGTTGGCCGTGTCCCAATCCATCTTCTTCAAATAGTAGGTTAGCCCTTGCTTCTCCGCCTCGGCCTTCAACTGTTCCACGATCTCCTTATACTCCTGGCCAAACAGCATAGGTCTTACCTTACTAACCTCACCCCGTTTAAACCGATAGCCCTCCGGCAGGGCCCCCGGCTCCGGAATGGCCGGCCCTTTATATTTGGATTGCTTCTGTGTGAATTCTTTATAGGTCTTCGCCTCATGAGCCCCCATGAAATAGGTTAGAAGACCGTCAGTGGCATCGTACAAGACATACAATTCCTCCGGTTTTTTATGCTTGTTCACCCAGTCGTGAACGTCTCCCAGCTTTTTGAATTTCGGCGGCTTCGCGGCGGCCGCCTCCTTCTTCTTTTCGGTCTTGGCGGACTTGGACTGCACGGCGGTTGCCGCCCCTGCCGTTCCGGTTGTCACAGCGCTTAACAACAGCATGCTAGCCATGGCGGCAGCCACGGTTTTCTTAGCTAACATCGTACCTTCTCCTTTCGGGCCTCTGCCCGTTTCATATTTTGAACTTCACCCGATATAACCCTTCTGGCCTGGCAAAAGGGACATAATACAGGATAAAACCTGCTGTCCCGAACGAGTTCAAGCGGCTTAGGGCTTGGTCACGCTCGCCTCCAGCGCTTCCATGAAGTCTTGTTTGGACAGCTTGCTCTCTTTATCGACCCCTAGCGAATAGTAGTACTTGTTCTTTTCGTCATACCACTGCGCGTCATACTTAATGCCTATTTCGTCAGAAGCCGCGGCATCCCGGAAGATGACTTCGCGGCCGTTCACCTTGATTTTCTCTACCTTCATATCAGAAGTGACGGGGGTTTCAACCCGATTGATCCCCGTTAATTTGGCAGCATGCAAGTCTAGCTTGCTTTGCCCGTCGCTATAGATGATGGTGACAGCGGTACCCGGGAACCAGGGCAGCGGCTTCGTGAATATTTTCCGGCCGTCCTTGTTTTTTTTCGCTTCCTGTTCGAATTGCTCGACAAGTTCAGCTAGTATTGCGAAAGCGTCTACGGGCTTTTCGCCAAAATGTTGATCGGCGTGCACAAGTCCCTCCACAAAACGAATGCTGTCCGTCAGACGTTCCGGAAGCACGATCCGCGCTCGCATTTTCTCCGGCACCTGCCGAAGAAAATGATTGTAGCTTTTGAACCGTAGCGGCTCCGTAATGATTTTTACTTTGTCCAATGTATTATTTTTGTTAATCACATCATCATCAATATAATAAGCGAGAATTTCTCCCGGTCGGGCGAGATTCTCGATCTGCCGCCAATACTCCTTCATCCTCCGATAATATTCTTCTAGGGATTCATTTTTCCGGTTTTCCTCTTCTTTCTTGGGATATAGCAATGTTTTAATTACTGCTCTCCCTTTTTCATTGACGATCTGAAAATATCGGGTTGCGGCAAAGCCGGTAAGGGAGGTCAACGCCACGATAATGCCCGTCACGAGCAGGAACGTCCTGCGGGTCATCCGGCGGTTCCGGCTTCCCTTCGCGTGCCGATCTCTATGAATCCGGTATACCCGCTTCATCACCTGATCGCGCACATCGAAGGAAGAAGCGGCCGGATCCGGCTTGAAGCATTCGGCTATTTTCTTTTCAGCTTCATGGCCGCCGCGGCATTGACGCATATCCCGCTCACCTCGCTCTCACCTATTGCCTTCTTCAGTTTCTGTCTGACACGTCCGTATCTTTTATTCACGGCTTCCTTATTTTTTCATAATAACAGCGATTTCATCGAATGTTCTCTCCTCGAATACGCGCAGCACAACCAGATTGCGCTCTTCGCCCGACAAGGACAGCCAGCCCAGAGAGAGCGGTTCGTCGAACAATTCGTCTGTCAACATCTGTTCCGCGCTCGGCGTCCGATCTTCCTGGCGAAAGAGCGCTCACTTCTTCTCGGCTTCCCGCTTCGCCTTCTCTGCCTCCCGGGCTTGCTTGAGGGCCGCTTCGCCCTCTCGCTGAATAGCCGCCGCTGCTTCCTCGGCAGACTTACCATTCTCAACCATCGCCTTCAATTCCCTCGTTATCAAGTTCGTCATGGCGGCGTAGAAGGGATAAGGGAACCCGCCCTTCTCTCCTCCCCAGACCGATCTGCTGGTTACCTTCGGCTTGAGCATGTACAAAGGCTCCACGCTCTTCCCGTCAATTTCTTTTATGAAGTTAACCCGGGTTGACAGTTTGCCGTCTGGCGTACGAGATGCTGCCCTTGCCATTTCAGGGCCATTAACGTATTTGACGAATTCCCACGCTGCCCGCTTGTTCGGGGAATCTGCCGTGATTCCGAAAATTTCTGGCATGCTTGTATGCGGAGTCTCTTCGGGAAAAGACGGATCGATAGGCACCGTGACCATCCCCCAATCGAATGCCGACGATTCCTTATCATTGGCGAACCGATAGCGGAAAGAGGGCTCGAACCAAAAGGAGGCCATTACCATTGCGGCCTTCCCGCTGAAAAACAATTCGCCATTCTCTGGATAAGTGAGCCCCCCTTCTTCAGGTTCCAGCGGCATCGTATAAGCCGCCTTGCTTCGGATAGCGTGAGCGGTCAGATCCAGCGCTTCCTTCCAACCCTTCGTGTCGAAGGTGACCTTCTCCCCTCTGGAATCAAGTACGCGTTGGGACAGGGTCTCTGCGATTTTAAAAAGCAGATTGTGACCGGAACCTATCGCTTCGGTAAACCCATAGATTTGATTTTCACCGGATCCAATCCCCGCAAAGCGTTCGGCCAATTCAAATGTTTCTTTCCAGGTCATCCTATTGCGCGGAAGCTCTATGCCATGCTCCCGGAACAGATCGGCGTTATAGAAAATGATGGAGGGATAAAAGTAAGGGGCCAACCCGTATAGCGAGCCGCCCCCGAGATCCCGCAGCATATCCAAAAGGCCCGGCATATAGCCTTCCAATTCGAATTTCTCTTGGGAGATAATCGCCTCCATATTATAGAGCTTGCCTTCCTGCACCAATGTTTCATGGGTGAAGGGATTGGCAATAATGACATCCGGCATATGTTTCTTGACAAAATGAAGCAGTGCTTCCTGATAGGAAATGCCCTTGGCCTTCTGCTCTTCGTCTATTTCACCGGTACTTACGACTTCGAATTTGATATTGGGGTACTTTACAAGAAATTGATTCCCGTAATCGTTATAAAAGGCTTCTTCGCTGCCGTACATTATTTTTATTTTCCCGCTGCCGTCTTTGCCCAACTCCTCCAGTACAGGCTTCTGCCCCAGACAACCGCCCAGCAGAGGTATAAGAATAAGCATCACGATGGCCAGCTTTCCGCGTCTCATCAACCGTCATCCTCTTTATTTCGAGTTTCGAAATCATTTGTGTTTCTGTATTTATCGTTATTCTTTTCCATTAAAGATGAAGCTGCCTATTTTTTTGCCTTTGCGGCAATAATCGTTTCTGCGACCGCAATCATCTCTTCTTTGCTGACGGAACCGCTTCCGAACGAAGTGATCCGGAACTTGACGGTACCGTCGCCGCTGTTCCACTCCAGACGATCGGCTCCCTTTTTCTTATCCGTATATGTCACATATGCCGCTTCGGTTCCGCCGATTTCGAGCTTTTCCCGAGTTACTCCTTTTTCAGGCAATAGGGTAACCCCTTCGGGCAGCTCTTCCATATATTCCGCAATAATCTTTAGATAGTTTTTATCCTTTTCGTAAGTCAATTCAGAGCGGTTGGACTTATCCCAATCCAACTTCTTGAAGTAATACCGTTCTCCCTTCTCTGCCGCCTCCGCTTTAAGTTGTTGCTGAATCTGTTGGTACTCCTTGCTAACCATATACCGAGGATATTGAGAGTATACCGTCCCGAACTTGAACCGGTAGCCGTCCGGCAGCCCGCCTGGTTCCGGGATAGCCGGGCCCTTGTATTGAGCTTGCTTCTTCGTAAATTCTTTGTACGTTTTCAGCTTGAACATGCCTTCATAAAACATGACCAGTCCGTCGGAAGGATCATAGAGCGCCATCAATTCCTCGTCCTTTTTGTTCTTATACATCCATTCGAGCGCTTCAGACTGTGTTTTCCATCTCGCTTTCTTCTCGGCGGAAGCTTTCCTTGTCTTGTTCGTCTCGGCCGCCGCGGGAGCCGCGTAAGCCATTCCGGTCGAGAACGCGCTTAACAGCATCAGACTTGCGAGTGCGAGAGCAATGGTTTTCTTGGTCTTCATTCGCTTTTCTCCTTTCGGGCATTGCCCTTTCATATTTGGTCATTGAGTATAACCAAGCTGGGCCCGCAAAAGGGACATAAAAAGGAAAAAAGCCCGGTGACATGCATGGGATAATGGTCATTCAGTTAAATTGGCAAAATAACCTGCACATATATAAAACAATTTTCTTAGAGCCACGATTCAACGCGGAATAAATTAGCACGCATCATAATATCCTTATTTTTGAAAAAAAGGAACTTTATTATGGAGAAAGATAGCCCGATTTCGGAGGATACGGAGAGGTTGAGAATAGTTGTTATCCTGTCTTCCAATGGCATTCTCATAAAAAGCGGAAGTGGCATTTTAGGAAATAATACCGCAGAGCTCACAGGGAAAATAATAGCCTACACAGCAACCGATGCCTCGGAAATCAAAAGGCATAGGGCGAACATTATTTTATGCAATGTATTCAACTTCAAATACATTCAAAAAAATACGGCATTTTATTCGAAATCATGCCGTAAAAATCCCCCTGTGAGCAACTGCATTTCCCCGTCTTGTGATGCCGGATTTAAGGCTTGGCCACTAGTGTTTCCAGCGCCTGCAGGAAGTCTTTTTTGGACAGTCCGTTTCCGTTCATTCCCAAAAGGGAATAGGAGTACTTGTTCTTTTCGTCATACCAGACCGCCATATAATCCAGGTGTTTTTTTTCTGATTTGGATTCATCATGGAGGATTACTTCGCGGCCGTTCATTTTGATTTTCTCTGCTTTTGTTTGAGCCGTCATGTACGTCTGCACCGTACCATTTCCAGATAATTTGCTGATGCCAAGCCGCAGAGTGCTTTTGCCGTCGCTATATAACACGCTGAGAGTTCCCTCTTCCCCCACGATCCAAGGCATCTTCTTCGTAAAAATTTTCTGATCGCCTTTGGCTTTTTTGGCTTCCTGCTCGAACTCCTCGGCCAACTTCATCCGATCCGCGAAGTTCTCGTGAACATCCTTGCCAAACATGAAATCGGGGTTCAGAATTCCTTCTTCAAAGACAAGGCTATCCGTCAGCCGCTCCGGAATAACCGGCCGCGTTTTCTTTTCCTCGGTTACGCGCGAGATATATTGGCCGTAATCTGTATATTTCAGCGGCTTATATGTAAATTTGGCTTTGTCCAACGTGTCCAGTGTATTGATAATGTCATCGTCAATATAATAAGCGATGATTTCCCCCGGACGCAGCTGCTCCTTCAATTTTTGAATTTGCGCCTCGTACTTCTCCAGTTGCCGGGACAGTTTATTTTGGTAGTACTGATATTTGCGGTTCCGCTTTTCCTCCGCTTCATATGACATGGTCTTAATCATGACTTTTCCTTTTTCATTGGTGATCTGAAAATATCGGGATGCGGCGAATCCGGTAAGAGAGCTCAATGCCACGATAATGCCCGCCATAGCAAGGAAAGACCTGCGGGTCATGCGGCGGCGGCCTCCGATTCTCTTGGCATGGCGCTCCTTATGTATCCGGCAGACGCGTTCCATCACCTGATCGCGCACATCGAAGGAAGATGCGGCCGGATCCGGCTTGACGCAGCTTGCTATCTTCTTCTCATCTTCATGGCCGCCGCGGAATTGACGCATGTCTCTCTCACCTCGCTTTCACCGATAACGCTCTTTAATTTCTGTCTGATCCGGCCATATCGTTTTTTTACGGCTTCCCTATTCTTGTTCATGATGATTCCGATCTCTTCGAACGACTTCTCCTCGAATACGCGCAGCACGACCAGACTGCGTTCCTCGCCCGACAAGGATAGCCAGGCCGATGCCAGCGGTTCGTCAAACAGTTCTTCCGTTATCGCCTGTTCCGCGCTTGGCGCCAAGCCATCCTGACGGAAGAGGGACGTGATCTTGCGCTGAAGCTGGCGGCGGCGCAGCAGATTGAGACAATGATGATAGGCGATTTTATAGAGCCATGAAGAGAAGCCGACCACCGGCCGGTACAGATGGATTTTCTCATAGGCCTTGACCAGCGCCTCCTGCACCGCATCCTCCGCTTCCTGACGGTTCCCGAGCAAACGGGTGCAATACAGGTAGAGCGGCTGCTGGAACCTCTCTACAATCCAGGCATATTCATGCACGTCCCCGGCCTGAACCTGAATGACCTTCTCTTCGATGCCGTCCACAAAAATAGACCCTCCTCTCTACCTTGCTATAACACGTGAGCGAAGGAAATAGGGACATATCCTGGAAATTATTTTCCCGGCTTCATTCGGTAAGAAATTAACGCTGGAGAAAGCACGGAACCCATCTTATAAAAGCGAAGCCGGTGCAACTCCTGGAATCCGGCTTTGCGATACAATCGCAGCGCCTGCTCGTTGTCTGCCCGAACGCACAGCGTAATATTTTCGATCCGAGGGTCTTCGAACAAGTAACCAAGCCCTCGCTGGAGCAGCGCCTGCCCGATTCCTCTCCCCCGCGCCGAAGGAGCGACGGTTACGAACTCAATCCGGCCATCGCCGAACTCCGGCTCCCGCTCCACGTAAATATAACCTTGAAGGCCATCCTCGTCCTCATACATGAAGACGCGATTATCCGCGTTCATTCGTTCCAGTATCTCCGGGCCGCTCCGGTAGGTTCCAGGGAATGCGGCCTCATGCAGCCGAAGGAAGTCGCCTGAGCGGAGCGGCGATAGTTCCCGCACGGAGGGGTGCGCATGGCCGAGAAGGAGCGGCCGCGCTGCCTTGAACAGCACCTCCGTGCTCTTCAACTCCGCCCCAAGCTGCAGCATCCATTGTTGGGCATTCCGGTTCATCTCATGATAAAAACCGTAAAACGTATCTACCTGATACGCCAGTCCATACTTCATTCGGTTCCATAGCTCCATCGCGCGCTGCTGCCATTCATCCTCCGGACAGTTCAGGAACGGCCCCCATATTTCCGCTGACCGTCCGCCCGCATCGATATCGAACCCAAGCGCTCCAATCAGTTCGCCTCGTTCCGTCAGTACGGCGAATGATGCATCCAGAGCGGAGAATTCATGCTCCAGCGTATGCTCCAATTCATCCGGATCCTGCCCGCAATAACCGATATGATGCTCTGGATCCCGATTCAAGCCTGCGATGAACGAAGCAAGCGTGCGCTTGTCCGGGAACGCGCGGGCGCCTTCGGCCGCGGAAGAAGCGATCGCTGCTTCATCTCCTATCCGATCCACCTGATCCCATATCATCGCAATCTCCGTATGCCGCTCTTCTCCAATCTGTATCTCTTTCGTAAGCCGCGCCCTGCCGCCCATCTTCTCGTAAAAGGCAATGGCCGGATTCCCTCCGAGCACCCATAAATGCAGTGATGCGCGCCCCCGTGCTCTCATCTCGCCCGCCATCCGGCCGAACAGCTTCCTGCCCAAGCCTCTTCCCTGAACCTCCGCCAATAAATAGACGGCGTAGATTTCATAATCATACCCCATCTCCGGCTCCCGGCTGTTCCCGGCATGGAGGAAGCCAACGATCCCCTCCTCCTCCGATTCGGCGACGATGAGCATCTGATCGGGGGACAATTGCGCCAGTATGGTGTCCCACATCAACTTCCGGGGCTCTACGCGCAAGGATTGGAGATATTCTTCCGACACCAAGCCCGAGTAGGTCGTCTGCCAGCTATTCACATGGACCCGGGCGATAGCTGCCGCATCATCTGCGGAAGCGGTTCTGATTCTCATAGCGCACCGAACCTCCTGATTGTGGAATGCACTGCTACTCCGGCAGCAGAATCATTCTCCATTTTATTTAATATAATTAATAATTATTGTCATTAACTACTTATTCCGCCGCAGTTCAGGCAACCTCGAGTTGACCCGTCGCTCCCGTTCCCAGCGCGCCAAGCGCAGCCAAGCCCTGGCAATATCCCTTAGAGCCGGGTGTAAATTCGCCGTGCCTCCCCGGCACACGCATCATAGTGTAATGAATAAAGGAGGGGAACAACCAATGGAAGCTTATTATAATTGCTTATATTGCATGAACAAAAAAGTCCGCATTCTGACAATAGACCGCAAAGAATATGTCGGGACGATAGTCAATGTGGATAGAGAGAATGTCTATTTACGGCCTGAAGCGAGGGGCGGCAAGGTCAAGACCTCCGCGTTCTACCCTTACTATTACAACAACGAAATCATTACGCTCAGCTTATTTACCCTGCTAGCCATCGCATTGCTGTAAAGAGACAAGGCCCGGCAGCATGCCGGGCCGGTTGCTTGCCCCGTGATGAGGCAGGCTGCGGGAGGTTCCGCCGTTAGAGCTTAACTGCCATAATAATATAAGATTTGGGAATTCCTTTATCGAAAGCGGCGCAAGACTGGTTCGGAAGTTCCTCCAACGACTTCACATAAAGTCCAGCCCCCGCAATCGAGGTCACGATTTCCCCCAATGTCCAGTTCCGAAGCCGCACTTTGCGGGCGGCGTCCGGAAGAGCGTTCCTATCCAAATATTTTGAATAGGCAACTTCTTTTTCGATCAGCGACGTATCGAAGTAGTCTCCCGTCACTTTATGCTTCCGGATATTCGCGGTCGTTCCCCGGGTAGAGATCAGCTTCGTCGATACGGGATGAAAATCCTGCAGAATCAGCCTGCCTCCCTCGGCCAACAGGCGGGAGACCACGTCGAAGAGAGGACGCAGATCCTGAAAATAATGCAGAATCCCCTGCTCCATCAGCACAATGTCGTATGATTGCGTTAACTCGCATGCGGGCAGCTTCAGCACGTCGGCCACGATGTATTGAATGCGGACGTCCGCTTCCGCAGCCAGTTCTCTCGCATAGCGCTCGTTATCCGCGGAGAAATCCGCGATTGTGACCTCCGCCCCCAGCAAGGCGAGGGCTACCGCTTTGCTGCCGTTTGAACCAAGAAGATTGATGATCCTCTTCTGCCGTACATCCCCTGCATATTTATATAATTCTCCGATTCGCTTCGCCGGGTCCTTTTTGATCCGGGCCGCCGCTTCTTCCGGCTTGCCGAAGCGGTTGAGCCATGCTTGATACGCATGGGCATTCCATGATGCTTGATTGCCTTGTGTCGTCTCCATTCGACATCCTCCAACCTATTCCGTTCGATTTTATGCGGTTGCGGAGACAGAATTGAACAATGGAATCACCCCGTTCCTCTGAATTGGATAACATTACGGTAACATATAGGATATCTGCGTGAATGGAGACGTTGCTTCGTTATTCCTGCCTATCGATCAATCAGATACTGCGCCGCCTTCCATAGATCAGCGGCGATATAATCCGATTCTGCATCCGGCCACCGGTGCTTGAAGGCGGTCAGCGATCCCTCCCCCCAGCCGGTTCGAACCATAATTTTAAGCGCCCCGACTTGATGGGCCGTCATCATGTCGGTGTCGCCAACATCTCCAATGACGGCGCATCTCGCCAGATCGAGCCCATGCTCCGCGGCGGCACGAAGGAGCAGGCCGATGCCCGGCTTCCTGCAGTCGCAGCCCGCCTCGGAGCTATGCGGGCAACTGTAGGCTTGATCGAAGCCGTACGCCCGGAATTGCTCCTCGAACTCCTCGATAGCGGCTTCCCCTCGCAATCAGCCCTATAGAGACGTCTTGGGGCTGGAGACATTCGAATATAAAATCGACACGGCGATCTCGCAGATTTCATCGGTGTTGTTTTTATAAATATGTCCGGTCTCCGCCGAGAAGGAGATGGCGTCGCCCTTGCTTAACGTGCTCGTCTCCGGACCGATCTCGATCGTCAGCGTCCCCTCGAACACGGTGATCGATTCGATCACTCCCAGTCCGTGCGGCTCGGACTGATAGGAGCAGCCCGGATGAAGCCGGGCCCGGAATGTCTCCAGCGAGACCCCGGGCGCCGCATACGTGTTGTACGCTTCGAAGCGCTTGTTGTCTTCTCTGAACTGGGGCTGTTCCTCCGCCCGCAGCACCTTCAGGGACGGATTCTCGAATATGAACGCCGTCAACGGCACCTGCAAGCCGGAAGCGATCTTCCACAGCGTAGCTACCGTCGGGTTCGAGCTGCCCCGCTCAATCTGGCCAAGCATCGGCTTGCTTACGCCCGTAAGCTCCGCGAGATCATCCAGCGTCAGGTTCAGCTGCTGCCGGTAGTGACGAAGACGCTTGCCGATCCGGTCTGAGATTAAATCTTTTTCCATAGCTTCCTCCCAAGGTGCAAAGATGTTCGAAATTAAACATTTTTGCAAGTACATGACAAAAATTAGACAGAAAAGTAGTTGATTCCGCCGTCCGGTATGTTATATTATATCTCGGGAATTACGATAACATATTAGAGGAGCATACCGGAATGGCGGGCTATGTATCATCCAGAATAACAAAGGATATACCGATGCGGAAAGGGTTTACGAAAGCCGTTTTCGATGTATTTCCGCTTGCGGTGAGCGTGTTCACGTACGGTCTCGCGTTCGGCGCACTGGCCAACAACGCCAACCATTTCACATGGCTGGAGACGGTTGCGATGTCCTTTTTTGTCTTGTCCGGCGCTGGGCAATTCACGATCCTGTCCTTAATCCAGCAGGATGCGGCCCTGTGGACGATCGCGCTTAGCACTTTTCTTATCAATGCCCGTTATATCATCTATACGTTGTCCGTGGGCCGCGAGCTTGAAGCTTGCCGCCGGGGGCAGCCGCTCTGGCTGTGCCATGTCATTACGGACGAGAGCTACAGCGTGTCCATGATGGAGGCGCAGCACGGCAAGCTCAGCGTCGGCTACGTCGCAGGCGCTGGCTGCACTGTCTTCCTGTCATGGCTGCTGAGCTCGGCTGTGGGGTACCAGATCGGGGAATTCATCCAGGATCCTGCCCGGTACGGCCTGGACTTCGCCTTCACAGCAGCCTTCCTCGGGCTGCTGGTCGTCATGCTGAAGCGGCGCAGCCACGCCGCGGCGGCCGGACTCGCGATTGCCGCCTCCGTGCTTGCCTATCCTTGGTTCGGCACATCCGGAGCAGTATTCGCCGGAGCCGCGGCCGCTTTTGCCGTAGGAGTGTATGCCAAATGATCTCGCTGCCGATCCTTATCGTCATTTGCGTAGCCGCGGCGGCGACCTACCTGACCCGCTACCCGAGCATGGCGCTTGCCCGGTACATCAAGATGTCGCCCCGCATCGAGCGCGGCTTCCGCTATGTGCCGATCGGCGTCTTCGCCGCGCTGGTCGCCCCGGCCATCTTCTATCATCCAACCGTCGACGGCCGGATCGAATGGATGTATTATGCAGCGGTCGTCGTGACCAGCCTGACCGCCTGGCTAAGCAAAAGCCCGCTGTGGGCCATGATCGCCGGCGTGCTCGTCATCGCGCTGCTGCGTCTGCTATAGCTCAGCGGCCGGGCTCCGATTCAAGCGCATTCCAGCAGGAATGCGCTCTTGCTGTTCATCCGGCTACAGCTCCTGTCTAGCGAAGCGGTACAGCCCCCCGCCTTCCGTGTGCACGGGCTCTTCGTTCAGGAAATGCACGCCCGTGCCGTCATCAAGCCCGTACCCAATGGATACCCCGGTCCTCGCAATCGCCGCCTTCAGGTTCTCTTCCTCATTCCATTCCGTGAAGTGAACGCTTACAACGGCGTCGCGAAGCAAGCCCAATCCTCGGAGGAACAGATTCGTATTGCTGGCATTATCAACCGCCGGGATGACGCAATCGGCAGGGCTGATCAAGGCGCCGGCGGAGAAGCCGGCCACCGGGACGCCCTTGCCGTACATGTCCTGGATCACGCTCCCCAGCACCGTATCGACGATATGACTCCTGTACCGCTCGGTATCTCCGCCGCAGATGACGATTCCGTTGCAGCCGAGCAGCTGCTCAATCGCGGTGCGCGAAGGTTGGGGAGTTAGCGCCAAATACATAAATTCGGTCAACCCGTTCCGCTCCAGTACTCCTGTGTAGGTCGGCATGTATTCTGGCCATCCGTCTCTCTCGATGAATAATATCGCTGTCTTGCCGGTCCTGGCCGAAGCGATTGCCGCGAATTTCCTCCCCAGCTCTTCCCCGAATGGCGGTCCTCCGCCAAATAGAAACAGATGACGATCCTTCATCCCATCTACTCCTTTCCCGTACGCGAGATAATTACAATGTTATGGCTCTTTCCGCTCCACCTTGATTTTCAACAGCAAAATGGCGGCATCCGATTTAATCGCTTGCCCAATCTCTTCTTCATTGGTTGTATCCATTGTCGAGATGACACGGGATTCGACGAGTCTGTACAATGCTAATAACCGAGTCTCGCCGGATCGCAGCCGCATCGGCTCATCGCCTAACGTATACTCCCGCATCGCAGCCATGACCGTATCGGCCCTGCTCTCCGGCAAATCAATGGTAACATTGCCGGTACGCACGCCGGGTGCATAGAGGAACAGACAGCTGCGCTTCGTCTCCCCTTCCTTCGCCTCGATCACGGCAAAACCAAGTGGCCCTTGTTCCCGTTCGCCAGGAAAGATTCCGAAGGATAACTCGGCCAGCGGCTGCTGCCCAGTCAGCATTGGCTGCCCCCTGCGGTATCCTTCCACCCATAACGTCACCCAACTTCGATCGGCCTGCGGCAGAGTAAGGTCGAAGTTGAACAGATGACCGAGACTTAGCTCCTCAAAGGTACGGGTATAGGCAGAATCCTCCTCCTTCTTCACCTCCGCGATGATGACGCTTCCCGACTCCGGCTGCGCTGAACGGCAGCTTAGGAACAGCATCGAGAAGGCAAGCATCGTAATAAACAGCTTGACGCTTCTCCCCATATGTCCCTCCTTCCCCTCGTCTGCATCCATTGTCTTTCTTTACCATATCAGAAAAAAGAGCCTATTAGAAGGCTCTCGTTCAACATCTTTATCGCTCCACGGGGCAGATCGGCGGACGTTGACAGCGCATAAATGCACCATCGTCAGCGGGAAGCCAACGGCCGCGAAGATCGCAAGCAGCGCTCGTTCACGGCCGCGATCGGCTCCGCCTTCATCCGCCATGCCTCGTGTCCAACAAGCCGGGTTAGAGCGCAATCATCATATGAATATCATGAGGCTCTTTCTCGAACAGCTCGGGGTCCTTGTCCCAAGTGAGCTCGCTGCCGCAGGATTGATAGAACTGAACGGCAGACTGGGTCTCCGTCGAGGAGATATATAAATATTTGGCCCCGCGGCGCTTCGCCTCTTCTGACAACAGTTGAATGATCCGGGTCCCGATGCCCTGGCGGCGGTATGGCCTGGACACGTACATCAGATCGACCTGAATCCGATCGCGATCCGGCCCCCGTAACCGATGAGCCAATACGCCGAATCCGGCCAGCTTGTCCCCGTCAAATGCGCCAATCGCCAAGCCGCCATGCTTCAGCTCATACTGGAATCTCTCCTCCAGCTCCTTCAATTCAGCCGGATTCCATGCCGGACATTCATGGCCCGCCGGTTGTTCCACGATCGAATCTCCCTGATTGACATAAATCAAGTTGATCTGCTCCGAACGGTCAATCTCCTTGATTTTGCGATATTCCTCAAGCTTCATCTCTCTGATGCTAATCATGATTTCCATCCTCCATTATTCTTCTCGCTTCTCTTCATGAACAGGAGCCATCCTCTTGTTCAGTGCAGAATGCAAACCAACTCCTTCGCGAACTCATAGCGGCGGTAACGTATTCCACGTTGCAGCTTTTCATAATCAGGACGAGCAAGTTCCGCCCGTTCTTCGATTTTCGCACGATTGGCTGATATTGGAACGGACTTCTTCATCTTACCACGGACCCCTGCCGAGAGAACAGCGCCAAAAAGAATTGCCAAAACCAAATTTATATGTTAAGTTGGGAGTAATTTCAAGAATGGAGGGTTACGTGTGGTAGATAACAACCGAGTTTGCATCTAATTGGATATGCAAAGACTCTGCCGGCGGCGGAGGACTCGGGATTGGTCTGCCCTTTTTCATGGTAACCCAAATCGTAAGCTTATACAGGATGAACCGGAGCGTTGATATGACAGGCGAGCTATAAGCTCCCTGCCATGAGGCATCGTCGATCCATGCGGATCCGATGAGTAGACTGCGCACCAATCGGCAAGGAGGCACCGCTTCCTTACGGTTTGTTCCCTTGTCCTCTTCCGCAATAGCAACACAGGCAGATGTCCCGCCTGTGTTTTTTTGTGTTCAGCGAGCCATGCCATGGCCCGCCATGATGAGGGAAGGAGGATTACGTGTGGTAGATCAGTCCAACTGAGTTCAACCTTTGCGCACATACCGATTTTTGCCAAAGGCTCTGCCGGCGTGCAGAGGACTCAGGACTGGTCTGCCCATTTTTCGCGATACGCTTCCGTGTTGCGAAGCGTTCCGATCCGCTTATCCGGATGGATTTATCCCGGATCAAGCGGTCCTGCGGCATGCCTATTGTCGGCAAGGCGTCTTGTCCCCTTGCCCGCCCAAGCCGAGTCCCATCCGATTGCACGCATACGGCAGCAGCCGATCGATTGATTATTGCGGGTAACGGAGGGACATCGATGACAAGAAATAGACAAGACAAACGCCATGCCGGCAGACGGGGTGCAGGACCCGATGCCGACTACCGCGGGCAGCACCTGCTTCTGAACGAGCGGATCGTTCGTGAAATGATGGATAAGACCAAGATTCGTCCGGCGGACACCGTGGTCGATCTCGGAGCCGGAACCGGGGCGTTCACCTTCGTCCTGGCCGAGAAGGCAGGCAGCGTGATTGCCGTTGAGAATGATCCGGAATTTGCGGATATGCTGCGGCGCAAGTCGAAAAGGCATGACAATATTACGGTCGTGGAAAGGGATATCCGGAAGGCGTATCTGCCGAAGCAGCCTTTTTGCGTGGTAGCCAACATTCCGTTCTCCATCACGACGCCGATTCTCAAAATGCTGATGGATGCGCCCGCGAGCTCCTTCCAGCGAGCGGCGCTCATTCTGGATTACGGCGCAGCCAAGGGGTTGACCGCCCGGCTCATTCGGCACCCTCGCCTGCTGACGTGGCGCATGGGGTTCGACATTGAACTGGTTAAAGTGATCCCGAGGCATCACTTTGCCCCTCCGCCGAGCGTGGATACTGCGATGGTCCTGATTCGGCGGAAGGCGCAGCCTCTCGTCGCCCCCAAGCACAGCCATACGTTCGCGGCCTTCGCCGAGTACGCCCTGAAGCGCCCCGATCTTCCGTTGGGCTCGGCCTTGCAAGGAGTATTTACGCCGCCGCAGATGAAGCATCTGGTCAGACGCCTCGGCGTAAGCCGCGACATCCCGGCCTGCGCGCTGAATGAGCGCCAATGGGGCATCGTGTTCCAGACGATGCTGGAGCGGGTCGAAGCGTACCGCTGGCCCCGGCGGAAGCGGCAAAAATAGGCTCTAATCAAGGAGCGGCAGCCTGAACCGGAATGATTCAGGCTGCCGCTTGACCTTTGACTTATACCGTTAACCGCAAGCCGATGACGGTGCCGACGATGCCGGCGATACAGACGAGTCGCAGCGGAGTCGCGCGTTCCTTGAAAAAGAACATGCCGGCCAACGCCGTGCCGATTGTCCCTATCCCGGTCCATACCGAATAGGCGACCCCCAACGGGATCGACTCCAGCGCAGAGGATAACAGGCAGAGGCTTACGCCAAATGCCCCCAGCAGCAGCAAATTGTTCGTCCACGTATCCCGTATCGACATCCGCTTCACGAAGATAAAGCCGATAACTTCAAAGCAGCCCGCGATAATGACATATACCCATTCCATCCGCTTATCCTCCCGCCTTAGCCTTTGGCTCGCCTCCGAGCTTCAACAGGAGTATGAAGCAGACGAGCAGAGCTGCGAGACCGAGCCGAACCCAGTTTACCCCGGAGTCGAACAACAGCATATCCATCGTGACCGTGCCCCCCGCCCCGATGCCGGCGAACGCGGCGGCAACCGTGCTGACCGGGAGTGACTTGGCTGCCTTGGCCAGACAATAGAAGCTGAAATAAAAAATGACCAGGAGCGGGCCGCCCAGCATATTCAGCTTCAATAATAACGCCCACACAATCTCGAGCATCCCGCCTAATAGCAGATAGAACCATGGGCGGCTGCGCGGGCCCGGCTTCCCGCAGACAGGGCTCGCTTGCGGTTCGAGCGGTTCAATCGGCGGCCGGGCCGGCGGCGGGCCGGAGGAACGCTGCGCCGGAACCGTAAACGCCTGTTCCTTCGGCTTCGAGCCTGAGAAGGAATAACAGGCATCGATGATCAGGATCAGCAGCCACAGCCCGTTAATATAAATGCCGGCAGGTTCATGATACAGACCGATCTTCCCGCTGACTGCCGCTTCCCTGAACGACAGGAGCCATGGCGGCAAGGCCATATCCGAATGTATGATAACATAGGCTGCGGCATGAGCAGCCGCAAACCATGCGATATGAATGGCCAAGCTTCTCTTCATGGCTCTTCCACCCCTGAAGTCTGGAGATAGCAGCCGATCATCGCATCCACATAAGCCATCAGTTCCCGATCATGACCGTATACCGCCGACATCTGCCCCTCTTCGGGAACGAGCCGGCTCCAATATTTATCCAGCAGCGCGGCATTCCCCTGGAACAAGCTCAATGCCATCTCATACAATTGCTTGGCCAGGCGCTGGGCCTGAGGCGAATCCGGCGGTGCATCCATCTGTTCCCGGATGGCGCCCATCAACCGAATATATTGTTCCGCGCGCGGATCGGCGCTTCCCAGATCAGGCAGCCGGGACAGTATCGCGAGTTCCTCACCCGTATATTCCTGGGCAGGGAAGACCGGACGAATGCGGCCGTCCTCCAGTTCTCTTGCTTGCAGCGCCTGCAGCAGGGTGACGATCTCGGAGGCCTCGATCTTCCCGCTGATTCGAATCGCGTGGATCGTCGTTTGCAGCAAATATTCCTTCCAAGCCAGTAGCTCCTTCTCCCGCTGTATCCATTCGATCTGCTCTTCCAGCGCCTGGATCCAGCCTTCATTTTCTTTGTCCGCTTGCCCGGTATCCCGGAACACCTGCTTAATCTGCTCCAGCGTGAAGCCGAGGGATTTCAACAATATAATCTTCTGCAGTTTCATCAACGCGGCGTCATCATAATAGCGGTATGAATTGCCTTCGACCTTCGCGGGATGCAGCAGGCCGATCTCATTGTAATAATGCAGCGTCCGTCTGCTGATATTCGACATCTTGGTTACATCCCCAATACTGTACACCTTCATCCCCTCCTCCGTTCATTGTAAAGGATAACGTATACGTGAAGGTCAAGAGTTCACAAGAGAAATAAAAAGCAGTGGCGCTCAGCCCCTGCTTTTACAGACGGTTATGATAAAAGACCCGCCAACGATGATTCATTGATATTTCCGGTAATCACCTGTCGAATCTTCCCTTCCGTTACATAGGCTACGGCCGGGACGGCATCGATCCCTAGTCTGGCCGCAAGACCAGGCGATTTGTAGACATCGACCTTGGTCATTCTGAAGTCCGATGCATGCGCCTGCTCGAATGCCTCCATGAGCGGCAGCAGCTCCCGGCACGCCGCATCCGTCGCGTTCCACAGGTAGACAACCGAAGGTTTGCCATGATTCAGGATTTGATTCTCATATACCTCACATTCCGATAAATATTTCTCCGCCCCATATCCGGCTATCGCTCCGTCGCCGACGGCCGTCGCTACCTGCTTCAGGAATTTGTCGCATACGTCGCCCGCAGCGAAGACGCCGGGCACGTTCGTCTCCATTCTGTCGTTGATGCGGATATAGCCGTTCCGGTTCATCTCGATCAAGCCGGCAAAAATCTCCGTGTTCGGCACATAGCCGATGAACAGGAAGCAGGAATCCACCGCCACCTTGCGCAGCTCATTCGTCTTCAGGTTCCTCAGCACGACGGCATTCAGCCGCTCCTCGCCTTCGAAGGAATCGACGACCGTGTTCCAGATGAACTCCATTTTCGGGTTTTCGAGCGCCTCCGTTTTGGCGATTTCGTTGCAGTCCATTTTGCCGTGCTCATGCATGACCGACACGATGACCCGGTCCGCGAACTTGGTCAGGAACATGCCTTCCTCAATGGCTGCATCGCCGCTTCCGACCACCATGACCGTTTTGCCCGTATTCGAAGCGGCGTCGCAGGTCGCGCAGAAGGAAATGCCTTTATCATACAAATATTGATCCTCGTTCCGGGCTCCGGTCAGCCTTGGCTTGCCGCCGCCGGCAATAATGATCGCTTTACATTCGTACCGGATTCGGAACGTCTCGACGATTTTGACTTCGCCGTCGACGGATACCGATTTGACGTCGGTCATTTTAAACTCGACGCCGAACTTCTTCGCCTGCTTGTGGAACAACCCCATCAGTTCCGTTCCGGTGGCGCCTTCCGGGAAGCCAGGATAGTTCTCTATCTCATTCGTGTAGGTGGCGAGTCCGCCTACGAGCGATTTCTCCAGAATAAGGGTCTTCAAGCGCGCGCGCCCGCAGTAGATTCCCGCGGTCAAGCCCGCGGCCCCTCCGCCAATAATAACAACGTCATATTGTTCCGTTTTCTTTTCCATCGTCTTCGGTCCTCCTGTATTTCGCGTTAAGCATTTATGAAAAGAGGCTGACTTCCGTCAGCCCTCTTTCCCCTACATAAAATATTTGGCCAATAGCTTGCTGCCTACAAAGGCTCCGGCTAACAAGAACAGCCAGAAAATCCAGCCGGACAGCGACAGCGAAGAAATGGAGGTGAACAGCGCGCCGATATTGCACCCGTTCGCCAATCTCGCGCCATAACCCATCAGCAGGCCGCCCAATGCCGCAGCAAAGATTTGCTTTTTGGATTTGATTTTCTTGAATTTGAATTCGGATGCGAACAGCGTAGCCAGCAGCGCACCCAAAATAATGCCAAGATTGCGTACCGAGCCGCCATCGTTCATAAATCCGCCGGATAAGGTTCTTTGCGCCTTTTCCGAGCCGAAATAAGCCCAATCGTCAACATTGCCGCCTACGAGTTGATACAACCACGCTCCCCAGTCCGCAAACGCGCTCGTGACGCCCCATCCTTTGGAGAAAACGGCCAAATGGGCGATGGCGAAAATCGCAAGCAGCACGGCCCCCGTCACATACGTAAACGGCTCTTTCAGCAGACGTTTGTAAAAGCGGTTCGATGTGATTTTCAACCAAAATGCGTTCACCGCTTACACCCCATCCTTTCTTCCTCAGCAAAGGCTAGTTGGTCTTCTCGATGACGACTTCCCATTCCCCGTCTTCGATCTCTTCGATTTCCACGTTATGCCCCTGCTTTCTCGCCCATTCCGGGACATTCTTCATCGCGCAGCTATGGTCGATTGAGACAATCAGGACATCGCCGACATTTAGTTCGGCCATTTTTTTCTCTGTTCTCATCAGAGGTACCGGACAAGCTTCTCCCATGCAATCAAGTGTAAATTCAGCCATCTTGATAACCACCTTTATCTCATTATTTTTTTATGAAAAGAAAAACTTTGTGAACAAAAGCACTTAGTCCCGCATTAATCGGCGCTGCCCATCTTCTTCTCCTGCCATTTGACCGAGGCGATATAGAGCAGCAATATAATGAGGAACTGGACGATCAAGGCGCCTAGCCATCCAAATACATCCGGCAGGAACACCGAGGGCGCATCCTTGATGACGTGAGTCCGCCACCAGCCCATGTCATGCGCTCCCCAGAGAGAGCCGAGCACGAAGAAAAACAGTGAGATCATCTGCATCGTGAAGCCTTCCCCTACGCGCATCAGCGTTCCCGAGGCACAGCCGCCGGCGATGACCATTCCGATGCCGAACAAGACGGCCCCGATGACGAGGGCGAAGCTGATCTGCCCCACATTGTCCATGCCGGGAATCGGATTCCCTTGCATGAAGGCCGAATATTTGATAGCCGTGAATCCAATCGTGGCCAACGAGCAGGCAATGAGTACCGCCCTCGTGACTGAGGTGCTTCCCGTAATGCACGGGTCCCTCATCGAAGCGGTGAAGCAGAATCGCGATCTTTGCAAAATAACGCCAAACGAAAGACCGAACAGCAGATAGACGACCATGTTGTCATTGTAATGATTCAAGTAGAATCCGAAGGCAATGACGAGAGCGGTTGCCAATAGAGCATAAGGCAACTGGCTCTTTTTTGGCTTTCTCGGCGCCCGGGTTCGGGTCGATTTCGTCGCGGGACTCGGAGTTTGTCCCATCTTGCAGCACCTCCAGCAATAAGATTATTTAACTTTGTGAAAATATTAACATACTTATCGGTACCGTGGTTATATGCTTTGTTTATACTGTATAAGTTTTGCTAATGACACGACAGACAAACAGAAGGGCTTTCAACAAGTTCTAAGCGGGTAAACAGGAGGAGTCACGCATGAATGTGGAAACGCTTAAATTGTTCCTGGACATCGCGGCGCTCAAGAGCATCTCGAAGGCGGCGCATAAGGCTCACATTACGCAGTCGGCGCTCAGCCAGCAGGTCAAATCATGGGAAACGTTGTTGGGAGCCGAGCTTCTTCAACGAAGCAACAAAGGTGCCCAGCTCACCGAAGCGGGACTGATCGCCCAAAAATACGCGGGTCAAATTTGCAAGCTGTACGACGAGATGCTGATGGAAATGAAGCATCTGGAGCACGGTCCGCACCAGTTGTCCATTTACGCCGTTCCGGAAGTGTGCAATTATGCCCTTCCCTGCACGCTGTATGAAGTGAAGAAGCATTTTCCCGACTTTTTGATCACCTTGAATGAAGGCTTTTCATCGGAAATCGAGAAGCATATTCTGCTTGAGGAAGGCAATATCGGATTTATTTCGGGGCCTTCGACCAATCCCGAGCTGAGTTCCTGCAAAGTATTCTCGGACAAAGTCATGCTCGTTGCCAGCAGCAGCGCCTTGCGTCCCGACACGATCGAGTTAAGCGAACTGCCCCGGTTCCCGCTGATCTGGTCCGCCCAGCTCTCCTGCGTGCAACAGGCCTTGAATGCGATGTCAGAGGACAAGCCGAGCTTGAACATTCTCTATAATCTGGACTCAATCGAAGCCGTCAAGCTTGCCGCCCTCAAAGGTCACGGGGCCGCCTTTCTCCCCTATATGTCCATCAAAAAAGAGCTGTACGGCAAACAGCTCCGGATTATTCATATTGAACATTTTCAAGTATGCAACGAGATTCACATGATCAAGAAACAGAGCCGGCGCTGCGACAAGGAAATCCGGCAATTGATACGCTATATCGAGAAGAGACTGGTCGATACGGTTTGTTGAGGGGTTGGCAATGAAGAACAGGCGCGCCGGCCATCCGGGCCGGCCGCTTGTAAGGATGGGGCCGATCATCCATCGTTCGCTCCTGAATGCACCGGCTCGCCTTTCTCATTCTCCGCATTTGCAGTTGGCAGACGACTATCGCACGCATTGCCAGCTGCAAACGTTCTGTAGTAATTGCAATATCCGGAAATATTATGTTCGACATCATCGATTCTAACCCGGAAGGAGTGATGACGAATATAGAATGATCCGAGTATCGTTTCCGGGGATTTAAAATACATGGCCGCTTCCGGGAAGAAAAACCCGTTCAATTGATGACGGGCACGATGCTCTATCGCTTCCATCAGCTTCGCGCGGTCGAATGCGTCCAGCAGCGCGCCGAATCTGGAATCGGACTGGATTCGATCGATCATATTGACCGTGGCCATCAGCAATTCCAAAAAAGTTGGATATGTCGTTTCCCGGTTCAAAATAAAATTCAGCTTTCCGGAAACGTTTTTCAGACCAAATTCCACGTATTCCGGCAATGGCTTGTACTTCGTCAGCTCGCTGGTGCAGTAACTGAGCCAATGGTCGTGATGCTTCCAATAGTCTTCCTTGATGAAATGGGAGAATGCTTTTTCGACCATGCGGAGCCATCTGGCGTCGCGGTCGATTCCGTACAGCCGCATTAACGCGAAAGCCGCTTCCCCGTCATAATAAATAATCCGGAATCGCTCTTTGACCGTTAACTGCGGATAATCCAGCACATGAACGAATGCTCCGGATTCGTTGTCTTGCATTGATTCGATCCCTTCAGCTAGAGCGTTCGTCAAAGCCAGGTGGCTGCGATCATCAAACACTTCGATATATTTGGTCAGCGCCAAAATCGCCGCCGCATTCGCACCCAGCTTAATCTCATCGTTGCGCTCAACGACGAATGCCAGCTGTCTTCCCTGTTCGTCGCACAGCCGCTTGATTCCCTCATTGATAAGATAGTCAACGGCTCTTTGAATTCCTATTTTTAACTCATCGCTTTGTGTTATTTCATAGGCTTCGATCATAGAGTAGGTTGTACTGGCATGCCTTAGCATGTTATACCATTCAATTTCCTTATTGAAGCAGGGAAAATAACCATACACAAATTTCCCCGTATCGTCGACCTGATTCGCTAAATACGTCGATGATGCATTGATTAAGCGGAACAATAGCTCTTTACTCAATTCATCTATTTGCCGCCGGCCGCTGCTCAAGCCTTCTGTGCATAATGGATAACACTGCGAATCAAAAAAATAGCTGTAGGTAGAAAATAAATAAACGTTCTGTATATTCGATAGTCGAACAGGAAAGCGGATATCCCGATAGGTTTTCAAATAAAAGTTAACGTTATCGATATGGATGCTGTCTTGTTCTTTATCCTTTCCTTTTTTGATAAATACGTTAGCATTGACTTCCTGTTCCAAAAAGGCGAGATTGAACATCGGATCAAAAGCTATCCCGTCCCGCAGATAAAAATCCCTCGCCTTCGTCGAATGGCGAATAAATTGATCTATTGAGTATTTCCTAATTTCTCTTATCAGATCAGCCTTTATCCAGCAGACATCGAACCGGTATGCTTTAATAAATTTTTTGCATTTATCGACCGCGTTTTTCCAACAGGTATCGATATTATTCCCTGTCCCCTGGAACACCCGTGCCCGGGTTTTCATATCACAAATGGAGAGAAAACATACGAACTTCGGTTTTCTTCCAAAGAAACTTCTCATGTTTTCAGTCAACTGCGCATTCACATGCGAGCGTAACTTCTCTTTCAAGATGACTATTTTCGAATCAAAAGACTCCAGTCCGGTTGCTGATGGGTTCAAATTGAAGCCTCCTTATGGAACAAATGATAAGGAAAGCACTTCATCAAATTATGATGAAGCGCTTTGCATGTGTTTAGAGACCTAAAGCCTTCGCAACGACGGTCACTGCTTCTGCTCTGTTGGCGTTCGCTTGCGGGTTAATGCTGTTGTTATAGCCGCTCATAATCCCTTGACCAATTGCCGTTTCTACAGATTTCACAGCCCACTTCGATACTTTGTCTTGGTCTTTAAATTTTGTATTCGGTTTTTCATGTTTCAAATCGAACGCTTTGACAACCATGGCGGCCATCTGTTCTCTTGTAATCGGATCGTTAGGTCCGAAGGTCGTTGAATCATAGCCGTTCACAATGCCATGTGCGCTCGCGATCGCGATATTCTCTTTCGTCCAATGTTTCTCCGTGTCCTTGAATACTTTGCCCTCGGCTCCCTTCAGCTCGAGCGCTTTAACGAGAATCGTAGCGAATTCAGCTCTCGTGATTTTATTTTTTGGCTTAAACGTATTGTCTTGATACCCGGTAATAGCGCCTCTTTGAACCAAGGCAAGAATGTTCTGCTCTGCCCAATGTCCATTAATGTCCTGCAACAGGATTTGCGGAGTTTTCGGTTCTTCTTTCTTTGTTTCTTTGGCTTTGGCCAATACCGCAAACTTCGTGAATTGGTCTACATCTCCGCTTACGGTCTTATCGGATGCATTGATGGCGTTATTCTCCAATGCAATCCATTCTTTTTTATCTGCGTCCAACCGATATACCGCCAGCTCGTATTTATCCGGATGGAACTTGGAGCTGTCGAATGGCAGGGTGATCGTCATGTTTTTCGCAAGCTTCTCTTTCGGGCTGACCGTGATGTCGAACACCTCGCTCGCCAATTGCAGATGAGCCGGGATATTCAGTCCGGCAGTGCCGCTGACTTTTTCCACTTTGAGCTGCAGCGTTTTTGCTGCCGCGCCCGCAGGGATATCGAACTTGACTCCGTTCAATGTAAAGGAAGCGCTGCTTGCATTGATCGTTCGAGTATTGGATGGCGTTGTCGATGAAGACGAAGAAGTTCCGCCTCCTCCGCCTCCTCCGCCCCCTCCACCGCCGCCGGATCCGCCGCTTCCCGGGGTTCCGCCAGGCGTGCCGCCGTTATCCTCTTTGGCCGTCACATTGAATGTTCGGGAATCCGTTTCCGCGCCTTGGCCTGCTATCGCCGTATACTCGCCGAGATCAGCGTCGGAAGGAAGATGGAAGGTGACCGCAAATGCCCCTTCTGCACCAGTGTCGGCCACATCTACATAAAGAATCGTCTTGTTCGGACGAAGGACTTTAACGCTCACTTCTTTTAATGTTGATGTTCCCTTGAGCTCAACCGCTTCCCCGGGCTTTTTATTCGCTATCTGCTCCAAAGTGATTGATTCCGCAGCAAATGCGGACAACGGGAAAATGGTCAATAATACCGCCATAATCGTTATGTTTCTCAGGATTCCTTTAATCACGAACTGCTTACCTCGCTTTCAAGTATAATCGAATCCGGAACGCTCCGGATTCGATTATGATCATGATATCATTCTATAAGGACGTTATTTTAAAATGACTGGCTTCGCCAACGAGGTTGGAGCTTTCTCCGGATCGCTGGTAAACTCGTCAAAGACGAACACCTTAACGGAATAGCCTGAGCCGTCCACATTAAAATGAGCGGTTACTTTTTCAAGCTCGGAAATGTTTCTTTCTAAGGCTACAATGCTAACCGGCGTCATATCATCCTTAACTAACTGGAACACGACGACGACATTTTGTCCTTCTCCTTGCGGAGCGACATCGACGGAAGCGGTTATGCCGCCATCCTGATGGAACATTCCGTTCTCTATGACGTAATCCTTATCTCCGTCCGCATCCGCATCTGCGTCAGCGTCGGCGTCGGCATCAGCGTCAGCATCGGCGTCGGCATCCGCATCGGCATCCGCATCCGCATCAGCGTCCGCATCCGCGTCAGCGTCGGCGTCGGCATCTGCGTCAGCATCGGCATCCGCATCCGCATCAGCGTCCGCATCCGCATCCGCGTCAGCGTCGGCGTCTGCATCTGCGTCAGCATCGGCGTCCGCATCCGCATCCGCATCCGCATCGGCATCCGCATCAGCGTCCGCATCAGCGTCGGCATCCGCATCGGCATCCGCATCCGCATCAGCGTCCGCATCCGCATCGGCGTCCGCATCGGCGTCGGCGTCGGCATCCGCGTCGGCGTCGGCATCCGCGTCAGCGTCGGCATCCGCGTCGGCGTCCGCATCGGCGTCCGCATCCGCGTCGGCATCTGCATCAGCATCGGCGTCCGCATCCGCGTCGGCGTCCGCATCGGCGTCGGCATCCGCGTCGGCATCCGCATCCGCATCGGCATCCGCATCGGCGTCTGCATCTGCGTCCGCATCGGCGTCTGCATCTGCGTCGGCATCCGCATCGGCGTCTGCATCGGCGTCCGCATCCGCGTCGGCATCAGCGTCGGCATCCGCATCGGCGTCTGCATCTGCGTCCGCATCGGCGTCGGCATCCGCGTCGGCATCAGCGTCGGCATCCGCATCGGCGTCTGCATCTGCGTCCGCATCGGCGTCGGCATCAGCGTCGGCATCCGCGTCAGCATCCGCGTCGGCGTCGGCATCCGCATCGGCGTCCGCATCGGCGTCGGCATCTGCATCAGCATCGGCGTCCGCGTCGGCATCCGCATCGGCGTCTGCATCCGCATCTGCGTCCGCATCTGCGTCAGCATCCGCATCAGCATCGGCATCCGCGTCAGCATCCGCATCTGCGTCTGCATCGGCGTCTGCGTCGGCATCCGCATCGGCGTCGGCGTCTGCATCCGCGTCGGCGTCGGCGTCTGCATCCGCATCTGCGTCCGCATCGGCGTCCGCATCGGCGTCCGCATCGGCGTCGGCGTCGGCATCCGCATCAGCGTCCGCATCCGCGTCGGCATCTGCATCAGCGTCTGCATCTGCATCCGCGTCAGCATCCGCGTCAGCGTCAGCATCGGCATCGGCGTCTGCATCAGCATCGGCGTCCGCATCGGCGTCGGCATCCGCATCCGCATCAGCGTCAGCGTCGGCATCGGCGTCCGCATCGGCGTCGGCATCAGCGTCGGCATCCGCATCGGCGTCTGCATCTGCGTCGGCATCCGCATCCGCATCGGCGTCCGCATCCGCGTCGGCGTCGGCGTCCGCATCGGCGTCGGCGTCGGCATCCGCATCAGCGTCCGCATCTGCGTCGGCATCTGCATCCGCGTCAGCATCTGCGTCGGCGTCCGCATCCGCGTCAGCATCAGCATCCGCATCGGCGTCGGCGTCCGCATCCGCGTCAGCATCCGCATCTGCGTCGGCGTCTGCATCCGCATCAGCGTCCGCATCCGCATCCGCATCAGCGTCCGCATCCGCATCAGCGTCCGCATCCGCATCGGCGTCCGCATCTGCGTCTCCGTCCTCAATCGGGTCTGCTTCACCACCTGGGTGCTCTTCCCCTGGTTCTACTCCGCTATCCTGGTCTGTGCCTTCTTCACTTTCCCCGACAGGAATCTCTTCTTCGTCGAATCCCTCCGCAGATACTGTGCCGGGCACGACAGCAACAACCGGGGCGACAGCCATCGTCGCGGCAGCCAACACTTTAGCCGCAGCCAGCACAGTGGCTGTTGTCTTTCGGCTTCCCGGGACACTCAACTCTTTCATTTCTTCGTTACGTTCTTCTCTTTTTTGTGTCATTGAAATATTTTTCTCCTTCCCTATTCCTTTTTTGGTTGATGGATTCTACTCTATTAACATGGCATCACCTCTTTTACCTGGAATACGCGCCACGAATCCCCGGCGAACCGCACCAGACTGACAAGATACACCGCTTTCTTTTCGCCTGCTTGATGTTGATAGAACACTTCCATATTGCAGCGGTAGACCGGATCTTCGCCTTGCGTGACGAACACTTCATTAAGTAAGGCAAACCCCTTGGACCAAGCAGGATCAACCTTGATATGCGGATATAGAAATTCCTCCCCGTATTGGTTGACCAGCGTGATGATGCGAAGCTGTTCGTTTAACCCAATGACTTCCTTCCCCTGTACCGTTTCATTTTCCTGAGGCTGCTCCGGCTGCTCGATCAAGGTGTCTTCCTCAGGAACGGCATCTCTCTTAAATAGCTTTTGGCGAATAAGAGAAAGAAAATGATATGTTTGCTTCATTCCCAAACTAGCTACCCTACCTTTCCGTTGACCTGCCGCCCTTCACGAATCCTCTCCTTCAACACGGAATCGTATATTTTCTTCCGCACCGTTTCTTCCATCTGCCCATAAAGCTTCCAAGCATCTTCCTTAAAGGCCTGGACCGGATCTTGCTTGCCATATTTGCGAAACTGAATTCCCAGCTTCAGCAGCTCCAACTGCTCCAAATGACGCATCCATGCTTTGTCGAGAATTTGCAAATAGGCGCATCGCCACTTTTGGCAGCATTGGCTTCGATCCTCTAATGAGAACAAGTCCTCCAGCTTCGCATCAAAATAGGAGGTGATGATTTGCGCGAACTCCAACCGATTGGCAGCCTTCTCTTCCGCAGCAAGGAAATTGGGCCGCAATCCAGCCACGCGAGACAATGCGGAAATATCCCGTTCATCAGGTGATGGTTCACGAGGAGCATGCGTTTCCATCCATCTCTGGACATAACGTACAAGATGCCCGCGCAGAAAATACTTGATATCCTGCCCGTCTACCACATCTCTTCGATGCTCGTAGAAGCTTGCTCTTTGTTCGTGCATAATCGAATCAAGCACATAGACGAAGGTCCGGATTTCATAATTTTGCTGCTCTATCCTCTTTTGAACTCGTTCAATCCAGCGCGTTAACGCCGGTTCCCTTGTCCCGCGCTCTTTCCATTGGATTTTCCCGCGCCATTGCGCAGCTTCTTCGGAAGCAAACCTCTCAATCAGTTCATCTTCCATCGAAATATAAAAGCAGGATGATCCCGGATCTCCCTGTCTGCCTGATCGGCCTCTTAATTGATTGTCAATTCTGCGGCTCTCGTGCCGCTCCGTCCCGATGACATGGAGCCCCCCAAGCTCGGCTACGCCCGGTCCCAGCACGATGTCCGTTCCTCTGCCCGCCATATTGGTCGCGATCGTTATCGCCCCTTTCCATCCGGCAGCAGCTATAATAGCGGCTTCTTTTTCCTCCTCTTTGGCATTGAGCAATTGATAAGGCAGGCCGAATGCTTGCAGACGAGAGGCAATCTCCTCCGATTGTTCAATCGACGTCGTTCCGATTAGTACCGGTTGTCCAATCGAATGCCGCTTTTTTACTTCACGCATGATTTCTCGATACTTTTCTTCTCTGGTCCTAAAAAATACATCTTCTTCATCGATGCGCTGGACAGGCTTATGCGTTGGAATGGCGACGATATCCAATCCGAACAGATGGCGGATTTCTTCGGCTTCGTTCCGGATGGTTCCGGTCATCCCGGTCAGATATGTATACAACCCAAAAAACTTTTGTATCGTAATGACCGCATGCGTCACGTTTTCCGGGCTTAGCGGTACATCCTCTTTCGCTTCGATCGCTTGCTGAAGGCCGTCATTATATTGCCGCCCCTGCAAAATCCGCCCGGTAAAAGCATCGATAATGCCTACCTTCCCATCCTTGACAATGTAATCGACATCACGCTTCATCAATGCTTTGGCGCGCAGGCTTTGCAACAGATAATGGTAGACATTCGTATTCTCCAAATCGTATAAATTATCAATCATGAAGACCGCTTCAATCGTTTGAATACCTCTGTCCGTAAATGTAACCTGATTCAGCTCGCGATCCACTTCATAATCTCGATTCTCCTGCAGCCGGTCGACAAACCGGGCGCATACGTAGTACAGATCGGGGGATGCCTTCGTTTTTCCAGCTATAATTAGCGGAGTGCGCGCTTCATCGATTAAGATGCTGTCAATCTCATCAATCAGCGCATATGCCAGAGTCCGTTGAACCCTCTCCTCCGGCTCCCGGGCCAGATGATCCCGTAAATAATCAAAACCGAATTCGCTGCATACCCCGTAAGTCACATCTTTCTGATAAGCCGCTTGCTTCGCCTTGATACTCATGCCTGCGAGATTTATTCCGACACTAATCCCGAGAAAGTCGAAAATCGGCTTCATCTCCGCATAATCACGTGCGGCCAAATACTCGTTCGCCGTAATGAGATGCACCCCGTCTCCCTGAAGCGCGAACCAATATATGGGGAGTATGGAAGTTACGGTTTTGCCCTCGCCTGTCGCCATCTCGGCAATATTACGCTCGGTCATCGCCCAGCCGCCCATCAACTGCACATCATGAAGCGTCTTCCCTGATATTCGGCGAACCGCTTCTTTGGCCAGCGCGAACGCTTGGAATTTCGCATGAGGCGAATCCCTGTCCTTCCCCGCCAGGAGGCGCAATTGCTGGGATAGCGACTGCAGTTGATCATCCGAATAACCGGGTAACTGGCGATAGTGGCGGTCAATGTGATGGACGATGCGCCGCAATTTTCGCAACGGCGCTGATTGGCGGTCAAATATCCGCTTCGTAAGTCGGGACAGCAATGCTTGACCTCCTTTGCAAGCCACTCATTTGGCATAATAACCATTTCCAGGTTTTGCTTTCTCTGATTTTTCCATTACAATTTAACTTCGTACAATATGTGTTGTTCGCAGAAACAATAAGGAGGAATTCAAACGATGCTTCAGACAGTCTTACGGTTACTGCCCAACGATTCCGGAACGATCGAACCTTGCTCCGACGAACAAATTATCAATATGTTTTTGTCGTCCAGCAGCCGTTCTCCATATACAATTCGCAACTATCGGAACGCGATTAACAAATTCCGCCTGTTTATTGGGAATAAATCGTTGAAGGATGTGACTTGGAGAGAAATTGAGGTCTATAAAATCAGCTTGGCTCAAGGCTTTTTAAGTCCCAACAAAAAAACGATGGCGCCCGCCACGATCGCTGCCCATATCGCGCCCTTGCGCTCGCTGTACAATTGGGGAAATGACGAAAATAGAGGCTTCTTTCCCACGAATCCAACGACTTGCGTTCGTGTGCCGAAGATCGCGGTGAACAGCAAAAATCATTATTTGACAGTACGTGAAGTCCGCCTCTTGCTCGAACAATTAAAAATCCAAGGATTCCGCGACTATGTGATCGGAATGACGCTTGTGCTGCTTGGGGTGAGGGTATCGGAATTAATTGCATTGGAGTGGGATGACTTCCATACGGATCCGGAAGAGATATCGATGTGGGTGACGGTATCCGGCAAAGGCGATAAGCCTCGTGAAGTGAAGGTTCCGCAACTATTATGGCGATTGTTATGCGAATATCGGGAACAAAATAAAGATATGACCGGGCAGCGGATTTTCCCTATATCCGTAAGACTCGTTGAGAAAATCATCCAGAAAGCGCGCGAACAAAGCGGCTTGCAGAAAAAAGTAACGCCGCACTGGCTTCGACACACCAATGCGACGCTGGCTCTGCTCCGCGGCGCTTCCTTACAGCAAGTACAAGAGTCTCTTGGGCATACGCATATCAATACGACGCAGCGGTATCTGCATACGGTGCAGCAAATGAAGAAGGCCGCCCCCGATTTTGTTGCCGATTCGATTGCGATGAAATGAATTTAGTTCTAAGGGGTTGATCAAATGGTTCATTTTATCTATACTAATTTTTGGGACCTGAATGTAGAATTGACTAATATATTAGCAAACTATGTCGAACAACACATATTGTACGAAGTTAGTTTACCTTGCGCGTCATAGAACCACACTAGTGTTTTATTTCCTGCATAAGATGAATTACCCATTTTTATTTTTTTCGACAATAACATTGAAAATTTCAATACAAGCCTGCGTAATTTTTTTGCGCAGGCCTTATTATTTTCCGCCCGCCGTTTCAGCTCCCTTACTCAACAAAAAAAGAGTTGTAACAAATACAACTCCAATTTTACGCTCAGCTTGCATTCAATTCAGACATCTCTTACGCCTCTATCGTAATCTCCCACACGCCATTGATGACTTCGTGAACCGAGCAAATCAAGTTATTGCTGCGGCAGTAATCGCCTATCGATACTTTGGCGCAGCTATGATCGGTGACGAGCAGCACCTTCTCTCCGCCGCGTATCGCTTCCTGATGCTTCTTCAGCATCATCACAGGCACCGGACAGACTTCCCCCAAGCAATCGATCTCGATCACAGACACCGCCCCCGTCCAAATTGATGAACTCTACGCTCCGCTATCGAGTATACGCCGGCTGATGGTGAATCTCAAGAGGCCCGTCAGGCGGCGTCCTCTATACACTGCGGCGCGATGACGCTACATTTTCGACTCCGCACGCAGGCTCTTCCGCCGAACCGGACCAAGAAGCCTTCCCCCGTCTATCAGAATAACCGGCATGCAGATGCTCCGTCGCCGGAGTTCCATGCTCCAGCCTGCCGATATGACGATTATGGAGCTGCACGTTCTGGATGCCATCGGGCAACTGGAACCGGTCAATGGCATCACGATTTCCAAGAAGTTTGGAATTTTCAAAGGCACCGTATCGAAAATTACGCGAAGACTGGCTGCCAAAAATCTGATTCAAAAGGAGTTCCTCCACGACAATAAAAAAGAAATTCTATTCCGCACGACATCGCTGGGGAGCGAGCTTTATCAGCTTCATCAAGCTCTGCATCAGCAGCTGGAAATTGGAGTCGTCCGGTTCCTGCAGAAGTACGAAACTGATGAATTACGCTTTCTCGTTCGTGTCCTCCAAGATGCGTCGAAAGCGTCATGGGTTCATCCGGAGTCCGATCCCGATACAGCCACGGAGCAACAGGAGAGCCGCTGATCGAACGGCTCCGGATGCCCTGCTTCGCTCTATCCTAACTCCGTGGACAGGCCGGAGGATAGAGCTGTTCTCCGGTTCTATTCGATAATGGTGCGGATTTGCTCACCGGCTTCGGCACCTCTTCCTTCCCGTCAAAGCCTTCCGGTGCACGTCGTACACTTGAGCGTGATCCGCTCTTGTCTCCTTGCAGCGATCATAGCTTACCGTCTTCTTCATCTGCGGGAATGAACTTCGTGAAGCCAGTACCCTGCTGAATAATTTGACATGCGCAGCCCGTGAAGCAATCGAAAAATACGGATTCCTCGATCTTTCTCACATATTCCCCACTGTCTTCCTTATACCAAGGATCCAAATAAGTGAAGGTTGGCCCCTCCTTGTCTACAACGACAACCCAGTGCCCGTCCGGTCCGAACTCCTCCCCATCGTCTCTCATCAGTACCATGATCGGCGCGCCCAGCAGACAGGCTTCCCACTCATGCTTGAAAAAAGACACCCGAAACAGGATCTTCCGTTCAAATAAAAATCGGTATACGTCTTCCGGGAATACGCCTATCGGAGGATCGTTTGCTAGATAGCCCTTGATGGCTGGAGGAGCGGTCAACCTCAGCTGTTGCGCCAAATCTACAAACTTCAGTCCATCCCCGAGTCGATGATAACGCAGCAGCATCGAAAGACTCGCCACCCCGCAAGCCACCTCAGGATGGTAATCTTGATCATGCTGACTTACAAAAAATGAATAATACATCGCATTGATCCTCTCTCGAAATATTTTAGCCCGTCCCTCTATTTTCTTACTCCTGCGCACTCTGACGAGCTTTACCACGTGCGGCATACTCCGAATCCAGGATCGAATAGAAGAACTGATCCGTCCAACGCTCATTCCAGTACAACTCTTCCTTGAACACCCCTTCCCTTCTCATCCCGATATGCTCCATCAGCGCGGAAGAACGATAATTAAGAGCATTGCACATGCCGACGACCTTGTGGGCCCCCAGCTTATTGAACGCTAACGCCAGGAGCAGCTCCGCCGCTTCGCGTCCGTATCCGCGTCCGCCGTATTCCGGCAAGATCGCAAACCCGATTTCCCAGCTTTTACGCCCATCGACATAGCTCCATATCTGTGCCATCCCGATCGGGGCGGCTGCCTGCTCCGATGCAAGCCTGACGACGAAATCATAGCTTGCCCCTTCCTCGTCTTCACTTTCGGTGATTTTCTCCTGAAAATTCTCCTTTGCCTCTTCCAGACTCGGAACCGATTCTTCAAAATGCCATAAATCTTTATCACATTCCATTTGGCACAGAAAGTCCAAGTCTTCTTCCGTAATCAAAGTTAACTCGATTCTTTCGCCTTGCAATTTCATGGCGTTCTCTCCCTATCATTCAATTTACTTTCGTATAAAAGTGATTCAGCCCGCTGCTTCCGATATTGTACCAAGAAAGAGGATTCTTTGTAATATATTCCTCTTGAGGCTCACACAACCTCCGCCACTCCCTAATCGCCCTGCCCGCCGCTCAGAACCCCTGCCTTTGCGCTTTGCAGTGTTGATATACCGCTCGGTCAGCAGCCCCGATGGCTTTGTGGCACTATCCCAGTTGGTCAGATCCCCCCGCCATATCCCTACGAGTCAGAAAACATTTCACACTTGCGCATCGTCGCTAGCCAATCCAGCCCAACCTCCCTCCGCTCTTTGCGGCATTATCCCCTTCGGTCAGCAGCCCCGATTGGCTTTGTGCCACTATCCCGACTGGTCAGATATTCGGATATCATTCTGTACCATTTTCCCAATTTCCAGAAACCATCCATTTGTTACGTTATTCTTCGCCATGGCTAAATTACTCATAAGAACTCCATACATTACACCTTTCTGAGGTTGGGGAGATTACTTGTGTGGAGCTCCATACATACATCATTCTAAGCCTTGGGGAAATTACTCGTAAGGAGCTCCATACATCATTCTGAGCGTTGGGGAGATTGCTTGTAAGGAGCTCCATACATTACATCATTCTGAGCGTTGGGGAGATTACTCCGTAAGGAACTCCATACCTTTACCTCATTCTGAGCGATGGGGAGAGTGTCCGTAAGGAACTCCATACCTTTACCTCATTCTGAGCGATGGGGAGAGTGTTCGTAAGGAACTCCATACCTTTACCTCATTCTGAGCCTTGGGGAGATTACTCGTAAGGAACTCTACCCAATATCCGCTACTTCTGAGCCTTGGAGAGAATGTTTATAACAAGCATTTGACATAGACATGGTTCCGTTCGCTTGCCTGAATGACTCATTTCATAAGAAAAGAAGCCCGTTCGCAATCGGCGAGACGGGCTGTGGCTGTACAAGCGGATATAGCGGCTCAATATTAGATTGTGGCGGAGGCGAATCGCTCCAGGTACTCCGGCAGATGAACGACCTTGCCGGTGACTCTCGCCTCCTCCGCCGCAAAGGCCATCATGTGGCTCTGGACGGAATTCTCCGCGGACGTCAGACCCTGGAGCGCGCCGCCGTTCGCCACAAGGCGAATGAAGTCCCGGATCAAGCCTTCGTCGCCTCCCCCATGTCCGGCATGGCCGCCGGGCGCCCCCAGGAAGATCGGCTCCGGCTCGTTCCGGTCAAAACGGATCAGCTCGATTTCATTCTTTTCCATCGCTCCGCGAATCTCGCCCTCCGTCCCCATCAGCTTGATCGTCCGCGAGCATTCCTTCGTGAAGGCGGACATCGTGAATACGGCCGTTACTTCATTGCGGAAGTCCATGCTCACCACCTGATGGTCGACGACATTGTTGTCGCAGTGATAGACACAGCGCCCGTACGGCCCCTCCTGGATCGCCTTCAGCCGGCCCTCATAGCTCTGATCGTCGCTGATGGCGAGCTTCATCCAGTTGTCCTCGTCCGTCAAATACGTCTTCGGCGCATAATATAGGCAGTCCTCCGCGGCCGGACAGCCGTCAAGACACCGCTTCGGGGCGCCGGCCGGCGCATTCTCGGCCTTGAAATGGCTCAAGCGGCCAAAGGAAGCGACATTGGTGCAGGACTCTCCGGCCAGCCATAGCAAAATATCCATATCGTGGCACGACTTCGCCAGAATCATCGGACTCGTCTCGTCCGCATTCCGCCAATTGCCGCGCACGAAGCTGTGCGCCTGATGCCAGTACCCGACATTCTCGTTATGCTGAATGGACATCAGCCGTCCGATGCGGCCTTCCTCCAGCATCTGCTTGATGGTGCCGAAAAACCGGGTATAGCGCAGCACGTGGCAAATCGAGAATACGAGCCCCGCTTGTCTCGCCCGCTCGCCCATCCGGATGCATTCCAGCGGCTTCGGGGACATCGGCTTCTCCAGCAGAACATGATAACCGCACTCCAGCGCCCTCATTGTCGGTCCATAATGCATATAGTCCTGCGTGCAGATAAGGACGGCATCCGCCAGCTTCGGCCGATTCATCATCTCGCGCCAATCCGCGAAGCACATCTCATCCGGTAGCCGGTGCGCCTGCTGGAAGCTCATTCGTCTCTCCTCCACAGGCTCGGCCACCGCGACGACTTCGGCCTCGACGGGATGTTCAAGGGCATAATTCGTGTAGTTGACTCCTCGAAGTCCCGCCCCGATCAAGGCCAGCTTTACTTTCTTCATCCTACTCTCTCCTCCATGTTCCGATCTGAGCGCAGGCGGCATCAACCTGCATCAGCCTTTGACGCTGCCCACTGTGATGCCTTTGACAAAATACTTCTGCAAAAAGGGATAGACCGCCATAATCGGCAGCGCTCCGAGGAAGATTTGCGCGGTCCGCAGGGTCTTCTCGCCATAGCTCTGCATCGTCGCCAGCTCATCGACGGATATGCTCTCCTTGTTCGAAGAAGTGATCAGCGTGGACAAATACGTCTGCAGCGGATAATTGTCCGGTGAATTCATGTAAATAATGCCGTCGAACCAGGAATTCCAATGACCGATAATCGTGAACAGCAGAATGGTGGCGATCGCGGGCAGAGAGACCGGCAAATAAATCCGGAACAGGAGCGACCCGTGCCCGGCGCCGTCCATAATCGCCGCTTCATCCAGATCCTTCGGAATGTTGCGGAAAAAGTTCAGCAGCATGACCATATTCCAGACGCTCAGCGCCCCGGGGATGATGAGGGCCCAGATCGTATTCAGCAAGCCGGCGTTCTTGACCGCCATGTACGTCGGAATCAACCCGCCGCCGAAAAACATCGTGATGACAAAAAACCATACATAAGCGGTGCGGGACTTGAAATCGCTCGTTTCCCTGGATAGCGGATAGGCGGATAGCACGCACAGCAGCATGCTGATGGCCGTCCCGAGCACGACGCGCTGCACGGAGACCCAGAGCGATTGGAAAAATTCCGCCTTTTGCCCGAGATAGACATAGGCATCCCAGGTGAACTCCACAGGCCACAGCCGGACTTGACCGGCCACGGCGGCCGAGTTCGAGCTGAACGAGACGGCCAGCAGATGGATGAACGGAATGATGCCGAGCAGGGTAATGGAAGCCAGCACGATGCCGTTAACGATTTGAAATGCCGCTCTGGAAGGCGATGGCTTGTAATGCATGCATGACGTCTCCTCTCGCTAGAATATGCGGTAATTCGTGAAGCGATAGGCCAAGTAATAAGAAATGGATACGAGGATGACCGAGATGACCGACTTGAACAACCCGAACGCCGCCGCCGGCGAAAATTGCTGATCAATCAGCCCCATCCGGTACACTAGCGTATCAATGACATCCGCGCTCTCATACACGAGCGGATTATACAGCAGCAGAATCTGCTCGAAGCCGGCATTCAGCACGGACCCCAGGCTCAGCGTGGCGAGCAGCGCAATGATCGGCACGATGCCCGGCAGCGTAATATGGAGCGCCTGCTTCCATCTGCCCGCTCCGTCAATCTCCGCGGCTTCATACAGATTCGGATTGATGCCGAGAATCGCCGCCAGGTAGATGATCATGTTGTAGCCCATTCCTTTCCACACGTCCGAACCGATCAGGATGCCGCGGAACCAGCTTTTATCCCCCATGAACATAATCGGCTCCACGCCGAAGTAGGCGAGTATCGAGTTAAGCGGACCGTGCAGCGAAAAAATCTCGAAGATAACGCCCGCCAATATCGTCCAGGACAGGAAGAACGGCAGAAAGACGCTCGTCTGCACCGTGCGGACGATCCAGCTTCTCCTGATTTCTTGAAGAAGCAAGGCCAGCAGCAGCGGCACAAGCAGCGAAAATATAATTTTCAGCACCGCGATGATGATCGTATTCCACAGCACCTGATAGAAGTCAGGCATATTGAAGATGTACTCGAAGTTTTTGAGCCCGACCCACTTGGAGCCGAAAAAACCCTTCGACGGCGTATATTTCTGAAAGGCCATGACGATGCCGAACATCGGACCGTAAGCGAAAATCAGCGTGATCATCACGCCGGGAAGCAGCATGAGGTGGAGCGGCAAGGTCCGGATGCGCCGCTTCGGACGCGGCGTAACGGCAATCTGAGCTTTCGTCGCATTCAACATTCGCAGTTTCCTCCCCGTGACGGCGAGGGAGAGCGCGCGTCGCACCCTCTCCCTCGGGTTGTCGCCAAGCTTACTTATTGGCGTGCCATTCGTTCACTTCGTCTATAATGTCCTGCCCCCCAAGCTTCTTCCAGCTCTCTGCATACTTATCGAATTCACTGATGGGGGCGGAGCCCATAATCATCTTCGTGAACATCTCATCCGTCATTTTGTTGAGGGAGGCGCTCTTTTCCGTCATCGTAGGCGTGGCGGTGCCGTAGAACTCATTGACGACATACGGCTTACCCCGCAGTTGGCGTGTAATTCCCCAGCCCCCGTCCTCCGCGGCGCGGCTTGTGTACATGCCCCACATCGATTGGTCGCCTTGCAAATACTTCGTGGCCGCCTCGAACACTTCCACTGAGGTCGGATTATCCAAAGCAATCTGCTCCTGCTTGTTCTTCAACGCTTCATTCACTTCCGTGTAAGCGGTCTCGAAATCGAACGGATTGTAGAAGCGAGGCTGATACCAGTTATACACATAGCCGTTTTCGGCTTTGACCTCATCCTTGTATTTCGGCTTTTCCAGCTCCAGATAGAAATTGGCCATCTTGATGATCGCTTCGGGATGCTCATACCCTTTGCGCACGGCGTAGATGCGGCTCAACCGCTGGCTGGGAATCAGCGTCTGTCCCGGCTTGCCGTCATAGGATGGAATCGGCACCGCAATCCACTCGGCTTCCGGATTCTGATCGCGGTTCATGTTGAGGGGCCAATTCGGATACCACCATTCCCCGAACGAGATTCCCACCTTTCCCGCGACGACATCCTCGACGACCTTGTCTATGTCCTTGAACGCGAATTCCTTGTCAATCAGGCCTTTGCTATACCATTGATTCATTCGCTCCAGCGCGGCCTTCGTCTCGGGCTGGATTTCGCCCGGCACGAGGGCGCCTTCCGCATTTTTGATCCAGGCCTTCGGATAAGCCCCCATCGAATAGAAGAAGCCGCGGGCATCGAAGCCCCAGGATATCAGATCTTTGTTGAACGCGATCCCGTACGTATCCTTCTTGCCATTGCCGTCCGGGTCCTGATTGACGAACGCTTCGGCGACCCGCTCCAGCTCGTCCATGGTCTGCGGTACGCCGAGCTTCAGCTTGTCGAGCCAATCCTTGCGCAGCCACAAAATCTGGGCCGACATGAACGGGTCCTCGAAATTCGGCAGCGCCAATATTTTCCCGTCGATCTTGTACATCTCCAGCGTCTTGCCGCCATCCGCTTCCACATAGGCCTTCAGTTCCGGGGAAGCATACTTCTCGTACGCTTCCGTCAAGTCCTCCAGCATGTCGTCTTCCTTGAATTTCTCATAATCCGTAATCCCGATCTCGAATACGTCCGGCAGGTCGCCTGACGCGATGGCTAGCGAGAACTTCTGCTGCGCCTGATCGCTCGGCACCTGCCAGAGGAACTCGACCTCGATGTTCAGCATCTCTTTCAGCTTCTTCAGGTACGCATTCGTCGCCGGCGTCGTCCCCTTCGGCGTCTTCGGATCCTCCGGCGCGCCATAGCCGATAACCTGCGTAACCTTGACCGGCTCCGGGTACTTCCAGAGCGGATCGGCCGAAATCTCGTTTTCTTCTGCCGCGGCCGGCGTCTCGCCCCCTGGCGGAGAGGCACCCTGCTTGCTTCCGCAGCCGGCCAGTGTGGAGACGAAGACCAGCGACAGCAGCAGCGTCCAGATAAATATGGTGTTGCGCGAGCGTGTTCTCATGCGAATCCCCCTCTTCGAAAATCGTGCGCAATGTCTACACCATTAAGCGTAACCCTCTCTGTATGCGCTTTCAATTTCACTTTGTTGACATTGCTTTCGATTTATTTACCTCATTTCCTTAAGATGAGCTTCCCGGTATTCCTGCGGGGTCTGACCGGTCAGCTTTTTGAAGAAGGTCGTAAAATAAGACGGGGAGTTGAAGCCGAGCCGGAAGGCGATCTCATGAAATTTCAAACGCTCCTCGACTATCCATCTCTTCGCGGCCTTCAGCCGGGCATCGGAAATAGACTCAGACAGATTGCGGCCGGTCACCTGCTTGTAGTACCGGGATAGATAGCTCGGATTCATATGAACCTTCTCGGCAATCCGGACGAGGGACAGATCATCGCTCAGATGGCTGGCAATAAACTCATGCACCTCCCGCACCCAGCGTTCCGTATCGTCTTCCTGCTGCAGCCGCCCATCGTCCGCAATCGTCAGATGAGCCGTCCCCGATACGCGGCGCTGCACCTTCTGCCGCAAGGAATCGAGCTCACGCTTCCATGTGTCCCATCCAAGCGGCTGGCGATGGAAGAAGAAGGATACCTCCAAATCCAGAAGAGAGAGGAACTCATTCTGGATATTCTCCAGAGCCCCTCTCAAATAATCGGCTACCTGATCCCACACGGCGCTGCCGTCAGGGTTCCGGAACGACGCATCCTCCTTCCGCGGCTGAATCAGCCAGACGAACAAAGAGTCAGTCATCACGAAGCCGTTCGCCGCAAGCAGCGGAGGAAGCAGTGCCTTGAACACATTCAGCACATTGCCATAGCACTTCATCTTGGTCTCCCAAGAGATGGCCTCTTTCCACCGGGCGCTGCCGACCAACACCAGAAAGGGGCTCCCTGCCTGAATCGCCCATTCTCCGCCGCTCTTGGCGATCAGGGCCTGTCCCGCCTGCGGCTGCTCCAGCAGCGCTTGTAGCCACTCTCTCGTAAGCAGCGGCCGCAAGTATTCCAGCTCCGAACGCGCACGCCGCAGCACATCCTGCTTCTTCCGCTCTGCATCCATCTCATCGAACACACTTTGAATCACGCTAAGCAGATGATCGTCATTCTCGGTCTTCAGGATAAAATGCGAGGCTCTCTTCTTCATCGCGCTGTAAATGTAATTGAAGTCGCTGTAGCCGGTCAAAAAAATAATGCGGCATTTCGGCCAATAGCGCATAATGTCATCCGCCATGTCAAGCCCTGACTTCCACGGCATGTCGATGTCGCTGATGACGACATCCAGCTTCGTCCTTTTGATTATGGCCGAAGCTTCCTCGGCTCCGTACGCCTTGCAAATATCGAGCTCCTCTTGATAATGCGCGGCAAGCAGCTGAGATAATCCATCCACTACGATGGCGTCGTCATCGACGATCAAGATTCGGTACATTTTCAGACCCTCCCTCTGGATGTGCAGGCATTATAGGCAATATCAATTCAATGCATAGTCCGCCCAGCCGGCTCCGGCTCGCCTTCATGCGGCTCTTGCCTCCATACCGGAGCTGCAAGCGGTTGCAAACATTAATGAGTCCCGTCTTCTCGGTTGCGGCAGCCGGGTTCTCGAACTGCTTGTTCAATGCCTCGATCGTCTCATCGGTCAACGCTTTGCCGCTGTCTTCCACCCGGATCGCCAACTCTTCCGCTCCGTGCTTCACCGCCAGCAGGCATGTCTCCCGCTTCCTCTCCCGCTCGAACGCATGCTTGAACGCATTCTCGACAACCGGTTGAATGATGAGCCGCGGAACGGGAAGCTTCGCTACGGCTTCCGGCAGCGGCTCGATGGCGATATGGACGGAGTGCGCGAAGCGTATGCGCTGAATGTCGCAATAGACCTCGGCATGCTCATATTCCCGCTCCAGCGGCACCTCGTCGCTTCCGGTCCGGGTGATGAATTCATAATAAGTGGCCAGCTTCAGCGACAACTCGGCTGCCCCTTCCATATCCTCCGCCCGGCACATCCGGTACACATTATAGAACCCGTTGTACAGAAAATGCGGATTGATCTGGGACTGCAGCTGGCGCAGCTCCGATTGTTGAAGCAGCAGCTTATGCTCATAATTGAGCTGAATCGAAGCGCTCAATTCGCTCCGCATCCGGTCGAAGCTGTGATTCAAGTAGGTAAACTCATTGTTGGGGAATGTGGAGGCCGCTGTCAACTGCTGCGGATCCATTTCAATTTTGCGGAATGCGCGAATGAGATGGCGCAGCGGCTTGTGAATCATCTGATTGACCGACATGGCAAAAATGACAATGATGATCAGCGCGGCTGCGGCGGCCGCCCCGATAAGCCAATTATATTTGCTGATGACGCCTGTAATCTCTCTCTCGTCGATATAAGTGTACAGCGTACACCCCAATGCATTGACACGGTCATAAATGATTAAGTACTTCACGTTGTTAGATGCGATCGGGAAGCTTCCTTCCTGCCACCTGCCGTCTTTTTGCCCCATCATGCGCTTCGCAATCCCGCTCTCGATATCGTAGCGGCGCGAGGAGCTGATCACTGATCGGAAGCGGTCATCGGCCAGGAAAAATCCGTTGTCGCCCTGCTTCGGTATCATATTCTCGGATAACGCGAGCATGCGGTCCTGGGGAATCTCGATATAGGTCGTAATCGTCCCGTTTTTCGATGTCTCGACAAAATACACGCGGCCATTATGCAAATAAAACGGCTGCTTCCGGGCCAACGCCATCTGTCTGATGGCGTCCCATTTACTGCCGGGAGTGAATGGCCGAATCCCGTCGCCCAGCGAGACGACACGCCCGATGGACTCGATGCAGACCGCGGCATCCTGTACGAATTCGCTTGAATTGGCAATCGTCTGCAAGCGGTCCTGTATCCGCCGGATCAGAAGCAGCTCCTCGTACTTGGCGAGGGCGTCCGCCTTGAAGCTAAGCTCCTCCAGATTGGCGTCCGTCAAGAAGGCGAGATGCTGGTTGCGGATGAACGTAATCTGGTTGTTCAACTGGTCGCGGTAATAGTTGACCTTGTCTCGGGTCGATTCCAGAAGCTTGTCCTTCAGATATGCCACCGCGTTCATATTGACGGCGATCGTGATGGCCGTCATCGGAATAACCAATGCCGCGAATACGATAATCACTTTCTGGTACACCTGCAACTTCACTTTTTTCACGTATCGAACCTCCCGGGCAGCTAGCGTTACCCGCATTATATACCAATTCCGCAAGCCGGAGATCGGTGTCTCCTCCAGTCGGAACAACGCAAAGAAGCCGCACTGCACCCTATTGTTCAGTGTGGCTTCCTTCGATAGCTATAGAATCCTTGCCCTTATTTTCCAGCTGCCTGCGGCTCCGCATCATCCGTCTCATAGATAGAACCGTTGCAGCAGAGCGAAGGATTGAATTTGATTTTGACGAACACTTCATCCTCATCCGATCCTTTGATGAACCGCTGCCTCAGTCTTCCTTCCCCATTCTCGTAGATGAAGGAAATGTTCACGTCCTTGTATCCGCGCACAAAGCTGTACGAATACTCCTCCATCTCATAGGAATGAATCCTCGTGTCAGGTTCCGCCCTGGCTTCGGCCAGCCAATCGTTGATCAGTTCCTCATGCTCCGGTTCGATGGAATTAAATTCATAGGAGAATAGAAAAGGGGCCTGATCAGGCTGCTCCCCGTTGGCCACGCATCCAGCTGCAAGCAAGACCGTCCCGATGAGCATCAGCTTCAAGAATCGCCATGCGTTCATGCTGTTCGCCCGCTTAAATGCTCGTGGACGATTTTCCACCCGTCGCTGCGCTTCACCAAGACGTTCGTCCCGCGTCCCTGACCGGAAGCAAGCTTGCCATCGATGTATCCTTCCCAATGATACGTATAAATGCAAGCGGCCGAGTTCTCGTCTTCCGCGATCCAGACCACACCCGTAACCGAATATTTTTCCTCCTTCACCATCTCCCATGCGTTCTCGAAATAACGCTGTATCTCTTCCGGCGTCGCGCATGTTTTATCCGAGAACCAGTATACCGCGTTGCTGTCGACCCATGTCCTGACGTTCGCGAAATCATGACTGTTGGTTGCTTCAATGTATCGGTCCAGCGCATTTTTATAGCCCATGAACGTCTTCCCTTCCTTGTATAATGCCCCTAGTATACAACATTTCCCATCCGCCTGTCTCCGCCCTGCCGCTGCTTTTTAATAAAAAGTCGGGAATATGCCGATCCATGAATAATTCCAGCATATGGAGAGAAATCTACTGCATAGAAGAGCAAACGATGATGAGAGGTGGGTTCTCGATATGTTTCATCCTGCTGGGGACCTGGTTCCGCAGACCTCGTTCCTGAATGAAGCGGCGGCCGTTGGGTTCTTTTTTACTGTCTACTCGTTGTTGGGCTGGTTGTTGGAAAATATGTATAGTCTAGCGACGACGTGCGTCTTTTTTAAGGATGGGTTTCTCTGGGGGCCGTTCAAGCCGATGTACGGCTTTGCTCCGCTGCTTCTCGTCTATTTCTGCGGGCCGGACACGCGCTGGGCTATGGTTCTCTTGCTCTGCTTCCTCGTGCCCACCGCAGTGGAATATGTGAGCGGCTGGCTGCTGCAGGCCTTTTTCCGGCGCCAGTGGTGGGACTACTCGAACCTGCCGCTGCAGCTTCACGGTCATATTTGCCTGTCCTATTCCGTATGCTGGGTTTTCCTCTCCTACCTGTGCCTGCGGTGGATCCACCCCATCCTGGTTTCCGTCTATCGGGGGGTGGAGCCGTACTGGCAGTGGCTGTTCCCTGCTGCAATCGTATATTTCGCCATGGATCTGCTGTTCGCGATCCGGCGCCATTCGCCGCAAGGCGGGTCTGCTGAGGAGCAGCAGCCGAGCCCGGCCCCGTAGCCAGTCCCGCACGCGCTCGGCCGCGGCTCGCTTCCATGCGCGGGTCTCTACGGGCTTGAGCGAGGCGCACGCGCGGTAGGGCCGGAAGAGGGCAAAAGCACACAGCTTCATCCCTTCCTGATACTTCTGGTCGCCTTCCCTGCAATCCGCCGTGTCGCCTTCGAATCTGAAGCCGCGAGCCAGTCCGCGCACAGTCGAAGCACCCATTCCGGATTCGTCTTGGCAGCGTCATTCAGCCAGTTCCCGGCCGAATCCTGAACATACTTGACCGGGTCGGACTTCACGGCTTCGAGCAGCGGCAGCGCCATGGCGGGGTCCTCCTTCAAGGCGGCAATATGCTTCGCCCACACCCCGCGGGGACGCGTCGCTTCCATGGCGAACCGGCGGATGTTCGCATCCCCGTCCCGCGCCCAATCGCCCAGCAGGCCAATGGCTGCCGGCAATTCACCAGCAATGGATTCCCGCACAGCCATCCATGCGATCTCCCGCACGCCGAAATGGGAATCCGCGGCGAACGGGCGGATGCCCGTCAGCTTGTCTTCCAGGCGAAGCCCCTCATCCAAGCCGATCACATAAGCGGCCCAGCAGCGGACGCTGTCGGAGCGGTGTCCGGCCAGTTCGGCGAAGATTCCCTCTCTGTCCTCGGCAGAGACACGCTCCATCAGATCGAGCCAGCCAGCCGCAACGGCCGGGATCACGCGCATTATTTTCCTGTCGCCCAGGCGGGCCAGAGGAGACGTGATCGTCTCCAACTCAAGCTCCAGTCCAAGATCACGAATGATCCGCCCGAGCAGCTTCTCATGATCGACCGCAAGCCATTCCGTCAAATTGACGGTCTCCAACTCGCCGCAGTGCAGCAGCCCGAGCACCTCGGGCGGAATGTCCTCCGCCCGGCGGGCCCCGGTCCGCTGGATAATCTCCCCGTCTACAGGTCCATTCTGTTCTTGCATCATCGGGTTCATCCTCCATATCGTATCAATCGCTATCCCGGCTTTTACGATACGTGTTCTCCGTCCTAAAAGATGTAATCCAGCTTACAACTTCCGCTTACCCCCGTTGTCGCTCCCGAAGCTTCTCGCGATGAATGAAGATCGTCTTGAATCCCGTCTTGATGATCCCCGCTGCCGCGAGCTCCTGCAGCGATGCCGTTACGGCTTCCCGGCTGGCGCCGACAAGATGCGCGATCTCCTGATGCGAGATCGAATAGCCGATCCGGTAATATTCATGATCCTCGATCAGACCGAATTGATCCGCCAGCTTCAGCAAGGCGTAAATAATTTTGTCCTGCAAATTGCCCAGAGCCAGATGCTGCGCCAGATCACTCATCCCGATGATACGCTCGCTCATCACCTTGATAAGACTCAGCATGAATCGGGGCCGATGGATAATGAACGATTCGAACCGATTTTTATCCATCAAGCAGAGGTCGCTTTCCTCCAACGTCTCGATATACAGATATCTCGTTCCGAACGAGATGAGATCCACTTCCCCGAACACATTGCCTTCGCGTAAAATATCGAGCGTGAACTGCCTGCCCTCGGCCGTCAGCTTGAACAGCCGGATCGTTCCCCTTTTTATGAAATACAGGCCTTGCGGGCTCGAATCCGGCGTCTGGATAAACGTGTTTGTTCGGAGGGTCGTAATCGAGGTTAGCCGTTCCATCTCAAGCAAGTCTTCCTCGGACAGCGAATGCAAAAGATTAAATTGCGATAAGTATTGGATTTTCCCCTGATTCGGCGTCATTCCCCGGTATCCTCCGATCCTGTTCTGGCCTTTCCGTGGCTGGCCTCAATCGTTTATTTGGCCGCCGAGAATGTCATAGAATGCGTGCGAAGCGTGCCGTTCCATCCACGGAGTATGTCCGCAACGCGGCAGCAGGATGCAGGTTACGCCGTTGAGCACCTCTGTCAGCGGCGCGAATACCCCCTGATACGGATGCGGGTCATGCTCGCCATGGATGGCGACGACCGGGCAGGCGATGCGCTTTCCGTGCTCCAGCAGTTGCCCGGACCTCCGCAGCGCGCTCGCTTCGGCCCAGATGCGCCCATGCTGCTCCGCATTGACGGCAATCGGCTCCGCCTTCGGCGCATCTTCCAGCGGCTCGTATGTATCGGCCTTGCTCATGAGCTCATCCAGCCGCGTCAGATCCGGCAGGGCTTCCCCTGCGCCGAGCTTCGACATTATGCTATTCCATTCGGCCCGTTCCTCGGCAGACAAGCGTGTCATTCTTGTGCTCATGATCTCCTGGGCATAAGCTTCCTCGAACGGCCCGCTGCCTACGAGAATAAGCTTGCGCACCAGCCCGGGATGGCGGGCGGCGAAGAGGAAGCCGAGCCACGCGCCCCAGGAATGCCCGATGACGGTCACGGGCGGATGGCCTGATGCCACAAGCTGATCCTTCATTTCCGCGACCAGTTCATCGATGCTGTACTTGGTCTGATGCAGCTCCAATATTCCGGCATGCCGTGACAACGCCGCGGCTACGGGAGCCATCTCTCCCGCTGCCCCAGGTCCGCCATGCGCCAATGCCACCGAATAAGGGGCGTTGCCGTGGATCCGAATCGAATTCATGCGCTCACCTCATTTCTGTTCAAGTTCACGGATGGAGCATAAATCCCCTTCCCGTTTTACCTCTCGCCGTATCATCTTCTCTCTGAAAACACCGCCATTCCACGGTACATAATCCCCGCCAAAAGGCTGGGATAAACACCCTAACCCTTGCTCCCGAGTTAGCATTTACTAATCTTAGCAGATACGGGAAGGCGGGATTGAATTGCCTCGGTATGTAATGATTAACGCGGATGATTTCGGCCTGTCGTGCAGCATTAATCGCGGTGTGATGGAAGCGCATCGACTCGGAACAGTAAGCAGCGCTTCTTTAATGGTCAATACCCCCGGCTTCCTGGACGCCGTTTCATTGGCGAGAGCCGCTCCGTCCTTAGGAGTGGGATTGCATTTCAACTTAACATATGGAATACCCGCGACGAACCCTCTCCTTGTTCCCTCCCTCGTTCGGGATGAAGGTTCCTTTCACGGGAACCTCGCGGAATGGAATCCTCATGATATCGCGCTTGAGCTTGAGAACCAGTATCGTCGCATGCTGGAACATGGAATCCGCCCTACTCATGTCGATTCCCACCAGCATATTCATTTGGAGAGCCCAGACGTGTATAATATCGTCAAAAAGCTCGTTCTGCGCGAACAGCTTCCTGTGCGCCTGCCCTCCAGCCGTCCAGACCCTGAACTTCCGTGGATAGCAGATGAACTACTGATGTATACGTATGATAGGCAGACAGGCGTTCCCCACCTCTTGAGCCTGCTGCGCAACATCCCAGAAGGAATAACGGAGCTTTTATGTCACCCAGGCTATGTAGACGATGATGTCCGCCGGCTGTCCGCTTGGACGACGGCCAGGGAAGAAGAATTGACCGTATTCACTGATCCACAGGTTATCGCATGCATTGCGGATCTTCAAGCCCGCGGAATACTTCAAGTCATTCATTACGGCCAGTTCCCTGCCATCCGATCCATCCTAAATAATGAAAAGGATGCTTCCCGCTTGCTCACAACGGCCGACTCCGCCTCTCAACTCCATGCGGCAGCGGATACTCCATCGGCGCCAACGTCAGAGCCCTCTCGTTCTCCGATGCCTGATGCGGTCATTCATCCCCTGCAAAAGCGCTGCCGTTCCATATGGGCACGGCAAAATAGAGTAAAAAGAAAGCAGATGAAAAAGAGACGGACTTACAGAAAGCTGCTAGGAACTGCCCGTTCCCGAGTCAGGAGACGTGTGCGAGGGAAGCGCATGGGCAATCGTAGAAGATGGTCCCTGTCATAATATAAGAGCCGCGGGTTGCCCAACGGCTCTTCTTCATTTCCTTGTTCCTTCTTGAGCGTTCTTATTCACAATGTTTTTTACAGTACTCTGTATCCGCAACTTCGTTATCGTTTTTAGGATAGAACCTGATAATCGTTGTTCCTGCCGTCAACTGTATGGGCCTGATCCGCAATATTGCATCGGCTACGAGATGGCGCGGGCGCGGCACTCTCTCGCCTCATTGCTGGATTATGGCATTCAACAGGTCAATTGCGTTCATGGCGGACGGTACGAGGGGGATGGCAGACGGCGAATTGCCGAACTGCTGAAGCAGGAGCAGTAACGAAGCAAAGAGTTCACGCTAGGGCCCGCGCGACTCAGCCTCCGTTATGCTTTGTTTTATTTTCGATGAGCACTCCCGCCAATTCTTCCGTCATTTGCCGGACAAGCTCCGGCCGCCCATGGAACTGAGCCGGCGTATTCTGGAATAACTCAATCCGCCATTGTCCTCCCGCGCGAACCGCGATCAGCGTGTGATGGGTATTCACGTCCGGGTTCAGCTCCGATTGTCCGGGCGGCACCATGCCGGCGACCGCCCGCAATAACGCGGTATTCGAATCAAGCAAGCGGACATGTTTCACCTTGGTCGTAAAAGGAGCTGTCGGATGCTGTTCGAAGATAGGCTGAAGATGCCCGAGTATGTCATTCGGCCCGCTCGCCAGACTGCCGTCGAACCCGATCAACTCGCCGTCCGCTGTGAACAGCTCCGCCATCCCGCCAGCATGGCGGCTATTCCATGCTTCTATCAATTGATGATACAAATTTTCTACCTCTTTGGTTTCTTGCGCTTGCATGACGCTTCCTCCTTTTTCCGTCGGCAGCTTGCCTGCAATTCCGCTTCGTCGGCCTTGCTGACTCATCCCTGCCTGTCATTGATCTCATTATCGGCTCTACCGCTCCTTGTCATGCAACGCCCGAATCTTGAATCTCGCCTCTATCTCGTTCAAGATTCGCTCCACGATGTCAACCGCCGGCAGCGAGCCGTCAATGATAAGGTCTGAGTTCGGCTTCACCGCGGTCAGCATCTCGGCGTAAGCCATTCTCCCCGCCTCGAGGTAGCCCGCGACATCTTCCTGCACTTCGTCGATGGACCCAGCGGAGAAATCCCTTAAGATGCGTCGCGCCAAGGCAATATCCAGCGGCGTGTCAATGAAAATGGCCAAATCAATATACCCGCGCATGACACGATTCAAATAAGCGAACGGGTAATCGAGGAGAACCACGGAAGGCGGCGGTTGGCTCTGAAGCAGGGACTGAAGATCCCGGGCAAGCGGCGCCAGATTCCACTCGTCATAATCTGCTCCGTTCTCCACCCATTCGCAGATATCCTCCGGGCATTCCTCGAACGTATAATCATCAAAATAAAGCGCGGCGGCATGAGGCAATGTTTCCGCCAATCTTCGGGTAACCGTCGTTTTGCCTCCACCGGAGACCGCGGCAATGGCGATGACGCGCGGAATAGAATTTGTGTGCACAGCAGAACCCCCCAGTCAATTCAGTTGGCCGGAAGCCATTTTATACTATTCTCTATCTCCCTTCCTAACCCTTCCTGACAAAAAAGGCCAACTCCTAACGGCGGCGGAAGAGCGAAATAAGGCGGGGAGGCAAGCGCCCCGCCGTTCGCACTGCCGTCGTTACTCCCCGGCGCAGGAGGCTGCGGCGGCGGCAAGATAATAAGCCAGTCCGGTCTGCTGCCCTTCGAGCATGCGGAGATGGAATTCGTCCTGCAGGAAAAATCGGGTCTGCTCGGCAAACTCGGCCGCGGACACCGGATGCCCATGCCCGTTCAAATAGTCGAGATGCGTCCGGATTACGCGCTGCACATCCTCGCCATCATGCTTCGCTCCGCTGCGCAGCGCAGCGGCCATCTCTTCCATAAATGCCGCCGCTTCCTGCGCCTGTTCATTCATCCTCGGCACATCGATGGACCGGCCCTCCAATATATCGAAGCCATAGGCCGTCTGCACATGCTCCCGCTGCTCGCTCAGCGCTTGCTCCCATTCTTCCTCGCTGGCAAATCCCGTGAACATCTCCCCCGGACTCTGCGGTTCTCCTCCGGCCAAGCTGTCCTTAGAGGCTTGGAGCGTCTGAATGATCTGGTCCAGCCGGCGCTTGCGGGCAAGCAAGAGCTCCTCCTGCCGATTCAATATCGTCCATCGATCGGCATCCGTCTCGAGCAGGACTTTAATCGTTTCCAGGGGGAAATCCAATTCCTTGTAGAAAAGAATGTGCTGCAGCCGTTCCAGCTCCGCCGTTCCATACAAGCGGTACCCGGCTTCGCTGATTTTCCGCGGCTCAAGGAGGCCGATCTTGTGATAATGATGAAGCGCCTTGATGGTGACATTGGTCAATGACGATACTTCCTTCACCGTGTATAGCATGTGTCCTCGCTCCTTTCTGAGTTCAGGCTACAGGCTCCCCTAAGAGGAGAGTCAAGTCCTTCCCGCAAAGCCGGCAACGGGGGATGGAGGCATGCGCAATTTCTGGTTGACTCTTTCCTTGCGGGAGGACATAGGATGAGTCCGGTTCGTGGGAAACGGTAAAAATCCTGCGTGAACCAGGCTGTTGGAAAACCCCTGTTTTTTGTGAAGGGGTGGAGATGGTCCATTTTCCTCATCCAAACTTTGGCTCT
>OGSV01000082.1_pt1 | contig 117906 bp, 123 predicted proteins | sample 1574221 | NCBI WGS metagenome assembly OGSV01 (sample SAMN03295823, study PRJEB24534) | human gut metagenome | isolation source: fecal sample 4 from infant 3 | host: Homo sapiens | place: USA: Pittsburgh, PA | collected 2014-07 | reverse complement strand
TATTCAAGAACTTTAGTTACAACTCCAGATCCTACTGTTCTTCCACCTTCACGAATTGAGAATCTTAGCCCTTCTTCTATAGCTATTGGTGTTATTAATTCTATAGTAAACTTTGAGTTGTCTCCTGGCATTACCATCTCTACGCCTTCTTCTAATTTGATATCTCCTGTTACATCTGTTGTTCTAAAGTAGAATTGTGGTCTATATCCATTAAAGAATGGTGTATGTCTTCCACCCTCTTCTTTAGATAGTACGTATACTTCTGATTCAAATTTTATATGTGGATTTATTGATTTTGGTTTTGCTAGTACTTGACCTCTTTCGATTTCGTTTCTTTGAACTCCTCTTAGAAGTGCTCCTATATTATCTCCTGCTTGTGCTTCGTCTAGTAGTTTTCTAAACATTTCTACTCCTGTTACTACTACTGTTCTTGCTTCTTCTGCTAACCCAACGATTTCTACGTTGTCTCCTGTTTTTACTACTCCTCTTTCTACTCTTCCTGTTGCTACTGTTCCTCTTCCTGTTATTGAGAATACGTCTTCTACTGGCATTAAGAATGGTTTGTCTGTATCTCTTTCTGGTTGTGGAACGTATGCATCTACTTCTTCCATTAGTTTAACTATTTTATCTCCCCATGGTCCGTCTGGTTCTTCTATTGCTTTTAATGCTGAACCTACTACGATTGGTGTACCATCTCCATCGAAGTCATATTCGGATAGTAATTCTCTTACTTCCATCTCTACTAACTCGATTAGTTCTTCATCATCTACCATGTCTTGTTTGTTTAAGAATACTACTATCTTTGGTACTCCTACGTTTCTTGATAATAGTATATGCTCTCTTGTTTGCGGCATTGGACCATCTGCTGCTGATACTACTAAAATTGCTCCGTCCATTTGTGCTGCTCCTGTAATCATGTTCTTTACATAGTCAGCATGGCCTGGGCAGTCTACGTGTGCATAGTGACGATTTGGTGTTTCATATTCTACGTGAGATGTGGAAATTGTTATTCCTCTTTCTCTTTCTTCTGGTGCTTTATCTATGTTGTCATAGCTTATTGCTTCTCCTGAGCCAAATCTTTTGTTTAATACCATTGTAATAGCTGCTGTTAATGTTGTTTTACCATGGTCTACGTGTCCTATTGTCCCTATGTTTACGTGGGGTTTAGTTCTTTCAAATTTTGCTTTTGCCATTTCAATATTCCTCCTTAATTATAGATTATTTCTTACCTGTAATTTTCTCTGCAATACTATTTGGCACTGGTTCATAGTGATCAAATTGCATAGAATATACTCCTCTACCTTGAGTATTAGAACGAAGGTCTGTTGCATACCCAAACATTTCTGATAGTGGTACGAAACCTCTAATCACTTGGGCACCACTTCTTAATTCCATTCCTTCTATTCTACCTCTTCTGGAGTTTATATCTCCTATAACATCACCCATGTATTCTTCAGGCACTATTACTTCTACCCTCATCATCGGTTCAAGTAACGTTGGTTTAGCTTTTGAAATAGCTTCTCTAACACCCATAGATCCCGCTATTTTAAATGCCATTTCTGAAGAGTCTACATCATGGTATGATCCATCATAAAGAGTAACTTTTATATCTAACACTGGATATCCTCCAAGAACACCTGATTCTAGCGCTTCTTGAATTCCATTATCTATAGCTCCGATATATTCCCTAGGGACTACTCCTCCTACTATAGCGTTTACGAATTCGTAACCTGCACCTGGTTCTTGAGGTTCTACTTTTAATTTTACGTGACCGTATTGTCCACGACCACCAGATTGTCTTACATATTTACCTTCTGCTTCTGCAGGAGCTTGGATAGATTCTTTATATGCTACCTGTGGGCTACCAACATTTGCCTCAACTTTGAATTCTCTAAGAAGTCTATCAACAATTATCTCTAGGTGAAGTTCACCCATTCCCGCAATTATTGTTTGACCTGTTTCTTCATCAGTATAAGTCTTAAATGTTGGGTCCTCCTCAGCTAATTTTGCTAAGGCAGTAGCCATCTTATCTTGAGATGCTTTTGTTTTCGGTTCTATAGCTACGTGAATAACTGGTTCTGGGAATTCCATAGTTTCTAAAACTATTGGATGTGCATCATCGGATAAAGTATCCCCCGTAGAAGTATCTTTTAACCCTACAGCTGCTGCTATATCTCCCGCAAATACTTCATCAACTTCTTCTCTTTTATTAGCATGCATAAGTAATATTCTACCTATTCTTTCTCTCTTGCCTTTACTAGTGTTTTGTACATAACTACCTGATTTAAGGCTACCCGAATATACTCTAAAATATGCAAGTTTTCCTATGAAAGGATCTGATACTATTTTAAATGCTAATGCAGAAAATGGTTCGTTATCTGATGCTATTCTTTCTTCTTCTTCATCTGAATTTAATCCCATACCTTTTACTGCAGGTATGTCTAATGGAGAAGGTAAATAATCAATTATAGCATCTAATAGCGGTTGTACTCCCCTATTTCTATAAGAAGAACCACATAAAACAGGTGTTATTGCTACTTTGTTAGCTGCTGTTCTAATACCTCTCATCAGTTCTTCTGTAGTTATTTCTTCACCTTCTAAATACTTCATCATTAATTCTTCATCGTGTTCAGCTATATTCTCAAGTAAATTTTCTCTATATTCTTTGGCTAAATCTAACATATCAGATGGTATTTCAGTTATTTCATACTTTTCACCTAAATCATCATGATAAATTCTAGCATTCATATTAACTAAGTCAACTACTCCTAGAAAGCTATCTTCTTTTCCAATTGGTAATTGTATAGGTACTGGATTGGCTTTAAGTCTATCTTTAATCATTCCTACTGCCCTAAAGAAGTCTGCTCCAAAAATATCCATCTTGTTAACAAATGCTAATCTAGGTACATGATATTTATCTGCTTGCCTCCATACAGTTTCAGATTGAGGTTCTACTCCACCTTTAGCACAGAATAATGCTACAGCTCCATCAAGGATACGTAATGATCTTTCTACTTCTACAGTGAAATCCACGTGTCCTGGTGTATCAATAACGTTAATTCTATGTTCTCTCCACATACATGTAGTTGCAGCGGAAGTAATTGTTATACCTCTTTCTTGCTCTTGCTCCATCCAATCCATTTGGGCACCGCCCTCATGGGTCTCTCCTACTTTGTGTATCTTACCAGTGTAAAACAAAATTCTCTCTGTGGTGGTTGTTTTTCCTGCATCAATATGAGCCATTATGCCGATATTTCTAGTTTTTTCCAATGAAATTTGTCTTGGCACAATTTTTCCTCCTTCTTCTTGATTCTTGGTCCCCCTCCACACATTAAAAACGATATACTACCATCTGTAGTGTGCGAAAGCTTTATTAGCTTCAGCCATCTTGTGAGTATCTTCTCTTTTCTTAACGCTTGCTCCCATACCATTTGAAGCGTCTAAGATTTCTTTTGCTAATTTTTCAACCATAGTTTTTTCTCCTCTTTTTCTTGAATAGTCTACCAACCATCTAAGACCAAGAGTTTCTCTTCTATCTGTTCTTACTTCTATTGGTACTTGGTAAGTTGCTCCACCAATACGTCTTGCCTTTACTTCAAGTACAGGCATGATATTATTCATAGCTTTATAGAATACTTCTAATGGATCTTCATTTGTTTTTTCTCCAATGTAGCTAAAAGCTCCATAAACTATATTTTGAGCAATTCCTTTTTTACCATCTAACATAATTCCATTAATTAATTTAGTTACAACCAAATCATTGTAAATAGGATCTGGCATAACTTCTCTTTTTGGCACATGTCCTTTTCTTGGCACTTTACTTCCCTCCTTAACTATATAGAGTTGATTCATTGGTACTCGACAAATATATTGCCGTACCGCGCCAAAATGCATATATATAAAGGGATTATTAATCCTGCATTTTAAGCACTATTATTTCTTTGCCTTTGGCTTCTTAGCTCCATATTTAGATCTACTTTGCATTCTTTTGTCAACGCCAGAAGCATCCAAGGTACCTCTAACAATATGGTATCTAACACCTGGAAGGTCTTTAACTCTTCCACCTCTTATTAGAACAACACTGTGTTCTTGTAGGTTGTGTCCAATCCCTGGAATATACGCTGCAACTTCTTCACCATTAGTAAGTCTTACCCTTGCAACCTTTCTCAAAGCTGAGTTAGGTTTCTTAGGTGTAACTGTTCTAACAGCAACACATACTCCTCTTTTTTGAGGTGAATTAACTTCAGTTTCCTTCTTTTTTAAAGTATTTAAATTCACTCCTAGAGCAGGCGATTTTGATTTGTAAACAACTTTATCTCTGCCCTTTCTAATTAATTGGTTAATGGTTGGCATCAAGGCACCTCCTTCTATTTTTTATATATTATTTTAATAATGCAGCAGTTGCCGCATTAACATCAATGCCACATGCATCACCTAACTTTTTCATGTTATCTACATAAATAACTTGAATCTGCTTGCTAATGCAAATTTCCTTAATCTCATTTATAACTTTATTATCTGCATCATTAGCAATAAAAACTGCTTCAACTTCTTGTGAATTTAAAGCTCGTTTTACTTGCTTAGCACCAACAATTTTGTTGGTTCCATTGAGTTTTGACAGCATAAAATCTTCTCCTCCTTTAAACACTTTAAAGATTATGTGGAACTAAATTCCACATAATCTTTATGTCATCCAGAGTACTTTCTAAGTTTACACACTAATACATTTTATCATCAGTTATTTTCACTGTCAACATTTAATTCTTCTAAAATTTGAATATTTTCATCTCCAGAAATTTCTATATTTCTATATCTCTTCATTCCAGTTCCCGCTGGGATAAGTTTTCCAATAATAACATTCTCCTTAAGTCCTAGAAGAAAATCTTCTTTACCTTCAATTGCAGCTTGTGTCAATACTCTTGTTGTCTCCTGGAATGAAGCTGCCGATAAGAATGAATCAGTAGCTAATGAAGCCTTCGTAATACCCAATAAAGTTTTTCTTCCTACTGCTGGTTCTAATCCTTGTTGGATAGCTATTCTATTATTTTCTTCAAATTCATAAGAGTTCACTAAAGAACCAGGTAACATATGGGTATCTCCTGCCTCTTCTACTTTTACCTTAGCTAGCATTTGTTTAACAATTACTTCAATATGTTTATCGTTAATATCTACACCTTGCAACCTATAAACTCTCTGAACCTCTTTAACTAGATAATTTTGGACTCCTTGTATTCCTTTAATCTTAAGGATATCATGAGGATTTACTGAACCATCAGTTAGTTCATCTCCTGCTTCAACAATATCTCCAGCCCTTACTTTTAATCTAGATCCATAGACTATATTGTAGTTCATAGATTCCCCATTGGATGAAGTAATAATTACTTCTTTTTTCCTTTTACTTTCCTCTATACTAACTACCCCGGAATTTTCTGCAATTACAGCAAGCCCCTTTGGCTTTCTTGCCTCGAATAACTCTTCAACTCTAGGCAAACCTTGAGTAATATCTGCTCCTGCGACTCCTCCTGTATGGAATGTACGCATTGTAAGCTGTGTACCCGGCTCCCCAATTGACTGAGCTGCAATGATTCCAACAGCCTCTCCGATATTTACTTCATCTCCTGTTGCTAAATTTCTGCCATAACAATGAGCACATACTCCATATTTAGCATTACATCCCAATACGGATCGAACCTTAACTTCTGTTATCCCAACTTTTTCAATTAATTCTGCTTGGATACCTGAAATCATTTCATTTTCTTTTACTATGATTTCTCCTGTTTCGGGGTTAACTATATCTTCAAAAGCATATCTGCCATCAATTCTATCATGTAACTCTTCAATTACTTCTCTTCCATCTTTAAAAGGTCTAACTAACAGATATTCATCAGTTTTACAATCAACCTCTCTTACTATAACATCCTGACTTACGTCAACTAATCTTCTAGTTAAATATCCTGAGTCTGCAGTTCTAAGGGCTGTATCTGCTAACCCTTTTCTAGAACCATGGGTTGAAACGAAGAATTCCAATACACTAAGTCCTTCTCTAAAGTTAGCCTTAATAGGTATCTCAATGGTTCTACCTGATGCAGATGCCATAAGTCCCCTCATGCCTGCAAGCTGCCTAATTTGGTTTACACTACCTCTAGCACCTGATAGAGACATGATATAAATATTATTCATCGGATCTAGTCCGTCCATCAATCTATCAGTTAGATCGTCAGTAGTTCTGTTCCAAATTTCTATAACTTTTTCATATCTTTCTTCATCTGATATAAGACCTCTACGATAAGATCTTTCAAATTTATCTACTTCTTCTTGAGCTTTTGCTAGAAGTTCAGGTTTTGATTCAGGAACAAATATATCTCCCATGGAAATAGATATCGCTCCTATTGTTGAATAGTGGAAGCCTGTTTCTTTAATATGATCAAGTACAGTTGCAGTAACTGCATTTCCATGCTTTCTAAAGCATTTTTCTATAATATTTCCTAATGCTTTTTTATTTACAAGCATATCAACTTCTAGTGAATACTTATCTACAGTTCTATCTACAAATCCCAAATCCTGTGGCAGATGTTCGTTTAATATAAATCTACCTACTGTAGATTCAACTAATTTTCCTGTGTCAGATTCATCTAGTCTCATTCTTACCTTTACTCTAGCATGTAATCCTACGGATCCATTATAATAAGCATGTAGCATTTCATCAAAATCTTTAAATATCATACCCTCTCCAGGTTCATCAGGAGATTCTACGGATAGATAATAGGCTCCTAAAACCATATCCTGTGTTGGAGTGGTAATTGGTTTACCATCTTTTGGTGCAAGAATATTATTTGTAGATAGCATTAAAAGTCTTGCTTCTGCCTGTGCCTCCGTAGATAAAGGTACGTGTACTGCCATTTGGTCACCATCAAAGTCAGCATTATATGCTGTACATACTAAAGGATGTAACTTAATGGCCTTTCCCTCAACTAAAACAGGTTCAAATGCCTGAATTCCTAATCTATGAAGAGTTGGAGCTCTGTTTAAAAGTACTGGATGGTCTTTTATTACAGAGTCTAGAACATCCCATACTTGTGGTTTTACCCTTTCAACCATTCTTTTAGCAGATTTTATATTATGAGCATGACCTTCTTCTACTAACTTTTTCATTACAAATGGTTTAAATAACTCAAGAGCCATTTTCTTTGGTATTCCACATTGATAGAATTTTAACTCTGGACCAACTACGATTACTGAACGTCCTGAATAATCTACCCTCTTACCAAGTAAGTTCTGTCTAAATCTTCCTTGCTTACCCTTAAGCATATCTGACAAAGATTTTAAAGGTCTATTCCCTGGTCCCGTTACAGGTCTTCCACGTCTTCCATTATCTATAAGAGCATCTACTGCTTCTTGAAGCATTCTCTTCTCATTTCTAACAATAATATCTGGTGCTCCCAAATCTAACAGTCTTTTAAGTCTATTATTTCTATTTATTACCCTTCTATATAAATCATTTAAATCAGATGTAGCAAACCTTCCTCCGTCTAACTGTACCATCGGTCTAAGATCTGGAGGAATTACTGGGATAACATCTAATATCATCCATTCAGGTCTATTTCCAGACTTTCTAAAAGCCTCTACAACTTCTAGTCTTCTGGTTATTCTTATTTTCTTTTGACCCGATGAATCTTTTAACTGTTGTCTTAGTTCTTTAGACTCTTTATCTAAATCTATTTTCTCTAACAATGCCTTTATGGCTTCTGCACCCATCATCGCTTTAAATTTATTGTGATATTTTTCATAGGCTTCTCTATATTCTGTTTCAGTTAAAAGTTGTTTTTCATATAAAGAAGTATCTCCTCCATCTATAACTACATATGATGCAAAATACAAAACTTTTTCTAATGATCTCGGAGACATATCCATTAGAAGTCCCATCCTACTTGGAATACCTTTGAAATACCATATATGTGACACAGGAGCTGCTAATTCTATATGTCCCAGTCGTTCTCTACGAACTTTGGATTTTGTAACTTCTACCCCACATCTATCACATACTACACCTTTATACCTTACTCTCTTATATTTCCCACAATGGCACTCCCAGTCCTTTGTAGGTCCAAATATCTTTTCACAAAAAAGTCCTTCCTTCTCAGGTTTCAATGTTCTATAATTTATTGTCTCAGGTTTTTTTACTTCTCCTTTAGACCATTGTCTGATTTTTTCTGGTGAAGCCAGCCCAATTTTAATTGAATCAAATGTATTGAATTCAAACAAGGAGCGTTCTCTCCTTTCTATAATAAAATTAAAGAATTTTTGTTTCTAATTCCTCGGGCATAAAGCCCAAGGTTTTAAAAATCTTCATAATCTTCTTCTTCTTCTTCATAATCATCTTCATCAAAGTCAATATTAATATCTATATCATCAGTATCTTCTTCTAAAATAAACCCTGTAGGTATATCATCTTCTCTTATTCTATCTATATCTTCACTTTCTTCTTGTTCATCATCTTCATCATCAGAAAATACTTTTTCTCCTGTCAATTCTTCACCCATAACTTCTAAATCTGACAATTCATCATCAACTGATTCTTGAAGTTCTATTTCAGTTTTATCTTCTGATATAATTTTTATATCTAATGATAAACTTTGAAGTTCTTTTATTAATACTTTAAAGGATTCTGGAATACCAGGTTCAGGTATATTTTCCCCCTTTACTACTGCCTCGTAAGTTTTAACTCTACCTACAATATCATCAGATTTAACTGTTAGTATTTCCTGTAGTGTATGGGCTGCTCCATATGCTTCAAGTGCCCAAACCTCCATCTCTCCAAATCTTTGTCCACCAAACTGAGCTTTACCCCCTAATGGCTGTTGAGTAACCAAAGAGTATGGTCCAGTTGATCTAGCATGGATTTTATCATCAACAAGATGGTGTAATTTCAGCATATACATATAACCTACAGTTACTGGATTATTAAATTCTTCTCCAGTTCTTCCATCTCTAAGGTAGATCTTACCATTCTCTGGATACCCAGCATCTTTCAATGCTTGAATAATATCTTCCTCGTTAGCACCATCAAATACTGGTGTGGCAACATGCCATCCCAATTTTTTAGCAGCAAGTCCTAGATGAACCTCTAACACCTGCCCCAAGTTCATACGAGAAGGTACTCCAAGAGGATTTAAAACAATTTGTACAGGCGTACCATCTGGTAAATAAGGCATATCTTCCTCAGGCATTATCCTAGAAACTACACCTTTATTTCCATGGCGTCCACACATTTTATCTCCAACATTTATCTTCCTCTTAGTAGCTATATACACTCTTATCATCTGGTTAACGCCTGGTGGTAATTCGTCTCCATTTTCTCTAGAGAAAATTTTAACATCCACTATAATACCCGCTTCACCATGAGGAACTCTAAGAGATGTGTCTCTAACCTCTCTAGCTTTTTCACCAAATATAGCTCGAAGCAATCTTTCCTCAGCAGTTAGCTCAGTTTCTCCCTTAGGTGTCACCTTTCCAACTAATATATCCCCTGATTTTACTTCTGCACCTATTCTAATAATTCCTCTTTCATCTAGGTCTTTTAACATATCATCCCCAACGTTTGGAATGTCTCTAGTTATTTCTTCGGGGCCTAATTTAGTATCTCTTGCTTCTGATTCATATTCTTCTATATGAACTGAAGTCAGAACATCTTCCATTACTAACTTTTCATTAATTAAAATAGCATCCTCATAGTTATAGCCTTCCCATGTCATGAAAGCTATTAATATATTTTTACCTAATGCAATCTCTCCTAGATTTGTACTTGGGCCGTCTGCTATTACTTGACCTTTTTCGATTCTTTCACCTTTCGATACGATAGGTCTTTGATTTATAGTAGTTCCTTGATTAGAACGTTTAAACTTCAACAATTTATATCTTTCTAATTTATTGTCTTCATCTTTTCTTATGACTATTTCTGCTGAACTAACCTTTTCTACAACTCCAGAATGATTGGATAAAACTACAGTTCCAGAGTCTTTGGCAGCCTTATATTCAATCCCTGTTCCAATAATTGGAGATTCTGTTTTTAAAAGAGGTACCGCCTGCCTCTGCATGTTTGCACCCATCAGCGCTCTATTAGCATCATCATTTTCTAGGAATGGAATCATAGCCGTACCAACAGATACAAGTTGCTTAGGTGAAACATCCATATAGTCAACTTCTTCTGTCGGGAATATATCTATAACTCCAGATTTACCTCTTCCTATAACCCTTTTACCTATTATTTCTCCTTCAGGACTTAGTTTCTCATTAGACTGAGCTATTATAAATTCATCTTCTACATCAGCAGTTAAATAATGAATTTCTCCAGTAATTTTACCAGTTCCCTTTTTTACTTTTCTATATGGTGATTCAATAAAACCATATTCATTGATTCTTGCATAGGTAGTTAGTGAGGTTATAAGCCCTATATTAGGTCCTTCTGGCGTTTCAATAGGACACATTCTACCATAATGGGAATTGTGAACGTCTCTTACCTCAAATCCCGCTCTATCACGACTAAGACCTCCAGGCCCTAATGCAGACATTCTTCTCTTATGTGTTAATTCAGCTAACGGATTTGTCTGATCCATGAATTGAGACAACTGGCTGCTCCCAAAAAACTCTTTAATTGAAGCAACAACAGGTCTTATATTTATTAGATCTTGAGGTGTAGCAACATCAATATCTTGAATAGTCATTCTTTCTCTAACTACTCTTTCCATACGAGCTAGACCTATTCTAAATTGGTTCTGTAGTAGCTCTCCGACAGATCTAAGTCTTCTATTTCCTAAATGGTCAATATCATCAGTATTTCCAATTCCATCAAATAAGTTTAACTCATAGTTTACAGATGCAACGATATCATCTATAGTAATATTCTTTGGCGATAATTCTTTTAGCCTCTCACCTATAGCCTCTTTTAATTCCTCTGGATTATCATAAGTATCTACTAATTCTTTCATCAAAGGATAATATACTTTTTCCTTTAATCCAAATTCATCTAATGCAAATGGTAGATTAAACACTTTAGAATCAACAAAGTTGTTCCCTAAAACTCTTACTTTTCTCCCATCCTCTAACAATACATCTACCATATTTATACCACTATTTTCAATTTCTATAGCCTGATCCCTAGTTATTTTTTCACCTTGGGATACTAATATTTCTCCAGTTTCCAGATTGTGAACATCATTAGCAGCTCTTTTTCCATATACTCTATTATATAGAGCTAACTTTTTGTTAAATTTATATCTGCCTACTCTAGCTAAATCATATCTCTTAGGGTCAAAAAATAAATTAGTAATAAGAGATCTAGCACTATCCACTGTAGGCGGTTCTCCAGGTCTCAATCTCTTATATATCTCGATTAATGCTTCTTCTTCATTGGTAGTGTTGTCCTTTTCCAATGTATTTAATACTTGCTCTGTCTCACCAAGTACTTCTATAATCTCTGAATTACTTTGAAGCTTTAGAGCTCTCAACAATGTGGTAATAGGAACCTTTCTTGTTCTATCTACTCTAACATAAACAATATCATTAGAATCTGATTCGTATTCTAGCCAAGCTCCTCTGTTTGGGATCAATGTAGAAGAATACAGTCTTTTACCTGTTTTATCTATCTCTTCTACAAAATAAACACCTGGTGACCTAACTAATTGGCTGACAACTACTCTCTCGGCACCATTAATAATAAATGTACCCTTATCAGTCATTAAAGGTAAATCACCCATAAAAACCTCTTGCTCTTTTACTTCACCAGTTTCTTTGTTAATGAGTCTTACCTTTACCTTTAACGGTGCAGAATAATTAGCATCTCTTTCTCTTGCTTCATCCTCGCCATACTTAATGTTTTCCCCAATATGGTAATCAACAAATTCTAATATCAGATTACCAGTATAGTCTTGGATAGGAGAAATGTCTTCAAAAACCTCTCTAAGACCCTCCTTCAAAAACCATTCATAAGAAGACTTTTGCACCTCAATTAAGTCAGGCAAATCTAGTACTTCATCAATGCGTGAATAACTCATCCTAACACGCTTTCCGTAGGTTACAGGATGTACCATCAAAAATTCACCCCTTATTAAACTAAAATATCCAAAAGCATCAAATACTTTTGGTAAAACTTTTCCAAAACAAATATATTATAATATTGTCATTTAATTGAAAAATTATACAATAGACAATATTTTTCCCTATTATGCATTTAATTATGTTACCATAATGCAATTCTTATGTCAAGTTATTTCTTATGTATTTTTAGCATAATAAAAGGCTTCCATTAAAATATTAATATACAAGGAAACCTTTTGTGAAACCCATTTATGATAACTTCTATAGGTTATAAAAAAGGCTTTCAATATAATAGAAAGCCTTTTTAACTTAACCATAATTATTTTACTTCTACTTGTGCTCCAGCTTCTTCTAATTTAGCTTTAATATCATCAGCTTCTTCTTTTGAAGCTCCTTCTTTAATTGGCTTTGGAGCGTTGTCTACTAATTCTTTAGCTTCTTTTAATCCTAAGCCAGTTAATTCTCTAACAACTTTAATAACTTTGATTTTTTCGTTTCCAGCTGATGCTAATATAACATCAAAGTCTGATTTTTCTTCTGCTGCTGGAGCTGCTGCTCCTGCTGCTGGAGCTGCTGCTACTGCCATTGGTGCAGCTGCACTTACTCCAAATTCTTCTTCTAATGCTTTAACTAATTCTGATAATTCTAATACAGTTAAATTTTTAACCTCTTCAATTAAATTTAATACTTTTTCACTTGCCATTTAATATATCCCTCCACAATAATTTTGTTTTTAAGCTCCTTGTTTTTCAGCAATAGCATTAAGTACTATTGCAAAGCTTCTAATTGTACCTTGAAGTACATTTGCAAATCCTTGGATTGGTGCATTGAATCCACCAAGTACTTGAGCAATAAGTACTTCTCTTGGCGGTAAGTTTGCTAAATCTTTTACACCATTTACATCAATAACTTTACCATCTACAATACCAGCTTTTATCTCTAGCTTATCGTTTTCTTTAGCAAAATCAGATGTAATCTTAGCCGCTTGAACTGGATCATCATATCCAAATGCAATAGCAGATGGTCCCTTTAGGAATTCATTGAATTCTTCTAATCCAGAATCTTTAAAAGCAAATCTCATCATAGTATTTTTATAAACTTTATATTCAACACCAGCTTTTCTATATCTGCTTCTTAACTCAGTTAATTGTTCAACATTAAGTCCTCTATAATCAACTACTACAACTGATTGAGCTTTGCTAATTTTTTCTTTTATTTCTTCTACATTTTGACTCTTAGCTTGAAGGGTTTGTTCCCTCACTGACTTCACCTCCCATAGGACGAATAAATAAAGGTCCCTCCGTAGACACAGAGAGACCCTAATTTCTATTTTATGAATTAGATTAATCTCAACCTCGGTAGGAAATTAAACCCTTAGGTACCTACTGTCTACGGCAGCCTATTTAATTAATAACAAAATTGTATCAGCAATAATAAACTTTGTCAATAGATTAGTCCATTAATTTTTGTCCATTAATTTTAATTCCAGGACCCATTGTACTGGATATAGCAACAGATCTTAAGTATTTCCCCTTTGCTGCAGCTGGTTTTGCTTTAATTATAGCATCCATAACCGCTTCAAAATTTTCTTTTAATTTTTCTGTTCCAAAGGATACTTTTCCAATAGGTACATTTACAATACTTTGTTTATCAACTCTATATTCAACTTTACCAGCTTTAATTTCATTAATTGCTTTTGCTACTTCGAAAGTAACAGTTCCAGATTTTGGGTTTGGCATTAATCCTTTTGGTCCAAGGATTCTACCTATTCTACCTACAACACCCATCATATCTGGCGTTGCAACCACTACATCAAAATCTAACCATCCTTCATTTTGAATCTTAGCAACTAATTCGTCTCCACCTACATATTCTGCACCAGCTTCTTCAGCTTCTTTAACTTTATCACCTTTAGCAATTACAAGTACAGTTTTCGATTTACCTGTACCATGTGGTAGCACTACTGCTCCCCTAACTTGTTGGTCAGCATGTCTTGGATCTACTCCAAGTCTTACTGATAAATCTATAGTTTCGTCAAATTTAGCTTTTGCTGTTTTTTGAACTAATTCAATAGCTTCTGCTACATCATAAAGTGCAGTTCTATCTACTAACTTTAAGCTGTCTTGATAATTTTTACCTCTCTTTGGCATAACTTTACCTCCTTGTGGTTATAACGGAATTTCCTCCCACTACTTTCCTAAAATTATTATTCTTCTACTGTAATTCCCATACTTCTTGCAGTTCCTGCAACCATACTCATAGCAGCTTCTATTGAAGCAGCATTTAAATCTGGCATCTTTATCTCAGCAATTTCTCTAACTTTAGCTTGAGAAATCTTAGCAACTTTTTTCTTGTTAGGTTCAGCTGAACCTGACTCAACTCCTACAGCCTTTTTAATCAATACTGCAGCTGGCGGTGTTTTTGTAATGAAAGAAAAAGATCTATCTTGGTAAACTGTAAGAACAACTGGTATTATCATTCCTGCTTGATCTGCAGTTTTAGCATTGAACTCTTTTGTAAATTGCATAATATTTACTCCATGAGGTCCTAATGCAGTTCCTACAGGTGGTGCTGGTGTAGCCTTTCCAGCAGGTATTTGTAACTTAACTAAAGCCATGACTTTTTTTGCCATAAAACTTCCACCTCCTTGTATCCTTTGTGGTCTGGCGGGATAAACCCTCCCACTTAATTATATATATTTAAAAAGCAATTTGCTTTTAAAAACTACAACTTTTCTACTTGGTCAAAATCCAATTCCACAAGGGTTTCTCTTCCAAACATAGAAACAAAAACCTTTACTTTTCTCTTTTCCATATTTAAATTATCTACAGTACCCATAAAGTTTTCAAATGGTCCTGAACATACTTTTACTACATCTTTTACCTTTAAATCTATATCCGGTAAAATAGTTTCTTGTACACCCAGTGCTTTAACTTCTGCGTCTGTCAATGGAACTGGCTTAGATCCTGGCCCTACAAATCCTGTAACTCCTCTTGTGTTTCTCACCAGATACCATGATTCATCATTGATAATCATTTTCACAAGAACATATCCAGGGAAAAGTTTTCTTTCTTTAAGCTTCTTTTTCCCGCCCTTACTATCCATATATTCTTCAGTAGGCACTGCTACCTCGAATATATCATCTCGCATTCCCCTATTCTCCACCATTTTTTCAAGATTAGCTTTAACCTTGTTTTCATGACCCGAATAAGTATGGACTACATACCATTTTGCATCTATAGCCCTTTGTTCTCTACTTTTCTCCGTCATACAATTGGGAACCTATGGTTCCTCCCTCCCTCTTGTACTAAATTATAAATCGTAAACCACCATGTATCACTAGATCTAATACCCAGACAATAATAGCTACAAGTGCACTAATCATTATAACTACTCCAGTATAGTTTATTAGTTCTTTTCTGCTAGGCCAAATTACCTTTTTCATTTCAGCCTTAACACCCCTGAAATATGCGGACATCTTTGCCTTTTTTGTACCTGTTGGTGCTGTCATAACACTCACATCCTTACTTGTTTTAATATTATTTCGTTTCCTTATGAGTAGTATGAGTTTTGCAGAATTTACAATATTTCTTTAGTTCGATTCTTTCTGTATTGTTCTTTTTATTCTTGGATGAATTGTAATTTCTTTGTTTACACTCTGTGCAAGCTAATGTGATTCTATCTCTCACTTAAAACACCTCCCACAAACACCATATATATGTTAAGCTATCGCTTTCGGGTACATTTCCCCACTTTTAACAACGTTACTAATATAAACTATCATAAATTAAAAATTATGTCAATAAAAAAGTCTTTCTTTCTACCACAATTTTTTCTTCAATTTATACAATTATTCCTCATTAATCTAATGTTTATTCCAATTCCATCCAGAAAAAAGACTAGGTTAAAGACCTAGTCTTTCATCACTATTCAAGAACTTTAGTTACAACTCCAGATCCTACTGTTCTTCCACCTTCACGAATTGAGAATCTTAGCCCTTCTTCTATAGCTATTGGTGTTATTAATTCTATAGTAAACTTTGAGTTGTCTCCTGGCATTACCATCTCTACGCCTTCTTCTAATTTGATATCTCCTGTTACATCTGTTGTTCTAAAGTAGAATTGTGGTCTATATCCATTAAAGAATGGTGTATGTCTTCCACCCTCTTCTTTAGATAGTACGTATACTTCTGATTCAAATTTTATATGTGGATTTATTGATTTTGGTTTTGCTAGTACTTGACCTCTTTCGATTTCGTTTCTTTGAACTCCTCTTAGAAGTGCTCCTATATTATCTCCTGCTTGTGCTTCGTCTAGTAGTTTTCTAAACATTTCTACTCCTGTTACTACTACTGTTCTTGCTTCTTCTGCTAACCCAACGATTTCTACGTTGTCTCCTGTTTTTACTACTCCTCTTTCTACTCTTCCTGTTGCTACTGTTCCTCTTCCTGTTATTGAGAATACGTCTTCTACTGGCATTAAGAATGGTTTGTCTGTATCTCTTTCTGGTTGTGGAACGTATGCATCTACTTCTTCCATTAGTTTAACTATTTTATCTCCCCATGGTCCGTCTGGTTCTTCTATTGCTTTTAATGCTGAACCTACTACGATTGGTGTACCATCTCCATCGAAGTCATATTCGGATAGTAATTCTCTTACTTCCATCTCTACTAACTCGATTAGTTCTTCATCATCTACCATGTCTTGTTTGTTTAAGAATACTACTATCTTTGGTACTCCTACGTTTCTTGATAATAGTATATGCTCTCTTGTTTGCGGCATTGGACCATCTGCTGCTGATACTACTAAAATTGCTCCGTCCATTTGTGCTGCTCCTGTAATCATGTTCTTTACATAGTCAGCATGGCCTGGGCAGTCTACGTGTGCATAGTGACGATTTGGTGTTTCATATTCTACGTGAGATGTGGAAATTGTTATTCCTCTTTCTCTTTCTTCTGGTGCTTTATCTATGTTGTCATAGCTTATTGCTTCTCCTGAGCCAAATCTTTTGTTTAATACCATTGTAATAGCTGCTGTTAATGTTGTTTTACCATGGTCTACGTGTCCTATTGTCCCTATGTTTACGTGGGGTTTAGTTCTTTCAAATTTTGCTTTTGCCATTTCAATATTCCTCCTTAATTATATTTAATAATTTAATACGCTTGAGTTTTCTCTAGTAGATGATAAAGAAAGTCTTAAGTTAAAGCATTAATATAAACTTTCTTAAAATGCATTTATCGGAAATTTAAAATTAAGGAGATTTAGAATTTCCTATGCATCACAAGAAAACTCACCCTGGTGTTTCCTATCTTTAAAAAGCATGGAGCCCACGACCGGACTCGAACCGGTGACCTCTTGCTTACCATGCAAGTGCTCTACCTCCTGAGCTACGTGGGCATTTTTTACTCACTGCTAGTTATTTTACTATTTACATATAAAATTGTCAAGCTTAAGTTTATACTTTGTCCTCTAGTAGCTTCTCTAACTTTCTTTTAACTCTTTGTAAGGCATTATCTATACTTTTCACATGCCTGTCTAAATCCTCTGCAATTTCCTGATAGCTCATACCATCCACATAAGACATTAGGACCTCTAACTCTAATTCAGATAAAATCTCTCCTATTCTTCTTTCCATTAAATTCAAATCTTCTCTGCTAATCATTAATTCTTCTGGATCTGAAATTTTAAAGCCCGAAATTATATCCAATAGAGTCCTATCAGATTCTTCATCATATATAGGTTTATTAAGTGAAACATAAGAATTTAAAGGAATATGCTTTTGTCTAGTAGCTGTCTTAATTGCTGTAATTATCTGTCTCGTGATACAGATTTCTGCAAATGCTCTAAATGATGTAAGCTTGTCCTTATCATAGTCACGAATAGCCTTATATAGTCCTATCATGCCCTCCTGAACGATATCTTCCTTATCTGCCCCTATCAAATAATATGATCTAGCTTTGCATTTTACAATGTTTTTATATTTATAAATCAGGTATTCCAGTGCAATAGCGTCATCATTTTTTGCAGCTTCTACAATTTCTTCATCCTGCATAGTCATATATGTAGTTAATTCCATATCATTATGCACTTCCAATTGCACTAAGCATCCCCCCAGTATAACTCTGTTAATTTTGATTACTATTAATTATATTTAATACCTATATTTTAGTCAAGGTTATTCATTCTTACTAATTAAATTATTTAGTTTTTTTATCGTTTCTTCATCCAGTCTTCCTAGCAGAAGATCATTTTTTTTATTCTCTGTAGTACTTTTACGTTTAATAAGCTTTTTTTCATTAAATATTTCCATTTCTAACTCCCTAGCTGAAATCCTAGTTCCACCTCGACCAAAAACAATTTGTTGTTCCATCCAGTCAGATGTTGCTACTCTTACTCTCTTTATCCTTCCAATCTCATCTAGTTTTTTCTCTATATATTGATCTGCAGTCTCGTTTTCTTTCGTATATACAACTTTTAAATCATTATAATTTTCTTCTGCTCCATAGTTGCCCTTTACTAAATGTGCATCAAATACAATTATGACTTCAATTCCCGAATAATATTTATATTCTGTCATGATCTCTATAAGCTCATTTCGAGCCTCCTCTAAATGTTCCTTTTTAAGTTGACTAAACCGCTCCCAAGAATTAATGATATTATACCCATCAACAAAAAGATATTCTTTAATCTTTTTATTCTTCTTAGCCATGATTCTGTCTTACTACCTCATATATCAATATAGATGCCGCATTAGAGGCATTTAAGGAAGATATTTGGCCTAGCATTGGAATTTTAACTAAGACATCGCATTTTTCTTTCACTAGCCTAGATAATCCTTTTCCCTCATTTCCTATTACCAAAGCAATAGCTCCTTGTAAAGATGTCTTATAATGATAGTCAGTCCCGTCCATATCTGCACCATAAATCCATAGCCCTTTATCTTTTAGTTCTTCAATTGCATTTACAATATTGCTTACTTTTGCTACAAGCATATGCTCTACTGCACCGGCAGAACTCTTATATACCGTTTGATTTACTTGAGCAGATCTCCTTTTAGGAATTATTACGCCATGTACTCCTGCACATTCAGCACTCCTAATTATAGAACCTAAGTTATGCGGATCTTCCAATCCATCTAAAATTACAATAAATGGAGGTTGATTTCTTTCTTTAGCTCTATTGAGGATATCATCTATATCAACATAATTATATGATGTAACTAACGCAACTACTCCTTGATGTGCATTCCCTTCCGATAAAGAATCAAGTTTATTTTTATCTACCTGTTGTATTATAATATTTCTGTCTTTTGCCATTCCAATTATCTTATTTATAGATCCTTGAAGCTCTCCTTTTAGAACATATAATTTTTCTATTTCTCTATCCGTTTTAAGTACTTCTAAAACAGGATTTCTTCCAACCACATATTGAAAATCCATTCTTATCACACCTTTCTTCAATTCACAATTCACAGTTCACAGTTCACAATTGTTGAGGTCGAGCTTTTGAGTCTTTAGATATGACCTTCGGTTGTTGTTTTAATTGTGAATCGTGCATTGTGAATTGTGCATTTACTTAAATCGCTCTCTAACTTCAACCATCTTTCCGCAGGTCATTTTCCCCTCTGGACATGGCCCATTTATACAACCTGGTCCAGCATTTTTGAATAATATAGGATAGACTTTTTTCACTTCTTTAAGCATCAAAGTTGCAATCTCTCTTATTTCCCATTGTGCCCTATTACAGCATCTAAGTCTAAAAAAATTCATCAAAGACCTTGCATTCATAGTAAATACTATCTTAGTCTCACAGGCATTGGGGAAAATATATCTTGCATCTTCAATTGACTCTTTTTCTGCTCTATTTCTTGCTTCCTTCTCGTCGAACTTTTCTTCAATATACTTATTATAATGTTCATCAAATAATAAATTTGATATTTCATCATAATATTTCTGATCTTCTCTCATAGCCTTTTCAAATATTTCTCTAGCCTTTTTATTATTTGCAATAGCCGGCGGAATTATATATTCAAACTGTTCAAGTTTCACATATCTTTGTGATTGCTGAGAAAAACTTGCAATCCTATGTCTCACTAGTTGATGAGTTAATGTACGAGATATTCCTTCAATCCCAAAAGTAAATGTAACATGTTCAATAGGACTTTCATGGTTTAAGTCCATTAAAAGAGATAAGAATGATTCAACCTTATCTTCAGTTAGCTTTTCTTCTATCTCACTGACACCTGATGATGAATAGCAAAGCCTTGCTGCAGCTGCAACTAGTTTTTCGCCATCAGGCGTATACCTCAAAAGTTCTACCTTATCCATCCTAATCCCCCTTTTCTTCATTAGTTAATGTCTATATGTGATACCACTTTAAATAATTCTGCTATTCTGTAATCCTTACCCATTAAGTAAAGATAGCCCATCAACGCTTCAAAACCTGTAGCATATTTATAATCTATCATATCAGCATTTTTAGGCATTGTATTAGTCTTTGCATTTCTACCTTTTTTAACTACTGCTCGTTCATCTTCATTAAGTATATCTTCTAACATATGAACTATATCTGCTTGGGCCTTGGCTTTCACATATTTAATAGTCAATTTATGCAATTCTTTAACAGGTAACTTCTTCTCAAGTAGATATGTCCGTACTAACAATTCATATACTGCATCTCCTATATATGCAAGCTGCAGAGGAGATAACATAGCTATATCCTCTGCACTTAATTCTGTATTCATCTTTCTAAACAAGTTGTTTTCTTCCATAGGCTATATACGTTTCCACTTCACCCCTTCTTGGGTATCTTCTAAGACTATTCCTTTTTCCTTTAACATATCTCTAATTTCATCAGCTAACTTAAAGTCTTTATTTTTTCTTGCCATCGTTCTTTTCTCTATAAGATCTAAAATTTCAACCTCTAAAATTTCATCTTTTTTATTTAGTATTCCAAGAACATCGGATAATTCTAATAACAAATCATAAGATATTTGAATTAATTTCTTAGAAGATTTTTCATTTAGATTTGAATTAGAAAATTTAACAAGATCAAATAATGAAGCTATAGCATCTGCTGTGTTTAAATCGTCTTCCATGCTTTCAATAAATTCTTTTTTAAACTTTTCAATAGTATCTAGTAGATCCTTTTCTTCTTTGTCTAATTCTCTATCTTCCGTGTTTTCAAGTAGATATTCTAAGTTTTTCTTCCCATTATATAATCTTTCTAAGGCATTTTCCATTTGATTCATTATTTCTCTAGTAAAGTTCATAGGAGATCTATAATGTGCGGATAGCAAGAAAAATCTAAGGATTTCCAAATCAAATTCCTCTGCAATTTCTTTTACAGTAAAAAAGTTTCCTAGAGATTTTGACATCTTTTGATTTTCTACATTTAACATACCATTATGCATCCAATAATTTGCAAAGGGCTTCTCCGTTAAAGTTTCAGACTGTGCAATTTCATTTTCATGATGTGGAAATTGAAGGTCTTCGCCACCTGCATGTATATCTATAGTATCTCCTAATAGCGTTCTCGACATAACAGAGCATTCGATATGCCACCCAGGTCTTCCATTACCCCAAGGACTTTCCCAATAAGGTTCACCTTCTTTAGCTTTCTTCCATAATGCAAAATCCATAGGATTATTTTTCTCTTCACTAACTTCTATTCTGGCTCCACTCATTAAATCTTCAATATTTTTCTTAGACAATTTCCCATAGTCTTTTGCACTATCTATGTTAAAATAAACATTACCATCTACATTATAGGCGGCACCCTTTTCTATTAAAGCCTCTATAAATTCAATCATTGGCTGAATAAATTCTGTAGCTTTTGGATGGATGGTTTTCTCTTCATAAATATTTAAACCTTTTGCATCCTCCATAAGAGCTTTAATATATCTCTCGGATATATCATTAAATGCAGTATTTTCTTCATTAGCTCTATTTATTATTCTATCGTCAATATCTGTAAAATTTGAAATATACTTAACATTATACCCTCTATACATAAAAAATCTTCTTAAAGTATCGAATATTACCATTGGTCTAGCATTTCCAACATGTATATAGTTATATACCGTTGGACCACAGATATACATGCTAACCTGACCTTCAACAACCGGTATGAATTCTTCTTTTTTTCGAGTTAAAGTATTATAAATCTTCATATCTAACCTCCTTTATTGAAGTGAATAGTTAATAGTGAATAGTTAATAACTAATAGATAAGAAAACCCCAAATCTTTACTTAAAACTATTCACTCTTCACTTTTAGTTATTCACTGTTTTTTACTTTTCACTATATATAATTTTTCTCTACATAATCAATTCTTTTGAGTATATTTTCTTTACCTAGTAAAACCAATATATTCACAAACTCTGGACCATGTGCCATACCTGTTAGTGCAACTCTAGCTGGCATAAATAGGTTTTTACCTTTAACCCCTGTAGCCTTTTGAATTATCTTCATAAATCCTTTAGCATATTCTTCATCTATTTCTTCTATATTGTTTAATTCTTCCTTAATTGCTGTGAGAACAATTCCTACCTGTTCACCCTTTATTATCTCTAATGCATCTTCCTCTAGAATATCTACATAATCTTTAAAAATAAATTCTACTTTATTTACTACTTCTGATACTGTATTTAAGCTTTCTTGAACTGTATGAACTAATAGCTTTAACCATTCATATCTATCTTGGACAAATTCTCTATCTATAAAATCTGCTTTAATCAAATATGGAATAGCCATATCTGTGATCCTTTCAACAGATGAGGATCTTATATAATGACCATTTACCCAATCTAGTTTATCTTTATCAAATATTCCACCAGTTTTTGAAACTCTTTCAAAGGAAAACTTTTGAATTAACTCTTCCATAGAAAGAATCTCCTGATTATCTTCTGGACTCCATCCTACCAATGCTAAATAGTTGACTAATCCCTCTGGCAGATATCCCTTATCTTTAAAATCTTCTACAGAAACATCGCCTTGACGCTTACTTAGTTTTTTTCTATCTTTATTTAATACAGTTGGAAGATGAACATATACAGGTTTTTCCCATCCAAACACTTCATATAGATAGATATGTTTTGGTGTGGATGGTAACCATTCTTCTCCTCTAACTATATGGGTTATTTCCATTAAATGATCATCTACTACTACTGCCATATGATAGGTTGGATATCCATCAGACTTTAATAATACTTGATCATCAATATCATCAGTGTTTATTACAATATCTCCTCTAACTAAATCATGAAATTTCACATCATAATTCTGAGGTAATTTTAATCTAACCACATATTCTTCTCCATTAGCAATTCTTTTCTTCGCCTCTTCTATAGATATATTCCTACAGAATCCATCATATTTTGGAACTAATCCTTTAATTTTTTGTTCCTCACGTACCTGCTCAAGTCTTTCCTTAGAGCAGAAACAATAGTAAGCATGGCCTTTCTCTATAAGCTCATCTACATATTTTTTATATATGTCTAATCTCTCTGACTGAATATATGGACCGTGATTGCCTTTTTGCACAACCTTACCATCTTCTACAAATACACCTTCATCATATTCTATTCCTGCCCAATGTAAGGACTCTATTAAATTTTCTATAGCTCCTTCTACAAATCTAGTTTGATCAGTATCTTCTATCCTCAAGATAAACTTACCATTATTATTTCTAGCAAATAGATAATTGTATAAAGCAGTCCTAATAGATCCTATATGTATGAAACCCGTTGGACTTGGGGCAAATCTTAATCTAACTTCTTTCAAAACTGACACCTCCTGAATTAATTATATTATATTATATATCACTAGTCCTTAAGTGTAAACTGTCCCCTTTAAATAAAAAAGACCTATATCTAATCATCATAAGCTATCCTTTCTTGGAAACTATATAGATTAAACTCTTATTAGCAAAATGATAGCGTTAAACATTTCTATAGATCATAGTAAAAACTTCTATGAAAGCATAATTAAAAAACTTTCCTTAGTTACTGCATAAGCAACTTGCATGAAATCAAAGCTTTCGTTAATATACTTAAAACTCATTGAAGTCAAGCTTCTGAATATAATTTCAAAAGCAGAGCCCCAATATTAATTATAATAAAAATACTATATTAAATCTTAATATTAAGATTTAATATAGTATTTCCATTTTCAAAAAAATATTATTGCAATATAACTACATTTGTTGCTTCTTGTATAAATTTCAATTTTTGTTTTGAGTGGGCATTAAACTCTTCTTCTGATATTAACGATTGTTCTCTTAATTCATATAATATATCCACAACTTCTTCACATAACGTAATTAATTCAGATTCCAATTTTACTAACATAGCATCCCTCCATCGATTATATAATATACATCATATTATATTTCCCTGATAATATGCCTGTATTTTTATTTTTTTAATTCCCCCATTCCCCTAGTTTCTTAGATTCTCATCTGTAAAATATAAAATAAGGACTATTATAAAATTATAATTAAATATTTAAGTATTCTTCTATTGACTTTATGTCTGTATTATATTAATATTCTACATTCATTTTAAAAATCCTTCTTTTTGGACAAAAAAAGTGGTCCTAGGACCACTTTTTTATTTAATCATATAACCAAACCTTCTTTATAAAACTCTTCTTTTATTAAAGGTATTAATTTATCGATACTAATTTCCAATTTATCCTCTTTACCTCTAATAGAATATTCCACAATAGCTTCCCCTGCCCTTTTACCTACAGTTATTCTAACAGGAATCCCTATTAAATCTCTATCTTTAAACTTAACACCAGCTCTTTCATTTCTATCATCTAAAACGACTTCTAAACCTAATGCATTTAGCTCTTTATATAATTTTTCTCCCAATTCTATTTGTTCTTCTGATTTCACGTTTACTATAGTTATAATTACATGATAAGGTGCTACAACTAAAGGCCATATAATACCATCTTCATCATGGTATTGCTCAACAATAGCTGCTACAGATCTTGAAACACCTATACCGTAACATCCCATTATAAATGGTTTTTCTTTACCATTTTCATCTAAGAAAGTAGCTCCCAAAGAATCAGAATACTTTGTTCCTAACTGGAATATATTCCCTACTTCAATTCCTCTATCCATTTTCAGTGATTTTTCACATTTTGGACAAATATCTCCCTCTTTTACTAAAAGTAAATCTTCTACCACTTCACCAGTAAAATCTCTACCATAATTTGCATTTTTCAAGTGATAATCTGTTTCATTACCTCCAACAACTAGATTTTTCATCTTAGTGATTCTAGAGTCAATTAAAAGCTTAACCTCTTTTTTCAGGCCAATAGGACCAGTAAAACCCTTATTTGCACCTGTGATATCTAATATCATCTCTTCATCTGCCATTTCTAATTCATGTCCACCAATACCTAAATAATTACATAGTTTAGTTTCATTTAACTCTCTGTCACCAGGAATTATTGCAACTATAGGCTTATCTGCAACATTGAACACTAAAGCTTTAGCAAAGTTACTATGTTCTATATTAAAAAATTCCACTAACGCTTCAATAGTTGTTATCTCTGGAGTATATACTTTTTCTAATTCTAACTCTTTCTGTATATCCTCTTTAGCTTTGTAAACTACTTCTGCTTTTTCGTCAGTAGCTGCGTAATCACAATGATCACAATATGCTACGAGACTTTCACCTACATCAGACATAGCCATGAATTCATGAGATATCTTCCCGCCCATAGCACCTGTATCACCTTGAACTACTTTATATTTTAATTTTAATCTAGTGAACACTTTGTCATAGGCTTCCCACATTACTTCGTAAGCTTTTTTCATACTTTCTTCATCTACATCAAAGCTATATGCATCTTTCATTATAAACTCTCTACATCTCATCAAACCAAATCTCGGTCTTTTCTCATCTCTATATTTTGTTTGAATTTGATAAAGGTTCAAAGGAAGTTGTTTATAAGACTTTACTTCATCTTTTATTAAATTAGTAAAGTATTCTTCATGTGTAGGTCCAAGACAAAATTCTCTATCATTTCTATCCTTAAGTCTAAACATCTCTGGTCCAAAATTATCCCATCTTCCTGTTGCTTCCCATATCTCTTTTGGTTGAATAGCAGACATCAATAACTCTTGTGATCCAGCCCTATCCATTTCTTCTCTAACAATCTGCTCAACTTTTCTTATTACTCTATATCCCATTGGAAGGTAAGAGTATACTCCACTAACTAATCTTCTCATCATACCTGATCTTAAAAGTAGCTTATGGCTCGCTATTTCTGCTTCTGCTGGCATTTCTCTTAAAGTAGGTATATAAAGCTTTGACATTCTCATTTTATCTTCCTCCTATTAATTTAATTTACAATTAGCCAAGTAACTTACGCAGTCTCACTATACAAATTCATTTGCTCGTTATCACTCGCATGAATTTGGTCCTAACGGACAGCGAAGTAAACATAGCGAATGGTGCGTTTGATCTACATTCACTCCTTCACTGGATTCTAATTGAGAATTTAATTTAATTCTTCTATTTAAATTTATTCTAACCCTTGGGACATCCACGCAGTTTCGCAACTCAAATCTATTTACTCGCTACGCTCGTATAGATTCGGTGCTCATTGCGTTTGACCTACCTACAGTTCACTCGCTTCGCTCCTTCACTGGGTTAGGTCATAAAAAAATAACCTCCCATCTCTTGTAAGAGACGAAAGGTTAAATTCCGCGGTACCACTCTAATAAACCTAATAAAAGGTTCACTCAATAGTTATAACGCACAACCGTTTAAGCTTTATCACCTAAAAACTCTGGGCTAGGTTCAATATCAGGGAGGACAGAAGTTTTCCACCATTTAACTTCCTCTCTATGACCTATAATATTTACTATTTCCCATCTTCGTCTATATAATATATCCACATTATACTAATAGTATTATCCCATGTCAATTATTTTTTCTGAAGTAAACAAACACTGTAGGATGAAATACCTTCTTCTCTGCCTACAAAACCTAGCCATTCTGTAGTTGTAGCCTTTATATTTATGTTATCTATGGATGTATGCAAAATGTCTGCGATTCTAGCCCTCATATCTTCAATATATGGAGCTAATTTAGGTCTTTGGGCAACTATTGTCGCATCTATATTTCCTATATCATAACCTTCCTCATTCATTAATTTAAATACTTGAGATAAAAGATAAATACTTGAAATATCCTTATATTTCATATCCGTATCAGGAAAATGTTTTCCTATGTCTCCTAGGGCCAATGCTCCTAATATACTATCCATTATTGCATGTATTAGCACATCTGCATCTGAATGGCCCAGCAATCCTTTTTCAAAAGGGATTTTTATGCCACCTATAATTAATTTTCTATCCTCTACAAGTTGATGAACATCATAACCAAATCCTACTCTCATATTATCACCTATCTATTCCATACTACCTGCTTTGAAATATGAATTCTCTTCTTCTAAAAATTATATCCTTATCCTTAAATAAAGATTCAGCAAGAATTATATCCTCAGGTGTAGTAATCTTAATATTTTCATAAGAACCCATTATCATTTTCACTCCATATCCTGCTCTTTCAACTATGGAACTATCGTCAGTGCCACAAAATCCATCGTCTATGGCATTTTCATATCCCTTAATAAGTATATCCTTAAAAAAGCACTGAGGAGTCTGTGCGGCCCAAAGCAAACTTCTCTGAGGTGTGTTACCTATAGTTTTATCTTCTCCTACTACTTTGATTGTATCTGTTACAGGAACTCCTATAACACAAGCACCATGATCAATAGTACCTTTTATTCCATCTTCTATATTCTCAATTTTTACAAATGGTCTAGCTCCATCATGGGTTAAAACAATATCCGCTTTTTCATCTAATGCCAATATTCCGTTATATACTGAATCTTGTCTTTCTTTTCCACCTCTAATTATATTAGCCACTTTATTAAATTTATATTTTTTAACAATCTCTTTTCTACAATATTCAATTTCTTCCTCTTTCGCTACTAAAATTATTTCATCAATATATCTGCATTTCTCAAACTTTTCTATCGTATGGGCAAGTATAGGTTTACCGCCTATTGCTATAAATTGTTTGTTTATCTTGCTTCCCATTCTATTGCTCATTCCAGCGGCGGCAATAATTACAGATACATAGTAGTCTTTATACATCTTCTTCACCTCTTAAAGTATTATAACATAGTATATTAAAACAATAAACAATATTTATTATAACCAAAAAAGAAAAAAAGACCCATGTGGGTCTTAAACAGCTCTATCTATCATTGACTTAGGTTTGGCAAATATCATCCTTCCAGCAGAAGTTTGGAGAACTGATGTCACCACTACATCTATTGTTTCACCAATAAATTTTCTGCCACTTTCTACAACAATCATAGTACCATCATCTAAGTACGCTAGGCCTTGGCCTAATTCCTTTCCATCTCTTACAACCTGCACCAGCATTTCTTCTCCTGGTAATACTACTGGTTTTACTGCATTAGCCAGTTCATTTATATTTAGTACATCTATGCCTTGCACCTCTGCTACTTTATTTAGATTATAATCATTAGTTATTATTTTCCCTTTAAGTAATTGAGTTAGTTTTAGAAGCTTGGAATCAACCTCTTGAACATCTTCAAATTTCTTATCGTTTATTATTACCTCGATATCCAATTCTTTTTGTATTTTATTTAGTATGTCTAATCCTCTTCTTCCTCTATTTCTTTTTAAGGAATCTGATGAATCTGCGATATGCTGTAACTCCTCTAATACAAATTCAGGAATAATAAGAGGTCCTTCAATAAATCCTGTTTTACAAATATCAGCTATTCTACCATCAATTATAACAGATGTATCTAGTATCTTAGGATATGACCTATTTTGAGATTTGCCCTTATCTCTAGGGCTTCTTTTTATATTTCCTAAGGTAGAAGAAATATCGTCCTTTTTCCTATGAGGAATAGTAAGTCCTAAATATCCAAATATACTATAAATAATAATTGATGCAATAACTCCAACATAAGGTATTCCCAAATTATTTATTGGTTGAGATAATAAAAATGCTATTACTAATCCTACAATAAGTCCAACAGAAGATATTGTAATATCATAGACAGAAAATTTTTCCAATTCGTTTTCAATTAATTTAACTAATTTTCTACCCCTGTTAATTATTCTTGATGATAAAGAAAAGAATATAATTCCAAATAAAATAGAAACTCCTAAGTATACTGCTAAATTAATCCAGCCTTCTCTAAACATTTTAATGATCCCTAGATTATCAAATAGGGTTAAAATACTAAATCCCATTAATCCCCCTACTAATCCAATGACCCCTCTTAAAATTTTATCAATCATCAATTCACCCCCATTAGTATATTTATTACCAATTTTATATAATAATAAACCCAATCTTTCTATTTTGCAAATTAAATTTCCAGAGTATCATTTTCCTCTTCACACTTAATTGCATCTATAACCAATTGCTCAACCTTGTCAATATCAGAATCTGCAACTAAAACCATTTCAGATAATAGCATCTGTTTAGCAGAACTTAACATTTTTCTTTCACCTGTAGATAAGCCTTTTTCCAAATCCATCATCAGAAGATTACGAACAACAGCAGCAATTTCAAATATATCTCCTGATTTTATCTTATCCATATTTATTCTATATCTTCGATTCCAGTTTTGAGGCATAGCTGTTTTATTACCTTTAAGTATGGAAATTACTCGTTCTAAATCTGTACTATCAATTATCTCTCTTACACCCACTTCTTCAATGTTGTCTACGGGAACCATAACTTTCATATCCCCGATAGGCATCCTCATAATAAAATATTTCCTTTTTTCACCCAATATTTCTCTTTCTTCTATGCCTTCAATAATTCCAGCACCATGCATAGGATACACTACTTTATCTCCAACATTAAACATTTGAAAACCTCCTATTTACCTTTTCTATCCTATTATACATCAAATTGCTGGAATTGTAAAGTTTATATTGTATCATAGACCTATTTCAGTTGTCAATCCCTTTTTATTAGTATTTTGTAAAGTTATTATTGATTTTCAAAATTAAGAAATCTTTTGGAATAATTGATAGAAATATTTGACAACTGCTTGTCTTCATAAGTATAATTGAACTATAGCAAATAATCTTTTGACGGGAGTGGAGAATATGAATGACAATATTATAAATTCAGATATTAATTCAACTTGTAAGAATTTTCAGGACCAAGTCTCTAAGGTTCTTATTAGACATAAAAGTATATTAGATATAATAACAAAGCTAGATGAGTATAATGCTCGAATTAATAGAGCTGTAGCGAAATCTGTTACTTCTTGTGGATGTATTTCTGTTCATGCTATCAAACAAGATTATAGTAAAGATACCTTTGAGGAAATGTTAAATGCCGCTAAAACTCATGTTGAAGGTAATGTTTGTGATGGTTGTAAAGACGTCCTTAACGAAGAAATAGGCTCATATATTTTTTATCTAGCAGCTTTATGTAATACATTAGATTTAGACTTAAACGATATATTAAAAAAAGAATATGGTACGATTAAAACTCTTGGTGTTTTTAGCTTGAAATAGGCAAACTTATATCAATTATGTAATTGCCCTTTAGGATATAAATCTAAAATTATAGAAATAGGCTAGAATAAATTTCTAAGCCTATTTTTATATCTTTAATCAAAGACATTTTTAATTACATCTTTTAAAGTTTCTAATTCTATAATTTTAAGGTTTGATGTTTTTATTCCCTTCCCGCTATTAGGAGCTACATATACATATTTAAATCCCATTCTATCCAATTCTCTGATTCTTGATTCAAGAGAAGGAACTCTTTTCAACTCCCCCGTTAATCCTACATCTGATATAAACACAGTGTCATTTAATATGCCTTTATTTTTCACGGAGGATATGATGCTCATAAGTACTGCAAGATTCGAAGCCTGTTCCTTTAGCTTTATTCCTCCAGTTGTCTTTATAACTACATTTTTATCATAGAATCTTATTCCACCTCTTTGTTCTATTATAGACACCAAAGTATTTAATTGTTCTCTTTTTAGACATTCTCCTATCCTTGAAGGATATGGGGTAAAGGAATCTGATACTAAGCTTTCTATTTCCAGAATAATTGGTCTGGTTCCTTCTCTGACTACAGTTATGGCAGATCCTGGCATTGTACCATCTCCTTCTCTAGCCGTCATAAAATATTCAGAAGGATTATCTATAGAAATCATACCCTTATCAGTTATATAGAAAAAACCCATCTCCCCAGTAGAACCATACCTATTCTTCGTAGTTAATAAAGTCCTTAGCTCTTCTCCGCTTTCACCTTCTATAATAAGTACAGCATCAACTAAATGTTCTAATGCTCTAACTCCAGCAATTTCATCTTCTTTTGTCATTTGTCCTACTAAAATAATCGCCCTAGGCCTGTCTTGATTTTTTGCTATTTGAACTAAATCATTTGCACATTCCATTGTTTGAGTCGGAGATCCAGCTCTAGAACTGGAGAACTCTTCAAGAGTAAAAGTTTGAATACTATCTATAATAATTAAATCTGGATCAATTTCTTCTATAGTTCTCAATACGTTATCCATACTATTATCAGACATTACCCATACCTTAGGATGAATCTTCTCTATGATCCTATCTGCCCTATTTTTTATTTGTGATTCACTTTCTTCACCTGACGCATATAAAACCTTATAGTCCATCTTAGCTAAATCATTTGCTACTTGTAGTAGCAAAGTAGATTTTCCCGCTCCAGGTTTTGCAGAAAGTATTGTTATGGAATCCTTAACTATTCCACCTCCCATTACCCTATTAAATTCATTTATGTTTGTTACAATCCTATCACTATTTGTAGCTATTACGTCTTGCAACCTTTTGATAGGCTTTCTTTCTATACTTGTCCTAGAACTGATAGTTCCTTTTTTTTCATCAATTATAGTTTCCTTAAGACTATGCCATGAATTACACTCTGGGCATCTTCCTAAATGCCCAATACTCTGGTATCCGCAGTTTTCACATATAAAAATAGTTTTTTTCTTCATTTTGCTCTCCTATAATATAATGGAGCGACGCTATCGTCGCTCCCTATTAAATTTTAAATGCTAATTTTTCATTTTTAGTATCATAATCAATGATTATATTATCTTGCTTAGAAACATTACCTCTTAATATTTCTTCAGCTAGCTGATCTTCTATCATCTTTCTTATAGTCCTCTCTAATGGTCTTGCTCCATAAATTGGATCAAATCCCTTTCCTGCAATATAGGATTTTGTATTATCAGATACCTTTATTTTAACTCCAATCTTTAAAAGGCGCTTTTCTAAATCTTTTATCATAATCTCAACGATTTCCTTCACATGCTCTTCTTCTAGACTGTGGAAAACTATAATCTCATCTAATCTATTTAAAAATTCAGGTCTAAAGGTTCTTTTTAATTCCTCAGTTATGGTTTCTTTCATCCTTTCATATTCTGCCCTATTGTCTTCTCTTCCTATAGAGAACCCCAGTACATTTTGCTTCCTAATAGATGTAGCTCCAACATTAGAAGTCATTATTATTACAGTATTTTTAAAATCAACAGTTTTTCCCTTTGAATCCGTAAGTCTCCCATCATCTAATATCTGTAGAAGCATGTTAAATACATCTGGATGAGCTTTTTCAATTTCATCAAATAGAACTACTGCATAAGGTTTTCTTCTTACTGCCTCTGTTAACTGCCCGCCTTCATCATAGCCAACATATCCAGGAGGTGAACCTATTAATCTAGAAACAGAATGTTTCTCCATATATTCTGACATATCTATTCTTATCATAGCCTCTTCATCGCCAAATAAAGCTTCTGCCAAAGCTTTTGCTAAATATGTCTTACCTACACCAGTAGGACCTACAAATATAAAGCTACCTACTGGTTTCTTAGGATCCTTAAGCCCAACCCTTGATCTTCTAACTGCAGATGATATAGCTTTTACTGCTTGTTCTTGTCCAATCACCTTTTCGTGCAATATATTTTCTAAGTTTAAGAGCCTCTCAGATTCTTCTGTAGTCATCTTCGTAATTGGTACTCCTGTCCAGTTGGACACTACCTTGGCTATTTCTTCATAGTTAACTACCATGCTTGAGGTTTGCTTTTCTTGCTCCCATTTAACCTTGTTATTTTGCAATTCTTCCTTTACTTGTCTTTCTATATCCCTTATTTTTGCTGCCTTTTCATAATTTTGAGTATTTATTGCTTCTTCCTTTTCTTGAGATAATTCTTCTAATCTTTCCTCTAAATTCTTTAATTCCTCTGGTGCTACATAAGAGTTTATCCTAATCATGGAGGCAGCTTCGTCTATTAAGTCAATGGCCTTATCAGGTAGAAATCTATCATTTATATATCTACTTGATAATTCAGCAGCCGCCTTTATTGCCTCGTCTGTTATTTTAACTCTATGATGTGCTTCATACTTATCTCTTAGACCTTCTAATATCTTAATAGTGTCTTCTACACTAGGTTCTTCTACCATGATTGGCTGGAGTCTTCTTTCCAAGGCTGAATCCTTCTCTATATACTTTCTGTACTCATCTATAGTTGTTGCTCCGACTACTTGTAATTCTCCTCGAGCTAACACTGGTTTTAATATGTTTGAAGCGTCTATGGCTCCCTCAGCTGCTCCAGCACCTACTATTGTATGCAACTCATCTATAAAAAGTATAACATCCCCAGCTTCTTTTAATTCTTTCATCACAGATTTTAATCTATCTTCAAATTCTCCTCTGTATTTTGCTCCTGCAATCATTCCTGGTAAGTCCAGTGTAACAACCCTCTTATCTTTTATAATCTCTGGTACAGTTCCCTCCACAATTTTCTGAGCTAATCCTTCAGCAATAGCTGTTTTTCCTACACCTGGCTCACCAATAAGAACGGGATTATTTTTAGTTCTCCTGCTTAAAACTTGAATAACTCTTTCTATTTCTTTTGCTCTGCCTATCACTGGGTCAATTTCTCCAGATGCTGCTAATTTATTTAAATCAGTGCTATATTTAGCTAAATTAGGAGTATTTGAATTATTGCTTTCCATAGTCTGCCCTTGTTTTGGACTCACATCCGTTATCATGCTAAGCACTAATTCTCCAAGTTTTTCTATATCTACTCCAAGTTTTTTTAGTACTACAATTGCAACACCTTCTCCTTCAGCTAGTAATCCAAGCAACAAATGTTCTGTACCAACATAGTTATGACCTAAATTTCTTGCCTCAATAAAACCTAGCTCAAATATTCTTTTAGTCCTAGGAGTAAATCCCAAAATATCTGCCCCATACTGACCTTCACCAATAGCCGAGATCACCTCTGCTCTAGCTTCATCTAAAGTAACACCAGATTGTGATAAGGCTTTTGCCGCTACTCCTTCTCCCTCTGCTATTAATCCTAATAATAGGTGTTCTGTGCCTACATAATTATGTTTTAAATTTTTAGCTTCCTCTTGAGATAAGAGTATTGCCTTTTGTGCTTTTTCTGTAAATCTTCCAAACATAGCCATATCTACTAACCCTCCATATTAATCAAATTATTTCTTATTATTTGTGCTCTATACATGTCTCTTTCATCCTTTAGCATATCTCTATGCAAGTTCATCTGTATACTAGCAGGTTGTATATCTATCATTAGTTTGACAATATCTTTTGTATTCATACCTTTTATTATGCCCATATCACATCCTAATTTAACATTAGATAAGTGTGCCATTGCTTCAGTAGATGATATAAGCCTACTATAATTTAAAATTCCAAGGGATCTAAATACTTTATCTTCTAATTCTAAACTTCTCTTATCCATCATGTATGCTCTAGTACTTCTTTCCCTCGATACTATTTGTAATATAACCTTATTTAACTTTTTAATAATATCTTCCTCTTTTTCTCCTAATGTAGTCTGATTAGATATCTGAAAAAGATGACCTAGAGCTTTAGAACCCTCACCATAAAGCCCCCTTGCAGTTAAACCTATTTTACTTAACCCATCTATAATAGTATTGAGGTGTCCTGTCATTGCTAAACAGGGAAGATGGACCATTACAGATGCTCTAAGTCCAGTTCCTACATTAGTCGGACAAGAAGTTAAATATCCAAATTTTTCGTGAAAGGCATATTCAATGTTTCCTTCTAAGGAATCATCTATATTTGAACAAATTCGCCAGCCTTCTTCAATATTTAATCCATATAACAATACTTGTATTCGAATATGATCTTCCTCATTAATCATTATAGTGACCTTTTCATCACCTCTCAAAAGGAAACTTCCATTTCTTGTACTCTGAGCAAGATTTGGACTTATTAAATGCTCTTCAACAAGTACGGAACTTTCCAACTCAGATAAGTCTTTAACCCTATAGAATCTATATATATCTTCTTTATTTTTCATAACACCTAATACTTCTTCTGTGACATACTCAGATTCATCCATAGTCATAAAATCTGGGAATTTATAATTTGCCATATTTCTTGCAATTCGCAGTCTAGTACTAACTACCACATCCTCTTCTTTTCCTTCACTATCTAGCCATTTTGCCACATTTCTCACCCCTCAAAACCATCAATTTTACTCTTTAATTTTTTTATCTCATCTCTTAAAAATGCAGCCCTTTCAAAATCTTCTTTAACTATAGATTCTTCTAATTCATTCCTTAAAGATTCAATGGCCTTTTTTTGAATGGTTTGGCTATTTATTTTGGTAGGTATTTTCCCTTTGTGTTCATTATGTCCATGTATTCCTTTCAATAAAGAATCAACATCTTCCCTAAATGTTTCATAACACTGTGAACACCCAAATCTCCCTATTTCCATAAATTTTTTATAGGTTAAACCGCATTGCGGACATGAGATATTCTTTATTTCTTCTTTCCCTTCCTGCATTGACCCTATAAGCCCAGTAAAAATCTTTTGAAAAGAGAAAGGAAACTCAAAATCTAAATCGTTATTTTTCTTAGCACAAGAATCACATAGATGCATTTCTTCTATACTACCATTGATTATTTTAGTAAAATGAATAGTTGCATTGTTTTTTTCACAGGCCTGACATAACAAGAATAACACCTCCTATTTAACAAGAATAAGCAAAATGTTTTTTAAAACATCAGCTCTTAATTTATTACGATTATTTACATCTTCTTTATTTAAAGCCCTATCTCCTATTGCAGCTTTCATAATATCGCCTTCTCTCTCGCTAATAAATCCTTCTTCAATTAGTCCATCAATTATATGATATGCTTTATTTTTTGTAATTGATTCACCAATAATGTCAACTATAATAGTATTAATATCTTCATTTTCATCTATTCCTACTTTTATAATCTTAATATACCCACCTCCACCCCTTCTACTCTCAATATAATAGCCTTTATAAGGGGTAAATCTGGTGGTTAATACATAATTTATCTGGGAAGGTGCACAATCAAACCTTTCAGCTAATTCATTCCTCTGTATTTCTATTGTACTATCTTCCGCCATCTCTATCATAGATTTAATAAATCTCTCTATCATATTACTTAGGCCAGGCATATAAATCCTCCTTTGACTTTGACTTTCTTTGTCCTTCTTGTCAAAAATATTTGCTCTGCTGGATTTTTCTCATCTTTAAGAGCAAATAAAATTTTATTATACTAATATTCTCTTACATTATTATACTCAATAGCATCTTTAATCATACTAATCTTTACATTATCTTTTTTCAAAGCAGCATCATATGTGGTATCTATAACAACCCACTTCCCATCTAAGAACACCTGATTCCAAGCATGATATTCTTTTAAATCACTCTTATATCCTTTTACTAGTTTAGTTGGTATTCCAAGGGATCTTAGCATACCCGCAAAAAGAGCTGCATAATCATAACATATTCCAGATTTATCAGCTAATACCTTATGAATTTCTGGTACATAATCATTTGATAATCCCTTAATTTTATTATAATCATATTTTATATTATTTACAATATATTTATAAATAGATTCTATTTTTTCCTTATCTGTGTTTTTTCCCTTAGTTAGATTTTGGGCCAATTCTATTACTTTTTCCTTATCATCCCAATAAACTGGTTGTGTAGAAGCCAAATATATTTCACTTAAATTATTATTTATAACATTTATATCCTGTTTTTGAACTACCTTATATTTATCTCCAGATGTATTTTGCAATATTTTTATTGTATATGTTCCTTTTCCTAATTGTAGAGGAATTATTTCAACTGTTTTATTTAGACTATAATAGTACTTTTCACTTTCTTTTTCAACCATAATTCTCATACCTTTATCCTCTTTTAAACTTTCAACTTTAACAAGATTGTCATCTAAAGCCGATATTGTATATAGAGATTCCCCAATAGCTTGTCCTGCAAAAGCAAATAGAAAAACAAGTATATATATTATGGAAAAATATCTTCTTTTCATTTAAACTCTCCTTTCGGTAGCTGGCTGCCTTCTTTAGGCCCTATAGCTTTGCGTCCTTGAGTTTCCTCAAGTTTGCCTTTATCGCTTGACAGTTTACAAAAGATATTCTTACACTTTTGTACTTGTCATATAATTTGAATATTAAGTTAACATAATTCTAACATATTAATTCCAAGGTTTAAAAGTTAATTTTTTGTAATAATTTAATTCTATTTTATTTAAATATACACATCTTAGATGCCTATATAAACAAAATAGCTGGAAGATTAGTTTCCAGCTATTTTTTCCTCTTAAATCCCATCTGAACTCCTATGAATAAAAATAACATTCCTGCACCGTAGAATAAGCTAGATGGAATTTCACCAGTTCTTGGCATTTTCAAAACTGATTGTGGAATTTTCTCTTCTATTATTTCTTCCTCTTCAATTATTTTAGGTGCAACTTCTGGAATTTTCTCTCCTATTATTTCTTCCTCATTTTCTTCTGGTATTGTTTCCGGAATCCTATCTTCTATTATTTCTTCCTGTTCCTCAAATTCCTCTGATTCCTCTGGTTTTTCTGGTTCTTCTGGTTCTTCTGGTTTTTCTGGTTCTTCTGGTTCTTCTGGTTCTTCTGGTTCTTCTGTTGGAACATCAGATTCAGCTATAAAAATCCACTTTACCTCTACTCCCGCACCCTGAAATTCATTACCTGTTTCTGGTCCCGGTAAATAAACTGCCGCATTTAAATCCTTAATATCATTAGGATTAAATACTCCTAAACTGATACTAGAAGTAGCAAAATCTTTCATCGATCCAGAGTAAACTATATTCCCATGAAGATACACTGTCAAATTTAATTGTTCAAATAAATCTATATCTCCTTCTTCTGGAATTGGACTCATTCTTTCCGCCCTCATATATAGATAAAATGACGATCTGTAATTATTTTTTATAGTGATCTTGGCCTCTTTTGTATCACCTGGATTTAATCTATTTAAATCAAACAATTTTGTACTAGTTGGTATTATCTCCAATCCTAAATCAGTTCCTATTAGCTCCAAGTCTTCAGCATAAGAAATACTACGACCAAATGAATTTAAAGTTCCTAGAACTAAGGAAAGAACTCCTATAAAGATAAATGTTTTAGATAAAAATCTCCTCATATCCTACCCTCCTTACGAGGTATTTCTAAGGAAGGCATATGCCTTCCTTAGATTATATTATGGTAATACTTCTAGACCTAGATCAACTGGGTTAATGCCCCATTGGTCATTGATTGCACCATTAGTTGCTTGAATTGCTTCAGCTTCTACTGTTAATGTAAATGTAGCATCTTGATATTCATTCCCCATTTCTCTGCCTTTAAATTTTACTTCTTCTATTACATTTGATGTAGCAGCTCCTGGCTGTACTATATTTTTATAATAATACCATCCATCTCCACCGTCAATCCAATCAGATAATATTGTGTATTCTACAACATCAACTGGTAATTCCGGATTAAATTCAGGAGTTAATTTAACTCTTATATATGCTCTTTTTGAACCAATATTCTCAACACGCACTACCTTAGAATGTGTATCTCCTGGATTCACATTTTCTATACCATTCTCTGGAAACTCATCAATTAAATTAATATCAACTGTACCTGCTTTAAAAGTATTTACTACCGGCTTTGCTTCTGCTGTAAACCATGCCATTGTACCACCGACTACTAATAGTACTGCCAAAATAACTACTGATCCTAACATTATACTACGCTTTTTCATTTCTTTTCCTCCTTTTAATTTTAATCCTATTTTGCAGCTAGGCTGCCATCAAAAGAAGGCCCTATAGCTTTGCGTCCTTAAGTTTCCTTAAGTTTGCCAATTTTTACTTCCCTTATGGTGCTGGAACTCCTTCTGGAAAAGGTAATGTTGATATTCCCCATATATCCTTCCAAGCATTATGGGTTATTTGGGCACCTTCTGCTACTGCCTTTATGCTGAGAGTCTTTCCATCATATTCGGGACCTAAAGATGTAAAAGTTACACTTTCGAGCAATAAGCTTGTTACTTGATCCTTCGTCAAATAATATTTGTAATAGTAATGTCCATCTCCGCCATCAACCCAATCTCCAAGATTTAAATTTAGTTGAACATTAGATATTGGTAAACTAGGTTCACTCCATTCTGGAATTAATCTGATCCTTACATAAGTTCTTTTTGTTCCTAGGCTTGCTACCTGAACATTCTTTGTATAGGTTCCAGTACTTACATCTGTTATATCTTCAAAGCCTGGTTCTAAGACTTCAACCTTAATTGTGCCCATTTTAAATTTATTAGCAATAGATTCAGTTGATATAAACCATGCAAAAACAACCGTCGAAATTAAAATTATTAATGCAATTGTGGATACTGCAATTATTTTCTTTCTCATAAGCATCCATCCTTATACTACATATTTGTTTGACTTTCTCAATTTCCCTACAATCATCGGCATTATTATCCACAAAATTGTCAATGTTATAAGGATTCCCATTCCTAATTTCGTATTTAATACTCTAAAAACCTTGCCTACTAATGGGACTTTGAATACTACCTTACCTATCAATTGTTTTCCTTCAAGGGGCATTGGGTCATTAACTTCATTGGCATCACCTTTAGTTGTAAAAAATTCACCATGATTTTCTATATCTATTACCCTATGGGTAATTCTAGAATTCTTGTTATGTCCATAGTAGGTAATAATGTCCCCTTTGTTTATTTCATTAGCCTCTAATTCTCTTACTATTATCATAGAGTCTATCTTTATAGTTGGACTCATACTACCACTATCTACTATATATAATCTATGGTTAAGTAGCGTGGGCTCTTTACCTGTAATCTTTGATTGAACAGTTATAAATATTAGTACAATCATAATCATCATGAAGATTGTAAAGAATATATTGCCAATGATTTCTAATTTCTTTTTCTTAGTTTTTTCTTTTAATTCTTCTTCTTTAATTTCATTCTCTTCCACCCCATAATTCCCCCTTCCTCTGTTGCATTTTATGCATTATTAAATTTATTATCTATTTCCACTGTTGCTGGTATAATAAAGTAATCTAGTTTTGTATATAGTAATTTATCTTTAATTGGCAGAGAACTATGATTTCTCGTTTCACCTACGGTAAAGCTATTTACCTTTGGATCTGGATCTTCCCAGAACCATCCATCATTATCTCTTTCATTTATTACATCTATTGAAACATTCCAATCATCATACCCTATTGTCAGCTCGTATGTGTTACCTGATACATAACTAATGCCCCCACCGCTCATACCTATTAATTTGAAGTTCATTGGTACAATTTCTCTAACTGTATAAGTTCCAGGTAATAGGCCCTTGATTGATTTTGACTGCCCTGAATTAAGAGATACAGCCCAAGTCTTTTTATACTGTCCAGTTGGTCCTTCTAATATAATATCGAAGTCTTTATCTCCATATCCTGAACTATTTAAGAGTTTTGTAAATGTCAAAGCCCTCAATCTAAATTCTGGTATCGGAAAATATTTCTTAGCATCATTTCCGTCTATATTTTCATATTCAATATAAGTCGGTTTATTGGCTGGATAGAACACCCCACCCTCCGCACTATAATCCAATGTAACTCTATATTTCATCCAATATTTTATACCTTCGTTTATAGTTCCAATATTCCAAATTATTTTATCTGTAGTTGTATCGTAACTTAATGTTCCATGACTTACGGTTATTAAGCTATTATAATTACCGGCATTTATACCTAGTATTGAATACATATCTCCTAATGGGTCTGTTACTACAGCACCAGTAGCTGCATTGGAAAGTCTTTCTGCAATTTCTTGGAATATAATATTTAGATTACTTGAGCTAGCAGTTGAATAATAATTCCCCGAACTTGCAATGTTTTCTAGTGTCCAATCTCCTTCAGATCCTGCATTTAAAGCTATAGTATAAATTTCATATCCCTTTGATTTGGCAAACTCTGCTTCAGCCACAGCATGAGCTCCATGTCTATAGTTATAGCTATATCTATTTTGCCCAGTTCCTCCTGTTTGATATTCTGTATATTCACTGTTACCAGCACCTACTGTTGAACCATAATTAAAACCAGATTCAGGTATTGCAGAAGTTGTTCTAGAATAGGTTCTATTACTTTCATATTTCCAAAATTCTAAATAGCTGTTGGGACTATTAGGCTTATAACTATAAGTTGCTGCACCATCTCCAAGCAATACTATATTTTTATAATTAGCAATACTACCATTTAATAAAGCACTCCCCTGCCTAATCCCTGCCTGAATATGGGTACCACCATTAGCATTTAAACTATTAATAGCTGATATCAACGAATTCCTTCCGCTATAACTTTGGAATCCTGAATTTACAGTTACATCTCCAGCAAAAGATACTACAGCTATTCTTATATGGTTTTTGCTAGAATCACTTAATAAGGTATTTACAAAGTTCTTAGCTGCATTTTTAGCATCTGTGATTTTTTGACCCGACATACTGCCAGAACGGTCTATAACCAATACAATATCTGATGTTTCTACCTTATCTTTTCCTTGGATTTCCAAAGTTATTTCCCATTGATTTCCAGTCCCTGGTACTTCTATTCCTGATTTGTTTAATAGTAAGGAACCTGGATTTGGCCAAGTCTTATTATTTACTTCATCGGGATAAGATTCTAAGCTCACCAAACTAAATGAATTAATTCTTGAAACATCTTCTTCATCCTCAAATGGTCCTAGCTCTCCATCCCAGAATTCTTCTATATAAGGCGATTCTATTTCTTCTCCTTCTCCTGGTGGAAAGTCTGGATTTTCCGGTATATACTCGCCCGATAGAAATGTATAATATAAATTAATAATATTTTCCCCTTCTATCAAAATGATTTCTTCTACATCGCTTTCTACGAAAGATAAACCTTCAAACTCCTTAACATAATCCAAGCTAAAAATTACTCCACCTACTTCTAATCCTTCTAGGATTTCTGTCTCTATCAACTCTTCTTCAAAATCATATTTTTCTATATGATTTATCACTAGATCTGTAGTTGGTATAATTGGTACTAATGGTGGAACCTCTGGATTCACTGGCGGATTCTCTGGGTCTACTGGCGGATTTTCTGGGTCTACTGGTGGATTCTCTGGGTCTACTGGCGGATTCTCTGGGTCTACTGGTGGATTCTCTGGGTCTACTGGCGGATTCTCTGGGTCTACTGGTGGATTCTCTGGGTCTACTGGTGGATTCTCTGGATCTACTGGCGGATTCTCTGGGTCTACTGGTGGAACCTCTGGGTCTACTGGCGGATTCTCTGGATCTACATAGTAATAATTTTCATTGGGCTCGGCTGTATATGAACTTAGTCCCATGCTCACACACATTGATAGTACCAAAACAAATACAACAGATATTTTAAATATTTTTTTCATTTACATATCACCTCCATTACTAACTATAAACTTTATGCTTTCATTTTTTATCTTATGCTATTTATACCATTAAGAAACTTCATATAGATTTCTTAAACATTACAAATCAATTTCATTTTAATTTTTATCAAAAACTTCTATAAAAGTATCCTAATATAATTTTTTGAAACCAAATCAGATTAAGTTCTTTTTAAAAAATCAAAAACAAGTGAAGATTTGTCCATTAAGTATAAAAAAATCCTACCAACCATATACGGCTAGTAGGATAATATTAATTTATATACTAATTTATAGAGACTTAAATCTAATTTTTAATATTATATTTTTATTCTTACATTTTTCCTGAAACCTTTTCTGTAACCTATTTACAATTATATTTAGACTCTTTTCTTCTATATCATATAGTAAAGAAACCAATTGGCTGCTATTCCATTTAGATAATACATCTCCTTTCCTAAGATTATTATATACTATTTCCTCTAATGTTCTCATGGATTCCTTTCTATCCTCTTCATCTATCGAAAGATATCCTTTGTTCTCTATAGTTAATATTCCTAAAAATTTATTATCTTTCATATTCCTTGATTTTTTTCTCGTTTCCAAATTATATAAGAATTTAAAATAATAAGGTTCGCAAATCAATGCCTCCTTGTTTTCATAATCTTCTTTTAATTCTTCATCTATTTTACTTAAGTTAATATCATCTTTTAAGCTTTCTTCATCTAATTGCATCTTTTTATATAACATTTTCATTTTGGGAGATGGTTTTATACCTATATGACTATATAGTCTAGAAGTGATATATTCATAATGGCTAATTGCATATCTTTTCTCTCCCACCTCTGTTAAAGCTTCAATAAAGTACATATGCAAGACCTCATCATAAGGCTCATATTGGATAGCTTCTTCACAAGTCTTAATTATCTCTTCATTCATCTTCTTCTGCTTCAATAATTCTATATAATTAAATAATCCTTGCAAATATAATCTACGATATCTATTTCTTATGGGTACAATCCATTCTTCATATTCTATCTCTCTCAAATATTCTCCCTTATAAAGCTTCAATCCTTTTTCTAATAATGAAAGGGATTTTTGGGGATCATTTTCTTTTAGCGAATTACCTTCATCTATAAGTTCTTTAAATAATTGAACATCCAATACGCAATTATCATTTGTTTTAAATACATAGTATCCATTTGAATGTTCTATTCTATAGAATTGTTTAAGATTTTTATCATCTAAGTTTATCATTCTTCTTAATCTAGATATCTGTGTTCTTAATACGTTTTTGGGATCATGAAATTCATTATCTGCCCATAAATCTTCAATAATACTTTCAGGCAATAGCTTTTTTTCATTAAAGGTTATAAAATATTTAAAAAGTGCCAACATCCTATACTGGTATCCTTTTGTATCTAAAATACTCTCATCATTGTATCTGATATCAAAATCTCCAAAAGTATATATTTTATACACAGCTATCCCTCCAATAATAACATATATTGATATATACCCTTAATATCTTTAATTCTACATAAAAAATCCAGCCAATTAAGGCTGGACTTTTATTTTCATTATTCTCTTTCCGCTTTTGCTTCTGCTATAATCTTTTCTGCAATATTAGTTGGAACTTCTTCGTATCTAATAAATTCCATTGTAAAGCTTCCTCTTGCTTGGGTCATAGCTCGTAAATCTATGGCATATTCAAACATTTCTGAGTGGGGTGCCTCTGCTGTAACCTTTTGAGTTCCATCATCCTGTTGTTCCATTCCTAATATTCTACCTCTACGTTTATTCATATCTCCCATTACATCACCCATATAATCTTCCGGTATTGATATTTCATACTTCATTATAGGTTCAAGCAATATAGGTTTCGCTGCCTCCATACCCTTCTTAAATGCTAAAGATGCAGCAATTTTAAATGCCATTTCATTAGAATCTACTGGATGATAAGAACCATCAAACAGTATAGCTTTTAAATTTACTACTGGATATCCTGCTAAAACTCCATGTTCCAAGGAATCTATAAGTCCCTTCTCTACTGCTGGGAAGTAGTTTCTTGGTACTGCACCACCAAATACCTCTTCTGCAAAAACAAATTTTTCTTCACAAGGCTCAAATCTTATATGAACATCCCCATATTGACCTGCTCCACCTGATTGTTTTTTATGTTTTCCTTGAACGGATGCTGTTCCTTTAATTGTTTCTCTATAAGCAATCTTTGGATTAGTTAAATTAACATCTACTCCAAAAGCATTTTTCAGTTTATCAACAATAACTGCTAACTGCATATTTCCCTGTCCACCGATCAGCAACTGTTTAGTTTCAGCATTTCTTTGTGCAATAAAAGTTGGATCCTCATCTGTCAACCTTTGTAAAGATGTACCAATCTTTTCTTCATCACCTTTGGCCTTTGGTTCTACAGCTAAGAATAATGTTGGTTGTGGATATTTAATTTCTTCATAAAGTGTAGGATTGTTCTTTGCACACAAAGTATCGCCTGTTCTAGTAAAGTTTAGCTTTGAAGTAGCTCCTATGTCTCCTGCCTGTATTTCAGAAACCTCGATTTGGTTTTTACCTCTAAGTACAAATAGTCCCCCTAGTTTTTCCTGTTTGTCCTTTGTAGAATTATATAATTCCATGTCTTTAGTTATCTTGCCTGATATTACTTTAAATAAAGTTAATTTACCTACAAATGGGTCAATAATTGTCTTAAATACCACTGCAGAGAATGGTTCACTAGGATCAATTTTTCTTTCAACTTCTTTATCATCCTTTAATCCCTTTACGCTACCAATCTCCTTTGGAGATGGAATATATCTTTCTATAACTTCTAATAAGAAATCAACACCTATTGCTTTTTCTGCACATCCTACAACTAAAGGTACTAAATCTCCTTGAGCTACTGCTAGCCTCAAACCTTTAGATATTTCTGCTTCCGTAAACGCCTCTCCCTCAAAATACTTCTCCATTAATTCTTCGTCTGTTTCCGCTATCTTTTCCATTAGACTTTCTCTGATAGAATCTATCTCAACTTTTTGGTCATCTGTAAGTTCTACTTCTTTCCTTTGAGTTCCACTATATTCATAAGCTTTTTCGTCAATTACAGACGCAAAGCCTTTAAAACTACTAGATACACCTATAGGTAAAGCGAAAGGTATTATCTTATCGCCAAATTCTTCCTTTAAATTAGATAATAAATTTTCAAAGTTAACCTCTTCTTTATCCATTTTGTTAAGGAAAATAATCCTTGGTGTTACGTATTTCTCTAAATTTTTCCAAGCCTTCTCTGTACCTACTTCAATTCCAGAGGAAGCATCAACTAATAATACAGAGCCTTCAGATGCCCTTTTTGCACCATACATTTCACCAATAAAATCGAAATATCCTGGTGTGTCTAACAAATTGAATTTTGTGTCTTTCCATTCTACAGGGATAACAGTTGTACCAATGGACACCTTACGTGCGATTTCCTCTTTGTCGAAATCTGATACTGTATTTCCATCTTCTACTCTTCCCTGTCTTTTTGTTACGCCTGTTGCAAATAGTACTGCTTCAGTTAAAGTTGTTTTTCCGCTACTACTATGTCCTAGTAAAGCTACATTCCTGATTTTATCAGCTGAATATGTTTTCATTATACATTTCCCCCTTAACCAGCATATTTATTTAAAAGATTTATTGAAAATCTCTCATACCTATTTTACACATTTCACAAAATTTTTAGTCAATTCTTCTTGCATAGACTCAAAAAATTAGTTACCCTTTTGATTATATCATAAGACATATTATTATCATAGTCTTTTTTTATCACACATATCTTGTTACACTAATATTAGTCCAATAGAAAGGAGTTGTTCATATTGTCAATTAGTTTTAGGGAAGAAATTAAAAATCTACAGCCATATAAGCCTGGAAAGCCAATCGAGGATGTTAAAAGGGAGTATGGACTTGACAAGGTAATAAAGCTTGCATCTAATGAAAATCCTTTAGGTTGTTCACCAAAGGTTAGAGATGCTATAATCAATACCTTAGATGAATTAGCTATTTATCCTGATGGTAATTCTACTGATTTAAAAGAAATTCTAGCTTCTAAACTTGGAGTAGATGTTAGTGAGGTTCTACCAAGCAGTGGATCTGACGAGATGATTGACATGATAGCAAAAGCATATATTAACAAAGATGATGAAATAATAATGGCTGACATTACATTCCCAAGATACATACAAACTACAGAAATGATGGGAGGAACCCCTGTAATAGTTCCATTAAAAGAATTCACATTTGATTTAAATGGTGTATTAGGTAAAATCACTAATAAAACTAAAATCATCTGGATATGTAATCCAAATAATCCAACAGGTACTATGATTACAGAAAAACAATTTGTAGATTTCTTGGATAAGGTACCTTCAAATATTTTAGTTATATCAGATGAAGCATATCGGGAATATGTAACTAGAGATGATTACCCTCATAATACAATAGGGTTATTAAAGAAATATTCTAATCTTTTAGTTATGAGAACTTTCTCTAAAGCCTATGGATTGGCTGGCATCAGAGTAGCTTATACTATAGGAAATAAAAATATTATAGAAAATATAAATAAAGTTAGAGGACCTTTTAATGTTAATATCTTAGCACAAGCTGCGGCAATAGCAGCTATAGAAGATGTAGAATTTCTGCAAAGAAGCTATGATATTAACCTAGAAGGAAGAAATTATCTCTATAATGAATTTGATAAATTAGGATTTTACTATCCACCATCAGAAACAAATCATATATTTGTTAATGTAGGCAAAAATGGTCAAGATGTATTTATTGAAATGCAAAAAAAAGGAGTTATTATAAGACCTATGGGCGGAGATTTTATAAGAGTTTCCATAGGAACTATGGAAGAAAATAAAATATTTATTGAAAAATTAAAAGAAGTATTAGGTTAATTGCAATATTGGATTTGGAATTAATTCACAAATACAAAAATCTTCTGTAGAAGTATTATAGGCAGTTTTTTCTAAAATCCATTGAGACCAAGTTCTCTTTATAAAGTCAAAGATAAATGAGAACTTTTCTATTCGTTATAAAAAATCAGGTGAGAATTTTTCTCACCTGATTTCATTTACATGTACTCATCAGTCTTATATGGCAAACCTTTTTTCTTCAATCTACCTTCTACTATTTCTTTGATAATAGAGTATATAAATACGAATAATGGCACCCCGATAATCATACCTAATAACCCAAACAATTTCCCAGTAACTAATAGAGAAAATAATATCCAAAATGCAGATATTCCTAGTGAATCTCCTAATATCTTAGGTCCTATAATATTACCATCTATTTGCTGGATTATAAGTATTATTACTAAAAACCATAATGCCTTAATAGGTGAAACAAATAAAATGATTATCGCTGAAGGTATAGCCCCAATAAATGGTCCAAAAAACGGAATTATATTAGTTATACCTACTATAAATGATATTAGGATTGTGTAGGGCATCTTAAATATAGTTATAACCACAAATGTTAAAACACCTATTATAAAAGAATCTAATATCTTACCACTTAAAAACTTCCCAAATATATTGTTCCCTCTATTTGCTAGCTCTATTATCCTATTGGCTCTTGTTTCAGAGAATAAAGCTCTAGTCGTTTTCTTACTTAATGCTAAGAATCTCTCTTTGTCTATTAATAAATACATTGATATTATAATGCCAAGAACTATATTCCATACGCTGGACAATATAGTTTTAAGCGTATTTCCTAATACAGGTATAAGATTTGTTGCAAATCTTATAATACTATCCCTATATTCATTCCATTTCGCTACTATAAAATTATAATATTCTTCCTGTATTTCATATTTACTATTAAAGTCATTTACTAAATCTGTGATTTTACTTACATAGGAAGGTATATCGTTTACTAATCCCATTATACTTGAATAAATTTGAGGAAATACAAATTTCATAAATATATAGATTAATAGTATAACTGTTGCATAAGTCAAAATTAAGCCTATAAATCTTACAAACTTTGGTTTAATTCTCTTTAAAGAGTTAAAACGTAGCACTTTTTCTTCGTAAAACCTTAGAATAAAATTAAAAAGATATGCCATAACAAAGCCAATTATAATTGGCATAAATATCGATATAACTTCTCCTACTTTAATTTGAAACGTACTTACCTCTGATGCAATTAAATAAAAAATTATACCAGCACAAATTACAAAAAATGAATAAATTGATATAGTTGTATATTTAGAATTCCAATTAATCTTCATCTCTTCCCCCCATAATTATTCCTTTATCTCATTTTATTATTAAATTATGTTATTTACAAGTAAAATATAACTAAAGCCTTCCATTTAAAGCATTGACATATTAAATAATCTTTTCTTGAAACCCATATAGGAAAGGTTATAATTAAACAAAATTTATTTTTTCTATGGATTATAAAAGAACGGTGTAATCACCGTTCCTAAATTATTTACCCAGTTCAAAATATTTGTGTAAAGCATTTACCGCTCTATTTGTATGCTCACTTTTTATTAGGCAAGAAATTGTAGTATGGGAGTCTGATGTCTGAAGTATTTCTATGTTTTCCTTTACTAATGCTGAAACAGCCTTTGCCATTACTCCAGGTATACCTCTCATCCTATTACCAATAATAGTAACTTTAGTACAATCAGTAATTAATTCATATTCATAATTCAATTCTTTCAATACTGCCTCTAATACTATTGATTGCTTCTCATCTATTATAAAAAATATTTGTTCGGGGTATATATTTATCATGTCAATACTTACTCCCGCCTTTGCAATACTGTCAAATAATATTTCTTGACTCTCATAGTCTAATTTATCAGGTATTATCTTAACTTGAATTCTATTATTTATATTAGCAACTGATGTAATTATTCTCGTATCTTCTTCTATATAAGATCTAGTTCTATGATAATTGGTAATTAATGTACCATTATAGTCTGAACTTGTATTTCTAATAACTATGGGTATATTAGAACGCATTGCTATTTCTACTGCCTTAGGATGCAATACTTTTGCACCATACTCTGCCATTTGAAATACTTCATTATAAAATATTGTATCCATTACCTTAGCGTCGGGTACTATTTTAGGATCTGCAGTCATTACTCCATCTACATCTGTATATATTTCTACTAATTCAGCATTTAAGGCTTCCCCCATTATAGATGCAGTTACATCAGATCCTCCTCTTCCTAATGTTGTAATATCTCCTTTTTCTGTGGTTCCTTGGAACCCTGCAATTATTGGTATAATTCCTTCTTCTAAGCTCTTTAATATTCTCATAGGTTCAACATGTAATATTTTCGCATCCAAAAAGTTCTCATCCGTTATAATACCTGCCTGCCCACCAGTGAATACGGCTGCTTCATATCCTCTTACCTTTAGTGTATTTGCCATAACAGTAGCAGATATAATTTCTCCACATGCCATTAAAATATCCAATTCTCTTGGATTAGGTTCTATCCCTACAGATTTAGCAAGTTGAATCAACGTATCTGTTGCATATGGATCTCCTGCCCTTCCAATAGCAGATACTACTACAACAGGATTTAAATGTTTATCTATTGCTGCTTTGATCTTATCTATAGCTAAATTCCTTCGCTCATCATTCATTACAGAAGTTCCACCAAATTTTTGAATTATTATTTTCATCATAGTCATCTCCATTAAAATTCTATATTATAATTATATCTTTATTCAAACATCATTACTTTTGACACTATCTATTATAATTTATATTTATTGCATTGTGAACTTCTTTATTGAATGATGAAAAATTTACTAGTCCATAAAAAAACAGCCCTAAGGCTGTTCTAGTTAAACCACAAATTTAATTCTCTCTCTGCACTAACTACTGAATCTGAACCATGTATTATATTTTCTGTTAAAGAATTTGCAAAATCTCCCCTTATGGTACCAGGTGCAGCTATTTTAAAATCCCTATGTCCTATCATTAGTCTCATAACCTCTATAGCTGATTCTCCCTCTACTTCCAGAGCCATAACAGGTCCTTCTAAAATAAAATTAACTAATTCTCTAAAAAAAGGCTTTTCTCTATGCTCCATATAGTGCTCTTCTATCAACTCTCTACCTGGTTGAAATAGTTTTGCTTTTGTTATTTTAAATCCCTTTCTTTCAATTCTCCCTATGATTTCCCCTATAAGTCCTCTTTTTACTCCATCGGACTTGATCATGATAAAAGTTTTTTCCACAGAATCACCCCTGTTTATTTTACTTAAATTATTTACATATTTTCGTATTTTTACCCGTTTTCCTCTAGTTATAACAAAAAGTAGTGGATATCCACTACTTTAGTTTTATAGTTGTTTCTTTATTTAGGTATTCAATATATCTTTGTCCTTGTACATGAAATTTTTCAGGAATTAATTCCTCAGTTTTGGATTCATGTATTTCTGGTTTCCCCCATACTAAGCCATTTTTCAGCTCTATCTTCTGCTCCTTATAGAACAAGCGACTATTTCCATCTCCTTCTCCCTTCTTTAACGCTCTGTCCTTTTTATCTCTAAATTCATAATCCGTTACCATACTGCGAGAAAAGGCTGATGGATTATCCTTAGCCGTGATTTTAAAAATAGAACTGCTATATTTTCTATTTTTACTTGTGTCTTCTCTTACTCTAACTTCAGTATTGTCTTTATTATATACAATCTCTTCAATAGTTATTTTATTCCCATTGTATTCTATAGTTTGAGGTAGATTATTTATAAAGATATCATAGCTTTTACTCTCCTCTACAGCATATTCATAAGACTCTATAATAAATTTTATCCTGTTGGGACTTTCCAGATATAAGGATTCAAGAATCTGATTCCCTATTGAATATCCAGGCTCATTTTTGGGATTCCTGTGAATATAGCCAGGCCCAGAGGATAAAGTCGAATACCCATACTTTTTAAGTCTATATCTGATTGAAAATCTTACATCTTCTAGTGAATACCCACGTTTTTCATTATAATTTTTCATTTTATACTCTATATTAGTTTTAGTTGGTGCTATAGTTATTTTTTGTATAACAACTTCATTTCCGTCAAATTCAATAGTCTTGTCTAGATTATAGGATTTAGATTTTATTTTCTTGGCAGGGATTTTTAGGTTCCAGCTTCCTTCTATACTTATTGTAGCTTTATCATCTTTATTAAGCACGGTAGATAATTTGTCTATATAAACATTTATATTTCCCTCATCTACATTTAGACTTCTAGTACTTACCATGATTCTGATAGTATTTTTTTCTTCTGAATATAAATTTGAATAAGAGGCTATTACTGGTAACTCTTCACCTTGGGAATTATTAGCTTTTTCAGAATGATCCAAAATATCACCCCCAACCTTAATTGGGAAATCTTCATTTAAAAATGAATCTTCATCTATCCTTGTAGTAGCTCCAAATCTTAAATCACCTTTTAAATCTTCTATCCTAAGAAATATAATTGTGTTTAATTCATCTGCTATTACTCCCTCAGCCGTAACTTTAATATCCTTATCTATTACAGATATATTTAACTTCTGCCCCACTCCTTTATTAAGCAATTTTTCCCAAGCTGTAATTGTTTTTTCGCTATCCTTTTTCCACCATTGTAAGTCCTCTAAACTATCTGTGGCAATAGCAGTAACCATTAGAATAAATAAAAGTATAATTGCAATAAAAGTAGTTCTTCTAAACTTTATTATAGGTTTAATTCTATACTCTTTCAGTTTTAAGTTTATAGTCTGTATTACATTAATCTTATTTACATTGCTTTCTATATAATCTATTGCAGACTTAGTCTCTTTATATTCAATACTACATTTATTACATTCTTCTATGTGATCTCTAAACAATATCTCCTCTTCTTCATTCAACACTCCATCTATATAATCTAACATTTTATCTTTAATTAGATTACAATCCACAGCTACACCTCCTTTAATAAGCTTCTAAGCTCTCTTAATCCTCTGTATATTCGGGATTTCACTGTTCCTATAGGGATGTCTAATATTTGTGATATCTCCTCCTGACTGTATCCAACTACATATTTTAATACAACAGATTCTCTAAATATTTCATCAATAGAATTGATTTCTTGAAAAAAATTATATTCATCAACATGATAATAATAGATTCCCATGTCTTCATGAAGCAATTCCTTTTTTCTACTTTTCAGACACTGCCTACATTCATTTATTAATATGGATATAAACCAAGTCTCAAATAGTTCAATATCTTTAAGTGTATTGATTTTCTCATGAACTTTTATTATTGTGTTTTGAAAGATATCTTCAATATCCTGATGATTATATACATAAGACCAAGCTATTTTATAAAATTTATCTTTTCCTTCCATAACCCAATGCATTAAGCTTTCTAAATCCCCTGATTTTACTTTTTTAACTAGTATTTTGTTATCAAGCTTGATAATGTCCATCCCCTCCTTCCCCTTACTAATTAGATGAATAAACACATGTAAAAGTTCCCGGAAAAAATAAAAGAGCAAAATTTTTTTGCTCTGATATCTATTATAACTATTTTCTCGATACAAAAGGATTATCTCTAATATAAAACCTCAACAGATAATCTTTAGCCATTTCTGCATAATCTATATTAATTCGTTTACTTCTTACAATTTCATCTAATAATAATTGTGGTGCATCTTCTACCCAAATCTTTGAATCTGTAACTACATCTGCTCCATAAAGTTCTTTTGTAATACCGTATGCCATGATAAATTTTGCCGGTCCATTAGTTAGGTTTATAATCTCTTTTCTTGGTGGATTTTCATATAACTTTTTATATCTATTTACATACATTTTTTCTATTCCCTCTATTGGTTCTATAGCTCTAATCAATACAGCTCCATGTACTCCCTTTTTTTCTGCTACAATATTGAAACATAGATACATACCATATATTGTATAGATGTAGACATGTCCTCCAACTTCATCTATTATCCTCGTCCTGTCCGTCAGACCTTTATTAAAATGAGCACCATCATCCTTTGCATTTATATAGGCCTCTGTTTCAACTATCTTTCCTCTATATATATTTTCTCCATCATTATATACTAAAATCTTTCCCAATAAATCCCTTGCAACTAATATGGTATTTCGTTCATAGAATTCTCTATTTAACCTCATTAACAACGACGCCCTTTCAAAACTATGATATCTTATGTTTTCCATAATTACTCTTCTTTATTAATTTATATTGTGACTTTAAATCTCAAAACAGTTTTCAATTTTTCAGGTTGGGTTTTTCTGAAGTCTGAAATATATATTTCTCTATGTGTTTTTTCTTTTCTAATTAAACCATTTGCCATGCAATACTCTTCCATAATTCTAAAACTTTTAGGTTCATCATCATAGCTTCCTATATGCATCATCTGAACACATAACCCTTCATGAAGGCTATTAAATCTAACTTTATCTAACAATTTATTTGATTTTTTAATCTTTACTCTTTCAATTATGTCCCTTGCCAATTTTTCTGTTACAAATTCTGGTTGTCTAATCATCAAAGTATAGATTAACTTGTTCTTATCTAAGAATTCTTTATCTCTAGCTTCTTCAGCTAAATCCCAAATCCCCTCCAAAGGAAAAACTGTATATTCATAATATCCCTCCGGAACTATTTCTGATTTGTAACTCATTCTAACTGCATAGGATAATGAATATAGTACTTCTATATAATCTGAAAATGAAGGGTCATTAGGATTGCCTTTTCCATCTATCATAAAATAATTCATCGCTGGTACATCTATTACTTCAGGTTTGCTCTTAGATAAATATAAACTTTTATCTTGTTTTCTCCATTCATATTTCAAGTTATCACTCCCTACTTTACATATGTTATGCTTAATTAATACTATATAATTTAACTATAACTAATAATGTCCCTGATAGCAATAATTTATATGTAATTAATGCTATTAGGGACATTAAATAATTATATTAATACATCTATATTTCCATTTCTAAGAGGGCTGAACTAAGACTTTTACCATGTTTATCAACAGCCAGTGATCTAGTTACTCCACCACCTAAGGCTTGATCCATGACAAAGTTAAGGCTACAAAGTAGTGGTAATTCATATCTTACCACTTCTCCTCGAACTATATCTTTAAACCATTCTTTTACTTTTTCTGCTGTTACCTTTTCTTGAATAATTTTATAATCTTCTTCATTATATACTATTAAAGAAATATTAGATATATTTCCCTTATCTCCTGTTCTAGAATGGGCAATTTCACGTAGTTTCATAATCTATACCTCCTCATAAGTAACATCTATGTTTATATCTTCTCTAGGAACAAATATAGACGCAATTGCTATTACTTCTTTCACGGCATTTATTGCTCCTCCACCTGCAGCTGGTCCATTAGTATATAAAGCTTCCACTTCTCTTGCTATTTTTTTGGCTTCCTCTTTTGAACTGGTTCTGCCTGCTACTCTTAATCTAACTTCTTTGCTTAAAGTTTTATCAGAAAACATGTTATCACTTATATTATCTTTATACAAAGAATTGACTCCAATATAATCTATTCTAAGTTCATCATACTTGCAACCAATAATATCTAATCTTTTCTTTATTATTTCACCAGCCAATTTAGCTCTTTCATAGGCACCAGATCCGCCGTAGCTAATTTCACCTTCACCAATATAACTATCCCTATATCCAATACTTACCTTTAAGGTATTTGGTTTTTTTCTGCCTTTAGCACCTCTTACAAGTATATTATTCTTCTTAATTTCTTCCATGGTAACTCTTGTATAGTCAGCAATCCCATCTGGAGTAATATAGGATGATGGATCATGAATTTCATAGAGAAGTTGCTCTTTACAAGTCCCTGTGGTGATAATTCCTCCGGAGCCTTCAACTTTTGTTATAACTACATCTCCATTTTCCATAACTTCTGCAATTGGGAAACCTAAATTCCATAGATCAGGAACATCTTTATAACCAGGGTCTGCAAAATACCCTCCTGTAACCTGTCCTCCACATTCTAATAAATGACCTATCATAATTCCCTTCCCTATTAAATCATAATTATTAGATTCCCAACCAAATTCGTATACTAAAGGAGCCAGCACCAATGATGGGTCTGCACAACGTCCTGTGATTACAATATCGGCACCATTTTTTAAAGCTTCAACTATACCATCGATTCCCAAGTATACATTGGCTGATACAATTTTTCCCTCTAGAGAACTAAGTTTAGTATCTAATTCCAAAACATCATAACCCATATAATCTGTAATATACTCGCTTATATCATCACCTAATACGGCAGCAATCTTCAATCCTTGTAATCCTTTTGAATTTGCCATCTCTTTTACCACCTTTACTGCTGCCAAAGGGTTAGCCGCACCCATATTAGTTATTACTTTTATTTTATTACTTGCACATAATGGTAAAACCTTATCCATTCTATATTCTAAAAGTCCATTATATCCTTTTTCTGGATTCTTAAGTTTTTGCTCTTGAGCTATAGCTATGGTTCTCTCAGCCAAACACTCAAAAATTATATAATCTACATCACCATTTTCCATTATCTCTAAAGCTGGTTCTAACCTATCACCACCATATCCAGCACCAGAGCCTATACGTATTTTTCTCATAATAAATCCTCCCTTATATAGTTTATGTTTCAGTTAATTATCTAGATAGAAATTACTCCAATTATCAAAGCAACAATTAACATAATAATAGTTGTCGCAAAGGCATATGGTATAGTTTTCTTTTGATGATCACCTAAGTCCACTCCTGTCAATCCTATTAATAAAAATGTAGCACCAGTTAACGGACTAATTGGGAATCCTGTAGTCATCTGGCCTAGAATAGCTGCCCTTCCAACATTCAAACTATTTACGCCAAAAGCGCTAGCTGCCTCGGAAAGAACAGGCAATACCCCAAAATAAAAGGAATCAGGATCAAATAACAAACTAGCTGGCATAGCAAATATGCCCGTAATAATTGGTAAAAATTTACCTATAGATGCAGGTACTATTGCAACAGTAGCCTCTGCCATAGCCGTTAACATTCCTGCACCTTTTAATATACCAGTGAAAGCACCAGCTGCAAATAGAATACTTGCCATCATCAGTGCTGCCTTTGCATGAGCATCCACTCTATCTCTTTGATCTTTTATATTAGGATAGTTAATAACTAGTGAAAAGGCAAAAGCAAACATAAATATCACTGTTGGAGACAATTTTCCCATTATCAAGACAACTACACAAATTATAATAGTTAATATATTTATCCAAAACATATGAGGTCTTGCAAGTTTTGCTTTTTCTTCATCTACAGATGTAGTTGTTTCAATGTCTTTTAATTGAACATTGCCAATTCTTTTTTTCTCTTTAACACCTAATCTATAAGATATAAAAATCACAAACAACAAACCAACTAATACTGGAACTAACATAGGATTAAAAAGTTCAGTAACAGGTACATTTAAAGATGAGGCAGCTCTTAAAGTTGGTCCACCCCATGGCACAATATTCATTGTACCTGCAGCTAATGCAACTATAGTTGCTAAAGTGCTTCTTTGCATTCCTAGTGCATCGTATACAGGAAGCATTGCAGGAATAGTTACTAAAAAAGTAACAGCACCTGATCCGTCTAAATGAACAAGCATAGCTAATACAGCAGTTCCTATTGCTATCTTTACAGGATCACTTCCAACTACTTTTAAGATTTTTTTAATTATAGGGTCAAAAGTTCCCGCATCAGTTAAAACACCAAAGAATAAAATTGCAAAAATAAACATTGTACCTGTAGGGGCAATAGCTTTGATTCCATCTGTAATAAATGTATTAAGTTCGCCACCAAATCCGCCAATTACAGCCGCTACTGCAGGCACCACTATTAAAGCTACAACAGGAGATGCCTTCTTGGTCATAATAAGAACTAGTAAAACAACAATAGTTAATAAACCTAATAATGCTAACATACTATACCTCCTAAATAATAATTTCATTTGTCCACTAAATATTGCAAACATTATGCCAAGTATTAGATGGTTTCTAGAATAATATTTGAAATCCTTGATATTTACATGTTTTTTAAATTTAAATTATTATTAATAAATAAATTAATATCCAAGTTTCAAGAAAATTGTTCAAAAGCTAAATTTAATAATGGATATAATTCTAAATTATTAGAATTATATCAACTACCCTTAATCATTGAAGGAGTTCAACTAATCCTTAATACTGTATAAATGAATTTCTAAATTCTTATAAAAAAGCAGGCTTCTTTCTATAAAATTAGAAAGAAGCCTGTTTCATTTTGTTATAAAGGGTTGCTAATGAAATTCCAAGAGCTTCAGCAGCCTTGCTCTTCCCCTCTACATCATGTCCATATATGGATAAAGCTTTTTCAATCTCAGCCAACTCAGCCTGTCTCACTACCTCTTCCATAGGCTTTAGTTTCGCTAGATTATTTTTTACACTTTGAATCTGAATTATCTTCGGCAAATGTTCTTCTCGGATGTTAAAATCCTCAGTCATATTTGCAGCAAATTCTAGAGCATTTTTTAACTCCCTTACATTTCCAGGCCAGGAATAATTAATAAGTATGTCTTCTGCCTCAGGACAAATATTCGTAGCCCTTTTCATTTTATAGGAGATACTATTTAAAAAGAAGTCAATAAAATGTCTAATATCTTCTTTTCTTTCTTTTAAAGGAAGTACATTTACTGGAAAAATTGCTATCCTATAGAACAAATCTTCTCTAAATTTATTTTCTTTGATCATCTGTTCTAAGTTTCTATTAGTAGCGGCAATTACTCTTACATCTATATCTATTTCTTCTAAGCCGCCTATTCTTCTAATAGTCTTTTCTTGAAGAACTCTTAACAATTTAGCTTGGAGGCCAAGTTGCATTTCTCCTATTTCATCTAAAAAAATAGTTCCTCCATTTGCCAACTCAAATAAACCTATTTTACCACCCTTTTTCGCTCCAGTAAAAGCTCCTTCTTCATATCCAAAAAGTTCAGATTCTAACAAATTTCCATCGAAAGTAGCACTATTTATAGCTATAAAGGGACCATTTTGACGATTGCTTGCATTATGTATAGCATGCGCATATAGCTCCTTACCAGTCCCACTTTCCCCAGTAATCAATACATTAGAATCTGTATTGGCTATCTTGACAGCTAAATTTTTCGTATCTATAGATTTTTTATCTACTGATATAATATCCTTAAAAGAATAACGTGCTTTCTCAATGCCTTTCATACGCTCTTCTAGCTTTTTTATAGTAGAATTAGACTTTCTTAATTCTTCAGATAATTTGTAAAGATCACCTATTTCATTTGCTATAGAAATTCCACCAATAATTTTTCCACTTTCTATTATAGGAGCCATATTCACAATATATTCAACATCCCCAACTTTTCTTGGTGCTCCTAATATTTGCTTACCACTCTCAATAACAGAAGGCAAACGAGCACCAGGTCTAGTTTCTGATAATGGTTTATCTACTATATCTTCAAATTCTACTTTAGTTATCCTAGTATAGGCTGGGTTTATATATTTTACAACTCCCTTATCATCTGCTATTAATACTCCATCATAAAGGGCATCCAATATAACTTTAACCCAGTTATCGATTTTCATTATATCAACTCCATTAAAAATTTAAATATACAATAATTATTTTTACTTTATTGTAAAACTTATCCTATCTTCCCGATTCTTTTAACAGGCCAAAACCTAAATACTACTTTTCCTTTAATCTGTTCATAATCTATTAATCCTAATATCCTGCTATCAGTACTATTTTCTCTATTATCTCCTAAAACAAATACCTTGTTTTCTGGAATGGTTAAAGGATAAGAAAAATTCGAATTTTCAAAGGTTTGTCCTCTTGCATAACTTTCCTCTAGTTTTTGTCCATTTACAGTTACATTCCCATCTTTAATATCTACAATATCTCCTGGTACAGCTATTACTCTTTTTATTATATACTTTACTTCTATATTCTTTGTAATCTTACTATAAATATTATCAATAATATCTTTGCCTTCTGTAATAGTATTGATAATTATTCCTTTTTTACTCTGAGACTTACTAAGAATTGCTATTTCACCTGCCTTAGGTTGAGAAAAACTATAGCCAAGCTTATAAATGAATATTTTCTCACCATCAGCAAAACTTGGCTCCATAGACTCTCCGTTTACCTCAGTCATAGAAAATATATTTCCTAAAACAAATAAAGTTACTATAATTGTAATTCCAATAGTCATTATCCACTCCAATACTTCCCTTAAAAAGCTCTTATTTGCTTTTTTATAACTAGTTATAGATAAATTATTCTTCATCACTTGATCCAATCCTTTCAAATCCATGATATCTAGTTCCCTGAAATGTAAGTTTTCCAATATCACCTTCAACTAACATTCCATATTCCTTACCTGATATATGAAACTCCATCCTATCTCCAGATTCAACTTCAAAGGTAGCATAATAAGATGTGCTAGTAGACGAATGCATATTATTATGGTTATTATGATGTGAAGTATTAGTTCTTTTAGTAACTAGTTTAGCTACTACTTTTAGAACTGGTTGTTTATTATTTGAACTCCATTCACTAATTCCTTTTATAATAGTAAATATAATAATACCAAAAACCAATAAAAAAAATATTGGGAAAATAGCCCCCATAATTGAGAATGTATCAAATGGTGAATATCTATACATAATACCCCTCCTAAATTTTCCTTTATTATATCATATTACTAATATAAATTATTGCAGCTCATGATAAATTCTTATTTCATTAGTAATTCCATCTTCAACTTCAAATACAATAAAGTTAGGTTCAACATCATCTTTAAATATATAAGCACAGTTATTCGAATCTGTTCTTCCATCTTTTAAGATTTCAACATTTCCATAAAGTTCTTTTATCCTATCTAACTTATCTCCTATAGTTAACCCCTTCTCTGTAGAATAATTTTCATTTGTAACCGTCATAGATAAAATCCAGAAACCACCATTTCCTGCTTTTTCTGGTGAAAACTCTTCTATTATTAAACCATCATAAGTTAAGGTTTTAATGCGAGAACCATTAAATGTATCAGATTCTTCACCTAATATTTCGATTTCTTCTGATATTGGAGTACCTAGTATACTACTTAAGTTGTTATGGTGCTCTCTTATTGATATATATTTATCCTCAACTTTAATAGAGAAATCAGAGACTATTTCATCAACTGAATCTTCCCTCTGAATAGATTTGTCTAAAGAAAAATTATTGGAATTTGATAGAAAATCATCTACATTATCTTCTGATCTTTTTATGATTCCTATTACAGTTGCTGTAAGCACAATAGCTACTATAATAAAAACTATCTTCTTCATCTTTTTTCCTCCGCGTATTCATGTAATTGTACAAATTATACCTAATTTCTCTTTATTATATCATATTGCTATTATACAAGATGTTACAAAAAAATTAAATCTTCTTCTGCCAGTAATAAATTTACATATTATAACTTTTCATAATCCATAGAAAAGTCTGATTTACTTTTAATTTTATGAAAATTCACCTCGATGGATTACAGTAAAACTACCTATAATCTTTCAATAGAAGCTTTTTATCTCTTATTATTGGGTATAGATAGAATAAAAGTAATTTCTTATGTCGGAGGTGTTTATATGAATGATTTATTATCTAAAAAGTGTATTCCCTGTAACATAGGTGCAGCTCCTTTAAATCAAGAGGAGATTTATGATTATTTGAAAAATCTTAAAGATGGTTGGCAAGTAATGGAGAGAAAATACATCGAAAAGACATATAAATTTAAAGACTTTATAGAGGCATTAAATTTTACCAATAAGGTAGGTGAACTAGCTGAAAAGGAAGGGCATCATCCTGATATATATCTTTCTTGGGGTAAGGTGGTTTTAAAACTTTGGACACATAAAATTAAAGGACTTCATGAAAATGATTTTATTTTAGCAGCCAAAATTGATAATATAGTTTAAGAAGAAAGCTGAGCTAATGGAAACTCTCTAGCTCAGCCTTTTTATAGCTTATTACTATAATTTAAATCTGTTGACTAATTCATTTAACTTTTGTATAGTATTGGATAAATTATTTGTATTATTAGCTACAGTTTCCATTGTTGCAGCCTGTTCCTCCATAGAAGCTGATAATTCTTCTGTAGATGCTGCAGTCTCTTCCGTTACAGAAGATATACTTTGAATAGCCAGTATTACATCTTCTTTTTCATTATCTACTACTTCTAATCTTTCATCTAATTGTTTTATAGCTTCCATAGATATTAATATGGCTTTATATATTTCATCAAAGCTTTTTTTAACTTGTTCTAAAGTATTATTTGCATCATTTAATGATTCCTCTGATTCATCCATACTTACCTTTGTGGTTTCAACTTCAGATTGAATTGCATTTAATATATCTTCTATACTCTTAGTAGCATGACCTGTTTGCTCTGATAATTTTCTTATTTCTTCTGCTACTACAGCAAATCCTCTTCCTGCCTCACCCGCCCTAGCTGCTTCTATCGCAGCATTTAAGGCCAATAGGTTGGTTTGTTCGGAAATACTAATTATAGTATTTAATATACTTCCAATGGATTGAGATTTTTCTGATAGAGAGTTGATATTCTCTGCAACCATAAGAGTAGATTTATTTGTTATATTGAATTTCTCTACCATATTCTCCATAGATTTCGAGCCTTCTTCACTTATTCTTTGAGCCTTTGCTGAGCTTTCTACTAATGTTTCACCGTTTTCTACTGCTGCCTTTATTTCATTAGCTAATCTATATAATTTTTCCGAACCTGTTTCTGCATCTTCAGCTTGTCCCATAGAAGCTTGTGCCAGTTCTTCTACAGTTTTAGCCATATCATTTATCGATTGAGTAGTTTCATGAGTAGCTGTAGTCAGGCTAGCAGTATTTTCTACAATATTTATTGTAGTATCTTCTATTGATTTTATTGCTTTTCTCATTTCTTCCCTCAAAGCTCCAGTAGCTCTAAATATAGAACCCACTTCGTCTTTTCTATTAAGTAGATCCCTTATTTCCTTAGTTTCTTCAATATGAGTTAAATCCAACTTAGATGTCGTATTCAATATCTCTGCTGAAAACACTATTGGATTAGAAATCTTTTTTCCCAAAACAAAAGAAATAAAAGTTGTTAATACTGCTGCTATAAGAACAACCCCTAAGATAATATAAATAGTATTATACATTTCCTTTAATATTTCGTCTTTTGGTACAGTCATGATTATAATTTTATCATCATATAGCTTTGAAAAAGCCATAACTTTTCCTTCACCTCCAAATTCAACATCTGTCACTCCTGCACCTTTACTCTCTATTTCATCTACGATATAACTATATTCTCCATCATTCATGGTTTTCAAATTACTACTACTATCTAATGTTGGATGAATCAAGTAATCATAATCCTTATTAAGCAAGAAAGCATATCCTGTATCATATAGCTTTATATTTTTAACAGTATTTACCAATTCCTCTACACTAAGGTCTATGCCTATTGCACCAATAGGTGTATTATTGATAATAATAGGCATCGAATATGTAATTACATTTAAGTTGGCATTACTAATATACATATCACTCCATAATCCCTTACCTAGTTTTATGCAATCAAAATACCAAGAAAATTTTGGATTATTTTCATCTTTACTAGTAAATCCTGTAGGCAGTGCCTTTTTCACATTTCCCTTTTCATCAAAGTGAGCCCATACTCCCTCTGTTCTTCCAGTATATTTAGAATCAAATGCTATAAATATTCCAAGAGATTCTTTAGCATCTTTGGACATTCTCGCTACTATTGGCCCTAAAAAGGTGTCACTATAGTTAGAAAGATATCCTTCTTCATGTAATCTATTTATATCAATAGTAGTATCAATATTTTGATATATAGCAGTTGCTGTCGTTTCATAAAAAGCTAAATTTAAATTATAATCTTTCATATAGAGTTGTGTCTGATAATCGAGGGCAGACTTCATCTCTTTTTCTATTACACTTGTACTCCTAAATATACTAGTCACACCAACTAGCATAGACATTGCTATAGCACAGCTTAGAACTGTTATTACGATTCTTGTACTAATTCTCTTCATTTTATCTCCTCTTTCTCTGATTGTATAAATGATTGTTAATATAATTACTATCGACATTATCAGACAATTATTTAGTTTTACAACTCTCTAAATAGATTAAAGACCCTAATATTAGGATCTTTAATAGTCTATTTATTTAGCTGTGACTCTAATCTCTCTCCAAACTCCTTTTCAATATATAAATCTCTTAATCCCCAGAATTCTTTAAACTTCATGTATTTATCTATATATTCTTTATTATCCTTATCGTTATTTTTTACTGCCCTTATCAATATATTTTTAGGCGTATGTTCCATATCTATGAATTCCAGCAATTGTACTTGATAACCTAAAATTTCTAAAACATTGGCTCTTAGACTATCTGTCACTAAAGATGCTAACTTTTCCTTTATTATTCCATGCTTTAACATTGGTTCTAATGTTACATTGTCAATTTTATCATAGATTTCATGCTGACAACAAGGTACCGAAAGAATAGCCTCTGCCTCCCAATTTACAGCCTTAACTAACGCTGCATCAGTAGCAATATCGCAAGCATGAAGAGTAACAACCATATCTACATTACTAAATGCTTCATAATCTTTAATATCCCCATAAACAAATTTTAATCTATCATAATTTAAATCAATTGCTACTTCGTTACAAAAATTAATTACATCTTCTTTCAAGTCAAGACCTATTATATTTACATCTAAACCTAAAATATTTACTAGATAATAATATAATGCAAAAGTTAAATATGATTTTCCACATCCAAAATCTATTATATTTAATGTTTTATCCTTATCTATCTTTGAGATAACATCAGCTACCATCTCTAGAAATCTATTTATCTGCCTAAACTTATCGTATCTTTTAGAAACTACTTTACCTTTTTCATTCATTACGCCTAGTCTTATTAGAAAGTCAACTGCTTCTCCATCTTCAATTATATAAGACTTTTTTCTATTATGTGATAGGTCTGCTTTCTCTTTTGTAGGCTTCTTTTTTAAAATAGAAGCTTTCCCTTTCTTATTTATCAATATCTGGTAATCTGCTTCCCTTGTAAAAATTACTCCCTGCCTAAAACTTTGTATTAATAGATTTTCGATTTCCTTTATCGCTTCCGAAGCATCGAGATTTTTATGCAATACTTTGTTTTTATATTCATACACGAATTGCAATTTTATTTCTTCTCTTATAAGTACAGGTTTTATGGTTACTTTATTAAAGCAGTCCTCATCTTTCTTTCTTAAATTACTAAGTACTCCATATATTATTTCATCACTAAAAATAATTTCCTCTAATAATTTTATGACTTGATTCATTGAAAATCTCCTTATATTTCATAATCAACTACTACTCTAGACTCTCTTACTTTTCTCATATATTCAGCTATTTTTACATGATTAGGATGTTTTTAATAAATATTTTATCATCTTCCCCTACTCCTTTATAGCGTTTTAATTTTAATCTTTATTTTATAATATACTGCCTAATACTTCTCCTATGCTACTATTAAAGTTAAGTAAAGCTCTTCTATCATATTGTGTCTCGGATTTGTTGATTAAAATTAATTTATTTCCTCTATAATATTCAACTAAACTTGCAGCTGGATAAACTGTTAGAGATGTTCCACCTACTATTAAAACGTCAGCATTCCTAATATATTCTATGGCTTTATTTAATATATTCATATTTAAGCTTTCTTCATAAAGAACTACATCTGGTTTTACGATTCCGCCACATATATCACACGTAGGTACTAGATGAGATCTAAGTACATAATCTAAGGAAAAGAATTTATTACATCTATCACAATAATTTCTATGCACTGAACCATGAAGTTCTAGTACATTCTTTGCCCCTGCCATCTGATGAAGCCCATCAATATTTTGTGTAATTATAGCTTTAAGATTTCCTCTATTCTCTAGCTCTGCCAATGTAATATGTGCTAAGTTTGGTCTTGCTTCTGTATATATCATTTTAGTTCTGTAAAACTCAAAAAAATCTTCAGTATCTCTTTTATAGCATGTATGACTTAACATATATTCAGGAGGATACTTTAAATTCTTAGAGGTATTATAAAGACCTGCTGTAGATCTGAAATCAGGTATATGACTTTCAGTAGATACTCCTGCGCCCCCAAAAAATATAATATTGCCACTATCATTAATTATTGATTTCAATTTTTCTATAGTCACATTATCAACTCCTATATTTATCAATACAAGATTTGCATATGCAAGCCTTTCCCTTCTTATCTTCAGGAATTATATCTAAAATTCCCTTTGGTATTACAACATTATGACACCAGCATTCTTTACTATGTCTACAGTTATTATTTTTACCACAAATAGGACATGTTACTTGTTCTAAATATTTTTCTATCACATCACTGTATACTTCCTCGATATCTTTATTATCTTTAGCTGCCTGTAGGAAATATCCAATTCTATTTAACTCTTTTCCAAAATCTATAGCTAAATTATTCGTTTCTCTCCATGTATTTAATATATCTTCCATTCTAGGATGTTTCCGCTCATATTCATAAGCAGCCTGTAATATTAGTTGGAAAACCTCTATCTCATCTTCTCCTTTTTTCGCGACTATTTTCTTATTTTTAATATAATCAAGTTTATCGTTTAATGATATAGCACCTGCAAATCTATCTTGTGCTCCGTATTGTATATTTCGTATATTCATCATAACCATTGTACCAAAACACATGGGACAAGGCTCCATAGTTGTATATAATATGTAACTTCTTATATCAGGATGATTATTCTCTCTCAATCCTAGCATTGCATTTATCTCAGCATGAGCCATATTAGTTCCTGCAATTGAATTGTCACTTATTTCATCAAAAATCTGATTTTTCCCTCTAGATACTATATTACCATCTTTTGATGTAATTACACATCCAATTGGTATTGTTCCTCTTTTATAAGCTTCCCATGCTAACTTAAAAGCTTCTTGCCATGGTTTATCTAATTTATTCCACACGGCTCTCCCCCCATATTTCATCTAAATTCATAATATCATATTTTCCTATAAAACCTTATTAAAGCTTTCTTCCGCATTTAGGACAATACTCAAAATCAGTATCAATTGAATAATTACAATTTGGACAAACTTGCTCCTTATTATAATTTATATTTATAGGATATAATTCAGATTCATCAATCCTACTCTTTTTCCCTCTTTCAATAGCTTTCCCTAAATCTTCATTTATAGTAAATAGACTACCACAGCAAGTACTTCTTACATAATATTTTTTATTCCATTTAAAAATTGGAATGAAAAACAAACTAAAATATGTATAAGTCATAAAAACTTCCAATCGTCCATAGGAACTACAATTTGGACATATCATAGTTTGAACAAAATCAATACTTTTTTCCTTTGTAGATATTCCAAATACAAAAAACATTTTCTCCCTCTTCTCCTATACTTTGAAATTTAACAATACTATCATTCTAAATGTGAAATATCAGCTTCCAAATATAACACTAGCTTTATTTGTCTTTTACTTCAATGTAATCTCTGGACCTTCATCATATGCCGAACCCATTATACAAAGTTTATCTAATACCAATGCAAATAGCATATATAAACTCTTAAGTCTCTCAATATCTTTAATTACTCCCATGGTTTGGAAATAGAGTTCATCAACTCCTTCTGGAAAATCTGTACCAAACCAACCTTCATCATTTTTTACTTCAAGATATATATTATCTTGAGAACTTATAAGTTCACGAATCTTATCACTTGAAAATAGTTCTATTAGTTTTGCCTCATCATTTCCTTTTATAATAAATTTCTCATCAAATTCTGGATATCCTATTTCTACATCCTGCATGCCTAAAGTTTTTCCTATTTCACTAAACCATCCACTTTTATATATCTTAAAATTAAACCCATCTTTATTTACATAAGGTGCTCTTATCCTAGTGTATGTTGTACTTGTTTTTCCGGTGGATTGTGTATATGTATCCAATGTAACTACCCAATTTTCAAATCTAGCAACTACCTTTTTGGATTTCCAAAATCCCTCATTTATAAAATCTGCTCCTATCTCATTTGCAAATTGACTCCATATTTCTTCTTGACTTGGTCCGAAAATACTTCTTAATAGACTCATAATATCACCTCTGCTTTATTTTATACCCTATATCTGGGCTACTAAAGCTGCTTTCCTCTGTTTTTTCCTTTATTTCTTTTTAAAAACATATGTCACTAAAAAGCCTCTCTCACCTTCATTTTCAATGTATTTAATAAGTTCAAAGGAACTCTCTAGTACTTCAAAATCTGTTGGTTGAATTAAACCTTTTAATATCTTTTTTCGAAATTTTCTACTTTAACGCTTAGCACTCCTGTCTTCATAATAAGATTTCTTAAATGTTTATTGTACATAGCAGGGATCTTTATATTCTTCATTCTAATATTCCATAGCAATGATTTAGTGTAGGAGTTATATAATATATTATATTTGGAAAAATCTTCTCTTAATGCCTTTGCAAGTGCTAAGGAACTTCTAAAAGCATAACTTAATCCCTCAGCAGAGCTAGGGCTTATAAAACCAGCAGCTTCTCCAATTAATGCAATTTGATTGTTACCAGTGCATACTTGATTTGATTTCTTAGGTCTTAATAAATGTGTTCCTTCTATCTTAATACTATTCTCTAATCTAAATCCCTGTTTTTTTAATTTTTCCTTTAATAATTGAAACTTTTTATGCACATTGTCATTTGGCTTTAATGCAGAACCTACAATCAGATGATCTTCTTTTGGAATAGTCCAAGAATAAAAATCAGTTATCTCCCTATCAAAGATTGCACCATAATAATCTAAATCACAATCAGTCTTAAACCATTCTTGTATAGATATGTAAATGTTAGGATCGGGGAAACTCTTAAATCCTTGTTTCCTGACTTTTGAAAATGCTCCATCTGCACCGACTATTATCTTTGCCTTCTCTTCACATTCTTTTCCATTGTAAATAAACTTTACTATAACACCATCATCAGTAGTCTTATAAGATTTATACATACAATTATAGATAATGTCGGTCTGGGATGGTATCAAACTAGCTAGCCATTTATCAAATCCTTCTCTATCTATGTTAATATAGTTTCTCTGATAATATCTTTCATTGGAATTGTCAAAATCTAAAACACGAACTGCAAATAGCTGAGGACTCATAAGAACAGACTTAGGCACACCTAATCCAAACTTTGCCAGCATTAATTGAGCGTCTGGTGCTATTAATCCGCCACAGGGCTTCACTCTGTTATATTCGTAACTTTCCTGAAAATCTCTTCTTTCTAATACTAGGACTTTATAATCTTTTCCAATTAACCTTGCTAATGTTGCTCCTGCTGGTCCGCCACCTATGATTATAATATCATACACACTATTACCTCCATTTACCTATTACATTTTATTTACAGAAATTTATTAAATAACCTATCTATTTCTTGGTTATCATCATAGAAAAGTATTTTTTTAGATATGCCTTCTAATGTCTCAGATATATCTGACCCCTGTTTGGCTAGGGTAATAATCGGTATACCTCGCGCAAAAGCATATCCTGCTTCGATACCTAGACCTACTCCCTTTTCACTTAATTCAATAATAACTAAATCACATTCATTAATTTCTTTAAAGGTTAATTGCATTAGCTCATATGGACTATATTCAACTTGGTCATTGTTTTGTATATCTCTGACAATACAACTAGTCTTATATCCTATCTTTTCAAGAGCTACTAAAATCTTATCAATAATTGCCCTATTTCTATAATCTTTATAATATTTAATTCCTACATATGCTTTCATATAGTTCCCTACTTTCTATAATTTTACAACAATTAATCTTGATTGAGCAACCATTCTAGGATTTTATAATGCTACTTCAATAGTCTTATATGTCTAACCCATATTTTAAACTTATCTAGTTTTTTCCTAGTTAAGTTTCTATTATCAGGTAACAAGTCAATTCTACACGATTTACCTATATAATCAACTACTTCATAAACTGTCATTTTATTTGTATCAATATGCTCTTTAAAAATAGGATTATCTAAAGAATTTATGCATCTGTCTATTTGCTTAGCAGCCCATGAATTCTTGCCATCTCCTCTTTTTCTTAATCTTCTAATCAATATTTCTTTATCAGCCATCAAAGTAAAGTGTTTAATATTAACACCTCTTTGCCTTAATCTTTCCAGTATTTCATTATAATATAAATCACTTGTCATTGTCATGGGTACAATGATAATACCATTATAATGTTTGCTCATATATTCAAGCATTTGATAATTAAAGTCTCTCCAAATTGGAAAGTCTTGAAAATCATCTAGTTTCAATTCTTTAGGTATATTATCTCTAATAAAATATCCTATTTCTTCTGGATCATATACATATGAACTCTCTATCCGTCTATTTAATTCATATGCTACATTGGTTTTTCCGCTTCCAAATGCTCCATTAATCCAAATTATCATAAAAGTTCCTCCAAATATATAAATTCTATAAGAAAATCTTCTAATAAAGCATTATAGGTAACTCTTCTTGCCCAGTGCATAAGCAACTTGCACGAAATCAAAGATTTCGGCAATCTGCTTAAAACTCAATTAGGTCAAGCTTAATATAGGGCATTAAAGTAGAGCTTTCCTACTCGTTATGAAAATATTGCTATATCACTAATAATCTCTCTCCTTATTAATATAGTTCATCTATGTCATCTTCTCATAATATGCCAAGTATCATCTCCAACAAACCCACAGCTTCTGTATAGTCTTTCCGGATTGGTTATGTTATCTACTTCTCCTGAGACTATAGTAAAGTCAGCATATGGTTCTAACCGTTTCAATAGCTCTATAACCAATACCTTACCTAGTTTATTTCCATGATAAGATGGTAATACTTGGATCCACTCTAATGCTCCTTCTTTAATATTCATATCTAGTTCAGCAATTCCAAGTGCAACTGGCTTTTCTATTTTTTTCTCTATTATCCATATCCATAAATTATTATGAAATACAGGATGTTTCGTCCATTTTAGTACTTCGTCCACATTTGGCTTGATATCATCATAACAATTACATATTAAATCTGAAACCATTTGTATCTCTGTATTAATATCAACTTCTCTAATATAATAGTTTTCTGGTATATTGATATCTATAATATCTTTATTATTATGTAGCAGCTTGAAATATGATTTTTTATTAGGGAATTGTTCTTTTATATTGTCATTAAATTGAGATTGATGAACCAGAATCATATTAAATTGCCCTAAATCTTGCTCATCTATATAATTTTTATTTGTATTCCAAAATGTATGTAACATTCTTTTATTCCAAAGCTTTAAACTTTTCACCTCATCTTTTTCTATTGTAAAATTGCTATGGAAATTACCAATTTGTTCAAGTGTTTTCCATAGAGCAGTAGCCTGAATTCTACATGGATTATCAATATAAACTTTAGTCAATGCCTCTGAAAAGGTTTCTATATTCATTAGAATCTCCCCCTTAACAAACTAAGATAGCAGTCATTGTCTAAATTATACAATATTTTGGCAATACTTGCTGAAGAATTTAATAAAAGTAGCTAAAAATAAATAACTATAAAATTTGATATCAAGAACCAATTTTTATAGTTATTTATTAATACCCTAATCCTAACACTTCTCTGACAAATTTGTCTAATGCAAGCATGGGGCTAGGCAATCTATAATCTAATGCATATAGAGTAGATAAAATGAAAGCTACAGCCATTACTAAAAGAGTTACTTTAAATTGTTTTTTTTTATTTGATTTTATTAATCCTCCCAAATCCATAAATCCTATTATTATAAATACTACTAACACATATAACATTAAATCATTCCTTTTTTCAATTTAGGTAATTTTCTAATTCTGGCAACCATTATGGTAATAAGCGGTAAAATGGTTTCAAACATAAACCATTCAAACGGAGCTGTTTTACTTGCTGAATTAATATGTGCTATTATAGAAGGATATATATTAAAGGAATATATTATAATAATTATTCCTACACTTATGACCAAAGATTTAAATGATTGTAGTTTAAATATATATGCAATGCTCATAACTGTAACATAGTATAATATACAAATTTTAAAAAACATAAGCATAATTAGACTAACTGCAAAAAGAACTTCCACTCTACTCAGTGCAGAATGTATACTTATCAGCCGAAGAGTTTCAAAAGGTGGTAAAGCAAATATCTTTATTGTATTTCCTAGTACTGCCGTATCTCTAAGAACTATAATTAATAGAGTCAGACCTCCGACTATAAATCCATAAAAAAAATATTTTCTTCTTTTCTTAGGCTCAATTTCTAAGTTTGGATTAATCATTAAAAACACTATAAGTTCTCCAAAAGGAATAGTTGATATAATATGAGTCCCCTGAATATATACCATTTTAGGTTGTTCTAACATAGGTAAAAAATTATCTATTTTCATTTGGTTTATAGTAAAAAAAATTGTCGATAGAACTATTAATATTGCAATTAATGTAAAAAACATACTATATCTAGTCACAACTTTTACTCCGTTTCTTACCGCCCAAGCACATAATAAAATAAATACTACTAAAATAATTATGGGGGGAGTATTTTGCATTGTTGTTTTTTGTACAAAGTCTCCCAAGTCCTTTGTATTTAAAGCGGATAATGTTAAGAAAAACCATAAATACAGAACTGAAACCACTTTTCCTATAATAGGACCGAAAACTATATTATTAATCTCCATTAAATTTTTATCTGGAAATATTTTCATAATGTATGTGTATATCAGTAAAGAAGGTATTGACATTACAAAGCCTAATATCACAACTATCCACGAGTCTTGCTTTGTAATAGATGTAAAAAACGATGTCAGCAAAGATGAAGATTGTATAAAACAAGCTACAGTAAACATAAATTGAATCCCTGAAATTTTCCCTTTGTCTATTTGCATCTAATTTCCCTCTTTCATATTTAAAGAATTTACAATCTTACCAGTATCTATTAAATTTAATTTAATATTTGTAGATAATTTAATTTCTGGATACATACTATCCCAATCATTTTTTATTTGCTCTGATTCTTTAGGAAATCTTTTATAGAATTCCACACCGAATCTTAGAAAATCTGCGTTTAACTCTTGACTTTTATTCAAACAAGCTTGTATCTCTTTATTTATTGTTTTTTTCCCTTCTTCCACTAATATGTCTGTTACCTCTTTCACAGTCATATTATTAAATCCTTGTATCTCAGAAATTATTATATCTCCAATAATCTCCAAGGATATCACTAATTCACCTCCATTTCTAATTTCAGGTTTCATCTTATGCTTAATATTGGTTATATTCAGGTTTGAAAAACCCTCTTTTATATTTACCTCTATAAAAGTTATTTTAAATTTATCCATAATCCAAGTATATCCCCTAGTTTCGGTTTCATTTAATTCACCAATGAGTTTTCCATCATTAAGAACAGCCAATCCAGATAAAAATAGCCTTGAATATTCTCCATTATCCTGTAATTTCACTATGGGAATTACAGGAGCTGTAGTTTTATCAATTATCATAGAGGTAAGATCCAATATTCTAATTGAATAAGATTCATAATATCTATTAGCCGCTTCAACCATTCTGGTAATTCCTAAAGAAGATATTTTTTCCTGCTCCATAGTGTTATGAAGAATATCCTTAGCCTTACCTTCTGCCATAAATACTAAGGTTTCCATTCGCATATCATGTTGTCTGAGAAGTGCATCTATATAAGGCTGAATTCCTTTTATTGTCTGATCTTTTCCAAATATAACTACTTGATTATGATGCATAAATAAATCTCTAGTAGTTTGCTTCTGAAGCTTATCTATGGCAGATAATATGCCTTTATCTTCTGTTGCTAAAATTATTGAATCATCAGTAACACTTTCACTTCTAAATGAATCGGAATTACTTTTGTTTATTTTTCCTATTTGCAATATAAGATCAATTTTATCCTCATCATTTGCTGCATCTATACCAACACCAGTTACTATTGAAATAGTATCCAATTCTTTATTATCCCAGCACCCTACTAGAATAAATCCAATTGATATAATTATAATGATTTTAAATAATCTTGTTTTCTTAGTTTTCATATACTGCCCTCTATTTTTCTTTATTATTATTTTCTCCGTCTGGAGGGATAAAAGTTTTTTTCCTTTTCTTATCTATATAAGTTAATTCCTCTGGTCTATCCTCCATGATCCAAAGTGGTAATCTAACAAAACTATCCTGTTGATCTTTTGAAAATTCTATAGATGCAAAATATGGTATACCAAAAGGTTCCAATATAGATAGATGTACAAGCATACCTAAAAATCCTACGGCTATCCCAAATCCTCCCAACACAGATGCTAGTATCATCATAATTATCCTAAGTATAGAGATAGAATCTGATTGTTCTGGTATTATAAATCCAGCTACAGCTGCTATTGCAACAGTTATAACCATAGGTGCCCCCACTATTCCAGCAGATACTGCAGCATCTCCCATGACTAAAGCACCTACTATACTAATTGCTTGACCTACAGGACGAGGTAATCTCAAACCAGCTTCCCTCAATATTTCAAAGGATATTACCATTATTAATGCTTCCAATAGAGCTGGAAATGGGGTTCCCTCTCTAGCATTTGCTACTGTAAATAAAAGAGTTGTTGGAATCAATTCTTGATGAAAAGTCGTTAATGCAATAAAACCTGGAACTGCAAATATTGCAATGAAATATGCAAAGAATCTCATCATTCTAATGATAGATGCATATATTGGTCTTACATAATAATCCTCTGCTGTTTGAAAACTTTCCACAAATAGCATTGGAACTGTCAGTACAAAAGGACTTCCATCTACTACTATAGCAATACGTCCTTCAAGTATTTTGGCAGCAATCACATCAGGTTTTTCACTATATCCTATTGTTGAAAATATTGAAAATGGATAATCTTCTACATATTCTTCTATATAACCTGAATCTATTATAGAGTCCACATCTATATTCCTTAATCTATCTCTTAGCTTTTGAAGCACTTCTGGTTTTACTGTTCCTTCTATATACGCAATGCATATATGTGTGTATGTTTTTTTCCCAATTATCATATTTTCCATTTTGAATCTAGGACTTTTAATTCTTCTTCTTAGAAGAGAGGTATTTGTCCTAAAATCTTCAGTAAAGCCTTCCCTTGGTCCTCTAACTACAGATTCTGTCTGAGGTTCTGTAACACTTCTTTTCTCCCATCCTTTTGTACTAACAATTAATCCTGTAGATAACTTATCTACTAATAATATTGTATTTCCTGAAAGACATCCTTTAAATAAATCTGAATATCTGTTGCTTTCCCCAATATCTCCTGAACAAATAATACATTTTTTAAAATCTCTTATCTTTAAATTTTCCATCATATCTTCTTTAAAATCTTTATTTAATATAATAGGTTTTAATATGCTCTCTGTAATTTCAAGATTATTTACAAGTCCATCAATATATATTAGTGCTCCATTAAACTCACAGCAATCACCAAACATGAATTCATGTATTTTTATATCATTACTATTACCTAAAATCGCCTTAAAAAATTCTATATTTTCTTCTAAATTACTTGATATGTCTTTATCTAAATAATCCTCATTATCATGTTCTCGATTATTATGATTTTGCCAAAATACAATTTTCCTCATAAAATAACTAATCAGCATTTATAACAACGCCCTTCCCATTATGTTATAAATATTGTTAGCACTTTCATCTTCATTATTCAATAAATAATAAAAAAATAGATAGCAATTGCTATCTATTGTGTTGTCTATAAAAATCTTCTCTTAGAATTCCATAACTCTTCAAATCTATGGATACTCCATCTTTAATAACATTCTGTCTACGGATTCCTTCATACTTCATCTTTACTTTTTCCATTACCCTCCATGACCCAGCGTTCTCTACCATTGCTAGGGCATATATCCTATTCAGATCTAATTCTCTAAATCCAAATTCAATAATACTTTGAGATGCCTCTGTACAATATCCTTGACTCCAATAAGGAGCTCCTATCCAGTATCCTAATTCTGCTTTTTTATGAGTTTTATTTAGCATAAGACTTATAGATCCGATTAATTCATCAGTATCTTTTTTGACTATTGCATAGGTAATATTTTTTCCACTATTTAGATTATCCCTATGGGTACTAATCCATGATTCTGCTAAGCCATCTTCATAGGGATGAGGAATATTTAATGTTGTTTTAGATATTTTTGAATCTCCAGCTAGCTCTTATACTCGCTTTGAGTGTGATAACTCAAATGGTCTTAATATTAGCCTTTCAGTTTTTATTATTGGTTGTATTTCCATTATATTTCCTCCTTATAATCTAAAGCAATTATCATTCTATTCATTCCTTTTATAAAATCCCCATCTTTATTATGTTATAAAATGCTTCTCTAACTTTGCACTAATTTCTTCAATTTTGAGTTTGTATATCATCACTTTAACTCTAAAATATAGGAATATCCATTTTTATTTTCTTTGTACTTTCTAAATCCTGCTTTTTCAAAGGTTTTTTGTGATGATATATTATATGAATATATTTCATTAACATATATTTTATCATAATTCAGTATCTTTGCTCTCTGTATTAAGGCCTTAATAACTTTGTATCCTATTCCTTTCCCTCGATAATTTTTATTTCCTATTACTATTGGCATATCTTCTTTCCAAAATGTCACATCTCCTATTGGGATATATTCATTGCCCATATTAACTTCAATAAAATACAGTTCTCCCTTATCATTTAAATAATCATACATCCTTTTAAGTCTATCAGTATCATATAACTCAGCATCTTTTCCATCTACTAGTTTCACTGTTTCCTCGTCTTTATACCATTCCAAGGCAAAATCAAATTTACCATCAAATTTCCTTAAACGTAGACCTGTATCTATATCTATATATTTAGGCTGATTAGTCTTTTTATTATTTATATTGTTACGTATTTCCACTACAATCATATCCTTTCGCATGTCTTGCTCTCAATATCTAAGAATATAGGATATTTCTATTATATAGTTTATACTGTCTCACAGGGTATATAATAATCTAAAATTATTTCTCCATTATCCATTGGAGTTGTAAATCTTGGGCAATTATATAGTTCCATACACCAAGAAGCAGATTCATCTAACCTATATCCTTTTTCTTCCATTGCTTTTTGTGTAAACTCGTGGGATACTGGATAAACATCCTTTTCCATTCCTTGAATCCATCCTATTGCTACTTTTGAAGAAGGAATATCTTTATAAATAAATCCCTCTGGTACAGGAGCTCCTAGTTTCATAAGCATGCCGCAAATATATGTGAATTTTCCATTGTCTATTCCAAAATCACCCATCCAACCGACATAAGAACTGTCAATATGATATTCTTTTAGTTCTTCTAATTTAGTAAAAGTACCATCTTCAAAGCACTTCTTCCAAAATTCAGGAATAGGATTTTCTTTCATATCCATCTTCAGATATATAACTTTACCTATGATTTTAGCCTCTGGAAGTTGATTAATTTGCAGATTAACTAACTTTGCCATAATGTAGCCCCCTTGTAAAATTTAATTTAGTAATGCTACCTATTCCATTCTCTTCTCAATATTCCATAGACAACACAGTCTACATAGCCATGATTAAGCAATTCTCCATCTCGGATTACACCCTCCTTAGTAAATCCAAGTCTCTCTGGAATAGCTCTGCTCTTAAGGTTATCTTCTGCACATCTAATTTCTACTCTATTTAATTCCAAGGTATTGAATGCATAATCAACAAATTCTCTACATGCTTTTGTCATTATTCCTTTACCTATATATCTTTCATCTAACCAATAGCCTATACTCACTTCTTTTTTACTATGATTTATATCGTGATATCCTATAACACCTGCAAACTGTCCCTTATACCATATACCAGCATTAAAACCATTATTTGCAGCATATTGCTTTTTACTGCTTTCTATAAATGCTTTCGTATCATCTGAAGATTTAGTAATATCAACCCATGGTAAATATTTTCTCAAATGTTCTCTACTTGAATCGATTGATTTAAACATATCCTCTGAATGATCCCTGTCAACTAATCTTAATTCAATATTATCATCAATTACATGCCTAAACATTAATTATCCCTCCATTCTCCCATTACTCTAGATGGGAAGTATCAGCTTCCAATATGATATTGATTTCGTTCTCTTCCACTTCAACTATAGTAAGTGAAGTACCTTGTAAAAAAGGAGGAGTCCATAGCTCTTCTAAAGGATATTTTTTTATAATAGCATAAATTGCCTTAATAACAACTGCATGAGATACTATTAAAACATTCTCTAATGATGAATTGCTAATTATCTGATTTAATACACCTTTCACTCTTTCAAATAACTCCTCAAAACTTTCTCCTTCAATTGGACTATATAAATGAGGTCTGTTCCAAAAATTAAAATGTTCTGTCGGATACAATTCCTTTATAGTATCATGCCCCATTCCCTCCCATTTTCCAAATCCCATCTCCCTAAGAGAATCAACTAAAATTATTTCTGTATCTTTATCTTGTCTAATATGCTCTGCTGTAGCTACAGCCCTACCTAAAGGACTGCAATATATACAATCAAAATCAATATCTCTTAATCTATATCCAAGTTTTTTCGCACCTTCAACACCATTTTCGATTAAGTCAGAATTCTGCCATCCCTGCATTCTTCCTTCTTTATTCCATTTGGTTTCACCGTGTCTAGTTATATATATTTTCAATTATGTCCCTCCATTCTTTCTGCTAAGTTATAATCTTAACTATATTTATACTCAGTGCATTTATAATTCAAACCTGTTTTTAATCATTTGGGCTACTTCTAATGGACTTAACTCTGTATTATTTATTCTAATATAATTTTCCTTTTTAATTTCATCCTCTATTGAATTCAGCCTATGTTTCTCCATTGTGCTTATTAAATCTCTTTCTGAAAACTCTATATCTCTCTTAGTTGGTTTATGTTCTAATCTAAGAGGACTTCTATTCCGCTCTAATCTTTCCTCTAACTCTGCATCTAGCTCTACAAAGTATACTTCGCCACCTCTAGATTCAAAAATATTACATACCTTATCTATATAATCCCAATCCTCTTGCATATCAAATGCCCATACATAGGTAAATATTAATCCTTCCAAATCACTCTTTGCTACTTCTTCAAATATTTCTTGGCGAAATAAACTGACTAATCTTTTTCCTTCTTTTGAACCATAGCTAAAAAAATGGGATACCAATTCAATTGTCATATGATTATGAAAAAGTTTTAGTCCAGTTATTTTTTCAAGTTCCTGTCCAACTGTCATTTTTCCAACTGCTTGTGGTCCAAATATTAAAACTAATTTCATGTAGCTCCTCCTATTCCCTCTTTATGAAGTAACTTAACTGGTGTTTTTCTTTAAAACCTGCCATTTTATATAGATTAATTGCCTTTTCATTTTTTGAATTAACGCAAAGACTAATCGAATCTATAGAATTAAATGAAAATAGCCATCTTAATGCCATGGTTAATAAATAACATCCTATTCCTTTACCTCTTTGTGATTCATTCACTGCAAAAAATTCAATATTTCCTTCGCCAAATTCAGGCTCAGCCTCAACATAAATATATCCAGTTAATTCCTTAGCTTCTTTACAGACAAATACTTTTCTATGATTATTTAATCGTGATATTATTTCTTCTCCACTATAATAGGTATTGGGAAAAGTTTTATCATGAAGCTCTTTCATAGCTTCAAAATCCTCTACAGCCAATTCTATCAAACATACTTCATCTAAATTATTTAAATCACTCTTTTTAAATTCCAATATGATTTCTTCACTATTTTTACTAAAACCAAGGATATCTGCTAACCCTAGGCAATTATAATTTTTATTATTGACAAACATACTAGTCGTTACTATTCCTTTGGGAATCAATTGTAACATCTTGTCCCACATATCAGTTGCAATGCTCCATTTCCCCTTCTCGATAAAAGGTCCCCAGATTTCAGCATTATTTCTTTCCATATCTGCATCAAATCCTAATACACCAACTATTTCATTTTCTTCTGTAGCGATTACAAAACTTTTATCAAACTGAATATCTGTTATATCTTCTTTTAATGAATTCTCTATTTCTTCACTATCATCGCCACAATAAGCAATATGACTTTCTTCTTTTCTATTCAATTTTGCTATAAAATTACTGATTTTATTAATATCTTCTTCTTTAGCTAAAGTAAACTTCACCATATTATATCTCCCAAGCATTTATTATTTTTACCTAGCATAACATTAGGCAAATTTCTTTACTTCTTAATTACTTTCTTCCATATATACACAGGATATCTCTCTAATTTTTCAAATCCAAGTTTTTCTGCTACCCGTAAAGACGGTATATTGTCTTCCCTAGTTTCCCAGAGTGGTTTCATGCCTTTATTTTTTTGTTTTTTTATTAGTTCATATGCTACTATTGATGCATAACCTTTTTTTCTTTTTTTTTCATTAAAAGTATCAAGGTCTATAAAATATTTGCTATCATATTCAAATCCGTTATTTACACACTGAGATACTGTTTTCCCTTCAACTATGAAAATCATACCCTCTGTTTCTTTATTCATCCCAGTTATTTTAAAATGATTCTTATATTCTTCTGGTATAATTGGAAAACTCTTTTCCAGTACATCTCCATCAATATTTTTCAGGTCTAATCTATTAAATTTTTCTTCATTTAAGATAAATGTATTTTCATAGTGTTTATTATATAGGCAAAATCCTTCTATTTCTTCTTCTAATATTTTATCATAATCATCATTCAGGGAATACACTTCAAAATACTGCTCTTTTAAGCTATCTATAATAGGTGCTATTTCTTTTATCATAAGTTCTTTAAAAAATTTCCTATTCCTTTTTAAATTTTCTAGTTCAAAATACGCATAAGCCCATCTTGATATAGCCCACACAATTATCCCTTTAGGATTTTCTTTATTATCTACATAAATCTTTCCTGGAAAATCTTTATTGATAACTGCTACAGCAGGAATCTGAAAATTAAAATTAAAATATTTTCTTACAATTTGATACTCATCCTTATCTAACTCTATATACATAATTTCCCCCTCTAATTTCATCCCAATTCCAATTTAACATTCTTATTTTAAAATCATCATACATCATTTGCAGTGATTCCTCATCTGTACTAATCCATTTAAATGCATCATGTTCATCTGATAATCTCACTTCTCCTTCTTCAAATTGACATAAGTAAATGATGCCTGCAATTTGATAGTCTTCTCTAATTAAGCTCCATGTGTCTAGTAACTTTATTGGCTTAACTGCTAATCCGGTTTCTTCTAGCATTTCTCGTTTTAAAGTTTCTTCTGCTGTTTCACCAAATTCCATACGTCCCCCTGGTAATTCCCATAGATCCTCTTCTACTCCTTTATTATGCATCACTAAAAATTTATCTTCATTAAAAATTAATGCTTTAACTCCTATATCTATTCTCTTATCCTTCATCATTTTCCCCCCATTTTAAAATCTGAATATTATATCAATAACTTACTCCATTGCTTGCTACTACTAAATTCATCATTATAATATTGAATTATATCTATCTAAGTACTTCAAAGACTTAGCCTTATCTAGCTAAGCCTTTGAAAGTCATGTTAATTTTCCTAAGTCATTGTTTTTCCGCTATTAAAAAATACCTATGTTCTAATATTTCTATATATCCTCGTTTTTCTAGCTTAGCTTGTAACTCAATAAGTTTATCAAAACATCTTTCTACTGAAAAACCTGGAAATTCCCATTCAATTATTCTTGCGTAAAATACAAATGCTCCTATATCGTGAAAATATGTTTTTGGAAAATATTCTCCTGCATCAATAATTTTCATTCCAGTATTTTTTGCTTCCATCAAGATTTTATCAAGATTCAATTCAATATCAGTTGTATTAGGATACTCTCCTAGTAAAAACTTTGATATCTCTCTATTATTCATACCTCCGACCTGCTGAGTAATAAAAATTCCATCTGGTTTTAAAATACGATTAACCTCTGATAGACAAAAAGATTCATGTCTATTTATTACAATATCAAAGTAATCATCCTCAAATGGCAAATTGCCGTCATCATAAACTGGTCTTACCTCAATCCCATGAGGAGTTAATATTTCTTTGCAAAGTTCTATATTAGGAAAATAACTTTCTGTTGCATAAGTTTTTCCTTCTGTTGGGTTTAAAGATAAAAGAAATTCCCCTCCACCAGTTCCCATATCAAGTAATATTTTTTCTTCATTAACATATGACTCAACTATTTTTTTATAGTCCCATGGTAGTGTTTCTTCTTCCATACGATTATTTATATGAGAGAAATCCCAACCTTTAAATGAATATTGTTCTTCATATCTCCAAGTTTCTTTTAATTTTTCTAAATTCATAAAACTACACTCCTTTTAAAATATATTAAACGTTTTCTAAAAAGTGCAGTTTACTGATAACTAATTAATCTGCTCGATACAATCTGCTATCAGATATTATAAACTGCACCGAGCAATTACCGAATTTAAGCTTCATCCTAATCCTTCCTTTACAATTTATTTTAAATTTATATATAAAGTAAATCACTAACGCTAAAGATCATAATATCTAATCAATTTCCAATCCCATAAATATAGAGCTATAGTACTTACCGCCGACATGGAAATCCCTAGATATAATCCCTTCTTTTTTAAAGCCTAATTTTGTATATAGATTTATAGCTGTTTCATTATCTTCTCTTACTCTTAAATTAATTTTTCTCACTACATTACCTTTTTTAGCCCAATCTATCATATATCTAATTAACTCTTTTCCTATTCCTAGTCCCCAGTATTTTTTAGCAACACTAATTCCAAATTCTCCCGTATGCTTAGTCCTTTGCCGAATACCTCCACTATAATTTAAACTTCCGACTATTTTATTTTCAATTTCAGCTATAAGGTATATCTTATTTTCTCCATCTATATAACTTTCAAGTATAACTTCTTCTTTCTCAATGGATATATCAAATTCATTGTCACCAAATGTAAGAAAATCTGATTCTCCACCTATTTTATTTATGTAATTTATTAGGTTCAAGGCGTCTTCCTTCTTTGCTGTCCTAATAATTAAATTCTGTCCATTTTTCAGCTTTAATTGTACCATTATATTTCACTCCAATTTTTATACTTAGAAATATTTCTTGCCTACAACATTTGTATCATACTTAAAACTATCTCTGCTGATTTATTAGCTGCAATAGTTTCAAAGGCATTATAACTAATTGTAGCCTCATCATCAGCGTTATCTGATATACTTCTGATGACCACAAAAGGTATCTTATTTATATAAGCAACATGTCCTATTGCAGAGCCTTCCATTTCAACACAATGTGGTGAATAGTCTCTAAGTAGATTTTTCTTTATTTTACTATCTTGAATAAAGCTTTCTCCACTTACTATTCTTCCAACATGATAATTCCAGTCTTCACTATGATGTGATTCACATGCTTTGACAGCAGATTCAATTAACCTTTCATCAGCTTGAAAACACTCCCTATAAGGAAAACAATTTTCCATCTGGGCCTTTCTTACATCGTGATGTGTCACATTACTAGATATTACTACATCACAGATTTTAACTGACTCATGTAATCCACCAGCAATCCCGGTATTTATAATACTATCTACACCAAATCTATCGATTAAAATCTGTGTACATGAGGCTGCATTTACTTTACCTTCTCCGCAGCGAGTTATGATTACATCTTTATTATCTATATCACCTAAGAAAAAATCAAATCCAGCAATATTTTTACTTGTATTAATGTTTATATTGTTTTTTAACAACTCAATTTCCAAAGCCATAGCACCTATAACACCAATTCTTTTCATAGTTTTTTCACCTCTTATCTTTTATTAATCTTTCACCTATCATCTTTCTATTTTCTAAATATTATTTTAAATACTTTATCTTGAGATTGTACTTTTATTGCTTCAAAGCCAAGGTTTTCTCCAATACTGATGAAATATTCAACATCTTGATCTTTATCCTTTCTTGAAATCCCATAGCCAGTCTTAATTATTTTAATGGGGGTATCTATTTCAAGCTGGATTACGAAAATATCTTTTATACTGCCATCATATTCTGGTATTATGGCATCCCATAAAATAAATTCTCCATTATCCTTTAATACTCTATATATTTCTTTAAATACCTTTTCATGATCATCTTTATTAATATACATCAATGTAAAAAATGACGTTACAGCATCGAATGAATTTTTTAGAAAAGATAATTCTCTTGCATCCATAACTATTTTTAATGGTCCATCTGGTGCTTCTTCTAATTCATCTTTCCTTGGATCGATGGCAATTACCCTATCTCCATAACATAAACCCATTATACCTTCTCCACCGCCGCCAATATCTAGAATTCTTTTTCCAATTATCTCTTCTTCTATTGTTATCTTCTGATTTCCAACAACATACATTCTTTCCTCTTGGTTCAATTCCCTTCCCCCATTCCGCAATAACTTTAGAGTGTACTATATCCTTATTCCTAATCTATCTTTTATTTTAAATCTAACATAGGTTATATTTTTTATATACCATATGGAAGTTCTCACTTATTTTTCATTTTTAAAGAAAATTTAACCTACATGAGTTTCAAAAAACTATCTTACATAGTACTTTTAGAGAAATTTCTTATATTAAATCTTTTAAGGAATACACTTGTTTCCCATCTCTGTCAATGGAACTAGTAGAGCATATTAATGAGTTTAGTATAGCCTCTTCAGTGGCCTCAACTGTTGCTTTGAAAATTTTGTTTATCTTGTTTTCATTAATTACTCTAATATCAATTACATCATTCTCTTCATAATGCTTGATTATATTAGCTGTTGAAAATCCTATAACCACTTCACCACTTCCATTACCTGTATAGCTTCCAGTTCTAGATATTCCAGGATAAACTCTTTTTATTATTCTCTTAAGTTGTCTGGATGAAAGAGGGATATCTGTGGCTAATATTATAATTATAGATCCCTTATCTTCTGTCGTATCTATCTCTTTAGTCTTTTCAACTAGTTTAGGACCTATATGGTCTCCATTTAAAACAAAGTCTTCCAAGGAGCCAAAATTACTCAAGACTAGCACCCCTATTGTATATTGAGTATTTTCTAGTTCAACAATTCTAGAGGATGAACCAATCCCACCTTTTAATCCATAACATACCATACCTGTGCCAGCTCCGATATTTCCTTCAGCAAATTCAATATTACATTTTTCTATAGCTTCATATATATGTTCCTGTTTCACATGAAGGCCTCTAATATCATTTATCACTCCATCATTACACTCACAAATAACTGGATTTACAGTACCAGTTGTACTGCCAATATCATCATTCTGAGCTAGAATATACCTTACTAGAGTTTCATGAGCGATACCAACACTAAGTGTATTGGTAAGAATAATAGGTGTTTCTATAGTACCTAATTCTTCTATCTGAATAAGACCAGTAGATTTACCAAATCCATTTATCACATGACAGGCTGCTATTAACTTATCTTTAAAAATATTGCCTTCATGTGGCAATATTGCAGTTACTCCAGTCTTTATAACTCCATCATCTAAAGTTGTATGTCCTACTTTTACTCCCTTTACATCAGTAATAGAATTATTACTTCCTGTTGTGAAATTACCTATATTAATTCCATAATCTCTTATTTTCTTATTTGTCATTAAATATCACCTCTCCTAATATAGAAATTCTTTTGTTGTCCTTTAAAAGCTTAATTAATTTTAATTTCATAGATTATTTCTCTACAACAATTAAGAAATGTTCTGTAGTATTTCTATATTGCTCTTCTTCGCTATATTCAGCTGCCTTTTTTATGAATTTATTGTATAAGTTAATGTCTCTTTTATATAAATCCTTTACATCCATTATTAATCCAGATAAAAAGCTTTCAGCTCCTGCTGTAGATATTATCTTAAGTTTACTCTTTGACACTTCTACGATTGCATGTTCAGCTGTAGTAAAAAAGGTTTCTGTAAAACTTTCTTCCTTACTAAACTTTATATTCCCATTTAGATATCTATCAAAATGGCCTATATCCTCAAAAACATCTGGGAATTCATAAACTGCTGCCTTTAGTGCTCCCCAAGTATTTATATAAGCTATTATAGCTCTACCACCAGGCTTTAAAATTCTATATGTATCATTTATTACCTTGAGCCTGTCCTCTTCATTGTGAAGATGATATAAAGGGCCTAAAACTAAAGCATATTCAAATGCATCATCTTCTATAAAATCAAGTTCAAGTGCAGATTTACAGAAATAGTCATATTTTTTATTAGATATATTTTCTATATTTTTTTTGGCTATATCAAGTAAGTTTTGTGATAAATCCAGTAGTGAAACATCAAAACCTCTTTTTATAAGCTCTATAGAATATCTCCCTGGTCCAGAACCTATATCAATAACATTACTTATATTCTTAAAATATTTATCTATTAAATGAGTTGTAGTAGTAAATTCAATTCTTGAGTAAGGATTATCAAGTCTATCCCACTCCAAAGTAGAATTTTCATCATAATAAGCTTTAACATAATCCATATTCCTCATCTCCTATTCATACTATCTAATTAAATTTAATACCTTTTTACTTCATAAAATTTAGATTTTAAAAAGTAAATTGTCTTATAATAACATATGGATATCACTAAATGCAAGACTTTTTTCTAAAGTTTGCCATTATTCATAATAATAAGGACAATTCCTATTATTGCAGAATATTATCTCTCTATAAAAATTGTATTTATCACTTATTTTCCCAATTTAATATATAAATCTTGAATAATTTAATACTATCCCCCAGATATTCTCTGGGGGATATAATATTATCACTAAATTCTACCTACTGGAGCCATATATACTACAAACTCATCTTCTCCATCTACTTTTATCATTTCATCCATAAAGTCTTGATCATATGCAGCTATAGCACAAGTACCTAATCCAAGTGCCTCACAGGCAATATATAACGCCTGACATACATGGCCAGCATCTATAAGCATAACCTTATGAGCAAGTTTATCATATCTCCATTCCCCTCTATAAGGCAAGCAGCTCCAGATAAAATTAACTGCTGCAGTTCCAGCAAATTTTTGTCCTAAAGTTCCAGATGTTATTTTCTCTGCTATTTCTTCCCTTTCATATAAAAATAAAAGCTTATGCTCCAGTGCAAGATACCTATAGACGCCCTTTCTAAGCCCTTCTACATTTTGAACAGCTAAATAAGTTTCAAAAGGATGTCTTGCCCCAGCTGATGGAACAGGCCTGACTGTGGCATAATTATCTCCCCTGATTTCTTTTACTCTTTGAGTTGCCCATAAAAGATATGATAGTTCATCTACTGTTAAAGCTTTTTTGATGTATTCACGATGAGTCTTCCTATCTGATATACACTTATGTACATCTTGCTTTAATACTATATCTTTATTTATACTAGGTAACTCGAATACCTTGAAACCATCCTCATAAGGTTTTTGTAGTGGTGGTTGAGGTAATTCTTTTTCCTGGTCAGAGAATATATCTTCTGCAAAACCAGACTTCATAAAATTTCTGTTTTGTGTAAATCTTTCCATTATAGTCTCCTTTATCATAAATTATATATTACTTTATTCTACATTTTTTGCTAAATTCCTTCTTTTATCCAGCAATATTTTTTTAATTATTCCTTTCCTCTTTCTAAATATGAAACTATTGCAAAGTATAAATTTCCTTCTTGGTTATATTCTATATCTATAATTTCTAGTATATTTTCTTCATTTTCATTTATCCATTCATTAACCTTTTCCTTAAGTGTAGATCCATCTTCATAATCTACGATATACATATATTTCATTTCCCTCACCCCTAATATAATAGTTATAGATATTATATTAACTATGGGAACAGAAGTTGCCTTCACTCTTAATAAATTTCCTTGTTATTGGGAAAATTGATATATATTGTCCTTAATGATACAATAAATAATAAATGAATTTTAAAGATAAAGAGGAGAACATATGAAATATAAAAAAATTATAGAAGGAGTCTTTCTAAAAAGACCTAATAGATTTATAGCACAAGTACTAATAAATGGAAAAGAAGAAACAGTCCATGTAAAAAATACTGGAAGATGTAAAGAGTTACTTTTACCAGGAGCTAAGGTAATATTAGAAGACTGTACTCATAATCCTAATAGAAAGACAAAATATTCTCTTATATCTGTTTGGAAGGAAAACATGCTAGTAAATATAGATTCTCAAGTTCCTAATTCTGTAATCTTCCAAGCACTTAAGGAAAATAAGATTAACGGATTTGAAAGTCTAATAAGTTTAAAAAGAGAAGTCACCTTTGGAAATTCTAGATATGATATATATTTTGAATCTAAAGATCAAAAGGGCTTTATTGAGGTAAAAGGTGCGACTTTAGAAAACAACTATATTTCCATGTTTCCAGATGCACCCACGGAAAGAGGAACTAAACATGCCTTAGGGATGATTGAAGCAATAAAACAAGGATATAGAGGAATAATTCTCTTTCTAATTCAGATGAAAGGTCCCACTATATTTAGACTAAATTGGCAAATGGACAGTAAATTTTCTGAGGCTGTTAAGCTTGCTAGTGAAAATGGTGTAGAAATATTAGTTTATGATTCTATTGTAAAAACTAATAGTATAGAAATAGGTGGTCCTATAGAAATAGACCTTAATACCAAATCTTAATCATATACAAATTCAAAGGATTACTGCCTAACTATTGAATCATAGTCAGGCAGTAAATTTTTAATATAATTAATAAAATTTTTAACTACTCTCCTCTTGATAGAAAATCCTTTTTGATAAATCCAATATAATCCTTTAACAACTCTATCTCATTTATCTTGGAAATTTTCTTCCAATTTTTTATTGCTAGCATAATTACTAACACTTCAAAAACAGTTAAATAACAATCCTTTAAGTCAAAAACGAAAAATCCTTTTAATAATATATAGTCTAAACTCCCATTCCAAAAAATTTTATCTATTAAGGAAGATATAGCTCCTGAGAATAAAAATATTTTTGATATTTTTATCATTGGATTATTTATAGTCTTAACTTCTAAATATTTAAAGGCATAGTAGCTAAAAATCAACACAAATACTACTATAGTTATATGAAAATACCTATTCCACCCAAGATTAAATAATGAATTTATATATGAATAGTTGTCATTTAAAACAGGTGCAAAGTATAATATATTTTCTATTATTGGAATTTTTACACCATAGTAACCTTTGACTATTATCTTTATGACCTGTTCAAGTATAATTAATGCTATAATCATGATTTGAGTAGTTCTGTTACTGCCTTTAATTGATCTTTTCATAGTATTCCCTCATCTATTCGCTCTTTAACCAGTTTATTAAAACTATTGTAATAAATACTATTGATACAATTATTAATGAAATCCCCAAGCTGACAATACCATAGGTACAAGCATAGATTAGTTCCCTTGAAGTCTCCCAAGAAGTTGCCCCATATGGTCTTGAAAGACTTAAGCCAATGTCAGCCCCTTTTGCCAATCCTAAAAATATACTTATATTACCTAATATAAATAATCCAATGCTGATTATACTTACTTTTTTTAGTTTGCTGAATTTATTCCAATACGCAATAGCTTTTCTTTTTCCTGCTCCCCCATTATACTCCATAGTAACACTCCTATATAATCTTAATTTCGCTTTGATTTATTCCAAATACCATTTCAGAGAAAACCCTTCTCCACTTATTCTTGCAAATAATTCTTCATACTTATATAATCCTGATGGATCAATTACTTTATTGATTAAAAAGTCTCCAAATTCCTTTGGTTTCTCCGTTACACTATTTACGCCGTATTTTTTACAGAAAACCTTTCTAATCATCTCGCAGGTCACATCTCCCATGAAGTAGTTATGCATATATATTGGATGAGTTGTATAATGGATTCTATAAGCAAATGGCGGTGCATCATCAAATGGTTTATCTCCGAATAAATCTTCAAATACTTTAAAATATAAGTTTTCTATATCTTGTAATGAATTAATTTCATTTCTATATAATTCATGGTCAAAGAATATACTCCCTATAAATCTTAAATAATTTAGCTTATTATATTCAGCCAGTTCCTTAAGTTGTAATTCTACAGATTTATCAAAGAAATTTCTATAAAACATTTCATCATATAAGAAGCCTCCAAATAAATTAGCTATACCCTCTGCAATAATTCCACTTACTCCTTGATTTAATAATATCTCTTCTGGTTTAAGCAGAAAGGAATGTATTCCATGTCCAGTTTCATGAAGCAATACCTTATATTCATGGTATTTATTCTTCACATTTGCAAGGATTCTAGAATCTACACCATCCTTTATAGGAAAATTATATCCCCATTCAGATTTGTTCTTTCTTGAGAAAATATCATAAGTAATATTAAACTTATCTAAATCTAATCCAAAGTTTAGGAAGAATTTTCTTAATGTCTCATAGTAGTTAGACATATCTACTGTTCTATTTTGAATAGGAGCTATCTTAGCCATTATATAATCTTCATCCCATGGCATCATTTCATCACCATTTAAAAACTTCCTTGCATATTCTTGCCTTTTACTATTTAATTTATCGATATAAGGCTTTAGTTCATTTTCCCAATTGTTAAATATAGTTGGACTTAATTCATTTTGCTTTAAACTATATTCTACAAAATCTTTATCTCCATAAAGAGTAGCATATTCTTTCCTCATATTAATTAAATCTATAAATCCGCCCTCTACCAAAGGTTGATTGATTTGATTTCTTGCAAAATATGCCTTCTTCCTAAGTTCTCTATTGTCTTCATTAGATAGTATTTGAGTTAACTCAACACTGGAAACTTCTTTTCCATCTAATTTAAATCTAAAAGTATTAAGTATCATAGAAAGTTCATTGGTCTTCTTTTGAATCTTTTCATTTAATTCATTTAGCTCGTCACTTAGATGGTATGATCTAATGGTATTATAAAATATTTCTACTCTTCTTCTATTCACCGGATCTAGATCTCTTTTCATATACTCTGATACTAGCTCATAGTTATTTTTGTCCTCTAAAAAATCATTTATTTCTTTATAAGCTTTCTCTATTCCAAAATCATATCCTGATGTATATTGAACCCATGATAGCTTACTTAAATTTGTCTGCATTTCATCTAATCTAGCTGCTATTTCAAATAATTTTTCCATGTAAAAGCCCCCTTATTTTTGATGTATATATTGTCTTATCTATATTTTAAAAAATGTATCTGGATACCTTAACCCTCCCTTGATTCTATCTAGTTTACCATCTATCAATTCACACACCATGAATACTTCATCAGATACATTAAATTGTTTTAACTCTAGTTCATATCGCCTAAATTCTTATATTTAATTTAGGTATCTATATCGAATTTCTGACTGCTTCTAGATGTTCTTCCTTTAATCTAACTATCTCTATATCCTTATACTTATCTTTTATTTTCATAGCCAGACTTTCAACTCCAAATACTTCCGTAAAAGTATGACTTCCTACTATTAAATTGATACCTGCAAGCTTTGCATATTCAATAGTATATAGCACCTTTTCACCTGTTATATAAACATCACAATTTCGCTTAACTGCTTCTCTAACAGCTGTAGTAGAACCTCCACCTCCACAGACTAAACCAATTCTTTTTATTCTTCTATCCTTAAACTTCCATGACTGTACCGGCTCTTCTAATATATTCTCTAGTTTTTTAACTAATTCTTCGAATATAACCTCTTCTTTAAATTCTGCTATTCGTCCACAAAAGAATCCGTCTGCTTCATGGGTTCTTTCAACTATTTGTAATCCTAATTTCTCAATTAAAGAATTGTTAGTTCCAAAATCACAGTCATCTAATGGAAGATGATTAAAATAATGTGAGATATTATATTCCAAGAGTTTTTCTTTACAAGTTTCTTTGAGTCCATATATGAACTCCCAAGCATCATGATGTGTTATCATTAAGTCAACATTATTTCTTCTTGCTTCTTCTATGGTATCAAGTGTTAAATTTGTACAATATCCAATTCTTTTTACATCCTCTGTGCCTCTTACAGTAATTCCACTTTCTTCATAGAAATACTCATTGTCTTTAGTAGTAAATAACTCTAATATATATTGTTCTATTTCTTTTAGTCGCATATTTATTCCCCTTTAAAATAGTTTTTTTGTTTTTTATTCCCCATTTATGATTTCAATTGCCTTTTCTAATAGTTCATCTCTACCTTCTTTTATTCCTTCAATAGTTGGATGTATTTCTATATCGGGGACTATACCTATTCGCTGTGTTTCACCACCATCAGGATAATATATTCCTATTCCGCTTATCATTGTATAAATCCCTCCTGGAAGATAAATCTCTGATACATTACCATCTGCTCCAGCTGTAGTACTGCCAATAACTGTTGCGTTAGGTGCTGCTCTAAATGCCATTGCAGTATATTCAGCATTACTCTGAGTAGTTTCATTTACTATTATAACTACCTTTCCTTTATAATAGTTTGGATTATTCTTCCCTACTTTCAAAGGCTGCTTCATATGAAATACACCAGGCTCATATATATTACCCTGAGTAAATTTTACAAATTCACTGCTTTTAGGCATTAAATAACTACCTAAAGTAAATACAATAAAGTCTGATGGATAACATCTTAAATCGATTATCAATCCCTTTGTCTCTTTTACTTTAGACATTACCTCTGGTATATATTCATTTTTTATGGCTCCGGGATAAATATAGCCAATATTAGAATTTATAAGTTTAAAATAATCTTTATTCAATTTAGGCTTATTGTCAAAAATTTCATCTATAGGATAACATTGAAGTTTAGATGATTGTTTTTTATCTCCACGGATAAATTCAACATTTAAAAAGTCATCATTAGTCATAAATAAATCACTGCTCATATTTCTTAACTTTGTAGGATAATTAGATGCAGGGTAATATTTCAAATTATCCTCAACTATATTTTCAATAGTTCTATTATTAATTCCAGTAATTATATCTCCTAATTCAAATCCAGATTTTTTCCCTAGAGCCTCATTGTAATATCCTACAACTACTGGTCTGCCTTCTATAAAATTTATTTTCACTGGTGCAAGATTTTCCCCAAAATAATTTTGTAATGTAGGATTACCAAAGATATCTGCGTGTGTATCATGAACTCTTTCTATTAACTCTAAAACAGTAAGATTATATTCTAATTCATTTGAAGAATTAATAAATTTAGGAATAAATTCCCTTAAAACATCATCCCAATTTTCATCTATTAAATATTTGTATGGAAAATAATATTCAATTATATTCCAATACCTATATAAAGATAGCAATCGATAACCAACATCAGGGTATTTCATTGCCTCATATGACCTTTCATTTTGAAAATTTGGATTCCCAGCTCCCCAGTCTAAACTAACATAACGATTAATTCCTTTTCTTTCTGCATTTTTAATATTAGTAAGCTGTATGACAAGATTATTTGATAAATTTGAGTTTGTTATCCAGTCTAAATTTGCAGCTACTTTGATCTCTTCTGCTACTGGCTTGACTCTATCTCTAATTTTAAAATCCCCTTGGCTCTCTATCCAATCATATAAGCTTTTATCCCTAGTGGATTTATCTGCATCTATAACCTTAGGCAGAATCCTAAATAATTCATAGTCCCAATTATATTTTCCCTCTGCAACATTAGGATGATAATATTTTAAATATCCCCATACTTTTCCTAATAAAACTAGATTATTTATACTTTCCTCAGATACTATTATCTTTTCTATCTTTGAGCCATTATCAAATTCACTATTATTTTCTTGTTTCCCTTTTATATCATAAAATATTTGATTTTTACTTACAAATTGTGAATTACCATAAACTTGATTTATAGGACTGCACACCATAGTAATAATACATAAAATAATAACTATTCTTATTTTTTTCATTTAATTACCTCCTCAAATAATCATATCTTTTAACCCTAAACTTTTCTCCCTCCTATATATTAAAGTATTTTTAAAATTTCATTATACAGCTTCCCATTATTGACCTTATCCAGTGCTTCCTGTGCCCACTTTGGAAATATATCTCTTTCACAAGCTTGTGCTAAACTAACTAAAGTTGAAATAACATCATCTATATCTTTCTCTTCTTGATTTATTCTGCCATATTCTTTTATAAATATCTTACTAGCTTCATCTGATAAAGAAGAACAAACATTTCTTACATCATTATATCTAAATCCTATACCAAGCATGTTGTAATCAAACATAAAGGCTTCTTTTTTGTCCTTACTAACCACTAGATTAGTCCAATAAAAATCATTATAGGTAAAGGTTTCTTCAAATTCTTTGATTTTTAAAAACATTAAATCTAAATTATCCATTAAAAGTTTCCATACTTTATTATCCTTAGTATTTGTCTTATTCATGACCAATTCTATATTTTCTTTTGTGATATAATCTGTTTCCTTATAGAATCTTCTATCATTATTTTTTAAGAACTTTGCTCCCTTATGATGCAACTTTTTATACCATAATGCAAGAGCTTTTGCTACCTCTATATCTGAAAGATCAGATTCAATCCCTAACCGATAATATAAACTCCTATCTAAATCCTCTAATAGCAAAGTGTTTTCTGTATATCCTACTACTTCTATTGTAGGTATATTTAGGTTTTTTAATATTTTATAATACTCAATTTCCCTTCTAAATTCGTCTTTTTCAAAATACTTAATTACTAAATGTTTACCGTTATATTTCATCCTATAAAGATAAATCCCATTTTTATCTCTAATCTCTTCTAAATCATTTATTTTATCATGGAATAGTCCTAGTAAGGACAATTCTTCATAAATATGCTTTAATACATTCAGATAACCACTTCCTTTCATATCATCATTTTATACTAATCTATTAATCTTCCTCTATAAAACCACACCATTGAAAATTTTCATCATATTCTACTTCAATAATTCCACAATAGGGTACCTGTCTTTCAAATTTAAACTGTCTCATTAGCATACCATGACTTATAACAATGATTTTATTATACTCTAAATATTTCTTTAGACTATCGTTAGCTCTAATAAACAAGTTCTCTAGATTCTCCCACTTCTTTTCTATATTCTCAGGACATATCCCTTTATGAACTGCACACTTTCTACTGGCATTTATTGCAAATTCATCTGAGTCAAATGTAAATGTTAAATCCGGCAGCCATTCATGTAAATCTAGCTCTATCTCAATGTCTAAGTTTCGTTCTTTAGAAATAATTGCTGCTGTTTGTAAAGCTCTTGTATATGGAGAAGAAACTATCAATTCTGAACCATCTAATAATCTATCTCTAGCTGCTTTTCTAGCTTGTTCTTTTCCAAGTGGAGTTAATTCTGCTAAATCTCTTCCATGTCCTATATATTTCCGTTCACTTACCTTTGAATAATCTGGCTCTCCATGCCTAACAAAAATTAATTTTGTCATTAATGCACCTCTTTTCTCTTGATTTCTTAGTATAAAATATTACCTAATTTTTACTTTAAATCTGTTTTTGCTTTCTTCGTCATTTTCACAAGCATTCTTCCCATTGGCAATGAAAAAGCATAACTAAGTCTCACTGATATTTTATCACCAAATGAAGGAGTAATGATGAATTTCTTGCCGTCTATGTTTTTAACAAACCCTTTTTCCTACTTTCTCAGGGGATGATTTAAATTCTTTTGGGATTGGAAGTGGTGAAGATGATTCTGTATCAGTCAAAGGAGGATGCATTATATGAAATGTCACACCACTATCTTCATATTCAATATTCATGCATTTAGCAAAAGCTTCTATTGCTCCCTTACTAGATGCATATGAGCTTATGTCTATAAATCCAGTGATGCCTACACCTGAGCTTGTAAAACAGATTTTACCTCGTCTTTGGCTTTTCATGATAGGGATTACAGCTTCTGTTAGATTTATGGCTCCATAAAAATTTACATCGATTACTTTACTAAAATCTTCCTTACTATGTTCTTCAAAGCTCTTAAATAAACATAAACAAGCATTATGCACAGCATAATCTATACTACCAAATTTAGCATTTGTATCATTAACTGCAATCTTTACTGAATCTTTATTACATACATCAGACTCAAAAGTTAGGAGAGATTCTGGATAGATTTCTTTTAACCTGTTAATATTACCACAACTCATGTCAAGTACAGCTGCATAATTCCCATTCTGTAGCCATTCCTTAACCATATAATATCCAATTCCATTATTGCCACCTGTTAGAAATAATGTTTTCATCTTTTCCCCCTAATTAATTTCTTTGACATATGATACTAATGGCTCTATGGCTTCTATATTGGTGAAATCAACCTTCTCACCATATGTTTCTAACATCATTTTATCTTCTGTTGACAATTCCTCTGGCTTTTTATTAGCTACCATTCTCTTAAGCATTGCCATCATGGATTTATGCAAAAAATTTAATTTGCTATAATCAATTCCCCCACGCAAATGAAAAATTTTCACTTCCTTACGCATTTCTTCTGTAAGATTCTTTTCAATAATTGGTTTGAAAATGTCTTTATCATCTGTTGCAGCAAGCCCTACAGTAAAGATAATAAGGTTTTTTGATTTTAAATCCTGAAAATTCTTTGTAATAATTCCTATACCATTAATACCACTGGCATAAAGTCCACCACCAAATATTATTGAATCATATTCAGATAACTTTTCGCCTTTTATCTCTGAGGATTCAAATAAATCAGCCTCTAATTCCTTAGCAATCCACTCTGCATATTTTTTTGTGCTACCATATTTTGATTTGTATACCACTACTATCTTGTTCATATAATTCCCTCCTTGCTTTTTCATTCTAACTAAATTGATATTTGCCTATCATATCAGATTCGTTTATAAATAACAAAATAATAAGTAAAATCATCAGTAAAAACATAACAGTTCTAGAATTATTCCTAATCGAAAACTCTATCTCTATTTATCTTATATAAATATTCTATAAATCTTACTGAACTCCTTCTTTTTATAGGATTTTTCTTTATATATAAAAATAAGATAGATAGCTCATGCCATCTATCCTTAAATTTCTTCCCCTATTCTTAATCTCCTTTTCTCTTTTTTCTAGATAGAGATAATCCGCCAAATCCACTTATTATAGCTACATAAAATCCAAAATCATACCAAAATCCAGTATTTATTGACTCATATATTCTAATATTATTCTTGCCTATTGAAAATATTAATGAGATAGGTGCTATCCAGCCATGCCATATACCTGACAAAAAGTTAGCTGGTTTCTTTAAACTATATGAGCCATCCCCTGGCATACAGCCTGTTAAAACCAATAATACTAATATAATTATAATAGATAATCTTAATCTTTTAGATAAAATCTTATTCATTGCAAATCCCTCCAAATTTATTTCTCTGTATACCAAGTAGAAAATACACAATCGCTTCCATCTGTGGCATGTGTCTCAACTATATCCATATGACATGCCTTCTCAGGAAGTACAAATTGGTAAACGCTATATAACGTTCCTTGACAGCATCTACACCACGTAATTGATTCTGGCTTATCCCATCCGTTTTTAACAGTAAAGCAACCACAAGAATTTTTTATTCCTATATGAGTAATTATTTTTCCATCTACGAATTCCACCTTTTGTCCAATACGAGGTCTGCCATTTAGAAAATTTGCAACAGCTTTTAGATATTCATTTTCGTCCGTATTATTTTCACGCAGCTCTTTAAAATATTTTTTGTTATATGCAGAGTATTTATTGGTTTTAACGCAAGCACATTCTTGTCTAATTAGTATTAGCTTCTCAGAATCAATATTATCTTCTAATCTGCTAATCACGTCATTTGCCCATTTTGCACATTCTTGGGGAGTTTCCTCCCCAGTAACATTATATAAATCTGAGAGGATTTCTCTTCCTTTACCCTCTCCAACATAAAAATCAATTTGCTTAACTAATCTCTCACAATGCTTTTTTATATTATCTAGCTCCATAATATTAATCCTCCTATATAGAATGTAATTTATATTATTAAATAAAAATATATCAGTGTCTTGTAATTTGGATTATTTCAAAACTTGGTTTGACTAAAACAGACTATAATAACTCGTTAAGTATTGTACCTGTTTACATCAATATTGTTAAGTCTTGTTTCCCTTATAGAAAACTTATAGCCTAAATTCACTATAAAATTATATATTATATTTGTTTTTGAAGCTGATAGTCTTTTAATTATTGATTTCATAGAATAAAATTCTTTTCTAAACCACATATACCCATTAAACAGCTCTTGTGGTGTCATATTTTTAGGCTTAAACGCTACTCTTGTTTTTCCATTAAAATACATCCAATCCATTGATATCAATCTATTTTCTTTCTTCAATTGATCATATATGGGTGTTTTAGGTAGTGGAGTCAATATACTTACAGTAACGCCATCAATACCTAACTTATTGCATGCTTCAAGTGTTTTTTTAAATACATCCTTTGTGTCTGTATCAAAGCCAAATATTATTCCTGATTGAATGGAAATTCCATTTTTATGGATTAAATCTATTATTCTTTTATACTTATCTACATTATTAATTGTTTTATTAACACTTGCCAAGCTCATTTCAGAAAATGATTCCAGTCCAACAAAAAAATATATACATCCTGATTTTTTAGCTAATTTTAATAGTTCTTCATCTTCACATCTCTCCAATGTAACTTGGGCTGCCCATTTCTTATTAAGTCTGGATAGTTCTTTCATCAACCTTTTAGCATATTCTATATCTCCAAAAAAATTATCATCCCAAAAAACAAAATATTTCTTATCTATACTTTTTATATCTTCAATAACTTCTTCAATTGGACGAACCCTAAAAGAATTAAAATATATTTGTTTTAAATTACAATAACTACATTGATAAGGACATCCCCTTGTAGCAAAAACTGCTCCTTTTGTAAAACATCTTCCTTTTATAAGATCTCTCCTTGGAAAAGGAATTCCTTTTAACGCTGTTGCATATTCAGCCTTGTATTGTTTCTTTGCTTTATCTTCATAAAAATCTTCTAAAAACTGAGGCCATGTTTCTTCAGCTTCTCCTATTATAATATAATCACAGTAATTTATTGCTTCATCGGGCATAAGAGTTGAGTGAGGACCTCCAAAAACAACTTTGCATCCTTTGTTTCTAAATTTAGTTGCCACTTCATAACAATGAGAGGCGTTAGAGGTATTTACTGTTATAGCTATTAAATCAAATCTATCTTCAAGAGGTATTTTTTGATTATATTCATCTATAAGAATAATATCGTATTTTGACTCATCAATAAATCCTGCTAAATAAGGCATAGTGATTTGAATAAAATTATTGACTTGTTTTTTTCATAGCACACTCCTATCACTATCTATATAACCTTCATAATTTACAAACCGATTCTTTCGCAAGTATCCTTATTATTCTGCCTTTAATACTTATTCTACAAATTTTTCTAAATTCCTTCTTTTATGAATATTTTTTTACATACAAAACAAGATAGATGGGCTTCCCCATCTATCTTAGATTTAAACTTTCTACGTATTCTTCATTATTTAAATTATTTAATACCATTAATTTCTAATTCTCTAAATATTTCATCTTCGTTATGTATAATATTTTCTTTAAAAAATATACTATCCCTATTTTCTAAATACCAATCATAACTATTCCTTAACCCCATCATAAAGTCCGTTTCTTCGATATAAATGCAGTTAATTTTACTTACATCCAATACATTACTATAGTCAAAAAATGGAAAGAAATCTCTCTCTTTTCGTCCTTTAGCTTTATAATCATATTCAATTATTTTAGCTTCTTTACCAACTACTTCTGCACAATATTCAATCCATTCTTTAATAGTAACTGGCCTCTTATTTCCAACATTAAAAATAGAAATATTTTGTTTTTTTGTTTTAAGTAATTCTATAATAATATTAGATAAATCCGTGGTGTAGATAAATTGAAGATATGTCTTGGGATTTGGGATGATAATTGGTCTATCTTTACAGATATGATCAAAAATAAAGCTCTCCCTTTGAGCATAGTTATTTTCTCCATAAACATAAGGAGGTCTTAAAATAATAAGATCTGTAAAGGAATTTTTAAAATTGTTAGTATAGTAATTTTCAGCTTCTATCTTATGTTGTCCGTAAGATGTCCAATAGGCATTTTCTTTTAATGAATCATTTTCTTTAAAAGGAAATACCAAGTTATCTACATCATATACAGCACTTGAACTAATAAATACAAAAGATTCTAATTCTTGTTTATTTAGAGATTTGAATAGTATTTCTGCCTGTGCTTTATTTAAGGCAGATACATCTACAACAATATTAAACTTATATTTAGAAAGAACCTTTTCCATTTGCTCACTATCATTTCTATCACATATTAAATTATATACATTTTCATAATCCTGTTTTTTTGTTCCACGATTTAAAGTGAAAACATTATATTTATTTTCACAAAAAACATCAACTATTTTTTTACCAATAAAATAACTTCCACCCATTATTAAGACTTTTTTCTTCATATATATTATCCTTTCTTACGAGTAAGTTAAAAGATTCTCCTAGGTTACTACAATATTATTTCTAAGTATCCTGTTATTTTATTTAAATCAAAGTCCTCCAATATTCCTATACTCGAATCGTAATATTTCCCGTCATAGAAAAGTATCAGATGTCCACTTGTATTTATAATACAACATTTTGGAAGTTTATGATCTTTCTTTAGTTTATAAACCATTTTATCTGAATGTCCAATTCCATAATAATCTAATGCCTCTATTACCTTACTTAAAGACGTTTTTGCTTTCATTAAAATAATAACTTCATCTATAGATACTCCTGCAAGCATGGCAACGCAACCTTGTCCGCACAATCTATCTCCTGATTTAATAATCTCAATTCTATCTATCTTTCTTATTGGATCTTCTATACTGTATGGACTATTATTATTGATGCGGGCCAAATGCGATATAACTTCAAAAGATATATCTAATTCTTCACTTGAATTAATAATTTTCAATACATCCTTTACAATTGGTATATAATAGTTGCCATTTCCTTTAGGAACTAGTTTGCATTCAAAATTAAAATCATTTATTGTTACATTCACAGGTATGAGTCCTTTTTGACCTAATACCTCCCATACATTGAAAGGAATACTTATAAACGTCTTTGCTCCCTCTTTCAATAAACTTCCCCTAAATGTGTATTGCATTTCCTTCCTCCCGCTATTTAAAAGTTGGCTTGATTGCTATCCATACTTCTTGTCTATTATCCTGTAAATAAGATTCTATTACAGGTAAATCATCTAAATCATAACCTGAATTAGGCAGCCATTCTGTATAAAAACTTTTATAAGTATTCTGAATAGAATCTGGTAATGCTCCATTTGCTTCAATTATTACCCATGTAGCTTTAGGCAATCGTAATTCAACCATATCTCCAGGAGTAATGACCTTCGTACATTCAGCTACATCTACATTAGTAGTTACCCCTAAATAATAATCCATTTCCTCTGAATCTCCCCATTGTCCTCCTGCACTAATCCCAAGGAGTCCTACGGGACGCATATCTGCCTGACTCCAAAGCTCAAATAATCGTTTCATTGTACCATCTCTACCTGCCGTTTCCCATATTTGGGGAACTATTTGAAAAGCCTTTTCTGTTTCTATTCTTTTTCTTATTCCTGAAATAGTAAATGCTGGCCATTGTTCAATTTGGTAATTCATATGATTACCTCCTTTAATCGTTATTTGGAAGGAAATCCTCGGACATGTCTTGAGACTAACCACCTCTGTACGTACTTTAGATGGAAGAACACCATGAAATTTTCTAAAAGCTCTGGTAAAAGCATCTTGGGAAGTATATCCGTATTTCATTGCTATATCGATTATATTTTCCTTACTATTCAAAATATGAAAAGCTGCTAACGTAAGTCGTCTGTTTCTAATATACTCACTTAAAGATTGGTCTGCAATATAGGAAAACATTCTCTGAAAATTATATACAGAACATACTGCAAGTTTTGCAATTTCATCATAGGAAATTTCTTTATCAAGATTTTCTTCTATATAATCAACTACATTGTTAACACGTTTAATCCATTCCATCCTACTTATTTCCTCCTTTAGACTCTAGAATATACTAATTTAGGAAAATAATCTCGATTTTTTTTGCCCTAATTTATCGATTATAATTTCATATGGAGATCCTCTTTATTATCCTACTCCGTATGAGTGTCGATCCATTCTTGAGTTGCTTTTACGTAGGTTGTTTTTCCATCTGAAAATGAGGCGATATATACTGTAGGTTCTTCCGTTTCAGTAGCCACTACAAAGGAAAATTTATTTATATTTGTTGCCACACCCCATTCTCCCTTATTATTCATACATACTACGGAAATATCTTTTGCTCCTCCTCTTTTAGAAATTAGCTTTTGGTTTAATTTATTTACAGCTTTTTCCGCAGCCTCCTGCGGATGAAGTCCCTCTTCCATAAGACGCACTATCTCATATGATATGCAGCCTTTCATTATATCTTCACCTACTCCAGTGGCACTAGCAGCCCCTATTTCGCTATCTGCATAAAAACCTGAACCAGATAATGGTGAATCTCCAATCCTCCCAGGTCTTTTCATAAAGAGACCGCTGGTAGATGTGGCAACAGCCATCTTTCCATTTCTATCTAGCCCAACTATTCCAACAGTATCATGTCCATCATATGCCTTAAGTTTATCTAACTTAATCTCACTTTTCTTTTTTTCCCACTCCTTCTTAGAATAATCTGTAAGCATATTGGTTCTCTGGAATTCCATTGTATGTGCGTATCTCTCAGCGCCTTGTCCTACTAAAAATATATTATATCTTTCATCCATAAGTTTTCTTGCAATCGAAATTGGATTTTTAAAATCCTTAATACTTCCTACAGCCCCAATAGAAAATGTATCTCCATCCATAAAAGCTGCATCAAGTTCAACCTCACAATCTCGATTTGGTAATCCCCCATAACCTACAGACCTATATTCTGGACAATCTTCTACCATTTTTACCGCAATTTCAATAGCATCTAAGGATGACTTCCCATCTTTTAATAATTTTTGTGCTTCTATTATTCCTTCTAAAGCCATTCTCCAAGTACCTATTATTCCCCAACTCATTATGGACACCTCTCATATCATTTTATATTATTTAATATCTTAGTTATATTCCTCACAGATTCTTCACAAGTAAAATAATTATCATATTCAGAAACTATTAAACTTCCACCCATATCTACTCTGTCATTTCTATACTCCATGATACTTTCTATTCTTTTTTTTGCAGATAAATGAATTTCTCCTGCCCCTGTACTGTCGATTATGAGCCTTACATTTTCCTCGCTGACCCCTGATCCCGGCATAATAATTATTTTATCTTCTGCTCTTTTGACTAATTCTCTGATTAAATCTATACCTTGCATAGCCTTGCTTTCTTTCCCAGATGTTAGTATTCTTTCTACACCAATGTCAATAAGTATATCTAAAGATTTAAAAGGATCTTTAGTCATGTCAAAGGCTCTATGAAATGTAACAGCAAGAGGCCTAGATAATTCTATTAGTTCTTTCATTATATTTATGTCTATCTCACCATTAGGCTTGAGCACTCCTATTACTATACCCTTCACACCATACCTTTTAGCAATCTCTATATCCTTCTTCATTACCTCAATCTCTAAGGGAGAATAACAGAAATCACCACTTCTTGGACGAATCATCACATTTATATCAATGGTTAGATATTTCCTAGCTAGTTCAATCATCCCTGCACTGGGAGTAGTTCCTCCTCCAATTAAATTGTCGCAAAGTTCTATCCTACTAGCTCCTCCATTTTGTGCTGCTAAAGCAGATTGAATGGAATCTACACATATCTCAATTTTTATTTCTTTTTTCAAAAAATCACCTCCAAGTCTATAGCTCAAACTCTATGTAACTTTATCTTAAATTTAGCTCTCTACTTACTACTATACTAAAACTAATTATATCAAATCAATAAACCAATTCCTATATCATCTCAATAGTAAGACTAAACAAATAAATACAAAAAGGTAGATAGCTCTTGCTATCCACCTTTTTGATCTGGGATATTAAACCTGTGTAAGTATCCTTCCGGATATCCCTGTGTCATAATATTTATTATTTTAAAATTGTAGTACTCAATCCTTTTCTTAATACTGATTTTTTCTTGTCCTTCTTTTCCTCAAGATTTTGGTATTCATATTCCCAATGGATATTTCCTCTTAGTACCTTTGAATCATAGTCATCAAGAATAAATTTGACTTCCTTAGATAATAGAACTAAGGCTATTATATTAGGAACTGCCATTATACCCATAGACATGTCTGCCAATTCCCATACAAATGTTGGATCTATTAAAGTACCTATTACTAAAGCTGTAAGTACTATACCTTTAAATGCATTTATTGTTATAGAATTAGTACTTAATATATTTTTTACATTTGATTCAGCAAAGAAATACCATCCTACTATTGTAGTAAGGGAGAAGAATGATAAACATATTGATAAGAACATTCCTCCAAATGTACCAAATCCTGCTGCAAAACCATTTTGAGTCATTATTGTTGCACCTTCAACCATCTGTGCTGCTGGAATATTTCCATTATAGGCACCTGATGCAAGATTTACCATTACCGTTGATAAACAAATCAGAAATGTTGATATAAATACTCCTATCATAGCAGTAAACCCTTGTTCTGCTGGATGCTTAGCATCAGCTACTGCATGTGAATGTGGTGTTGAACCCATTCCTGCCTCATTTGAAAAAAGTCCTCTAGCTAAACCAAATCTTATAGTCTGTTGTACTGTAATACCAAGTACACCTCCACCTATTGCCCCCGGTGAAAATGCTCCTATAAAAATACTCTTTACTGCTGGAACAAAATTTCCAATATTCATAAATATAATTACCAAACTTCCAAGAATATAAGCACCAGCCATAATTGGAACTACAGTTTCTGCAAAGGATGCTATTCTTCCCATTCCACCCATTAATATAAGTGCCACCACAATTGCAAGTCCAATGGTAACTGCAATTACCGGCACACCAAATGCACTACTAACTGATCCAGCTACTGAGTTTGATTGTACCATTATACCAACTACACCTAATGCAATGATACAAGTTATTGAAAAAAATGTTGCTAAACCTTTAGATTTCAAACCATTTTTTATATAATATGCAGGTCCTCCTACTAATTCTCCATCCTTGGTTTCTCTATATTTTTGTGCTAAAACAGATTCACTAAAAATTGTAGCCATTCCAAAGAATGCAGATATTAACATCCAAAAGGCTGCTCCTGGACCACCTGCCGCTATTGCTGTTGCTACTCCGACTATATTTCCTGTACCAACTTGAGCCGCTACAGCTGTTGATAAAGCCTGAAAAGGCGTCATTTTACCTTCTTCCACTTCTTCCTTGTTAATTATTCCTTGAACCATCTTCTTTAGAGCAGGAAATAATCTTGTAAACTGTGGAAATCTAAGTCTTATTGTCATAAAAACACCCACACCTATAAGTCCAAATATCAATACATAGTCCCACAGAATAGTATTTACAAAACCTACTAATTCTTTAAACATTTTAATAATCAGCCTCCTATATTGATTTTATTAAGTATATATTAGGCTAATTATAACCTGTGACCTTCAAATACCCATGGAAAGTTTCAAACGGAAACAAGAATTTTTTCAAAGAAATATATGTAAATTAAAAAAATTAGATAAAATTACTAATCTTATCTAACTTTTTTTATTAAATCTTACTATAGTAAACTATTCCATCTATAAATTTTTTTATGTTTACTTTCCCTCTCTTTTTACCCTTTCCTCTAATGAAATCCATCTCTATTTTTAGCTGTTCAAAATTATATAATCCATTAGAGTATTCTGTAAATATTTCATTCATATAATCTTCTATTCCTATGTTTGCAAGATTAATCATCCCAATGGTTGCTGTTCTTCTAATTCTCTGCTCCATAGTTTTAGGATTATCAGTGAAATGACCACAAATCTCTTTGACTGTAAAATTAGCCATAGTCTGATTTGTATCAATTAAATACTTAACTACATCAAGAATATCTTGACTACCTGATTCTCCAATGATACCAATTCTCTGCATCACTCTTTTTACTCCTAGCATATTATTAGCTCCATTATTTTCCACTTTAGTATTTTCAGACTCACCGGAAAATAAGCTTTGTATTTGAGCTAGCTTCTTATTCATATCAATTTTTTCTTTAACTTTATTAATTACAGTTTGTACCTCGATAGCATCAATAGGCTTTGAGATATAGTACTCTACTCCACTTTGATATGCTTTAGAAATCATATCCTTGGAAGATACTTGTGAAATCATAATGTACTGAATGTCAGGATGTATAGTCTTTGCTTCCCTTACTAAGCTAATACCATCTTTGCCTGGCATCAGCAAGTCAACTAATACAATATCTGGCTTCGATAATTCTATTTCTTCTAAAGCAGTTATTCCATTATCAGCTCTTCCTATTACGTCTCCTAATCCTTTATCCATTATTATCTTTTCTAGAATTCTAATAATATTAAAGTCATCTTCAACTATAAATATTTTCATTTTAAATTTTCCTCCAATGTTCTTCTTGGAATGGATATATAAAAGCTAGTTCCATTTCCTATCTTGGAGCTAACATTTACCTTACCCTTCAATTGCTCCTCTACTATATATTGAACTATGCTTAACCCAAGCCCTCTATTTACTTCGCCTGTATTATAGTTTATCTTAGTTGAAAAACCAGGTGAGAAAATATGCTTTAACCCTTCTTCATCTATTCCAGTTCCATTATCAGATACTATAAAATGATGCTGTTCTTGGTCTATTTCATGACTTACAATAATCTTAGCTTCTTTTTGAGAATCAGGTATTGCATCCATGCTATTCATAATGAGATTCCTAAGCATGGACATAAGATAGTAATGTTTAGAAGTATAAAAGTTTTCTCCTATATTAAATACAAGATTTATATCCTTATCTAATCTCCTTATTTCTCTCTTCATAGTCTCAGAAAGTATACTAATAATATCTTTAAAATCCATACCCTTATCTTTAAGCTCATTTTCCGTAATTTCCTTCATACCACGGATTACCAATCCATTCTCTTTCTTTATCTCATGCACATCTCTAGCAATAGTTAGAGCTCTATTTGCCCAGCTTTCATTATCTTCATTAAGATTTATCTTCTCAAATAATTCATATGACTCAGACATAACCTTCTCTATATGGTCCATATTCTTTTCAATCCAGTACATTTCTGTTCTTAGCTGAGATGTCAACCATAATAGTTTTTTATATCTATTCTCATGTTCTTCCTTCATAAGAAACATTCTATAGTATTTAAGTGCATTTAATACCAGCCATACTATAGCAGAACGAACTATACTTACAAGAAACAATGTAGTACCAACCTTCCATGGAGAAGGAGATGTATCTATTGTCACTCTTACAAATATTTCTATAAGGTTAGCACCAAAGTCACTGATAACCATAATAAAAAATACAAAATTTATATTATTTTTATTTCCTTGACCTATTAGTAGAGAATAAATAATAGAATAAAAAGCATAAAATAATATTTCTAGCTGATATGAAATTATTACATCATTAATATGACCTTTTGATATGTAATAAACCATCAATCTTAAAATATATACCATTATACCTGATAATATGCCCGTTGGAACTGGTCTTAACTCATGATAGTAAAAAAGAAATACTACAAAGAATATTATTCCTGCTGAGACTCTAAAATCACTATTTATTAGACCAATATTGACCTGTGATGCTAATGCAACTATTAAAGAAACAAAAATCATCTTTTTATAATCCTTCAAACTAAGTCACCTCACCTATTAGTATATATTTAACATTATTTCATGTCTATACTTCTATACTAATATCTTCAACTTAGCCTTCAAATATACTATTTCAAAATACACTATCTTCTAGAACTATAACACGTCTTTAATTACTCTTAGTGCATTTTTATAAAATATTTTATCTATTTCATCCTCTGAGAATTTGTTATCCTTTAATGCAAATATAAGCTTCTCTATCTCACCTATATTGTTTATTTCACAATTTGGATGAGAACCATCATAATCAGAACCTAATGCTATTACATCTATTCCTCCTATATTTCTAATATGCTTAATATGTCTTATTATATCCTCTATTCTGGCATTCTCACTTTCACCTAGAAAATCTCTTTCAAAACATATACCCGTTGTCCCTCCACTTTCTGATAGAAGTTTTATCATATCATCTGTCAGATTTCTAGAATGTTCTTTTATAATCCTTGAATTTGAATGAGATGCTATAAAAGGTTTTGAACTTAATCTTACTACATCATAAAATCCTTTATCGGAGAGATGGGAAACATCTATAAGCATGCCTAATTTATTCATCTCATATACTATTTCTTCACCAAAACTAGTTAATCCTCTATCTCTATAGTTCTTTTTTATATTAGGGTATCCTATTTCATTGGCCGTGTTCCATGTAAGAGTTATTGCTCTTACTCCTATTCTATAGAAATTTCTTAAATTATGCATTTGTCCTTTAATCGCTCCACCTTCTTCTATAGCAAGAACAGCAGAAATCTTTCCTTCATTATCATTTTTTATTATATCCCTATAGTTAGTTGCTAGACAAATATTGTCTGAGTTTTTTTCAATCTCTATATAGAATTTATCAATCATCTCAAGACAAGTTTCCAAAGGATCAGCTGATTTTTTTAAATCTATCCACATGGCAAAGAATTGAGCTAATGAATTTCCCTTTTTTAGTTTCTTAATATCTATACTTAAGTGATTTTCATATAATTCTAGGTTTTCTTTATCATCCATCAATCTTAAAATTGTATCACAGTGCATATCAATTGATCTCATTCTTTTCACCCCTTTAAATAATTTAATCCTTTATTATATATAATAAATCTAGTATATCTTTGTTTGAGAATAGTTTCCACCTAATTACTTTTTTCATAATTGATAAAAATCAGTAATTCATACTCAATCTATTTTTCAACTATTTTCATGATATTTTTCAAGACCCTCTCTAAACGTTCTTTGGTTTTATTAAATAGAATATCATCTTTATGATATACCTCTTCTTCTCCAAAATACCTATCCTCTATATAAGTGGTATACCGTATCTCAATTTGTATAGCTTCAACATTTTCTATTGAACTATAATGTGATACTATATATCCTCCTTTAAGACCCTTTTCGTCAACCTTCACAGTGAAACCTTCATCAACAAAAGCTTTATAAACACTATGAAAAAATTCATATGAACATGTACTTCCACCACATGTCCCTAGCACAACATCAGCTGTGGATTGTGCATAAAAACTATGTAAATCAAGCAAATAGACTTTATCCCATTCTTTCAAGCTATTATTTATTTCATTTAATAAACAAGTATGATATGGTTCATAAAATTCTTTTATCCTATTCTCAACTACTATATTTGGTAAAGAATTTTCATAAATATTTTTACTAAATGTGGTTTTATGATAAATTAAAGATTCTGTATAATCTCCTTCTATATGTTTTTTATTAATATTTCTATTAACATCAACTACATATCTGCTATAATTAGCTGATATTTTTATAATATTTAGCTTATATAGAAAATCATAAAGATCATTTAAAAACCAATCATTATTTGTAAGTAATGCATTTTGTATCATACTATTTTTCATTTCGGATGTAATACAAGATGATCCATGGGGAATGCTAGCAATTACAGGAGATAATATTTTTGGTCTTTCTATATTTACTGCTTCTATATTACCACTCCTCTCTATTGTAGTATTGTTAGCCATATTATATAATTCGGTTCTTAGACTTACATTCTTTAGATTTTCTCAATAAATAAAACTTTTTTATTATATTATACTATACTTCACAATCCTATAAAGCATATTAGTAATCTTCATCTTTTAATATTAATTCATTATCATTCTTCTTGAAACTTTTTAATGTACTGCCTGAAATATTTACCTACCTTTACCACTTCACCCATAACTATGTCTATCTTTTCTTCATCTAAAAACCAATTATCTTTTGTGATTTCTCTTTTGTCTGGAACAGATGCGACAAAAAATTCTATATCCTTTGGGAATACTAATTGATATGTTAGAAGGGCACGCCTTGAATGATATTCTTTACAGACTAAAATAGCACTTTTCACTGACAAATTATTCTCTTTTATTACTTTCCATGAAAGTTCTGCATTGTCAAAGGTATGTTTTGCTTGATCTTCCTTTAATATTTTTTCTTCTGGTATGCCTAATCTTACCCCTATTAATCTCAAAAATTCCCATTCTGAATTATACTCTGGTATTTTAAAATTGAAACCTCCACTTGGTAGTACATATGAAGCTAACCCATGATTATATAATTCTGCTGCTTTCTCCATCAATTGCGGATGACTTCCCCCTGATACTAAGATTATATCCGACTTCTGTATTTCTGTTTTAACAAAAACTAATTCACTTATACAATCAAATGGGTATCTCATTTTATAACCTCCATTTACTTTTAACGATTTTTCCATATATCTATTTTTCTTCTATAGTTAAACCTTCTGTACAATGCTCAACCATCACTTCTAATATGTCATATAATAGTTAATTCATAGATTATTCAGCGAAGAGACAAATGTACTTCACTAAATTTTTAATCTGTATATATCTCCAAATATGATGTTATTTTACCATCTGGATGACACTCTTCAAGAACTCCAAATTCTGGATCATAAAACTTACCTTTGAAATGCAAAACCCAATGACTATAATTTGGCATATGGACAGTTAAAATACATACTTCTGAATAGTTTGGATTTTTCTTAGAAATTCTCTTGTTGGTACCAGAATGTTTTATTTTATAATAATCTAAAGCTTCGATTAATTGTCCAATACTTGTTGACCCTTTAGTATTCATAGCCTTCATTACATCTTCCACATCTACTCCTGCAAGCATAGATATACATGCTTGTCCACAGGCTCTGGCATTAGGTTGTTCAACATAATTTACTGATTCAATCCTTCTATATTCGCCTGATTCATTAACTTTTGGTCTATTGTTTTCATTATTATCAGCTAATTCCATATTTATATTCAAAGTATCTCCTACACTTATTCTTGATTTTTCAATTATCTTTTTACTTATGGGTAGTAAATAAACACCATTTCCTCTTGGAATAAGAGCACATTCATACGGCACTTCATTTATACTTTCTTTAACTCTCATTGCACCTTTTTTATTAAATAAATTCCATACATTGAAAGGTAATTCAATAAAAACTCTACTAGTTTTCTCATAATCTGGCATTGTTATATTAAATGAATGTTTCATCTTTATCCTCCTAAAATTTATTTTCAAATATACAATAGTATAGCGAGGGAGTAAATGCCTCCCTCATATCCTATTTTTGCTCTTTCAATTTTATTGGAAATAGTAAATCAAGCTGATGCTCATCACTTTCCGGCCAATTAAGGTTACAATAGTAAAGGTAATTAAGATGTTCCTCAAGCAATCCTCCCATACATTCTCCACCATCATCAGCATAATTTGCTTCATATTTAGGATTGTTAATAGTAACCCAATTTAATAGCCACTCCCACTCATGAAAATTTCCTAGAATTATCATATGTGCTGCATATAGTCCACCAGTGAAATGTTTTTTCTCAAGGGGGGCCGGTACTTCCATATCTTCAGGAATCGTGACCCACACCTCATATCCATAATCAGGTCTATCCTTTGACGGGTTAGGATGATTAAATCCAAATACACGGGCATCTGGTTTAATTTCATAGAGATTACTTGCTTTTACAAACTCCTCTAGCTGCTTTCCTGCATTTTCCTCAGGATTTTCACCGATATAATGACTTGCGGCTACTGTAAATGGCGGTAAGTGAACAATCCTAACATTTTTAAGTGTTGATAAACTTTCTGCTGCCTTGTTTAAATCTTCCATTGACTTTTCCTCCTTAAAACTAACTTTTTGTAAGGATAAGGAATCAATTGCATCAAGTATATAATCATCACTTAATATGCCAAGTTTCAATTTAACCTTTGTTTCCTTCTGCAAAGTCTCAATAAGACGGTTTAGAATCACTTTGATTGTTGATAATGCCGCTATTTCATCTTCTAAATTAGTTATATTTTGTTTAAATACCTCAATGGCTTGAACAACATCTTCGTTATTCAATATATCGCCAATTTGTTTTAATGGAATACGTAGCTTTCTCAAAATAACAATTTGCTGCAAACGTAAAATTGCCTCCTCATCATAGCTGCGATATGCATATCCTTCTTTTTTGGAACTGGTTAAAAGCCCTATTTGTTCATAATATCGAAGTGTTCTTGTGGAAATTTTAAAAGCATTTGAAACTTGGCTAATAGTTTTTAATTCCATATAAATTCCTCCTTACTTAATAAATAAGTATAGGGTACGACACGACGTCAAAGTCAATGAATCTTTATGAAAAAATATAAAGGATTAAATAGTTTATACTATGCTTTAATTGAAATTATTACAATTCCTTTTTCATAATGCATAGTTCCTTTATTTCCTTAACTTTCTTGTAACCCTTTTTTTCATATAGTGATTTAGGCTGCCAATTATGTTCATCTGGAAATGACAATACTTCTATTGATTCATATTTTCTATTTTTTACTTCTTCTTCAAGATATTCTATTAATCTTGAAGCTACACCATATCCACTCATTTCTTGGCGAACAGAAAGGCAGGTAATCATAACACCATTAGTACTTTTACTTGATATTGGAAATCCTAGCATTCTTGATATCTCTAATGGAAATGCCTCAATAAATCCTACTGGCTCGTCGTTATAGTATTCAATATAGCCAACTAAGCTACCCTTCTCTAGATTTTCTTTTAAAAAACTTCTCTTTAATTGCTCATATTTAGCCCAATTCTCTGGAAGATATGATTTTTCATCTAGATATGGATTGTATTTTGTACAAATAATACAACTATCCCTAAGGAGTTTTCCATCATATTTCTTAATCTGAAATTTATCTATATCATATTTAAGTCTCTCTTTAGTGATCGCTCCATAATCAAATTTGTAATCTTCCTCTTCGAAGGATATACCGTGTTCTCTTAAAGCATTTGATATAAATTTCTTTGATGGAGGAAAACCTTTTATTTCATTACCTTGAATAAATAACTTTCCAAAAAGAAGTGGGGATGTCCCATTTTCCCTAACACTTTCTATTATTTCTTCTTCATTAGGAAACCAAGAATATAATGATTCAAATTTACAATCAAAAACATTAAATGATTCAAAATCAACCTGCTCTTTATACTTCAAAAATAAATTACGAAGACGATCTAAAGAAGCAAATGACTCTGGACAAATTGGAACATAGAAATATCTTGCCACGATTTTTTTCACTATAAATTCCCCCTATCATAACAATTTTATATGGCTATTCTTCTTATTCTCATATATCCAATATATATCTTAGTTCAATAGGTTTATTGGAGAAATGACTATGCTTTTTAGTGCCATCAAATATGAAACCGTACTTTTCATAAAATCCCCTTGCCCTTACATTCTCTTCATAAACCCATAGTGAAGCCCTTTCGCAACCCTCATCTTTCAATATACTTATAACTACATCCATTATCTTAGTAGCTAATCCTTTTCCCCAGTATTCTTCAAGGAGATATATTGAATAAATAGAGCCACACTCTTCTAGCTTCTCATCATTATCTTTATTTGCAAATGCTAAACTACAAGGTATCCCGTCGTAAATTCCAATCAAAACAATTTCTCCATCCTGAATAAATCTTTCAAACTGCTGTTGTCTTCTTTGCTTATCTAGGAATTTGGTTATTTCATTCTCGGGTATAATACTAGAATAAGCTGACCTCCAGCTTTCAACGATAATATTCGCTAAAGATTCAGCATCATCTATCATAGCTCTTCTAATCTCATATTTCAATAGAGTCACCCTTCTTCAGATAATTTTCTAGCTTTTATTATTTCACAAAATTATAATCATCAGGTATTCTGATATATCCTCTTATATTTTTATTTTTATCTCTTTTTACAGTTCCAGATACATTATTGATATTTCCTTCAGCGACAACTATATAGCTATCATAATTTTCCAGAACTATACCAATGTGATCATGGGGTTCATTTAAAAAAACATTATTAAATATTACAATGTCTCCTTTACTTGGAATAAAACTATTATTTTCAGCGGGATAATAAAATTGATTTTCAGGCAGACTGCCCCATGATTCCCATGCGGAGCAACCTGCAAAATTACATTTTATATTTTCATCGGGGAATTTTACTGGAATATTAAACCCAGCCTTCATACAGCAGTAATAAACAAATGCAGCACACCATTTTCCATCCCAATTTTCTAGCGACCATTTAGGAAATAAATTAATTATTGGCTCAATGTTGGACTCAAGCCCCATAACATTTCCATGAAAACATTTCTGTGCTTCCAATTTAGCAATTTCACCTAGCTTGTCTCTTTTCATAAAGCCCTCCTATAAATGACAATATTTACTTTTTCTGCCTTACTCTTTTAAATTAATGATTTTAAACAATCCATCACCACATCCGGTCTATCTATATATATTAAATGATCACTATCCGAAGCAATTATCAATTTTCCTTGATCGGATAGTAATACCAGCTCCTCCTGCAACTCACGCCACTTATTCTCATGCTCAACAGCTTCTTCCTCTGGTATCTCATATTTCATCCAATTTCTGACAGATAAAATCTTATCTCGAGCAATTACTCTTAAAGGAACATCTGGAAATATATCTATGCTTTTAATATCTTCTCCATCATGTATCCAATTTGCAAATTCATCTGCTACTGTCTTATAAAGATTTGGATTTCCAAAAAATTCTACAACATCTTGTAATTCTTCACTTGTTACACACTTCTCATATTTAGAAGTTATATCTGTATTTTGACTAATAAGTTCTTCTCTGGACTTCAAAGATAATTCATTAACTAAAGAAACCATCTTATCTATTGATGTTTGAGAATTTATTGTTGGTGTATCAAGACTTTCCAATTGTTCTAAATTATATGAAGTTGAGTCCAATAATACTACAGCCTTAATTTCATCAGGATACATTTTTACATATTGCTGTACACATAATCCACCAAAGGAATGTCCCATCAAAATATACTTTTCTTTAATTCCAATTTCTTTAAGCATTGTATTTAATTCATATGCTATATTTCTTGTTGTTCTAGAGGATTTTGGAAGACTACTATTACCATATCCTTGTCTATGATAAATAATGACTGTAAAATAGTCCTTTATCTCTTCAATGAGCGGATACCAATCATAAAATGAATTACCTATTCCTACCTCTATGACAAGTATTGTATTCCCATTGCCAATAATTTTATATTCATAGTTTATATTATCCACTTTTATCTCTCCTATCAATGGTAAGTATTCATCTCAAAATTTTAAATATATTTCATCTGCTAAAGCTATCCTAATACATATATTAAATTACAGATTTTATATTTATACTGAATATCTTCCTCAATAACTTTTATGATAATCATTAAGCTTCAACAACTTCTCCATATATTAAAACTCTACCGTTATCTGGACATCTCATTTGAAATTTCTTTTCTCTTATATTTCCATAATCTAAATCACCATTATTTAATAATGTATAGACACTGGGATATATACTCTGCCACAATTCATGACAAATTGGAGGGCAGATATCTCCTACTATATAAGTGTCACCTATCTTATGGTAATTTCCTCGACACTTACTTTCTAAAATAGTTAATTTAACTTTCATAATGCCCCACACCTTTCTTATACTTAAAATGTCTTAAAACGATATGTATTTAAACATTAATGATTTTACAATTCTTGTACATAAGTATGCTCTACAAAACAAGCCATTTCAATAAAATCATTTCTTTCATATAATTTTTTAGCACCAGTATTTGATTTCGCAACTCGAAGTCTTATATTCTTAATAGATCTGTCTACTGACATATTTCTAATACAATGTGCTATTATATAACTTCCATATCCTTTATTTTGAAATATTGGTTTGACAACAATATCCATTATATAGTTTTGCTCAAAAATATATGCACCTACTAACTCGTTGTTTAACCAAAATGAACGCACTTGACTAAGTTTATTCAAATCATTAAGCTTTTGATAAAATTTATTTTTATTTACAGCATAACTATTTACCTTCCATTCATTATCTATATTTAATTGAAAATATGAACTATCAAACAAGTCAATAAATTCTTCTAGCATGTCCTGCTCAAAACCTTTTTCAATCAAATTATTTTTTTCATTTGTGGAAGTTCTCTACCAGTATACTCAAGATGATATCCTTCCATATCTGATTTAAAGTGTAATTTTCTTACTAAATCAATTATTTTTTCATTTTTCCCATATATGTTAAAGCATAATTCTTTTGAGCTTATTCTTGAAATATATTCTTTAGTCTTGTCATTAATTGCCCTTAAAATATCTTCTATATGCATTACTTGAACACAAAGCCCTTTGTAGGAAATGAGAACCTAGTCTTTGAAAAGTCAATTTCTTCCCTTTTTTTATGCATTTACTAACATCATCTGAATCATATATCTTTTTTATTTCTAGCCCTTTCGATTTCCTTTAGGATATTTTTAACTAATGGATTTAGCCTATTTTCTATATCATTCCAATCATATTCTTGTAATGGAAATATTGAATACTCCACCTTTTTAACATTTCTCACTGGTAATAAAACTCCTTTTATCTGTTCATTGTTTCCACTCACTATATTCATCTCTATAGGATAAGATAACGCATTACAGATTGAATCTATTACTGGTCCTTTATAATATCTGATAATTTCTTCTGTTCCTCCTCCATGTCCTATAATCCCAACTGGCTTTCTATATAAGGGAGAACGATATGATTCATTATTAAATCTTTTTAAAAATGCTAATTGTTCCATTTTCTCAAGTAGCATAGCTAGCTTAGATGGTATTGGAGCATAATGAGCAGAAACCATAAATAAGGCTTCTGCTTTTATAAGTTTCTCATATATACTATTGAATTCTTCATCTAAAACACACTTATCCTCATTAAAACATCTGCCACAGCCTATACATGGTATAAGTTCTTTTTCAACAAGTGAGACTACTTCTACAATGATCTCTTCATCATTTTTTCTTTGAACCATCTCCTTGATTAGTTCACAAATCTTTAAAGACGTACTATTTTTCCCCGCATGTTTTATATTTGAAGCTGATAAACAAACTATCACCTTACTCCTCCTCGTATAATATAGTTACAGTTTAATAACTGTATCTCTTTTCTATCTCAC
>OGSV01000078.1_pt1 | contig 124301 bp, 113 predicted proteins | sample 1574221 | NCBI WGS metagenome assembly OGSV01 (sample SAMN03295823, study PRJEB24534) | human gut metagenome | isolation source: fecal sample 4 from infant 3 | host: Homo sapiens | place: USA: Pittsburgh, PA | collected 2014-07 | reverse complement strand
GCAATTTCCTCCGCACGTCCAAGCCCCAGGAGGCAACGATGCTTCCAGCAGGCCGGATCATGCTTCGAGCAGGCCGATAATGCTTCCAGCAGGCCGGATAATGCGATGATGCCCCCAGCATCCGACGCGGTCGCTTGGATCCCGTAAAATCAGGCCAATGAGTAGTCTATGGGGCTTTTTACTTGTGAGTGATCTCTTCTCCCGGTAGAGAAAATCGATTTAAAACACTCTAAGAGCCAAAGTTTGGATGAGGAAAATGGACCATCTCCACCCCTTCACAAAAAACAGGGGTTTTCCAACAGCCTGAAAAGTGCAACATTTCCGGCAGATTTTTGCTTTCTATCTCTTGTATTGGCTGCAATTGATGCGTTTTTGCAGGAATGCCTGTAACGGAGTAAACATCGTAAGGAAAATCTTCACTTTTGCAGCTTTTCGGCAAGTCGAGGCTTGAGATTCAGGAGGGCCGTCTCACGGCAGCTAAATCCTGCGGATGAGACAGCCCCTTCTTCGTTACTTAGTGTCTCGCCGCTTGACGGCTGATCAGGAGCATCATGAGGGCCAGGGCGAGAAAATAAGCGGGCATCGTGAGTAAAGAATCATTGTGCAAGTAACTCATGCCGCTCGTAATCAGACTGACCACCACATAGTAGCCTAATCCGAAAATCGCGCCCGCCGTACCAAGCACATCGCCATAATGGACGAGCGCCAAGCTCAGGCAGTTCGGAATGGCCATCCCTATCCCCAGCAAGAGGATAAAGATGCAGGCTGCCATGAGCACCAAGAAGACAGCGGACGGTCTGATTCCATACAGAGCGAGACCTGCAAGGCATGCAGCTCCGGCCGCCGTCACGGTACAGCCCATCCGGATGATGCGTTCTGCCGGAAATCTCGCGACCATTTTTTTCGACAACATCGCCCCGAATATGGAAGACATCGCTACCAAAATACCGAAAAAACCGAACATCCCCGGGGTCATCCGAAAAAATTCAATAAAAATAAACGGCGCTTCGGCATAGTAGCTGAACAAGATGCCATTGGTGGCGCCGATGAGAAAACCGAAGGCCCATATTCTCCGGTCCGACACGAGGCGCTGGGCCACCGCCCATGTGCTAACCTTCGCCGCGGCGGACACTCTTGTCTCGGGCAGAGCCGCCAGCGTGTACATGAAAATCGCGATGCTCATCACGACGAGCGTGACGAACACCGCCCGGAAGCCAAGCGCTTGATCGATCCAGCCGCCGATCAAGGGCCCGATTGCCGGCGTGAAGGCAAGCGCAGCCGATATTTGAGCGAATACGGCATGACGCTTGGCTCCATCGATACTCTCGCGCAAGATCGTCTGCGTCACGACGGATCCGGTACTGGCGCCAAAGGCCTGAATGAAGCGGCTCACCAATAACCATTCCGCCGAAGGAGACAGCGAACAGCCCAAGCTTCCCAGTCCATAGACGAAGATTCCCCATAGCAATGCGGGACGCCGCCCGATGGAATCCGAGAGCCTTCCCCAGCAAAACACGCCGCAGGCGAAGCCGAGGAAGTAGATGCTGAGCGTCAGTTGAATCAGGTTGCCGCTTGCCTGGAGATGACTGGCGATATCCGGCAAGGACGGCGTATATATCGTTTCGCTAATCTGCGGAAAACCGACTAAAACAATGAGCAACCATAATGATGGCGTTGAGATTTTTCTTTGCACTGCGAATATCCCCCTATAAATTCGAAAATCTCGATTCGCGGCAAAGAAATTACGGAATAGGGGGTTTGCATTTGCACAATCTGGAAAATGAGAGCATAACCATTCACCTTTTATCTTATAGGGGGTTAAAGCATATCAAGCATTATAGCAATATTCCAGGGAACTGACAATCGGTTCAAATAAGAATGGAATACCCGTTCACCGCTTTTGAATCCGCTCCGCAATGTCTGCAAGCCGTTGCACGCCAACGCGCAATTGCTCTTCATTCATCACTGAATAGGTCAGCCGAATCCAGGGTTGCATCTCATGAAGCGGGTCGCAGATTTGACCGGGAACGAAGGAAATAGATTGCCGGATGCTCTCGTGAAATAGATCGGAGGCGGGAACCGTATCCGGAAGCCGAAGCCATATATTCAGCCCCCCCTCCGGAGTGGACCACCGCCAATCAATAGACGCGGCTGCCAATTCCTCCTCCATAATATCTCTTCGGATCTGAAGGGCAATTCGCAATTTTTCCAAATGCTGCCGCATCCGTTCCGACTGAAAATAATGCAAAAATATTTTTTGCGTAACTAACGGGTTTCCGTTGTCAGCCAGCGATTTGGCGGCGATCAAAGGCCCGATGACCGACGGACGCCCATATACGGCGCATATCCGCAAGCCCGGCGCCACATACTTGCTGAAGCTGCGGAGATAGACTACCCATCCTTCGGTATCATAGGTGAATAAAGGCTGCGGCGGCCGTTCTTCAAAATACATATCGTGAAACGCATCGTCTTCTATCAGCACGCAGCGGTAACGTTCGGCCAGCTCGACGAGCTGCTTGCGCTGCACGGTCGGCAAGGTATAGCCCGTCGGATTGTGGAACGTAGGATTCATATAGAAAAATCGCGGCCGATGCCGCTTCATCAGCATTTCGACCATGTCCATGTCGTAGCCTGCGGGAGCAAACGCGACCGGAATCAATCGGGCTCCCTGCGCCCGGAATATATCAAGCCCCGCGCTGTATGTCGGGCGTTCAACCAATATGGCATCCATTGGCCGGATAAAGATTCGGGCCAGCAAGTCGATCGCCTGCTGCGCCCCAGTCGTGATCAACACCTCGCTTGGGTGCAGATGAACCCGGTAATGGCCCATCAGATACTGGCTCAGGACCTCGCGCAGCTCTTCATCCCCCTGCGGAGTGGAATAGATCCCCATAAGCTTCGGGTAGATGTCAAATACCTTTTTCACATACTCGGATAGAAACAGATTCGGCAGTAAATTCGGGTCGATCACCGCTTGGGAAAATTGATAGGCGGCCGTTACCTTGTGAATGTCGGACAGCTCACTGTTCATTTGAACGGCGGAGGATGGGGGCTTCTGTTGTTCATCATGCCCCCTAGCAAACGGACTCCCGGCTTCGGAGCAGACATAATAGCCCGATTTCTCCTTGACATAAGCTTTTCCGCTCTGTTTGAGCAGTTGGTAGGCTTTGAACACCGTCAGCCGGTTCACCCCCAATTCAAGGGCAAGACAGCGAATCGAAGGAAGCTTGTCATGCGCATTCCATTCCCCCCGTTCCATTCGCGCCATGATGTGATCGTACACTTGTCTATAAAGCATGCAGACGCTCCCCCTTGTCGAGGTTGTTCGAAATTTTGTTCAAAAAAGACTCCTGAGACTATTGTACCGCACTTCCCTCCCATCTGTTCTATTGGCAAGCATCTGTTCTATTCCGGTCCGTATAACATGATGGGAAAAGGAGGCGCACTTATGATCATCGTGAATTACTTACTCGTCTGTCTTATCTTTGGCACAACCTTTCTCGCCATCAAAATCGGCGTCGATGTCTCTGCCCCGCCGTTTCTATCGGCCGGAATCCGCTTCTTCATCGCAGGGGCGCTGTTGTTCGGCTGGATGATGTGGAGGAAAAAAGCAAGCCTGCCGCTCCTGCTGCATAAAGATATGCTGCTTACCGGCATCGGACTCACTTTCGGCACCTTTGCCGCCTTGTATTGGGGCGAGCAATATGTCGCTTCGGGAGTCGCGGCCGTCTTATCGGCTACGGGCCCGATGATGATTCTGATCCTGCAGATCATCATGCTGCGCCAAAAACCGTCCGCCCGGTCTCTGCTTGGCTGTCTTGCCGGATTATTCGGCGTTTTCCTGCTCATCGCGCCAAGCCTTACGTTATCCGCCAGTCTCGGGCTGCTCATTGGCAGCATTGTCATTATTGCCGGAGAGGCGTTCTATGCATCGGGCGCGTTGTACTCCAAACGGGTTACGCAGCGTTTCCCGGAGTCGTCGCCGATTGCGCTTAATGCGGCGCAGATGATATATGGCGGATTACTGCTGATCTTGCTGTCCGCTTGCACAGAGCGGTGGCATTTTCAGAGCCTGTTGTCCGCGCAAGCGCTCGGATCGCTGCTCTATCTGATCATTATCGGTTCGATGATCGGGCACAGCCTGTTCTATTGGCTGGTAGCCAAGACGGGCCCGGTCTTCGCCTCTACTTGGCTGTATGTATCCCCGTTGGTCGCCATTGCCATCGGTGTCCTTCTCTATGGAGAGTCGGTCACTTGGATGACAGGAATCGGTGCCATCACCGTCATTGCAGGTACCGTGCTTGTCAATTGGGACAGCTTGCAGAAGCTGTCCCGGAAGCCCCGGACGAAAGAGGCGCCCCTTCAGGAGGCTCACTCCCGATCTTAAGGCGGCTTATGCAGTTGATAACACGCAGATAACACGTAACTAGGGTCCCTCTGTTTTGAATGGGGTGCAGACGGAAGCTGCTCCTGGAAAATAACGGCCGGCAGCGTTCCGGGATCCGAACGCTGCCGGCCGTGTTCATCGTTCTATGAATTGCCATAACTACCCGCCGCGATGACCGGGCCATCACATATACCGGGCGATGATGCGGACCAGCTTGACCGGGAGCTCTTGCAAATTCGTCATATCCAAAAATCGCTGGGCTCCATAGATTTGACTAATGACCTCTTTATCTTGGCCGATGGCGGCGGCCAGCACGGCCACTCCCTTCCGCTCATACTCGGCGATGGTCTGCTGCATGTCCCGGATCGCCCGGCTTCCCGTGTAGTCATCCATCGCTTTCGGTTGGCCGTCGCTGATGCTGATCAGCAGCTTGGTCTGCTGCGGAGCGGAAGCCAACCGATCTCCGAGGATGCGTAGAGCGAGGCCGTCCCGGTTATTGCTTCTGGCCCGCATCCCCATCAGCCTGAACCGATCTTCGGGATCCGCCGTCTCTCCGTCGGTATAAGCAAATATCGACATCTGCTCCAGGCGGGCAGCATCGGCCGTGTCCCCGTAGATGAAGACAGGTATCTCGCACATTCGGCAAAATTCGTAGACGGCGAGCGCCGCGCGCTTGGCGGCTTCAAGCCTGCCGAAGGCGGACATCGATGCCGACTCGTCCACTCTCAGGCCGACGGCCAGGGACGGGAACTCCGTCGGAGGACGCCGCTTGGCGAAATGCTTATAATCGCGGCAGGCGATGCTGTCGGCTACAAATTTGCTGCCGTAATACCGGTTCCTCGCCCATTCCGAAGAACTCTCATACTCCAACAGCGGAAGCGCCTGTCTGGCTATTTCCCGCACGACAGGCATCAGTTCCTGGCTCAGGCGTGCATATTCCTGACGATGCTCATCCAGGACGTCCGGATGATGAACGATGAGCCTGATCCCTTGATGAATCGACTGCGCCGCCGCCTCTCTGGCCTCTTGATTCCGCTTTTTCCGAAAATCCCGCTGCCGGTGCTTCGCGTCATCCGGCACGTTATCCGGATGGGACTCATGATACAGGGGAGCCCCGTCCTCTCCCATATCCCGGCTTGCCGTACCGGCTGATTCGCTGGAAGCCGCTGCGCCAATAGAGCTTTCGTCGCTATCCGCCGACTTTTGCAAGGCGAAGCCCCTTTCCTCGGCTTCCTTGTCATCCACAGCGTCAAGATCGCCGGCAGTCTCCCATGTCCTTATCTCAGCGGTCCCAAGAATCGTTTTTTTTGCGGCCGCGTCGATAGTATCGAGACCTGCCAACAACTCATGGCTTTGCAGCGCTTCTTCCAACCGCTTGATTTCTTCGGAATCGGTCGTCATTTTGTAAATGACTTTATAGTAGAGCGACTCACGGGCCGAAGCGCCTCGGGCAACCGCATCCGCCCAATAGAAGAGCGAGCGCATCCCGGCCACGCCCTTGATGGCATGGGCCCGGACAGCTTGATCGAGAACGATGATGACATCCGCCAATACGCCCAGCACCCGTTGATTTCGAAAGTCGGTTTTGGCCATGGTCCGTTCCACCATAACGCTCTTGGCCGGCAGATCCATCTTCTCCGTATGCTGCACCCGGTCGCGCAGCGCTTCGTTCAGCGGCCTCGTCCCGGCATAACTGCGATTCGTCGTAATGACCGCGATGAAGTCGGGATGCCGGCGGATCACTTCGGTCGGCAGGTTGATGCTTCCATCCAGCTCCAGAGCCGAGTTCAAGGCCATGAGCACGGCGGCATCGCGGATTACGGTCGGCTCTTGGATTTCCAGCAGATAGCCATGCCGGTAGGCTCTCACGATCTCGGAGGGGTAGAATCGATACTCCACCCCTTCACCCTCGTGATGCTCCGCAACCCGCTTCAGCAATTGCTTCATCTTGAGAGCCGCCTCTTCCGGGGCAACCCCCAGGGCGTCCGTCAATATTTCCGTGGCGCTCTGGAACCCGTCGCTCTCATACAAAGCATTCAATGCAAGCTGTTCTTCCGGTTTCAGCTTTGTCAGCCGTTCGGGCGCAATCACCGGCAAGATCGCCCCAATCACATCGGATTTATCCATATCGGCGAAGCAAGTCACCTTCGTATAGGGCAGCCCGAAATGAGCGGACAATGCTTTGGCAAGCTGCGTTTTGCCCGACCCGGCATCGCCCTCCAGCAAAATATTCGCGATTTTCATCTCGCCGCGGTTCCAGTTTCGTTTTATTTCCTTACATATCCGCAACTCTTCCTCGCTTGCTTGATGAGAACGCGCCTTCGTCCAGACAAGCGCTTGTTCGGTCTCAGTTAAGTTTCTCCCAGGCGACAAGCGAAAATCTTCTGCGTGAATCATCTTCCTTCTCCTCTCGGGCCGTTTCGAGTAACATGCCTTGATCTCTCACTCGATTCTTTAGTAGTTTACTTATTTACTAAATTACTAAACATAATTATAGAGTGCATGTTCGGCTTCGTCAATCCGCGTCTTGCCCAACAGATGCTCACTGAGAGGACATCCGGCCAATGCGCGCAAAAAAAGCCGCGATCATGCGGCTTATTGTGCAAGTGCAGCTTCGGCCCTTTACTGCTGCGGCATGAGAACATGGCGCAGCGTCGATTTCAGATCCGATAGTTCACGGTGATAAGCATTCATTTGCGCCCTTAGACGATCCATCACCGTTTTGTTCCGGAGGAGCTTGATTTGCTTGTCCATCGTCTCTTTGGCCCAATCCTTCACATAAACGATTACTTGCATGTCCAACAGATGCAGCAGATTGATTTCTTCCTGCCCGGGCAAGGCATGGTAGACGAGGATCGGCATTTTTTTAAATAAGCATTCGCTAACCGTTACTCCCCCCGGCTTGGTCAGTACCGCGTCGGCCTGATTGTATAAATCATTCATTCCCGCTCTCGATTCAATATAAGGCATCGGAATGATGCCGGGGCAGTTTTTCTTCTTCAAATGGCGATATAGCGCTTTATTCTTTCCGCATAGCACGATATAACGAACTCCCTCCGCCTTCCCGATCGCGCGGCACAACGATTTCATGATCCCCGCGCCAAGATTTCCCCCCGTAATCAAGACCGTGAATTCGGAATCCGCTTGCTTCCGTTCCGGACGCGAAGCGGTGAATTGCGGATGCACCGGTATGCCGGTGACGAAAATATGATCGGCCGGAACGGATCGGTTGGTCAGCCACTCCTTGATATGCGCATCCGGAACGAAATGATAATCGATTCCGTCCCTCCCCCATACATCATTGATAAAAAAATCCGTATACACATTGATTACCGGAATGGAAAGGAGGCCGTTGCGTTTCAAGCGATCGAGCAAGTACGACGGCAGCGCATGAGTGCACAGGATGCAATCCGGCTGCCTTTCCCGTATCAATTGTTGCATGCCTCTCATAAAGATCATCTCATAGAGACGGTAACGCCTCTTGCTCCGGAGCTGGCGGCCGCAGCTTTTCCGGTACATCCAGCTGTAAGTCATCGGCAGGAAGTGAATCCATTTCAAATAGGTCGAGGACACCAAGCCTTCCACGCGCCTGCCGTAGGTGTAGTCCAAAATATCAACGATGTCGCATTCGATGGACGGATCGATCGACCGCAAATGCTCCGCCAGCGCATCGGCGGCTTGATGATGTCCCATTTTGATTTGCAAAAAGGGCAGTAACAGAACTTTTGTGGCCATGTCCTTTCCTCCCCAACCAAGCTTCCTCTTGAATGATTAATTTGCGCGAAATCACCGGCCGGCATACATAAAGGGCATGAATCGAAGCTGGAGCGCATCGCGCTCCATGAATTACCGCAGACATGGACCTGCCGATTTTTATATACTGGTATATAGAAAGGAGTTTTAAGTTATGCTATTATTTGTGTTTATCGCATTCCTCTTGGCTATGCTGGCATACCTTTTATATAAAGCTCATATGAATACGCGGCAAGTAAATATGAACAGGATCAGCCTGGAGAACAGCGCGCCGAACCGTTCCGGGCAGGCCCTTCATGTCTTGCATCTATCGGACTTGCATCTGGAGAACATCTCGATTTCGCCGAAGCAATTATTCGACAAGCTTGCAGACGAACAGATTGATCTCATCGCTCTAACCGGCGATTTTCTTGATCGGACCCGCTCTATACCGAAGCTGATCCCCTATCTCAAGGTGCTGAACCGCCTGCAGCCGGCCTACGGCATGTACGCGGTGTTCGGGAATCATGATTATGTGCTGAAGGGCAAGGACTTTGCTTCGTTGCAGCAAACATTGGAGCAGAACGGCTGTAAAACGCTGCGGAATGAAAATGTCATGATTGACATCAACGGAACGCGGCTCAATATTATCGGGATCGATGATTCCAGCACGGAACGAAGCGATCTTGCCGCTTCCTTCGAAGGGATCGAGCACGGATACCGCCTTGTGCTCACGCATGATCCGAATATTGTGCTGAACATGAGACGATACCGATTTGATTATTTGCTATCGGGGCATTTTCATGGGGGACAAATCCATTGGCCGAAGCCGTATCATTTGGCGGCCATGGGGAAGCTGGTCGGCATGAATATGATCAAAGGCCTGCATGTCTATGACGGCAAACCATTCTATATCAGCGAAGGCCTGGGTCAGACCGGGGTGAACATTCGCGTAGGCAGCCGGCCTGAAATAACCATCCACCGCTTGCCGGTGGCATCATCCGAATCGATGATGGAACAAGCAAAGACTCTGGCAGCCATGTAACCGCCAGAGTCTTTTTTGTCATCCCGCGAACCGGTTCAATTTCGTCCCGCGGCAACCAAGGGAGCCGCCGGGCCCTTCCCGCAACCCTGCCGCAGCATCCGGGCAGGAACCTCTTCCAGCCGCTCGCCTTCGCGAAGCCGGTAATTTTCCCTCTGAATTCTTCCCGGGTTCTCAGGCTGTTGCAAACCCCCTGTTTTTTGTGAAGGGGTGGAGATGGTCCATTTTCCTCATCCAAACTTTGGCTCTCACAGCGTTTTAAAACGATCTTTCTACCGGGAGAAGAGATCACTCACAGGTAAAAAGCCCCATAGACTACGCAATTGCCTGATTTTACGGGATCCAAGCGACCGCGTCGGATGCCGGGGCATCATCGCCTTCAGGAAGCACTATCGGCCTGCTGGAAGCATCGTTGCCTCCTGGGGCTTGGACGTGCGGAGGAAATTGCTGCTATTTTACAGGAATTTCGGCTTAATGAGTCCACATCCCGAGGAATTGCTGCAAATCTACATCATTTTAGGCCCTTTTGCTTCAAGCCGAAGCGAAACAGGGGAAATTCCTGTAATTTTGCAGGATTCCCTTTCTGGAAAAGTCGTCCCTATCGAATTGCTGTATTTAGGCAGGATTTCGCTTACTGAATCGGCGTGTCTGGAGAAATCGTGGAGTTTTGCGGATTTCGCCTGCCGGATGGGCATGTCTAGGGAAATGGTGCAGTTTTCAGGATGGTGGAAATATCCATTTTCAACTTAAAACTTCTTTCTCAACAGCCGGGTTCTGCATGAATGTGATCCTTGGGTCGCTCACTGTCCCGCCTCCCTCAGCATGATCATGATCTCCTCAACGACGATCTCCGGTTCATCATGATGAATGTAATGCCCGCTGCGGGCCGCTATTCGCTGCTTGCTTGAAGCGGAAAATCGCATGAAGCCGGCTTGAAGCTTCTGCTCAACTTCCAATATGGCTCGAGAAGGCCAGTCCTCCCCGCTGTCATCGGGCAAGCCTCTTGTAATAATGGAGAGAGGAATGCCGCTTGTCCGGGCATGCTCTTCGACCTGCCGGTAACTCTGGACCTTATCGATCTTCTCCCGGTTCAGCATCGGATTTTCGTAATATTCCCGGTTTCTTGCGAGCAGATGTTCAGGCAACACCTTTTCATAGGCAAGCTCTTTAAATTCGGGGGCGGCGTCAACCAAGACGATGCCGGACACCGTATGGGGATACAGGCTGGCATACAATCGGGCGACCAACCCTCCAAAAGAATGTCCAACCAACACATAGGGCGGTTCCATATCTTGCGCCAGCAACAACCCGTACAGTTCAACGGCCAGATCCAGACAAGTCCGCGGCACTGGCGCCGCTTCGCTCCTGCCAGTCCCTGCCCTGTCATAAGACAAGGTAGACGCCGCCGGCGAGATCCGGTGCTGGATCTCGTTCCAAGTCTCGGAACTGTCGCCCAATCCCGAGATGAAGATAACGCCCATTCCGCCTTTTCCCGAAGCTTTGCTATACAGTCTGATGTTATTAACCGTATGGAAGCTTTCCATAAAACCGCTCTCGCGGCCCAAATCAGATATCCTGTTGTTCATCTCCCGGTTCTATGTCCTTTCTTTGAAATCATAACTGCCATAATTTGCGATTTATTGGCAGCGTTGGCTGCATGCTTTCTTATTCTCCAAGTTTTCGCTAATCTCCTGCTTCAGCCTTCCCAGAGCCATATATTTTCGCCGGATCACAAAATAGGCACATTAAAGAGCGCAAAGTAATATTCTGCAGTAATCATTGAACCGAGGGAGATCTTAGATGAAAAAGAAAATAACCTTTGATTACATTGTTGTAGGTACGGGCCCGGCCGGCGCTGTTCTGGCAAAAATCTTATCGGACGATAAAAAAACGTCGGTGCTCGTGCTGGAGGCAGGCGAGAACCGCGATAAAGACGTCCCGATCCGGGACTCCACGCAAGCTCCGGAACTGGAGGAAAACTTTTTCCCCCAATATTTTTGGCAAGGAGAAGGCACCCCGCAAGAAGGCGTCGACGATCGAGCCTTTGAATGGACCACAGGCCGCCTGGCCGGAGGGGGATCGTCCATTAACGGAGAACAGTATGTACGTCCGACTGCGGAAGTAATGGAGAAATGGGAACGGCTGCTTGGCAATCTGTGGAGCCCCGAAAAAGCCGTCCAGCGGTTCAAACGGTTGGAGCGGTACACTGGGGAAACGACGGATGCGAGCGCGCACGGATATCATGGCCGAATCGACATTAGACAGGCACCGGCAGAGCCAACGGCGATGGCGGAAAAATTGACGGACGCCATAGAAAAAGCGACCGGATTTCCGCGTATTCTCGATTATAATGATCCGGACACTCCCCTGGGGCCCTTTACCCGCTGGCAATTGTTCCAAAAACGGAATGGGGAGCGGGAAAGCGCATCGACAGCCTTCCTCTCGGCCGATGTGGTCACGCCAGCCGGCCGGGGCGTGCGCGGGCGCAAGCTGACGGTACGGTATCAAGCTACCGCGCTTGGCATCCTCTTTTCCCGCAAACGCGCGATTGGAGTGGAGTATTTGCAAGCAGGCAAATGCGTTCGGGCTTACGCACGCAAGAAGGTCATCCTATCGGCGGGGATTAACAGCGCCCAGCTCTTGATGCTATCCGGCATCGGCCCCGCAGGCGTGCTTAGGGAAGCCAATATCCCCGTTATCTATGACAATCCCAACGTCGGTCAGCGCTTGCGAAACCACACCTTGAACTTCGCGGTGTTCTCCGCGAATCGTCATGATCGGGCATTGCCAGCTAATGATCCCGATGCGCTGTATACGGGCGGAGCCTTCTTGCCCGATCCAACGGGCCTTGATCCCCATCGGCGCGCGGTTCAGCTTATCGGAATCGGATCCAGAGGCATGTTAACCGTGGCTATTCTCTATTTGCGTCCCAAAAGCCGCGGGTCGATCACGATTCAAAATAAAGACCCCCTTACCATCGTACTGGCTGACGAAGGATTCCTCGCCAATCCGGATGACATGGAGGCCGTAAAGAATATTTACAAGATATATATTAAAAATATCGCTTCAGAATTGGCCCTCATTGATCCATCCTACCGGTTGGTATCGCCCGATCCGGCGGTGATCGATAATGACGCTCAGCTTGAAGCCTTTATTAAAGACAATTTTGATCACAATCATCATCAGCAGGGCTCGCTCCGAATGGCACCGCTCCGCAAAGGAGGAGTCGTGGACCGCGCAGGCAAGGTTCACGGAGTAAAAGATTTGATTGTTGCCGACGCTTCAATCATTCCATTTACGGTAGACGGCAATACTTCGGCTTCGGCATATCTTATCGGGTACACCATCGCCAGGCGGTTGCGCGGAGAAACGATGCGCCGGAAAGGGCGCGATTTGGCCAAAATGGAGCGGATAGAAGAATAAGGCTGCGAGAGGAAGAGCCGTCTTGAACAAGCCTCGCCAGCATTGGAAGCTGGCGGAACTTATGGTGAAGACGGCCTCTCCCCAGGCATGGAATGGCCCTGCGTCCAGCTTATCCCAAGAAAGCTATCGATTCTTTCGTTTTTCTTGCAAAGGCGATCGGATTGTCAATGGACTCCCAGTGGATGTACATTAAACGGGGGCTTTCATTTAACCAGTGGTTGTGGAGTGCCGTGACTTTAATTCCGTGCCGTTGAAGATTGCGAATTAACCGGTTGGCTTGATTCTGGAACACGGCCGTTTCCCCTAGACAAAGGGCGCGTCCGGAGCGATCCAGCGATTCGAAGGAGAAGAGCTGATAACGGACCAATGGAGAAGTCGTCCGTCTTCCCAGAATGGTCGCTCTCAGCCTTCTCGCACGGCTGACGAAGCAGACCGGACCCGGATCGATCTCATGCTCCCCTCCCAAGATTCTGGCAAACTGATTACATAATCTTCTGAACTGCGCACTCGCTTTTACACTCGCCATGATAAACCTCCTCTTGGTTTTGCCACATTGTATTACTGTCATGAGCGAAGTGTATATGTGAATGCCCAGTCGAACCGGAATCTCTCTAAAAACGGTTACTTTTTTGCGAATTGGGCGCAAGCCGTGCTCCAGGCAGGCTTTTTCCCATAAACTAATGTTTTTGCCTCCGCCCGTCAAGGGTAACACATCGTCAAATGCAGCACCGCTTCCTCCTCGCCGGGATTGTGGTAACGGTGGGATTCCGTTGCCGAGAATTGGATGGAATCAAAGGTGTGCAGCGAGTATGTCTTCTCTCCGATCGTTAATTCGATGGAGCCTGCCATCACCGTAACGATTTCAATCGTGCCGGCATGATGGTTCTCCGGAACGTATTCCGTATGCGGCTGTACATATGCGCGATGCATCTCCAGCTTTTCCCTGACGTCGCTGAACATCGGCTCAAGCGTCCATCCTGGATGGTCGCTGTCATATTTCGGCCCTTCGCCGGCACGGGAGAGCGACACCGCATTTCCCGGCTTCAACAGCGCCATCAGCGGGACCTCCAATTGCTTCGAAATTTTCCACATCATCCCGATCGTCGGATTCGTGTCTCCGCGCTCGATATTGCCGAGCGTCAATTTGCTTACCCCGGTTCGAGCCGCGAGCTCCTCCAGACTCAGCTTCCGATCCTTGCGCAGCTTGCGGAGGTTGCAGCCGACCGACTGCATCAGCATTTTCGTCTCATCTTCATGGACAGGCTTCATGCCGCATCACACCTTTACCAGAGATTAAAAGTATATTATTATTTACTTTATATTATTTATAGTATATCATTATTTACTTCAGTTGGATGAAAATGATTATCAATGAGGTGAGACAAATGAGAGCCATCATCGTTGGCATATTATCGTCGCTGTTCTTCTCGGCGACCTTTATTATCAACCGGGCCATGAATCTTTCCGGCACCAGTTGGGCATGGACCGCGTCGCTCCGTTTTCTGCTGGCGCTTCCCTTCCTGATCGCCGTCGTCGCCTTCCGCGGCAACCTGGCAGGCCTGCTCCGCGAGATGCGCAAGCACCCGCTGCAATGGCTGCTCTGGGGCACCCTTGGCGGCGTCGGCTTCTACTCGCTGCTCAGCTTCGCCGCGGTCTTCGCTCCTTCCTGGCTCACTTCCGGCACGTGGCAGATCACGATCTTGGCGGGAGCCTTGCTGTCGCCGATTTTTTACGTGACTGTGCCCGCGGAGGAAGGGCCGCGCAGAGTGCGGCAAGCGATTCCCTATCGTAGCTTGCGTATATCTGTCATTATATTAATCGGCGTCATCCTCATGCAAGTGACCGAAGCGGGGCAAATTACGATCTCCGAACTGCTGGCGGGCTTCCTTCCGGTTCTCGCCGCCGCCTTCCTCTATCCGCTCGGCAACCGCAAGATGATGGAGCTGTGCCACGGCAGGCTGGATACTTTCCAGCGCACTCTGGGCATGGCGATCAGCAGCCTGCCGATCGCGATTCTGCTGGGCCTGTACGGGACGGCCAGCGTCGGCTGGCCGACCAGCCCGCAGCTTCTGCAGGCGCTGCTGCTCGCCGTCTGCTCCGGCGTGATTGCCAGCCTTCTGTTCTTCCTCGCCACCGATATGGCGAAGCACAATAACATGCTGCTGGCGGCGGTCGAATCGACGCAATCCGGCACGATGGTATTCACCGTGCTGGGGGAGGTGCTGCTGTTGAACGGCACATTCCCGCAAGGCTTGTCGATGGCGGGCATGATCATCGTCATTATCGGCATGGCGGCGACCAGCCTGGCGGGGCGGCGGTTCGCGCCGGCGGCGCCCGCGGCGGCCGCTAAGGAGCAGAGGGCGTAAGGCCGCGGCTCCCCTACATGGCGCAACCCTCCGGTGCCGCCGGAGGGTTGCGTCGCGTGTTGCGTTCATTTATCCGTCAGGGTCGTCATGGCCTTCACCAGTCCGTTGTAATAGCGGAAGGAAACATAGCATGCCTCTCCGTTAACCATATGGACCACCCGCTTCAGCTTGTCTATCTCTTGAATATTGTTCACATTGACAATATACGCCTTGTGGCACCGGTAGAACCGGTCGTCCAACTGCTTCTCCAGCTCTTTCAGCGTTCCATAGAACTCAATCTGCCGGTTCCGCTCGTGAAGCTTGATTTTATGCGGCGAGGATGAAGTCTCGAAGAAGAGCACATCCTCATATTTCACATTGATAATGGATTCATCGGTCTCGATCGTGATCCTCCGGGGATCCGCGCCCTTCTTCAAATGACGTTCATATGCTTTGCGCAGACATTCCTCCAACCGCATCTCAAATTGGCCCGGATGATCTTTCATAATAAAATCAAAGGCTTCGACTTTGTACTGAAACGTCAGATAGCTCAGTTCCGAATGAGTGGTCACGAAGACGATCAAGCAGTCCGGATACTTGTCGCGCAGCAGACCGCCGAGCTGGATGCCGTTCATATCGGCCTTCAGATCAATATCGAGCAGGAAAAGGGCCGGAGTGCCGTCACGTCCCGGCCGCTCCGCCAGTTCGCGGTAGTCGCCGGTAGCCAGAGCCACCTTCATGTCCAGCTTCTGCTTGATAATGGAATATGTCACGAATCGTTCAAGCTGTTCGCGCTGCCGTATGTTATCCTCGCATATATAGACGCTTAACATAAGGTAATCCCCTTTATCCCGATATATCCTTCCCGCGATGGATCTGCTTGATCCGAAGCTCCTGCATGAATGTCATCGCGGCAGGGTCGATCTCCGTATTCAGAGCCGCATGGGGGTACTTGCGATCAAGCAGTTCCCGCACGATTGACAGGCCGAGGCCCCGATTCTCTCCTTTGGTGGAAAATCCGTATTCGAACATTTTATATAGCGGCGGGATCTTCTCGGAGCAGCTGTTGCGAATAATGAAAAGCGTGGAACCCTTCGCCGATACGATGCCAAGCTCGACCCGGGGCTCTGGCGTCTCCAGCGCCGCCTCGATCGCATTATCCATCAGAATCCCCATGATTCTGCACAGATCGAGCGTGGACATGTCCACCTCGTCGATGTCTTCCGCGATGTCGACAAAGACATCGATCCGCTCCGTCAGAGCTCGCAGCATTTTCGAGGAGAGAACCCCTTTGAGCGGCGCGCTCTTGATATGTCCGAGCAGCGACAGTCTCGTATTCATCTGGAACAGCTTCTCGGAATACGCATATACATCACCGTAGAAGCAGCGCTTCAGTTCCGTATAGTTCTCTTCCTCAATGAACCCTTGCAGTGTAGATAAAATGTTGGCATAGTCATGCTTAAATGCTCTCATATCATGCAGCACCGCTTCCAAGGAGGCCGCATACTCCTCCATCTGCCCCAATTCCCGCTCCACCTGCCGTTTCTCCATTTCCTTCGCGAACGTGTACGTATATAACCGGTGACTGGTAGCAATAACGGCGATATACACCGCAAGCAGCAGCGTATGCAGAAGCATGCCGTCCACATCGGTCGCGTCCCGGTAAAAGAGAAGGGAAAGATAGATCCCTCCCATGATCATGCACATATTGCCGAACGAAATAAATATGCGGTGCCGCAAAGAAAACACATGCTTCTCGCCGCGGCCCTCCCGCTTCGTTCCGTCCGCGAACATCCGCCCAATCAGATAGGCGACGAGTCCAATGAACGCGAACAGAAATAATTGCTCTGCCGCCGGATGAGTCTTAGGCAGCAGCTCTGCCCACAAAATGTGGCTGATCTGCTGGGCGAACAGAAAATTCACATAAGTCAGCGCGCCGAATAGCAGTGATGCTGCAACATCTTTGGTCCGCATATAGACGAGCAGGAAGAATAACGCGATGATCAAGGCCGTGCTCATATCCATGTTTATACCACCGGCTTCTCTTTTCTTCTAGGTTGCCCGGTCCGGGGCTTCTCCCTTTCGAATCGCGAACAGGAAGCCCCACGTCAAAAACAATTGGGCAACGATGATTACGAGTATCGACACATATGAGTATACCATCCAGGTTGCCGATACGGCCATCGACATGGCCCAGAGCGCATACTTGCGCTTATGCTCGAACATCTGGCGGGTGTGGCTCCAGTTGAGATTCGGCCGCTTATAGTCGTAATACAGCTTGATAAACGTAACGAGAACGAGCGAGCACAGCATGACGGCGAGCAGCCCTGGCGAATACCCCGCCGGATGAGAGGCGCGGACGATCGCATAGGCAGCCGCATACAGCGGCAGCGTAATCGCGAGACTGAATATATATTTCCCCGCGAACAGGCTCTTTACCGATACCGGCAGAGACAGCAGCAGCTCGCGGCAGGGCTTCTCGTAAGAGAACAGCACGCCGGGCGTCGAGCAGGACGACAGCAGCGTCAACAGGAAGAGCGCCAATTCGCTGTCCGCATCAGAGACCATAACGGCGTTCCAGAGGAAAAAAAGGATAAACAACGAATACCCGATATGATTCACAAGGAGCACTTTATCGCTTGCGAAGCGGACGAACTCCCTCTTGAGCCAATTGAACTTCATGCTCGATCGCCGTGACGGGAAGCGCAGGAAGCCGCGTTCATAAGCGAAAAGAACGGCGCCAATGCTGACGATGGAAGCGGCCCACCCGGCGATGGCGCATGCCGCCCCTGCCAAGACGGATTGCAGAAGCGTGAGCCTCCCGCTATATGCGCTTGCGGCAAGAATAGACAGGACAAGGGGCATGACGCGAAGCGCATAGGTCTTGATCCATAACACAAGCGCATACTGGAAAATGAACGTTCTCTTGTCTACCGGCAGAGACAGCAGCAGCTTGTACTTCCGGTCTCTGACCTTGGAGATGGACGACAGCGCCGATAAATACAACGCAGCCGCCATCGTCCCCTTCAGAAGGGTGCCGAGCGATTGGAGGCCGAGAGCAATATACGGAGCGGGGATGACGAACAGGATGACCGCCATGACGGCAGCGATAGCGAACAGTTCTCTGCTCCATCGTTTGTTCTTGGTCTCATCAAGCAGCAGAACTTGAAAGAGCGATGCCGGGTTATTCATGGCCAATCACCTGGAAGAAGCGCTCTTTTACCGAGCGCTGCCCGCTGGTCGTGACGCATTCCTCGATGGTCCCCTGATGAAGGATGAAGGCCTGGCCGCAGATATGGTCCACGATCGGGAACAAGTGGGTGGATAGCAGCACCGCGTTCCCTTGCGCCGCATAAGCCCTTATTTCCTGATAGAAGGTCTCGATCGCCACCGCGTCCAGGCCCACCAGCGGTTCGTCCATAATCAGCAGCGGGCATTGAAGCAGCAGCGCATTGATCAGCGCCGTCTTCTGTCTGTTGCCGAGCGACAAGGCGCCGATCTTCCGATGAAGGAAGGAGTCGAAAGAGAAAGCCGCGCATAGTTCCGCCAACCGGGCGGTGTCAAGCCTTTTGCCGTATAGACGGTGCACCATTTCCATAAAGGCGATGGGCGGCATCTCATCGAACAATTCCGGATGATCCGGGATAAAGTATCGATGGCGCTTCAGCCGCAACGAATTGCCCGGAGTGAGCTTCTCGCCGCAGTAGCGAATCTCTCCCCTATATTGGCTGTGAATCGAGGCAAGAATATGGAGCAAGGTTGTTTTTCCCGCTCCGTTCGCGCCGAGCAAGGCGCAGATGGTTCCCTCCTCGACCCGCAAGTGAACATTTTCGATAACGTGCTTATTTTTCGTATACCAACCATACAGATGGTTCACTTCCAGTATCATCGCATCCACCCTGCCTTATTTATCCGAATGTTTTAGGGCGCCATAGAGCTTGAATCCCGTTCCAAGCGCCACGGCAAACGCCACGATCGTGAGCAGGAGGCTTCCCTTGATGGCATAAATGACGCCTGCCGCCCCCCATACGGCGAGCATGACGACGGCAAAGCTTATTTTTTTCTTTTTCGTATCCAGCATCGCTGACCCCTCCCTATTGAGTTGATACGCTTATTGTACTTGTTCGCGGGAGGAGATCTGCCGTTCTGTCTTCACAGGCATCGTATTCGTGCCGACAGTCATCGGACGGCAGCCTGCCATGACGCTCAAGACCTCAAAGGGCACGTTCAGGATGCGCCTGCCCCCTGCCAGGAGCTACCAGGCCGGAGCGTTCGTCATGTTCGCGGCAGAAGAAAAGACATGCCCCGAGCTCGTCCCTTGGAACGGGTGATCTCCGAAGCATGCCTTTTCCTTTTTCATATCTTCTTCGTTCTGTTCTATCTCTTGTTGTTGTCTATTCGGACTGCCCTTCTTGAATTCCAACGACGCCGGTCGGATCGATGCCCGTCTTCACCTTGAATACGTCCGCAAGCGAGCTGAAGGGAAGATATAGCGTGCCGTCCTTGACGAGCGGGGCCGTTTTCAGCTCGACGTTCAGGTTGCCGACGGCGGCCGTCGTCCCGCCTTCCTTCAAGGCGATCCATGTCGCCCCGCGCACGAATTCATAAGCGCCCGTATCCTTATTATGCTCGACTGCGTAGCCAAGCGCCTTCCCGATCGCTTCCGCCGGCACCATCACGTCCTCTTCCGTCGTGAATACGTCCTCAGACGGGACGCCGATGCCCTCGCCATTGACGACGATCACCCAATGCATGCCCCCGAAGGAATCTTGCGGGAGCTGATCCGGCCGGCTCTGTATCGTGACATCGCCTTGCTCGTTCAAGCTTACGTCCGCCTTCAGCACCTCGGTTGCGAATTGGAGCGGCACATACATCGTCTTGTCCTTGAGCACGGGCGCTTTGCCGAGCCGGATCGGCATCTTGGCGTAGTTGTACTGGTCCTTGTTCAGCTCCACGCTCGTCCATAGGGCGCCCTTCACGGCTTCGACCGACTTCTTCTTGGCGTTCCATGTCAGATCGTATCCTGCGCTCTCCATCACCGGCCGCAGCGGAATCAGAAGATAGTTCCCGTCCAGCACAATAACGGCATCGACGTTCTGGCCGTCAACGGTCAAACTCTTCCGCTCGGAGACGAGTTTCAGCCAGTCCTTGTTGAGACTCGTCCCGCGGGTCGTGCCGATGATTTCTCCGTTCTCGTTATGGACGAATTGCTTCACATATTCATCATAAAAATTACGTTCCTGCTCCACGGGAACTGTTGTCCCTTGATCGTTCATCGCGCTCGCCGGCGCGGCAAAAGGTTGCGCGCTCGTCAGAGCGATCGCCAAAGCGATAGAAGCCGCAATGGTTTTGTTCATTGGATGTCATCCTCTCTGGAGTGCGGGTCATATCATGGACTCCAATTGCGCAATTGGGTGACCGCTCTCACACTCTCAGACGGAGATGATTCATGCAAGGTTGCACAGAGCGAGCGATTTTTTGGCCAAGAGCATTGGCAGAGAGCCCTGCGCTCCTTTCTCCCCTGGCCCCTTCAGCGAAGGAGGCGCAGGACCAGCTTCTCAAGCAGCGTCCACGGCAGAAGCATCTTCGCGGCCAGGAGCAGGCGCGCCCCGCTCCCGATCGGATAGCGGAAGCGCGGCCGCTTATCCGCCGCGATGCGGCCGATCAGACAGGCGACTTCCCATGGATCGGCCTTCGAGGATGCGCTTTGCCGGGAGAAGCGGAGGATGGTCTCCAGACGGCTCCGGTATGGGGAAGCATCGTCTCCCGCCATAGACGAGAATCCTTTCTCCCAGATATTCGTGGGATACGCGCCAGGCTCGATCAGCGCCACATGGACGCCATACGGCTTCATTTCCAGCCGGAGCGACTCGCTGAAGCCTTCGATCGCGAACTTGGCCGCCGCATAGGGCGCGTAGCCGGGGAACGCGATCCGGCCGCTGATGCTTCCGATATTGATAATCGTGCCGCGGCCTTGCTCCCGCATATGGGGCAGCACCGCCTTCGCGGCGGCAATCGCGCCGAACACGTTCGTCTCGAATTGCGCGCGCCATTGCTCCATCGTCACTTCCTCCACATAGCCGCCCTGCGCGTAGCCCGCATTGTTCACGAGCAGGTCGATTCGGCCATAGGCGCCGAGCGCATGCGCAACGGCCGCTTCGATGGACGCCGCATCCGTGACATCGACCCGGCGCACTTCCAAGCGGGACTCCACGCCGCGGGCAGCCGCCAGTGCGGCCAATGCCTCCGGCCGGGACGTACCCCGCATCGTCGCGATGACCTGGTAGCCCTGTTCCGCCAGCTTCACGGAGGCCAGCATGCCGAACCCGCTCGAAGCGCCCGTAACCAAGGCTACAGGGCGATCCGCCGCTTTGCCTCCATCGCGCATTGTCTTTTCCATCGGTCTCCCCTTCCCTACAGCTTGTATTTGCGCATCACCGGAATGCCGACGCGCGTCAGCAGACCCGCGAGCGAGCGCCACGCGAGCCTCGTGCCTATCGGCAGATGATCGCAGAACACGGCGCTGTACTCAATATCCGCCCGCGCGCCCCGATTCCGCTTGAACTGCGCCGCTCCCGCGCTCTCGTGCAGCAGATGCCCGTTCTCCCGCGCCAGCTCCAGAAGCGCCGCCGACAGCATCCGGTACAGGCCAAGCCGCTGCGGGAGCGCCGTATCATAACCGAACAGCGGCGTCGTCATTATCCCGTCCCGGCAAAAAAATCCGAGCACCGCATCCAAGCGGCCGTCTTTGCGCAAGCCGTGAAGCTGCAAAATGCCGTCCCGCAGCGCCAGGCGAATAAATTCTCGCGAAAAGTCCGGATTGTAGCGCGAGTACTTCTCCAGGTACAGCTTGCCGTACAGCTCCTCGATGCGGGGCACATCGGATTCCCCGATCTGCCCGGGGCCATCGATCGTATAGCCATGCCGTTCGATCAAGGCGTAATCCCGCTTCAGCAGCCAGCGCGCCTTCGCATTCTGCCATGCGGGGTCGGCGGGACGAAGCAGATAGATCTGCCGGCTCGGCACGAGGCAGGCGCCTTCCCGGCGGCACCCCTCCAGCAGAGGGCCGTGCAGAGAAGAAGTGAGCGAGCGCAGCATGATTGCGTGCCCCGGGTACTGCCGCTTCAGCGTTGCGACGATAACACGCATATGGCTTTCCGTCAATCGCTCCGGATAGAGATTAGTTGACAACAGCCAATTGTTGACCATCACGCAGGCATCGAATCGGGCCGCCCGCAATCCGGCGCCGATTCCGTTCAGCAGCACCGAGAGAGCGGCCCGCAGCGGCCGGCTCGGGAGCCTGTCGAGCTCCTCTCTCGCATACCGGACATAATGGGTGTAGGGAGAGCAGACGAACGTATTGTCGCCGTATTCCCCGTCCCCTGCCGTGACCGGCAGAACCATGCCGTCCACGCTCAACGCCATCAGCCTTGTGTTCGCGTTGCGGATATACGCGGACACATTCGACTCCATCAGCGGCAGCAGGAAGCTCTTCGCATAGCGCCCGTCTGCCGAATCCGGCCAGCAGAGATCGGAGAGGGTGGCCGCATCATAGAGCCGAACGGATTCTGTTGTCATGTCCAGCTCCTCCGCACTCGTCTGAGCTTCCGGTCTCCTGGCCCCTGCGCATACGGCGCGAATTCGATCGCCATCGGCCGGCATCCGGCTTGCCGGCAGAGGCCGTCCAGCGCGGCGCGTACCGCCTCCTCTGCCTGCGGCCGCGACGCGGGATCGATACGCAGGGCCACGCGCATCCGCTCGGGCGACAACTGCACCGCCTCATATTCCTCAATCCGATCCGATGAAGCGATAATGGCGCGGGAGATGAAGTCCGGGAATAACGGAATCGTCCTTCCGCTGTCCCCGGCAGCCGGCACGCAGAACAGATCGTCGCAGCGGCCGTCAATGGATTCGATGGCCATAAATGGCGATCCGCATGGGCAGCGGCCCTTTTTTTCCGTCAGCACATCGTTCAGACGATAGCGGATTATCGGCTGCGCGAGTCGGGAAAAATCGGTCACGATCGGAACGAATTTGCCATGAGCCTTGTCAACATATTCCTTGTCCATGTGCACGATATCTTCATTGACATGTATCGTGCCGTACGCGCACGTCGAGGCGAGAAAGCCTTCGGTGCATTGGTACACTTGGTGAAGCCGTTGCCCGAAGGCGGCTTCGATGAAGGCGCGGTCCAGCGGATCGAGCACTTCCGCGACCGAGATGATCTTGCGCGGCCGGATCGGCAGATCCCCCGCGCGGCGGGAAGCCGCCAGCATGCGCAGCAGGGACGGCGGTCCTACGAGGACGGTCGGCCGCAAAGCATTCAGCCGTTCGATATGGCTGCCGTACGGTGTCAGCAGATCGAAAAAGGCGAACTGCAGCCGGCCCTGCCGCACGCTCTGATATAGCTTGCTGTCCGCCCGGAGGAAGAAAGCGATCCGCTCGCCGCGCAGCAACGCGCCCGGCAGCAGCTTCGCCACGACGGATCCCGCCCAGGCGAGACGCTCGCGCTCGCTGACGAGGAACAGGCCGCGGTTCCCGCTCGTTCCCGATGAGAGCCCGATCGTGACCGAGCCGATCGCGGAGCGGAAATCCCGGGTGCGCTCCGCCCGCAGCGCGATCTCCATCGCCTCCTCCTTCCTGACGCCGACCGTGTTCAGCCGATCGAAATGCGCCATCATCTCTGTTTTTTCAATGATCGGAAATTGCCGCCACTCCGTGTCGGACCATCCTTCCCACAGCTCGCGGTAAAAGGGGGATAAGGCGCGCACGGCCGCGATATGACGAGCAATCTTCCGTTCCTGCCAACGCTCCAGCGCAGACCGGGAGCGGAGCCTCCCGACGCTCAGCGTATGGATATAGCGCGATGCAAATGCAATGAGCGGTGTCGCTCTCATGGATTTCCCTCCTGATTGATATGCCGGTCCGCCTCCCGGCAGTGGCTCGGCACGATGCGAATATCCGGGCGCGCCTCATGGAGCCGGCACAGCCGCTCGAAGCGGTCTCGGTAATCGGATCGGCTCGACATAATGATCCCGGCGAACGGATGCGGCGGCCGGCGCTCCCGGATGGCCCGGCCGGACCAGGCGGCGTCCGCGCACAGGAAGAAGCTGCCGCGCTCCGTCGTCACGAAGATCCCCATCTGCCCGTGCGCATGCCCGGACACGTCTGCCGCCACGACGCTGCCGTCCCCGAAGAGGTCGCAGCCATAATGGAACGGGAGCCCGTCCGGCAGCTTCAGCCATTCCATTCCTTCGCCCGTATCCGCTATCATGACGGAACGGGCCTCGAAATCATCGGGCATCAAATCCGGCAAAAAACCGGCCCGCAGGGCAGACCACCCGCGCTTGCCCCGAATCGCCTCATACGCGGAACGAAAGCAGTGGAAGCGGGCGTTCGGGAAATCCTTCAATCCCGCGATATGATCGGCATGGAAGTGAGAGACGATGATCGTTCCCACATCGGCCGCCTCCGCGCCGAACCGCGCCTTCACCTGCGCGGCGGCGCTCTCGCTCTCCGTGAAGCGGACAGGCGTCACCATCCGGTACAAGCGGTATGGCCATCCCGCCGCCGCCTCGAAGAAGCGGGAGGCGTAGCCGGTATCGAAGAGAATCAGCCCTCTGCCGGGGTGTTCGATGACGGCGAAGCCCGCCGGGAACACGGCCTTGCGCAGCGATCCGTTCTGTATCGTCACCCATTCCGGGTGCGTGCACGAGCCCGTCGTCAGCCAAGTCAGCCGCACAAGGGTTCGATTGATGCTGCTCATTGCGTTCACTCCATCCTGTTCTTCCGTTCTGATTAGGCGGCAATGCAGGGTTCATTGACGACCGTATAGACGATACCCTATACCGGCTCAACGGGATGCGTTCTCCTGCTTCCACCAGGCCGCAAAGCGCGCGAAGCCTTCCTGCAAGCCGACTCGCGGCTCGTATCCGAGCTTCTCTCTCGCCTTGCGGATGTCCAGCGTCTGGCTGCGGCTGACGACGCCGACCGAATAGCGCGTGAACGGAGGCTCGCCGTTCAGCTTGAACAGCCGGTACGCCGCTTCCATTCCCGCGGCGATGCCGAAGGCCGTCCGGTACGGCACGCGGCGGTACCGCGGCGTCTCCCCCATCTCCGCGAACAAGCGGTTCACCGCGTCGACGAACCGGATCGGCTCGCCGTTGCTGATGTTGTACACCTCGCCGCAGGCCGATTCCGGCGCTCTCGCGCAGCAGATCAAGGCTTCCGCGGCGTTGTCCACATAGGTCAAGTCCAACAGTGCCCGGCCGCCGTCGATGAGCGGAATGCCTCGTTCCCGGTTGGCCCTCATCAAGCGCGGGAACAGCGCCCGGTCGCCGGGACCGAACAGCGCGCGCGGGCGCAGGATGATCGCGGACAGCCCGTCCTTCATCGCTTCGCGCACCCGCTCTTCGGCCAAATATTTCGTGCGGACGTAATCGTTCGCGAAGCGGGCAGGCAGCTCGCTGTCCTCGCCGACGCCGAGGCGGTCGGTATAGTCGAAGTAGACGCTCGGCGTCGAGACCAATACGAACCGCTGCGCTCCATGACGCTGCGCGGCTTCTATCATGTGCTCGGTGGCGGCGACATTGCCCGCATAGAAATCGGCATACGTCCCCCACACGGTGGACAGCCCCGCGCAGTGGAACACCGCCTGCTGCCGTTCCCCCGCGCGCAGCACGGCCTCCTTGTCGCCGAGATCCAGCGGAAGAAAGCGGATGCCGTCAGCCGTCAACAGCGCGCCCCGCTCCTTGTCGCGGCCGACGGCGGTGACATCCCAGCCCGTCTGATGCAGCCGCCGGGCGAGGCACATGCCGAGAAACCCCGTCGCCCCGGTTACCAATGCCTTCATGTCGCATCACCATTCCATTCCAGATCGATTGTGCTTGCTTCCGTCGGCGGAACGCCATGCTTCCGTCCTAGGCGAAGCAGGGCGATCAACGCCGGGACCTGGCCCAGGACAGGCCAAGGATCGCGAGCCCGGAGCAGCACATCCCGGCTCCGGCACAGCGCCCGCAGCGCTTCCTTGCGCTCCGTCCACGCCAGACCGCGGCGCAACAGGCACGCGGCCATCGCGAACCCGATCATCGCCTGGCGTCCGCCCCGGGGAGCGATGAGCTCCGCTCCGCCCTCCGGCCCGGCATCGCGCAGCACCGCTTCCGCGATCCCGTCCTCCGGAGCGAACAGATGAATTCCGCTCGTCGCCCTCGGATTGCATTCGATCGGGAACAGCGTTCCGTCGGCCGCCTCGATGAAATCGAATGCAATCTGGCCCGTCAGCCGCTCGGCCTCCGCGAAGCGGCGAACCCAGCGGAGCGCCTCCGGGTGGTCGATGGCCGCGAACTGAACGGCCGCGCCGAGGCCGGCGCGGTAGCGGGCCTCATAGGCCGCATGCGCCACCACGCGTCCGTGGCGCACGATGCTGTAGGTGCAGATCGGCGCGCCTTCAATATATTGCTGCAGCACCCACGGATTCGCGGGCGACAGGTTCGCGGGCGCTTGAATATGGCCGCGGCCCGGCCGGGGGCTGCCGATCTGCACCCGGGATGCGAACCGGGAATAGGCCGGCTTCAGCACGACCCGTTCCCGGTCAGACCAAGCGGACAGCGCTTCCGCCAAGTCCGCCGGCGTCTCCATCAGGCGCGTGTCCGGAACGCGGAAGCCGCAAGCGGCTGCGGCCCGGATGAAATCCGCCTTATGATGCAGCCGCAGCAAAGCCGTCAGGCTGTCCGCGAACAAAGCGGCCCCGGCTTCCTCCAGCCGCTCGCGGTGCCGCGCCAAATAAAAAATCTCCTCGCAGGTCGGCATGACATGCCTGATGCGATGCTTCGCCACCGCCTTCGCGACCGCATCGGCAAACGCTTCCGGCCCGAACCTCGGCGCCGGCACGGTGAACGAGCCCGCGGCGGCGCGCGAGTAGCGGCTCACATAAGCGGGCAGGCTGTCGCAGACATAGACCCGGCACTTCGCGGCATGCAGGAGGCGGGCCCACTCCAGCGCGGCCGGCGCTCTCCCTCCGGTAATAAGCACGGCGGTCGGCTCCGCTTCAGTAGTCAATGATCATTCCTCCAAGCGTCAGGCCTGCCGACGTCCCGAGCAGCAGGATGCGGTCCCCGCGCTGAATGCGCCCCTGTGTCATCGCTTCATGCAGCCCCATCGGGATCGAAGCCGCGATCGTGTTGCCATGATTCGGCGTGATATACAGGAGCTGTTCCTCGGCGATCCCGAGCTTCCTGCCCAGCAGCCTCATCGCCATCGCGCTTCCTTGATGCGGGATGACGAGGCGGAAATCCGGCATGCGCGTTCCGGCCGCCTCCAGCAGCTCCTTCGTGAAGTCCGGCAGCAGCTTCGAGGCCATCCGATAGATGGCCTGACCGTCCATCCGGAACAAAAACTCCTCGCGCGTCGCTTCGTTGTAAGCCGAAGCGTGCAGCCTCGATCCGCCGCCGCGGATTGCCGACAGCTCGGCGCCGCCGGCGTAGGTGCGGATTGCCGCATGGACGATGCTTGATGTCTCCCCCTCCTCCGCCCTGGCGGCAATCACCGCAGCGGCCCCGTCTCCGAAGAGGGCCGCGCTCTGCCGGTCTTGCCAATTCAGGCCGGTCGAAGCGATATCCGACGAGACAATCAGCACCCGGCGGTAGCGGGAAGCCTCGATCAGATAAGATATCGTATCAAGAGCGACGAGGAAGCTCAGACATGTCGAATTGATGTCATAAGCCGGTATGCCGGACCATTCCGGCCCCAGCTCTTGTTGCAGCAGGGCCGCATTACAAGGAATCGGCTGTTCCTGCGTGCCGCTCGCGCATACGATGCAATCGATGTCGCCCGGACGAAGCCCGGCCCGGCGCATCGCGTCCTGGGCGGCTTGCGCGGCCATATAAGAAGCCGTTTCATCTTCAATGAAATGGCGGACCAAGACGTCCGATTTTTTTTGCACCCAGCCATCCGGAACGCCCAGAAGCCGATCCATATCGGCGGATGTCATTTTTCGCTTTGGCAAATATTTGCCGCTGGCCAGCAGCTTGACTTGTCGGTTATGCACGCGGTCTCCTCCCCTGTGACGAAAAAACTCAATACAAGTCATTTTAGCACAGAGATCCTGACTGTTGATGGGAAAATGGACCCCCTTCCTGCGGCTTATCCCTCTTTTATCCATCGGCCATGCCAAGCTCGGAGAATCAAAAAAGCCAGCTTGACTTCCGCTTTTTCCGGGGAAGACAACTGACTTTTTTCACTGCGCGCACATCTCCATGCCAAGCGGCTCTATGCGAATATCGCATACCTAACCTGACTTTTACGCAAACAACCTCATTAAAGGAATGACATGCTGGAGCATTCCGACGCATAGTTGAATGCCCTGCAACAATTTTCCCCCATCGAAAGCGCCGGAAGCTCTTTGTTCCGGGCCCGCCTCCGCGGCTCCTCTCTCCGGCCCGTCATCCCTTGCGCCCAACAACATATCAAGCAGGCCCGAGGTTTGCGCCCGTTTCCCTTTTCTTCTCCTTTGTTTCTGCAATGCGTTCTTGGAAGTCATTGCGCCATGCAAAGTGATTTTATCTTTGTTCGCTGCCGTGATCTGCCCGATATACCACCTGCCATCCTTCGTAATGACAAGCACCGGCTCGGCAGGCCACTTCCGATGAAGCGGTAATGTCATCATTATCACCTCTATAACTCTAAATTACTAAAGCATATTCATTGCGGGACAATGATGCGTGTATGTTTGCAATGGGGTGTAACACTGCCGGCCAAATAGGTTTTATTCTCCGAAGCTGTCGGATTTGCTGTTGATCGGCAGGATGCGCCGCTCCGCGCGTTCGTACAGCGCGAGCAAGCGCTTGACGAACCCGAGCTTCGGAACGAGCCAGTACATGACCAAGGCGGACACAATGCCCATTAGCGCCCCCGCAGCGATATCTACCGGATAATGAACCCCTACCCAGATCCGGGAGACGGCTACGCAGCAGGCGAGCCCCAGCCAGATCCACCCTTCTTTCCTGCGAACGAGCCAGAAGGACACACAGACGGAGAAGAAGAGAATCGTATGATCGCTTGGAAAAGAGTTGTCGATAGCATGATCAATCAGCTTGTTGACCTGCGGAAGCTCCGCGAACGGCTGATGATGAGAATAGAGCTTCCCGGCCGCTTTCCCCATGATTTCCGCTAAAATGAACGCAAGTCCTGCCTGGATGACCATCATTCTGTTCCGGCCGCTCCGGGTGAACCAATAGCCAAGCATCGCCAAGGCGAGCGCGTACAGCATATATTCCGCCACGAAGACGGCGGCGGGATTGAGGGCAGCGAATTGCTTGCCCAGATCATTAATGGCGCGAAAGATATCTATGTTCCATTGAGACAAAATGACCTTCCTCCTCTATTTATATTTTCTATTTCTATATGACTATGACGACAGAATCAACAGCTCGACTTCAATGAATGTCCGATTTGTTGAAGTACACGATCGCGGCCATCAACCCGATGACTGCGGCCGCAATAATCACCGCATAGGAATACAGCGGAGGATAAGCGGGAACGAAGCCGTTCTCCGCGATTACATGGACCGCCGACCACGGAAAGATCGCCTTGTATTCCCGGTTGGCCAACGCCACGTTCCCCATCGTAATCACGGCCGTAAAAATAATGGTCGGCACATAGTTTTTGAACAGAAAAGAAACGAACATCGTCGGGGTCGACAAGAGAAAGAGCAGACTGCCCCCGATAAAAAACTTCTTCAACGAGTGCAGCACAACGCCGGCAGTCAAGCCCTCAAACTGTCCCAGCAATCCGAATATAAACGTCAGTCCCCACGACGTAAAGGTCAACACCATGATCCACAGGAACAGCAGCACCAGCTTGCTGGCAATGAGGCCGGTTCTGGATACCGGGATAGTCAACAGGTTTTTCAAGGTGTCTTCCGCATATTCGCGGTTGAACAGATAAGCCGTGATGACGCCGTACAGCAGCGTCCCGATAAGCAGGGTCGTATACAGATTGGTCTCCGACCACGCGTCGCTGAATAAGACGGGCATGCCGGGCTTTTTGGCCATGTAATCCAGATAGCCGATAAAGACCATTATCGGGGCGGCCGCCGCTCCAATCAGGCTGACCATGAACATTTTGGCCCGCTTCAGCTTCAGAAGCTCGGCGCATACCAAATTAACCAATCGTACCGCCCCCTATCAAGTGAATGAAATAATCTTCCAGTCCATCTTCGCTCAGCGCAATTCTCGTCACTTCGATCTCATGCTCGACCAGCATCTTATTGATCTGCCCCTGGTGACCGAGATGCGAATACACACGAATGATCCCGCCGTCCTGCACCTCATAGTCGGAAATCCCGAAATGCTGCTCCATCAGCATGGCCGCCCGATTATCATTCGAGACCTGGAATTCGAGAAATTTGCGGTTCCGCCGCCGAAGCTCGGCAAAGGAGAGCTCCTCCAGCAGTTGGCCTTGATGAATAATTCCGATATGATCGGCCAATTGCTCGACCTCGGATAAAATATGACTCGAAATCAGAATCGTTATTTTGCGTTCTTCGGCCAGCGACTTGATGAGCTTCCGGATCTCCTTGATGCCGATCGGATCCAAGCCGTTGGTCGGCTCATCGAGGATCAGCAGCTCCGGATGATGAAGAATGGCGCGGGCGATGCCCAGCCGCTGCTTCATTCCCAAGGAATATTGGCCGACCAGCTTGGCGGGCTCATGCTCCAGCCCGACGATCTCGAGCGCTTCCTCGATGGCATTCTTTTTATGAACGCCCATGAGCTTGGCATTGATGAGCAGATTCTCCCGGGCGGTCAAGTTTTCATAGAAGCCTGAGAACTCGACAATAGACCCTACTCTCCTTAAGATCTCCTTCTGCTTGCTATGGAGATGTTCCCCGAACATTTCGATCTCGCCGCGCGTCGGCTTGATTAACCCGAGAAGCATGCGAATGGTCGTTGTTTTCCCAGCGCCATTCTGGCCGAGGAAGCCGTAGATCTGCCCTTGCTTCACCGTCATGTTCAGGTTGTCCACCGCGGTCTGATCGCCATAGGTCTTCGTTAACCGGATCGTCTTGATAATTGCGGTCATAGCTGCACCTCCTGCTGCGGGGCGATGTCTTCGCCAGCCCATACCTCTATGATAAGACGGCGATTTTAAATGCCTCTTAATCGGTTCTTAAATAAATCTTAACGGTGCTTCGGAAGGGAGAAGGTGAACGAGGTTCTTTGTCCCGGCTCGCTTTCCGCCCATATTTTCCCGCCGTTCTTCTCTGCCAGCGCCTTCGCGATGGCGAGCCCAAGGCCGCTTCCTCCGTACATCGGGCTCCGCGACCGCTCGGTCCGGTACATTCGCTCGAACACTTTGGCCAATTCGTCCTCCGGAATGCCCTGCCCCTTATCCCAGATGGTCAGATGATACGCGCCCCCGTGCTCGGCCAGTTCGATGCCCAATGCTTGTCCGTCTCGGCCGTGCTGCACGGCGTTTTTTATCATATTATTCATGATTCGCTGAAGGCTGATCCGATCCGCCGTTACCACGCATTTGTCCTCGGGAATGGATGCGTTCAGCTTCATGTCCGCCCGCTTCAGCTCGGGCAAAAACGCGATGACCGCCTCGCGCGCCATTTCGGCCAAATCGAGCGCTTCCGGACGCAGCGGAACTTCGTCCGCATCCAGCTTGGCCAGATCGAATATTTCATCGATCAACTGCTTCAACGCCGTTGCCTTCCTTAAAATAATGCCGACATATTCTTGCTTTTCTTCGCGGGAGGCCGCGATATCATCGTTCAGCGCATCCACATATCCGATAATTGAGGTCAGCGGCGTCCGAATATCATGGGAAATATTGGACAACAGACTTTTTCTCGCCACTTCGGATTTGATTGTCTGCACCCGGATTATATCCAATTGCTCGATCAGCTCGTTGATGGCGAAGATGACCTCATTGATGAACGGCTCTTCATTCGCCAGCAGGCGGGTGTTCACATTCCCGCTGCCCGCCCGCTTCAATGCCGCGGACATCTCTGCCAGCTTCGTCCTGAAGCGAAGGCGCATGAGCAGCAGAATGACCGTGATCGCCGCCAGCGCAAAAAATAAAGCCCCGCGCAGGAATCGGTGGGGCTGGTTCGTCGCTTCTATCGCAAGAAGACCGGTCATAAGCAATAATTGCGCGCCGAGAAGCAGGATTGTTGTGTCACGCTTCATCTTTTTCACCTGCAAACTTGTACCCGATCCCCCATACGGTCTGGATCCATTTCGGGTCGGACGGATCGGCTTCGATCTTCTTTCTGAGCTTGCGGATATGCACCATCACGGTATTATCGTCTTCCACATAGGCGCTGCCCCACACTTGGCGAAAAATTTGCGTCTTCGTAAAGACTTGCTCCGGGCGGGAAGCCAAAAACTTCAACAGCTCAAATTCCTTGGCCGTCAACGCGACCTCTTCTCCCTCTCTCGTCACCGCATATTTTTTCAGATCGATGGTCAAGCCTTTGTACCGGATATGCGCCTCCTCGTGGCCGGCACTGCTGCCGGCCTCGCTGCCCAGGACCAAAAACCTTCTCAAATGAGCCTTGATTCTCGCAACCAATTCGTTGATGCTGAATGGCTTCGTCATATAATCATCCGCTCCGATGCCCAGCCCCAGCACCTTGTCTATCTCCTGGTCCTTGGCGGTCAGCATCAGGATCGGAATATTTGTCTTCTGGCGCAATCTTCTGCACACTTCAATGCCGTCGATTTTCGGCATCATCAGGTCCAGCAGGACCAAATTATATTTATGGCTCTCGAACAGACGAAGGGCTTCCTCTCCATCGGCCGCCGCATCGGCCTGATATCTTTCTCTTTCCAGATACGTTTTAACCAGGTCACGTATTTCTTTTTCATCATCGGCTATGAGCACGCGAATCTCTTCCATCTTCTCACCGACTCCATAAGGTTATTTACAGTCATTTGTAACATGCTCTGATCCCGGGGACGAGACACGATGCCGCCAGGCGGAACATCGCGCATGGCCGCTCTTGATCATTCGTCCATGATCATATTACAGGATAATCGGCTTGTCCGCTATCAATGTGACGGAAATGAAAGACTCGGAGCTGCGCTTGCGAGGAACGATATCAAGAAATCATGGCAGCAATAACCAGCATCGGCCTGCGCGGACCTTCTTTTTAACCCTCGTATGGTCGTCTGCCGCATACCATGCTTTTCCTTTGCATCAGCATAACACGATCTATTGTTTCTTTTCGAATGCGCATAGTTCCGTTTGTTTTCTTCTGTATCGCGAACCTGCTCCGCCTCTTCAACCTATTCCGCATTCAGCCCAAAACTTGTCGACTGCAACGCTTTTGCTTCATCCCTACTCTCCGTCCATTGGGCCCGGAACGGATAAGCTCTGCAGATGGCCGGGTTCGAGCGTACATTTTATAACCATCACGGTTCGTTGTTTTGTACTACAGTACCGCATTTGCTGGAGATAGGTAACCGTCATCATGCTCATCGTACACGGATTCATGCTTTTTATAGAAGCCCTCTTTCGTGTGAGGGCGGGTAGAGGTCACATTTCCATGTTCGTCAATTCCCGCTGATAGGCGGTCGGATTCCATTCCGTCAGCACCAATTCCTTGTCGGACAGGCCTTGCCTGGCCAGCACCCTCATCACCCGCGCAAGCATGTCCTTCAAATCATCCGGATTCGGAGAGCCCCCCTGAACATCTCCACTATTCCGCGTACAGATGCACGGGAGCCGCAGCAGACTCATTGGTTGCCAATGGCTTTCGCACCCGTTTCACTAATCCGCAGTAATCTCCCGTACCCGGTCATTCACTTCGTTAATGTGCAGTATAATCCGCACCTCGGTCATCCACTCCGCGAATGCTGCAGTATAATCCGCACCTCGGTCATACACTCCGACAATGCTGCGGTATAATCCGCACCTCGGTCATCCACTCCGCGAATGCTGCAGTATGATCCGCACCTCGGTCATCCACTCCGCGAATGGTGCAGCATGATCCGCCCCTCGATCATCCACTCCGCGAATGCTGCAGCATGATCCGCACCTCGGTCATCCACTCCGACAATGCTGCGGTATAATCCGCACCTCGGTCATCCACTCCGCGAATGCTGCAGTATGATCCGCCCCTCGGTCATCCACTCCGCGAATGCTGCAGTATAATCCGCCCCTCGGTCATCCACTCCGCGAATGCTGCGGTATCTCCCCATCATTTTCGGCATCTCCTCCACCAATACTGCAAGAATGCAGCATTTTCTTTGGCACGAGGTAGCAAAAATAGGAATGCTGCAAAAATACATCAATTACCCTACGGGAAGGCACAAATAGCGTTCAAAACGGCGAAATGATGTAGTTTTGCAGGATTTTCTCGCAATTTCGCCTCTAGAGGCTAAAAATGCTGCACCTGTGCAGCATTTTCATGTTCGCAGGCCATCTTGCTTCATGCGCAGGCCATCTTGCTCCATCCGCAGACCATCCTGCCTCACAAAGGGACAAGCTTGCGCCCTAACCTAACCTGTCCTGCCTTCCCCAGCCCCGCGCGTCAAAAGAAAAAGGCTGTCGACAGGACTTTGTCGACAGCCTGAGGCTGCCGGAAATGTCCGGCAGCCTCTTCCAAGCTGCATCCCCGCTTCATCGCGATGACCGCGGCGACAGGATCCTAAGCGATCGGGAGAGCCAGCTTGCCCCCATCGCGCCATTGAGTAACCGATGAACCCCATATACGCCGTTCGCCGCCGTGCATGCGACGACATGGCGGCTTGTCCGCAGCGAATGGGCAAAGCGCGAACGTTCCCTTATTTTTTGCAGTTGATCTTCGGTCATGCCTTTTTTCGACAATGCCTCGTCAAATTCTTGCTGGGCCGCCTGCTTGGCTTTGAACAGCATCATCTGCACCCGGCTGTACACGTTGATCGCCCCGTCGCCCGTCGTCTCGATCGGCAGAAAGATCGCGTCGGGGTATTTCTCGGTAATTAACGATTGCACCCCGTCGGATACCCCGGAAGATGGCATGCACCCGAACGGCTTGACGGAGATCGTCATGTTCACCTTCCGCTTCTTGACGTTCAAGATCAGCTTGCCGACCTCCATATGGCCTTCTCCGCCCCGCAGATGATTATTGTAGTGCTCATGGGCGACCCGGGCTATCTCTTCCATGTCGGGCAGATGATAGCGATACAGGCCGATGGTCCGCGCATACGCGTGGAACATGACCCGCAGGACGCGATCGGCGAGCCACAGCATCCTGAGCCTCTTCTGCGGATTTTTCCCGGCCAGGCCATGCTTCCCGGAGTCGGCTTGACGAAGCGTCATCCGCTCCTTCGTATCGAAGCGCCCCGACCAGATCAGGAACAAGATCCAGGCCGTCATCGACTGCACCTCGACCTCGGCCCCTTCGCTTTCCAGGAAACGCTGCAGCTGATAATTCCCGTCTCCCTCGGTAGTCATCGCCCAGAATTCGCCGAGAATGCTTACTTTCGGTTTGACCTTGGTCCGGTCTACCCGAACGGCCTCCAGTTCCTTGCGGCTCTTGAGCAAGGCCGGCCGCAGCCGTTTGCGTGCGCTCATCGCTTCATAGAGATACCGCTTGCACCGTTCCAGCGCGGCATCCGTCGCGCCGGGCTCCACTTCATAGGGGCGAATCCGATAAGCGAGCGCATTCAGAATGTCTCCCAGAAGCACGGCCTTCAAAAAGCTGAGAAAAAACGCGGTATCCAGCTTCAACGCCGATTCGCTGCCGGTCGCCTGCTTCAACCCGTCCGTCTGCTGAAAAATGAGAACCCGAAATCCGTCAAATCCTGCATCGCGCAGCGCCTTCCGGTACTCCGTAACATAGGTGCCGAAGCGGCACGGGCCGCAGGAACCGCTCGTGACGAACAAATAGCTGGAGATGATCTCCTCCTTCGACTTCCCTTCCACATCCCGCAAGCGATGCAAATATTTGATCAAATTGCCGACCGTGAAGTAGGTTGGATTGCACTGCCCGCGGTTGCCGAACTCTTTCCCGAAGCGAAGGGACTCATTGTCCGGACAATCAAGATGCTTCACCCGATACCCCAATCCCGTCAACGCGCCCTCGACCAAATAATCGTGGGCCATCGTTAAGCCTCCGAAGAGAAGGGTTGTCGTCGCTTTGTCTTTGGCCAAAAACTGCCGCGGCACCGGATCGAACCATTGACTCAGGGTCTGCTGATCCAGCCCGAGCGCTTTTTCCTGTTCCTTCTGAAAGTTCAGCATCATCTCTTCGATGGACGCCTGATTTTTGTCTTTTTGCTTGCTTCCTGCAGCAGACATTTCTGACTCACTCCTTCGTTTTTCGTGTGGATGCTAGATAACCTCGGCTTGTTCTCCCGGCTTTCTGCCCGTAAGCTCGGCGAGCTTTTGGTCCAGCCGCTGCTGCAGCTCCGCCTTTTTGCGCGCCACATCCTGCAACCGTTCTTCATGCAGGCCGAGGCTGTGCGCATACGTCTTCACCCGGATCTTGATCGAGCCGCCCGGTTTATTGGCATCGATATCATGAAGCGCCGAGTATGGCGTCCCGGCGGTCGATATGATCGATTCGATCAGCCCGTAGGTCGGCGCATCATGTCCGCATTTGAAGCTGGACAGATCCAATACCGCCACATGGGGATGACGCGCCGCGAACTTGGCCGCCCATACTTTTTGCACGCTGTTGGAGCTGAAATTTTCAGGCCATACGTCGCTTACTTCCAGAGCATATTCGACGCGGCCGCTCTTCAGATCCTCGCTGAAAAAGCGCTGAAGCCATGCCTCGTCCTTCGGAATGGATCGCATGGATAACACAGGGTAACCGAGCACCTGGAACTCTTCGAGCACGCCGTGATTCAATCCGGGGTCGGAATGATATGGGCGGCCGATCATCAGAATGGCAAGCCGGTTTTCCCGCTCGATCTGCTCCAGGATCTCCCGGCCCTTTTCCTGCATTTCCGCGTCGAACCGGTCCATCGCCTTCCACCCCTGCTCTGCGGCAAAATCGCTCTCGTCTTCGGTGATCCGCAGCTTCTCGGCGAATGCCTCGAACAGCTGCTTTTTCAGCATGTTCGGCTCGGTGAAGGTAACCGCCGGATCCAGGTAGGCGATTCCTCTCGCCGCGAAAAAATCGACCTCCTTGGTGAAGGCGGCTTTGATGACGTTCGGAGCGCCCGCCACGATCGGGCAGCTCGCCGAGTCCATCACATTGTGAAGATGGGTCGGGATATGCGTGATGCACGGGAAAAAGATGTAATCGAGCGGTTTGGACTCATGGTGCTTGAACAGCAGATTATGGACATGAGCCTGGGCCACTTTCGACGGATAGCAGGGATCGATCGAGCCATATTTCCCGCCTTCCTGCCACATTTCCTCGCTCGTGTTGTCACTGAATACGATGTTGCGCTTATCGATGCCGAGCGTCTCGAAGTACGTCCGCCAGAACGGAGCGGTCGACCAAATGTTCAATACCTTCGGTATCCCGATCCGGATCCGCCGGCGCCGTTCCATCGAGTCGGCGGAAGAGCGCGCGAACGGACGCCGGTTCGGTATTTTGCGCATGCCAAATCCGAACAAGCGGCGTGTCAACCGGACGTCTTCCACCTCCGCCCCCGGTTCCGGCAGCGGCTCCGCATCGTAGAAATGCTGGAACATGCGCCGCGCTTCATATTCGACGAGATTCGGATAATGCTTTTTCAACGCCTGCCGCTCTTTCGTTAATTTCAAGACCGCTTCCTGATCTTCCACCGTTCCTTTCTCGCAAGAGAACCCGGAAATATAACGGGCCGTCAGGCCGTCCGGCGTCTCGGAATCGATAAACGTCCGGCTGCAGTGGTTGGGACAAAAATTGCAGCGGGTCGATTCATCATTGCGGCTGACATACCGCAGATTGATAGCGGCATCCAGGCCCAGGAAGCTGGAATACCCCCGCCGCTTCACGACGCGCAGCGTTTCCATGGCGGCTCCGATCGCCCCCGCTTCGCCCGGATGCGGATGAACGTATACTTCGGCATCGGGAACCCGCTCCTTGATATAGTCGACCTGGGCCTTGACGGCCGCCAGATTGTATTGGGTTCCGCCCTGGAGCACGAACTTGCGGCCGAGCTCGGACATGCGCGGAATCTGCACGACATACTGCCATACGTTTTTGGGCAGGACGAGAGCGAGCCCGGCGAGCAATTCCTCCTTCGAATACCCTTCCTTCTGGAAATTGACCCGATCCGCATCGAGGAATACCGCGCAGCCGTAAGAAAATTTCGGACTCAAATCGGCATGGAAAGCCGTATCCGCATACTCTTGCACCGGAATGCCGAACTGATCCGCCATCGCTTGCAGAAGCATTCCGTTGCCCGCGGAGCATTGATTGGACAGCTTGAAATTGCGAATGTCCCGGTTTTTGAGGAACAGAACCTTGATATCCTGACCGCCGATATCGCAGATGACATCGATGTCGCCGAACTGGTGAACGGCGCTCATCATATGCGCGACCGTCTCCACGATATTGACGTCGGCGCGCAGCGTTTTTTCCAGCACGTCTGCGGCGTATCCCGTAGCGCCGAAGCCGATAATTTCCAGTTCGGCCCCCTGCCCCTCCAGCGTATCCCGGATCCGCTTCAGCATTTCCTTCGTATCTTCCAGCGGATTCCCCTTGGACAGTTGATATTCTTTCAGCAAAATACCCCCTCGTTCATCCACCAGTACGGCTTTGGACGAAGTGGAACCGCCATCCAATCCGATCACCGCCCTGACCTTCTGTCCCGGCGTGAACGTCGCGGGAGTGAACTTGGGGATGCTGTAGCTCCGGCGGAACTGCTCCAGCTCGGTCTCGCTGGCCACCAGCGGCGGGCCTGCCTTCTCGCCCAGCTTCGCCTTGCGGCCGTGGGCAATGAACTCCTTCAGCTTCTCCAATCCCGCGTATAAGCCGACGTCCGCCGGTTCATGCAGTCCATACAGGACAGCGCCGTAAGCCGCATAATACTGCGAATTCTCCGGAACGAAGATCAAGCTGTCGATAGGCACGTCTTGCGGATATTCATACCCGCGCTCTTTCCAGGTCTGAGGAATTCGCAACCGCCAGCATTCCTGCAAGAAAGGCAAATAAGTGTTCGGCCCGCCCAGCAGCAGGACGCGGTGCCGCAGCGTGTTGCCCCGAGTGAGCACGGACAGGTTTTGCATGACGATGGCATCGGCGAGCGAGCACATGATCTCCCCTGATGGAATGCCGCTCTTCACGAGATTGACGATATCGGTTTCGGCAAATACCCCGCACTTGGCGGCGACATGATGCAGCTTCGAATCGTCAAAGCGCAGCTTGCCTACTTCTTCCGCAGGCATCCCTACTTTAATCATGCACTTGTCAATCGTGGCGCCCGTACCGGAGGCGCATTTGTCATTCATGGAGGTAAGCGCTTGCTTATTGCCCGTTTCCTTGTTTTCCTTGAAAATGATAATCTTCGCGTCCTGCCCCCCGAGTTCGATGACGCTTCCGACATCGGGATGGAGATGCTCCACGGCCATCGTAACCGCATTGACCTCCTGCACAAACTTCGCGCCGATGTGAGGCGCAATCGGCCCGCTGCCGGAGCCGGTCGCAAAGACACGAATGTTTTCCGGCTTCATATCCGGAAATTCGTTGCCGATGGCAACCAGCAATTCCAGCACTTTCTCTGCCTGCTTCGTATGATGGCGCTGATAGTCCGACCATACGATTTGCTTGCTGTCCGGATCCACCACGGTCGCTTTGACGGTCGTCGAGCCGACGTCAATTCCAATAATGAGCGAATCCGGCTCCCGGGTAATGGTTGTCATTCGCTTGCCTCCTTATCCCAGATCAGGTTTTGGTTAGTGTACACTTCAGGTGTGATATTTATCACACCTGCATTCGCTAAAAAAAAGACCATAAAGGCGGCGAGAGCGATGGCTCCAACCTCTTCTATGGCTCAGGAACGCAAGGAAGCGGCTCCAAAAAAGATTTCATCCATTTCCGTTTTAATTTTTTGCGTGATCGCCTGCTGTTCCTCTGCGGTGATTTCCTCTTTGGAATAACCGAATAAATAATTATTTAAATCGAAGGCTTTTAACCGGCACTTGGTATGAAAGATGTTGTCTTGATATACATTGACATCGATCAGATCGAATTGCCGGATGATGCTGTCGTCAAGATAATCTTGGATCGATCGGATATCATGATCGATAAATAATTTGCGCCCGTCGATATCACGCGTGAATCCCCGCACCCGGTAATCAATCATCATAATGTCGGTATCGAAGGAATCGATCAAATAATTCAGCGCTTTCAATGGCGAGATTTCGCCGCATGTGGCGACATCGATATCCGCTCTGAATGTGCTGATCCCTTCATTCGGATGATACTCGGGATACGTGTGAACCGTAATATGGCTTTTATCCAACTGCATGACCACCGCCTCGGGAAGAGGCTCGGGCATTTCATGGGATGATGTCCGGGGAACCTCGATCACGGGTCCCTCGGATACGAGCATGGTCACGCTCGCTCCTTGAGGAACATAATCTTGCTTGGCGGTGTTGACGATATTCGCGCCAATCATCCCGGTTACGGTCTCCAATATCTCCGTCAACCGGTCCGCATTATATTGATCGTCAATATACTCGATATAAGCTTCACGCTCTTCTGTGGTCTTGGTGTAACAAATATCGTACATATTGAAGCTTAATGATTTTGTCAGATTGTTAAAGCCATGCAACTGAATGCGCTGCTGTGGAGAGACTGCCATGGTAGATGCTCCTTTCTTATCTATCCAGTATCCCTCTTTCGCGCATATTGTTATACAGAATGACAGCCTTATTTGCAGATTGCATAAGAAAAGGCCGCCGGATATTGCTCCAGCAGCCTCAGTCTGTATCGTTACGTTCAACCTAGAACGTTGCCTATAAATTTTTCCAATGTGCCGACATTCGTAATGTTTTTGTTGCAGGCATCGCTGTCCAAGCATACATAGTTGCCGATGGCCTTGTAGTAATCTGGCGAGGCGTTGGCCGGCTTCGATTTCGTGACCGCCGAGAATAACGCCACCTCTTCATGCCGATGGCACAAAAAGCAAATGCTCTTCTTGTTCGTCGGGGTATATCTTCCTTCGATGCCCACTAGCTTGCCGTTCAGATGGTACACGAAGAACATTCGATTCGTCGCGATGTCGGTCCAGCCGACATAGGTAACATAGCGGAAATCGATGGCAGCCGCATCGGGAACCTTCAGCTTTTTGATTTTGGGAAACAGCTTCCTGATCTGTTTTTCCGTCACGGGCGCAAATTCAGCCATGTACGGAACGAGCGATTCCAAATAGTCCTGGAATTCCACCGTTGAATGCAGCGTCGAGATTTTCTCCAGCGCTTGCTTCTGCGCCTCTTCCGCATCCGGGAACGCTTCGACGATTTTGGTGAGCGCGCTGTATCGTACCGATTCCACGACTTTCGGATCGGTCACCGTGTTGCAGGCACGCTGCAGCAGATCGGTCTGCTTCTTAATCAGGTTATATTGATGGTTTCTAATGAATGGTTTCAACATTGCTTTACAGCCCCTTATTTATAATGGAATGGAAATAAGGTGCAAAGCCCATTATTAGAAACGATATCAAGCTCTCTCGGGCGACATGTCCTTATGATCACTGTCCGCCCCATGCAAAGTATCGCCCTAATATTAGGCTTTGCATGAGTCGTTGCCGATTCCGGCAAACTGCTTTGCCATTTCTACCGACCTCCCTTGTGCTGTCCATTATAAGGGGAATACGGCCTGAACGGCAACTCCCTTTTTTTGCGGCCGAGCAGCTTATCTTTCCCTCTTCCATGAATCCTTGAGAGAGACAATCCGGTTGAACACGCGTCTGTCCTCCGTCGTATATTTCGTATCGAGGCAGAAATAGCCGTGCCGCACGAACTGAACTTTTTCAGTGGCGGAAGCGTCCTTTAAGGCGGGCTCCAGCACGGCGTGCTTCATTTTGACGAGCGAATGAGGATTGACCAGCTCCTCCCAGCAGTTTCCCGACTCCTTCAGCACGGCGGAAGGCCGCAGCAGCATATCGTACTCATGAACCTCAGCCGGAATGCCATGCGCCGCAGACACCCAGTGAATCGTCGCTTTCACCTTTCTGGCGTTGAATCCGGACCCGCTCTTGGTCGCGGGATCATAGGTGCAGTGCAGTTCCTCGATCTCCCCCGTCACCGGATCCTTCACCACCTGCTCGCACCGGATGAAGTACGCCCCCTTCAGCCGCACCTCCGTTCCTGGAGACAACCGGTGGAACCCGGCAATCGGCTCCTCCATGAAGTCTTCCTTTTCGATGAACAGCTCTCTGGCGAAGGGCACCTCCCTGGTGCTTGACGCTTCATCTCCTTCTTTATTTTTGAGGCGGAGTATTTCCGTCCGATCTTCCGGATAGTTGGTTATAATCACCTTCAACGGGTTCAGGACAGCCATATAACCGATCGTTCTTTCCTTCAAATCCTGGCGGATAAAATGATCGAGCATGGCAGAGTCCACTACGCTGTTCTGTCTCAGTATCCCGATCTCCTCCATAAATCGTGCAATGCTGTCCGGGGTGACCCCTCTGCGCCGCAGCCCGCGGAGGGTCGGAAGACGCGGATCATCCCAGCCGTCCACGAAGCCCCCTTCCACCAGCTCGCGCAAATACCGCTTGCTTGTCACCATCCCGGATAGACTTAAGCGTCCGAATTCCCGCTGCTTCGGCGGCTCCGGAGCTTCCAGCTCACGGAGCACCCATTCATACAGCGGACGATGGTCTTTGAACTCGGCAGAACAGAAGGAATGGGTAATTCCTTCGATCCAATCCTGAATCGGGTGGGCAAAATCATACATCGGATAGATGCACCAGTCACTCCCCGTCCGATAGTGCTCCGCATGCACAATACGGTAGAGAACGGGATCCCGCAGATTCAGGTTGGGCGAGGACATATCTATTTTGGCGCGAAGCACTTTGGATGCGGTCGGGAAATCTCCCTTCCGCATTCGTTCGAACAAGAGCAGGCTCTCCTCCACGGGCCGATTGCGGAATGGGCTATCTGTTCCCGGTTCTGTCAATGTCCCTCTGTATTCGGTCATTTGTTCGGGCGTCAGCTCGCAGACGTAAGCTTTCCCCTTGCGAATCAGCTTGACGGCATACTCATATATTTGTTCCGAATAGTCCGAACCGAAGTAGACCGCCGGTTGATATCCCAGCCACTCGATGTCTTCCCGGATCGCATCCACATATTTGTTATCCTCCTTCAGCGGATTCGTGTCATCAAAGCGCAAATGAAACGCCCCGTTATACTTGCTCGCGATAGAATGATTCACATGGATCGCATACGCGCTCCCAATATGCAGATACCCGTTCGGTTCGGGGGGAAATCTTGTGGCAACAGGTCTGTGATATTCCCCTTGGGCGATATCATCACGCACGAGCTTTTCCAAAAAATTCGCGGCTTCCGCCGTTTCCTTGCCAGGATTCATCATGCACAACCTCCTTGTATGGTTTGTTCTTCATGCAGGAAAATAAAAAAATCCCGCCTCCAAGACTGCTGTCTTGGGGACGAGATTTGCTGTCGCGGTGCCACCCCGGTTCGCCGATATATCGCTATATCCGCCTCATCAGGTACGGCAGCCGCATCGGATGCTTATACCCTAGCTCTGTAACAGGAGCACCTGTCGCACCATCCCGGCAACCCGTTCCGATGCGCCGCTCAGAGGCTTGGTTCAACGAAGGGAATCCTGCTCCTTTTCAGCTGCCGGAGCTCTCTGTATGGCTTCCTCATTCATCTACTCTTCTCTTCATGGCGTTTCTTATTTGGTACATAGTATCATCAATGATAGCCAAAGTAAACATGCGCGATAGCAATTGGGTTTTTACTCCTCGGACCAATAAGTATAGTACCTGCCCAATCGTTCATTCATCTGTTCCAGTCTAGCGCTGCACCGTATATTTCATGCGCACGAACTCGAACCTGCCTCCATTGGTGCTCTGCATGAAGGTATGCTGAGGAACAAAGCCGGCTCTTTCGTATACCGTGATGGCTCGCCGATTAAAGGCGGCAACCGATAACGTTAGCGTATGAGGCGCATATTTCTCTAGCGCGAGCTCGATGGCGAACCGTAAAAAGACGAGCCCGATCCCTTTTCCGGTGAATTCAGGCTTCAATCCCAAGCCGATATCGACAATCCCGGATTCCGTTGGAATCAAGCACAAAAATCCGGCGAGCTCATCATTGTCGTAGACGCTGAAATAGTGATCTCCCCTTGTATCGGGATGAATGAATTCCTCTAAATCCTCTTGATCGGCTTCCATGTCATAAAAGGAATAGCTTCCGCTGTAATGCCATTTCGCAATGATTTCGGCTTCTTCCTGCGTCATGGTTCCGCATCTGAATTGCATTGGCTACTCTCCTCTGCCCCAAGGTAATAATAAGGTATCTAACGGCTTCGTTTCTGTCAACTTTTCCCTCTCACGCTTCGGATCTTGGCAAGTCAAGCACCTCAATCCGAATCCTTCCTTTCTATTTTTTGACTGGGATTTTTTGTGAATCTGCCAACGGGATATCGTGTGAGTTGCGTGAACTGCTCCCTGTGATCAGTGCCGTATTTGGAATCGGCGCATTCTGGTATACTTGGTACAGGCGAACAAATTTCAGTCCGAAGCAGGTGTACAGTACATATGAATAACGTTCTAATCGATCCTCAACGCTGTCCGTTATGCGGACAGCCCAATCATTGCGCGTATGCGGCCGGGCGGCCTCATACCGAATGCTGGTGCATGAAGCGCTCCGTTCCCCAGGAGCTGCTGGACCAGATACCGGCGGAACAGCGCCGGAAAGCATGCGTATGCGAAGAGTGCGTCAAAGCGTTCGTGGAGAAAAATAAAGATTGACATCGAGAGCACTGCCATTTTATGATGAATGTATATTTTGGAAAAGGAGGTTGATGAAGATGACATGGAATCAAGCTGCGGCATTGCAACTGCATAACGATTGGGAACAGTCTCTCGTCGGCCTCTACGGAGTGAGAACAAGATAATCGGGTGATCCCCTCGCGGGGAGGCTTATATCGGTTGCTTGCCATAGACGATGACGTCTGTGGCTTTTTATTATGATCAAAGGCCGCGGGACGAGAGTCTGCGGTCTTTTTTATTTTGTATTATTCAATAAACTCGAACGGAACTGAGAAAGGAATTACGATATATATGCATACGGATAATTTTATATATGGCAGTGACCTGCCTGCTCAAGAATGCTATTACCGCACCATCGAGCTGCCTGCCGGCACGCTCCATGTTTATGCCAATAACGCCCTTTATCAAGAACTGGGGGCCAAAGTATTTGAAATGGCCAACAATAATTTGCAAATCCCGAACCGCGTCTATATGAGCTATACGCCGGACGTCCATGTCGGTGTCGGCACCTGCATCGGCACGACCGCCGTATGGAACGCCAGTGATGGTTATGTCTCCCCTTCTATCGTTGGGAGCGATATCGGATGCGGCATGCGGGTGCATCTGACGAATGTGCACCGCGACACCTTGCAGGATGTGAGGCTGCGGCGCAAGCTGGTGAAGACGATCGAGAAGCTGGTTCCTGTCGACTCCCATGCGCGCGGCCATTTCTCGGACATCCGCCTGGAGCATGTGCTGGTCAAAGGGCTTCATGGCTTGCCCAAAAAATACGTGCCGGACTCGTATACGCCGAAAAAGATGACCTCCCTCACCCATGTGGAACACAGCAAATTCGCGTTCGACGCAGAGATGCTGAACGAGATGCCGGCCGCAGCATGGCATCGTTCCCACCGCCAGCTCGGAACGCTCGGCGGCGGCAACCACTTCGCGGAAATCCAGGCGGTGGAGATCGATGAGTCGAACCGGGATACGGCCGAAGCTTGGGGATTGTTCGACGGCCAGGTCATCGTCATGATCCATTCCGGATCGCGAGCCTGGGGCGGCGCCGTCAGTCAGCAGTGCAGCAAGGAGATGGCGCAATGGATGCGGTCAGCCGGAGTCGGGACGGCAGATCCGAAGCTGGTATTCGCCCCGTTGTCGGAGCCGGTGGCGGAGCGCTATGTCCATCTGATGTATTCGGCGCTTAATTATGCCGTAGTGAACCGCCATCTGATGGCGTTCGGCATTCGCGAAGCGTTCCGCGATGTGCTCGGGTCGAAGGTCGAGATGACGACGCTGTATGATTTGATGCACAACTATGCATGGGAAGAGAGTCATGACGGACGCCGCATGTTCGTGCACCGCAAAGGGGCGACTCGCGCGCTGCCGCCGCACCATCCGGATAATCCGAAGCCGTATGCGGCGACCGGACATCCGGCGCTTATCCCGGGTTCCATGGGCAGCGCATCTTACCTGATGGCCGGCCGTGACCCAGGTGCGGCGAACTACTACTCCATCTGCCATGGCGCAGGGCGCGTCCGTTCGCGCAGCGCCACGAAGCAGCTTGTGACCGTAGACGAGTTCGCGGCCTCGCTTCAGGTCGGCACGGACGACGAAGTCGTCGTGAATCAGCGCATGCTGGAGTCGATTATCGACGAAGCGCCGCAAGCCTACAAGGATGTGGAGCAGATTATCGAGAGCGTCGTCGGAGCAGGTCTTGCCGGCGTCGTGGCAAGATGCAAGCCATTGGCGACAGTCAAAGGCGGTTAACGCTTACACTAAAGAGGAATAGTGGAGGGCCGGATGGAGTTGTGATGAAAAAAAGCGCATTTCAAACGATCGAGCAGTTGATTCAAGCGATAGACATCGTTCCGAGAAGACATGCGACGCTGGTCATCGGAATCGATGGCTGCGGCGGCTCGGGCAAAAGCACACTCGCATCTCAATTAGCGGCGGAATGTCCGAATGCAACCGTTGTGCATATGGACGATTTTTATTTGCCATCCGCTGATATCGTCGAAGGCTCCCCGATGGAGAAGCCTGTCGGCGCGGATTTCGATTGGCAGCGCATGCGGCGCCAAGTGCTGACCCAACTCAGCCAAGACCGGGAAGGCCGCTATCAACGGTATGATTGGGATAGCGATACATTGGCGGAATGGCATACGGTACCGGTGGGCGGGGTGGTCATCGTGGAAGGAGTGTACTCCATCCGGAACGAATTGGCGGAGCAATACGATGTTACGATATGGGTCGATTGTCCACGAGAGACGAGACTGTCGAGAGGACTGGATAGAGACGGAGAAGGAGCCCGCGATATGTGGGTGAACAACTGGATGGTTGCGGAGGACATCTATATGGCGAAGCACCTCCCCCATCAAAGAGCCGATCTGGTGGTCCACGGGACGGAAAATGGAGGTACATTCCATGAATGTGATAGTTACGGAATATAACGAGCAGTGGGATAACATGTTCCTCGACGAAGCTCAAAAAATAGAAGAAATATTTGCGGATGAATTACTTGATATTCATCATATTGGCAGCACCTCGGTACCCGGGCTAAAGGCCAAGCCGATCATTGATATGATGCCCGTAGTCAAAGACATTGAAAAAATGGATTCATTTTACGAGAAAATGGAAGGTCTCGGTTACGAATCCATGGGCGAGTTCGGCATGCCGGGAAGACGCTATTTCAGAAAAGGCGGAGACAATCGAACCCACCAAGTTCATGTCTTTCAGGCCGACAATAAGGAGGATATTCAGCGCCATTTGGCGGTAAGAGACTACCTACGAACCCATCCGGAGGCCGTCAAGCAATATGGAGATCTGAAGGAAAAGCTGGCGAATCAATTCCCGAAGGATATTGAAGCTTATATGGACGGAAAAGATACGTTTGTGAAAGAACTGGAAAAAAGAGCATTGCATTGGTATATGAGTCATTAGCGCTGCGATGAAATAGGAGAAGCTGAAAGATGTTGAGGGGCAGTCATGCGGACCGGGAATCCGTTAATCGTGTACAAATAACGGAACCAAGGTCCGCACTGCTCCTATTTTGCTATTGCTGAAAAATATCTTTCGTTCCTTGCGCCCGGTTCATTCTTGAAAAATCAACCTTGGCAAAGGCAATCGTCGAGAGCAATAAAAATAAGATCCCGAATGAAATGATAAAGATGATACCCAGTTGAGGAGTTATCACAAAATCACTTACTTTAAACGCGAGCTGTTCGGCGACTAACTCGTCTGGCGGCAAAGACATTTTTTCTAAACTAAGTGCTCTGAAAAATGCCGCGGCATAGGTCATCGGATTAAACAACGCCATATACTGCAAGCCGTCCGGCAGCAAGCTAAGCGGAATGTAGACGCCGCATAAAAAAGTGAACGGCGTTGTAACGGCGACCGAGACAATCTGAAAGGTCTGCGAATTTTTGGCTAATGTCGCTAAAAATAATCCGAACGCCGAAAATACAAGTCCGACTAAAATCATGAAGCCGATGATGGCAATGGGGGTCATGATGGATGCATAGGTCATGCCGATACAATAACCGATGATCAAAATCATAATCCCTTGGAACGTAGCAATCGTTGCCGAGGCCAGCATTTGTCCGGCCGCGATCTGTATTCTTTTGACAGGACTCACAAGCACTTCTTTCATATAACCGGACACGATATCTTCGATCGTCGAGGTTGCGATATTCAGCGATGTCTGGAACACGACAATGATTACAATACCGGCCAGCACATAATGTACCGGATTCGTTATCGATGTGCTTGCAAAAGCGGAGCTTAATAAATATAAATAAAAAAACGGCATTATCAGCATTAAAACCAATTGCACACGATTTCTGATAAATAGTTTGACATTTCGAAACCATATCGCCGCAACAATGCGCATCCCCAGTTACCCCCTTATATCCTTGCCCGTAATTTCGAGAAACACATCGTTTAACGTACCTTTTTTAATTTCGATATCGGTAATCGCCGGCCGATGTTCGCTGACGATGTCCAGCAGGTCGGATAAACGGGTAAATTCTGCGGCGAAGTAACCGTTTTTTCTCTCATAGCCCATCTCAAACTGTTGCAACAAGTTTTCTAATGCACGCTCGTCGCTGCTAGCGATATGAACTTTGTCTTTGGTGTATCGCTGCTTCAATGCGTGCGGCTCATCGAACGCAATAATTTTGCCGTGGTCCATAACAGCCACTTTATTGCAAATTTCAGCCTCGTCCATATAATGAGTCGTTAAAAATATCGTCAAATTTTTCTCCTTTTGCAGCTTGATAATGTACTCCCAAGTATTCGCTCTCGTCTGCGGATCAAGCCCTGTCGTAGGTTCATCCAAAAACAAAACTTTAGGAAAATGCAGGAGGCTTCTGGCGATCTCGACTCTTCTTTTCATGCCTCCCGACAAGCTGCCGGCCATGGCCTTTTTCCAGTCCGTCATATCAACGATCTCCAGCACAAAATCAATACGCTCATTCATAATGGATTTCGGCAAACCGTAAAAATAGCAGTGCATCTTCAAATTTTCTTCAACCGTCATTTTGTTGTCGAGGGTTGAGTCTTGGAACACAACCCCAATCACGCTTCGGACCTTGTCTTTATCCCGGTTTACATCCTTGCCGTCGATAAGCAGCACGCCCGATGTTTTCTCCATGATCGTACATAAAGTGTTGATTGTAGTGCTTTTTCCCGCGCCGTTAGGTCCTAAAAAACCGAAGATGCTTCCACTCTCGACTTCAAAGGATACCCGGTCGACCGCTGTGAAATCCCCATATTTCTTCACAAAATCTTTCACCACGATAATGTTGTCCATCCCACTCACCGCTTCCTAATTTTCATTGGAATTTCCATTTTTCAGAGATCGGACGAATTTCCCAATCATATAGTCGAAACTGCCTTTTTCCGCTCCTAACATCTTTTCCATCATGGAAGTAAATGCAATTGCTTTGGTCATCAATTCATCGGGCTGCCACTGGAAAATTCCTTCGTCAAATATAAATTGGGAAGATACCAGCAGGAATTCGACCGTTTCTTTGGGATAAGGAGTATCGAACACCCCTTCCGCTATTCCTTGTTCAATGACTTCCGTCAAGACTGGGGTTAGTTGAAGAATCGTTTCTATCAAGCTTTTCTGATGCATTTCCGCATTGTTCACTTGGTGCAGCTGCTCGATCATTTGTTCCTTCCGGCCTGCGTCCGGCTGCTGCGACATCATGATCTGAAATATTTTGTCATGAGCCGTCAGCTCGGGATGGGCGGCGACTGCCTTAGCGGCTTCGACTCCGAAGTCAATAAAACGCATGACAATCGCGTCCATGACCTCTTCCTTGGATTGAAAGTAATAATAGAACGTGCCCTTGGCGATCCCAACCATGTGCAAAATATCGTTAACCGTTGTTTTGGAAAAACCTTTTGTCGTGAAAAGCAACTCGGCGGCGTCCAATATTTCGTTTCTTCGTTCTTCCGGTTTTTTAGAAATCCTCATTGTTCATGCCTCCACCGTACCCGACTGACTGTCGGTCGATAAGAATCGTAACATTTTTCCAGTTCGCAAGTCAAGGGCATTTTTGCCAGTTCTTCAGTTTTGACCCTACGGCACGGACGGCTCGTCCGCTGCCATTTCCCCCATTTCCTGATTAAAATCCCTGCTTTATTCACACACTAACCGCAGTTTAGGAGGTTGAGGGCATGTACATTAAAGAAACCGACCTGCCAGGCATCGGTCATAAATACGAAATGGTAACGCAAAGCAGCGACAGGCTGGTCGTTGTCATCCATGATGATGGCCGGCGCGAAATGTATCATTTTGATAACCATGATCAGGATGATTGCACATCCATGGTTACGCTCGAGGATGAAGAAGCAAGACAACTTGCGGCGATCGTCGGCGGAATGACTTACCGGCCGAAGGCATTGGAGACGATGGATGTCGCTTTAGAGGATTTGACGATTGAATGGTACAGAGTCGCGCCTGATGCTGCCTGTGTCGGCAGCACGATCGGCCAAGCGAATATCCGTCAGACGGCGGGAGTCACGATTATTGCCGCTATCGAGAAAGGCGCCAAGCATATCAATCCCGGTCCGGAGTATACCTTTAAGGCAGACACGATCCTTGTCGTTGCGGGCGAACGCCACCAATTGAAGCAGTTGAAGCAGCTGCTGCAAACCGGGAGACGCTGATCATGGATCATCTCGTACTGGAAGTTGGACTTGCCGTTCTTCTCATTGCCCTGGTTGGACTGCTCGCGGCCAGCATTCGGACTTCGGTCATTCCTTTTTATATTTTGGTCGGCATGGCCGTAGGCCCCCATGCGCCGCATTTTGGCGCATTCGACTTCCGATTTATCGAGAGCGCGGAGGTCATTGCATTTATGGGACGGCTTGGCGTGCTTTTTCTGCTGTTCTATTTGGGGCTGGAGTTTTCAATCGGCCGCTTAATGAAATCAGGCCGCTCTATCGTCATGGGCGGAACGATCTATATCCTTATTAACTTTACTTTAGGCTTGCTCTATGGGTGGATCAACGGCTTCCCTATTGAGGAAACGATGGTTATGGCCGGCATTACGACCATTTCATCCAGCGCGATTGTGGCGAAGGTGCTCGTCGATCTGAAGCGAACTGCCAATCCCGAGACCGAGATGATTTTGGGAATCATCATGTTCGAGGACATTTTCCTGGCGGTATACATCTCCGTCCTGTCCGGGCTGGTCCTCAGCGACTCGTCCTCTGTCGGCGGCGTAATATTGTCAGCCTTGTATGCTCTGGGATTCATGCTTCTCTTGCTGATTGCAGGGCGCTCAGCTGCGCCTCTTCTGAATAAGGTCTTCAACATCCGTTCGAATGAATTGTTCTTGCTGCTTGTGTTCGGCTTCTTATTCCTCGTGGCCGGGTTCTCGGAGACGATTCACGTAGCGGAAGCGATCGGAGCGCTGCTGACCGGGCTCATACTCGCTGAGACGATGCACATGAAACGAATCGAGCAGCTGATTTTGCCGTTCCGTGATTTCTTCGGCGCGCTGTTCTTCTTCAGCTTCGGACTGACCATCGTTCCTTCCGCGCTCGGCGGAGCCTTGTGGCTGTCGGTGGGAGCCGTAGCGGTGACCTTGTTCGGCAACTTCCTGGCCGGTATGCTTGCTGGCAAGAGCGCAGGCTTGTCGCCCAAGGCGTCGGCCAATATCGGACTGACCATTGTATCCCGCGGCGAGTTCTCCATTATCATGGCGAACCTCGGCAAATCCGGCGGACTGCTTGAGCTGCTCCAGCCCTTCGCTGCGCTGTACGTCCTCATCCTTGCCATTTTGGGGCCGCTGTTGACGAAGGAATCCCGGCTCATTTTCAGAGGCTTGAATAAAATTTTTCGCTGGGAAAAAAGCAAAGGAAGCGTCCCCGAACGGGCGGAATAATCCGCCGGCAATAGCTCATATGCGTCGATGGCCCAATGGAAGCGGCAGCCGACTTGCGAAGAAGCAACACTTTTAAGTAGGTGCTACATGACGGCGAGCATGAAAAAAGGTTTCTGTAGACCCACTCTCCTTTCGTTTGTTATTGTATATGAACAATAACGAAGCTTGGGGTTGTGATGCATGTGAATGGTGCGAAAATAGCTATGTTATCGGTGCTCAGTAATGCCTTCGTCGTCTTGTTGAAGCTCGTCGTAGGCATGTTTACCGGCTCGATTGCCGTCATCTCGGAAGCGATCCACTCCTCGCTGGATTTGGCGGCTTCCTTGATCGCTTTTTTCTCGGTGCGGCTGTCGGGCCGTTCCGCGGATAAGAATCATCCATACGGGCATGGCAAGGTGGAGAACATATCGGGAACCGTGGAGACGCTGCTTATTTTTATTGCGGGCGCCTGGATTATGTATGAATGTCTTCACAAGCTGTTCGAACCTGCGCCGATTGAACTGCCTTATTTGGGCGTCATCGTCATGTTTGTCGGGGCGGGCATCAATTTCATCGTATCTCGCCGAGTAAGCAAAGCGGCATCAGAGCTGAATTCGGTCGCCATGAAATCCAATGCGCTGCATTTGCTTACCGATGTGTATACATCATTAGGCGTCGGTTGCAGCCTGTTATTGGCCACCTTGACCGGATGGACGATATTGGATCCGATCATCGGCATAATCCTGGCTCTGTACATCATGAGAGAGGCGTATAAGCTGATGAAGGAATCCTTTCCTCCCCTGCTGGACGCTCGCTTGACCGATCAAGAGGAAAGAGAAATTGTGCAAGTGATTGAATCTTTTCAAGAACAATATATTGAGTTCCATGACTTGCGCACCCGTCGTTCCGGTCCCGTCGAATACGTCGATTTCCATCTCGTGGTCCCCTCCAAGCTGGATATCGCTACAGCTCACCAGCTATGCGATGACATCGAGCAGGCGATTACGGCGGCGTTCCGCCGTGCGCAAGTATTCATACATGTCGAACCGGAGCATGAACGATTGGCAGCTCGAATGAATAGGGGCTGACACTCTCAGAAAAAAAGTATGCGCTGTTCATTGGAATCGACGGCTGCGGAGGATGGTTGCGGAAGATATCAATGTGGTGAAGCATCGCCCTCATGAGTTAGCGAGCGTATGCGATGTTCTGAAGAGGGTACAGGAGGCGGGCTTGCCGCGCCTCCTTGTTATTTAACCTTCGATAAGCATGTTAACCGGAACGTCCCGTTCCTCTTCCGGATTGCTAAGGGGGTAAATTCTTGCGATGCCACTCTCTTCATTCACATGTTGAATGTATACGGGCTCCCCTAGGTAAGTAACGTCTGTCATAACCGGCGATGCTGAGATTTCGATAGCTCTTTGCGTATTCATTCCTATCAACCTCCATCTGGGCCTCTATCATGATACGCTCTATAATATACGTAACATGCCATGTTGTTATACGTTAGCTCAATGAACTGATTTCAACATACCGTTACAGCCTCCGGATCATGCTCAACGAATTCGGGTAGGTCAGCTCGAAGCCGTATTTCCTGTAGAAGCCAACGGATGGGTCATCGGCCATTAGCAGGATCTCTGCCCCCTGCGGCGCCTGCTGCTGCAAATGATCCATCAACGCATCCATTATCGCCTTATCCCCTTTCCTTCCTTCACTGGAAGGATGGATCAGAACATCGACGATCTGAAAATAACAGGCTCCGTCGCCGATGATTCTCCCCATTCCGAGCAGTTGCCCATGGTCGCCTCTCATCACAATGCAATACAGCGAATTCCTCAATGCCGTATGGGCAGCCGCCTCCTCCTTCGGGGCAAGACCCGCAGCGGCCCGGAGTTCCACATACTCTCCCGTGCCGGGAACTTCATGCAAAATGTTCATCAAGCTGTCCTCCTTTAGTCCTTCCTCAAAACAGCTCTTTCCTATACCAACATACTACATATATGCAAGTGCGAAAGCTCTGAAATAGGTTCGCCGGGGGCTATAGAAAAGAAATAGTAAACCCTGTGACGCAGCTTAAACGTTTTTTTATAAGCAGACATAAATAATCGGCACCGATTATGGGAAGTATAAACATAATTTCTCTTGCAAACTTGCTAAGACTTCTTGCGGCACTTCCCTGATTTTGATATCCCGTCCAAGAAAAAGCAGCCAATTCGTCATTTCGGTCAATTCTTCGGAATGATTCACATTGATAAAAGTCCTTAGTATGGCTGTGGTTTGGAAAGGATCCATATAGGAAATGGAAACTTTTAAAGGGTGGTACTTTTTGAACTGGGCAATCGCCTTTGGACCAAGTTCAAGGACAAGATTAACGACTTCTTCTTGCTTACTTAGTTTTTCTAAAATCTTTTTCTTGCTTAGCCTTTTTTTCGAAGAGTATGGTTTGACCTCGGTAAGATTGTCGACAGGATAAATCCTCCTCCTCTCATCCTGTAGGTCAAAGCCTTCAATTAACCAAAGGCCTTTTTCACGATAAAGGTGCAAGAGATAAACGGGATAAGACTTTATTGCCTTCTCTTCTTGGATGGCAATCCATAAATAGCGATCCGAAAGAAGGATTTGGATGAGTTTTTCCAACATGGGATGAGGCAGGTCGGACAGATCAAGCAGGTCTGGATTATAGGGGTTAGTTCCTTCAAAAAGCAAGATTTGATTTAACAGAACGAGGTCATCTTGCTGGTTTTCCGAGAGGAGACCCAGCAATTTCTCAGCTAAAGACTGACGGCTCTTTAGATAAGGGAGCTGTAGATTTCTTGTGGCCATAAAGGCAATAAAAAGAGCTTTAATCTCATTATCGGTAAAGCGAACAGTGGGCAGGACGGAGTTGTTCATGACAAAATAACCCCCATCCCTTCCGACTTCGGCGACAAGCGGCATCCCCATGGCTTCAATTTCTCTGATATCTCTAATCGCTGTCGAACGAGAGATATTAAATTCCCGCATGATTTCGGAAATCGTGAAATGAGCCCGGTTGTTGATATACCGCATAATGATATTAATCCGTTCAACTTTTTTCATCGAGACTCCTAAACAGTATCATTTTTTGACATGATTCAAGACTATTATAAACATAGCAAGTGAAAAAACAAATCAGTTGATAAATTTAAAACAAAGGAAGGTTATAAACATGGCACAATATAAACTGGAAGAAAAAGACAGTTTCGCCGTTTTAGGTATTGGAACTGAGCTTAAGAGCAAGTACACAGACTTTGCTGGCTTGAACAAGGAAAAGGCAGACTTTTGGTCGGCCATCAGACAAGATGGAAGGCTGGACACTTTAAAGGCCATCGCCGCAAATGACTACCTTTTTGCCGTGAACGAAGCGGTGAATAACAAATTAATGTATTATGCCGGCGTCATGACAGAGCAATCGGTACCGGAAGCATCCAGGGTTATCCAATTCCCTAAGGGGGAATACCTCGTTGTTAAAGGGGAAGGACAGACGGCTGAGGAATTGAGTAATCTTCTTGCTGGCATTGCCTTCGGTCAAGTCTTGCCGGAAGCGAAGAACTTCGCCTATGTTGGCGGGCCGAATGCCACGGTCGAGATGGGGCAGCGTAACGGCTTCGTATATGGTGAAATGTGGATTCCTGTCGTTAGGAAATGATCAAATAAAAGGAGCGGTAGAAATGTCCTATATCGTTGATTTTAAAAACGTGTCTACGGTCGGTTTGGAGTCTTCGCCAGTAGCAGAAGCTCTTGCCGGTTTACGAGCGAATGAGGCCCGTTATTTTATGAACAAATATAAGCATGAATTTACGGTTGTACCCGCGAGCGACAGCCAGGAGACCCTTAATTACGTGAACCGGGTTTTGAAAGAAGAACGGGATATTGAGTTTGCGGCCAAGCCTTTGGAAACGTCAAGTTTTCAAGTGGAAAATATCAAATGGGCCTTCGTCTTTTATGAGGACGGTCTTGAGGTCAACGTCATGTATACGGTTGATGACCCTAAGAAGCGAGCCGTTGGTTTTAAGCTTTCCGAGGGGATGGAGGTACCGAAGGAGTTAGAAGGGAATTTTAAGTTTGCCCGGCAGAAGTCTAAACTGGCTGGAACCATTCGGGGCTCGTATTTTGTAATCAAAGGAGAATATTAAAGCCGGCATTGCGATCGCAATACAGCACCTCTCCATCAAGAAGAGTGACCCGAGAGAAGGGACATTTTGAAAAAAGTGCCCTCCCTTGGGTCACGTAATAGCTTATATATGTACTTTTCTAAGAATTGCCCTTCGCCTCTTCATTTGGTATAGTGAAATCCCGAAAGACGCCCCAAGGAGGTCAAGACGGATGCGCTACTACAAGCCAAGCGAGATAGCGAAGGAGCTTCACATCAGCACGAGCGCTTTGCGCCACTACGAATCATGGGGAGTCGTCCCCGCCCCTGCGCGCGCCGCCAATGGGTACCGCCTGTATACGATCGAGCATCTCGCGTATTTCCGCTGCCTGCGTGCCATGTTCCCGGGCTTCGGCGTCGCGGTTACCTGCAAAGTGCTTCGCCTTATTCAAGAAGCGAATGTCGACGCCGCCTTCTGGATCGTGAACAAGGAGCAGGCGAATCTTCAGCAGGAGAAAGTCGCCGCGGACCAAACGCTGGAGCTGCTGCACCATCTCGAGCTTCCTCCAATCGCGAACAAGAGGCTGAAGGAGTTCATGACGATCGGCGAGGCCGCCGAATTCACCGGCGTGACTGCATCGGCCATACGCCATTGGGAGAAGGAAGGATTACTGACGCCGGCGCGCGATCCCGAAAATGGCTACCGCCTGTTCACGCCGACGCATATCCGGAAAATTTTGCTGATTCGCACGCTGCGAGGCACCGTCTACTTTTTGAAGAGCATGAAGGAAATTGTGCAGGCCTTGGACAACCACAGCATCGAGCAAGTCAAAAAAGTGACGGAGGATGCCCTCCTCACAATCAACAAGCGCAACCGCCAGCAGCTCCAGGGGGTGCAACGGCTGGTCGAGCTGTGCAACGTCCTGGAGCTGCTGTGACTGGATTTCTTTCATCAATGAGCAGCCAGCTTGGCATTGTTATCGTGATAGACTGCAACCCGCTCCACTAACTTCTGGCTGGATGAGTCGAGCCCTTTAATCATTACTTTATTGTTGTTCTCCTTGTGCTTCAGAACGACTCTATCGATGGCTCCCACGGCCGAATCATCCCATACATGCGCACGGGAGAAGTCGATGACAACCTCCTTCCCATGACAGCTCGTATCGAAGGCGCCGACGAAGCTATTCGCGGACGCGAAGAACAGCTGTCCTCCCACTTGGAACTGTTGCTTGGCCCTGTCTCCCCTCTGCGTAACCTTAATTTTTGAAATTTTCGCCGCGAAAAAAATCGCGCTTAACAGCACGCCCGCAATGACTCCCTTGGACAAGTCATGGGTTGCCGCAACGATGATAACCGTAGTCAGCATCACTTTCGCGTCCGTCTTCGGCGCTTTTCTCATATATGTGAAGGACGACCAATCGAACGTTCCAATCGAGACCATAATCATGATTCCCGCCAGGACGGGCATAGGAATTTGAACGACGACATCGCCAAGCACATTGATGAGGAACATAAGAAAGACGCCGGCAACCAGCGTCGACAATCGCCCTCGGCCGCCTGATTTCACACTGAACACGGATTGGCCGATCATTGCGCAGCCTGCCATGCCTCCACAGAAGCCGTTAATGACATTGGCGATTCCTTGGCCGCGCTTCCCGATGCTTGTCGCTGCTCGTGTCTGTTATATCGTCGACAATCGATGACGTAAGCAATGATTCCAAAAGCCCGACAATCGCCAGAGCCAATGAATAAGGGAAAATAATGGCCAGCGTCTCCAGCCGGAAAGGAACATCCGGTATCAGAAAAGCCGGCAGCGCGCGCGTAATCGAGCCAAGATCGCCGACCGTTCCCAGATCAAGCTTCCCTACCATGGCGGCTGCGGTGAAGATGACAATCGCGATCAGCGGCGCCGGAATTGCCTTGAAAACTTGGGGACGACGTACACAATAAGCAACGTAATCCCTACAGATAAGATAGGTCAGCGCTGATTTACCGATAAAATGCGGGATTTGCGCCATAAAAATAAGAATAGCCAAGGCATTGACAAAGCCGATCTATGGGATGCGGGATGTTCATACAAGAAGAACATGCCAGCGCGAAGCGGCGGACGAGGCTGGAGAGCATGATGGCTAACCTGAATGCGGGCGACAAAATTGTCGTTGCCAGGCTCTTCTCGTTGGCGGACTCCACCCGGCATCTGATGGAGCTGCTGGAAGCGCTGCAGCAGAAGGATGCCTATCTGTAGAAAATATAGCTACGAGCACTTCATCAGGAGCATCGTTCAAAGAAACCGTGAGGCATCTTCTCGATTTTCAAAGCGATGTGATTAGCCAAAAAACGAAGCAAGGACTGTATGAGGCGAAGGAAAAAGGCCATTCGGCCGGACGCCCGCGGAAACCCGACGAGAACGTGAAGCGCGCCATCCTGATGTACCAAAGCAAATCATATACATTATCTGAAATAAAAGAGGCGACCGGAATCAGCAAATCGACATTATACCGCTATCTAGAAAACTAACCGGCTAAAGTCAGTTATTTCCATTCTCGCAAAATGCAAAAGGACGGCATCGTTTTCGATACCGTCCCTATTGTTGCTACTCCGATGCACCCGTAACGTTGTCAACATTACTGCCTATCGATTTACCCGTTCCAGCAGCTTATCTAATTTTTTCTGAATCTCCGGCATCACTTCTTCCACGGTCTTGGTATTGTTCTGGGCGGCGGCAAACTCGTTAATGAACAATTCATTGATTTGCGAGTAGTTCGCGACCAAATGGTTGAACGATTCCACGCCGTATTTGTTCGCTCCGTCGTATACGTTTTTAATGACGGCCGGATCGACGCCTTCGAAGCTGTTATAGTATTTTTCCTTCGCTTGCTCATTGATCGGAGGCGTGCCGCCGCTCAATTCGATCGATTTCTCCTGCACGTCCTTGGAGATCATGAATTTAATGAATTCATACGCTTCCTTCGGATGCTTGGAATCTTTCAGCACAAATAACGGGTCAACATACAGTACGCTTCGCTCCTCCGGATTGCCGCCGAACGGAACGGCGGCGACGCCGACCTTGAAGTTGAATTGATCCTGGCTCGCCAGATTCCAGGAGCCGCCCACCGACATGCCGATCTTGCCGGACAGGAACGGATCCCCGAATTGTCCCGCCACGGATTTGGACCAGGCGGGCGACGGAGAGACCTGCTTATCCCAGATGAGTCCGATCCATTTCTTATACGCGGCAATCGCTTCCGGCGAATCGAAATGCGTCTCGCTTGGCTTGCCGCCGTTCGTCCATGTGTCATCGGAATAGACCTTGGCCCCGAAGTAGGCCGGTCTCATATCCAGCTCGCCCCAGTTGAAGTCGAGGCCATACTGCGCTTTCTCGATATCATCGTCCCGTATCGTCAGCTTCTCGGCCACCTCGACCATCTTATCGAACGTCCAGCTCGGATCCTCATAGTCCGAAGGAGGATACGGCACGCCCGCTTTATCGAACAGATCTTTGTTATAGAGCAGGATCGTTACATAGTTGCTGAACGGAATGCCGTACGTTTTGTCCTGCACCTTGTAAATGTTCATCAGCTCTTCTTTGATGCCGTAATCGGCCGGGTTGAAATTGTCTTCCTTCATAATGCCGGTTAAATCCAGGAGCAAATCCTTGTTATAATATTCGGCGAAGCCGCCGTAACCGAAGTGAGACGTCACGTCGGGCGCGTTTTTGGCCGCGATATTCGCCTGCAATTTGGAGTCGAATTGCTCATAAGGCGCTTTTTCGACTTTGACTTTAATATTCGGGTGCTTGCTCTCGAAGTCCGGAATCAGCTTCTCCACATACGTCCGGTCTGGCGAGTCGATCGTGTAATACGTGATCGTCACGGGGCCCGAGCCGCCGCTTTCTTCTCCTCCGCCGCAAGCGGACAAGAGCATCGCGACAGCAAGAGTCAGACTCAGCAGCATGAACCATTTTTTAGTGCGTTGCTTCATTTCCATACATCCCCCTTAAACGTATTTATGTATATCAAGTAATTGAAGGCGGAACGCGGAGTCAATTACTTAATACCTGTCAGCACAATCCCCTCCGTGAAGCGCTTCTGCGCGACGGCGAAGATGGCGACGACCGGCAAGGTCGTCATAATCGATGCGCACATTAACAAGTTGTAAGGGGCTATCCGGAACTTGGACGACATCATCGCCGCCAGGCCGACCGGCAACGTGAATTTATCCTGCGAGCTCAAGTACAAGACCGGTCCCAACAGATCGTTCCATGTCCAGATGAACGTGAAAATGGCGACGGTAGCCAAGGCCGGACCGGACAACGGCAGCGCGATTTTCCAGAACATCCGAAATTCGCCGCAGCCGTCGATTTTCCCGGAGTCATATAATTCATTCGGCAGCGACATGAAAAACTGTCTCAGCAAAAAGATCTGATAAGCGGAACCGAAAAACGTCGGCACGATGAGCGGCAAAAAGCTATTCATCCACCCCAGCTTCGAAAAAAGCAAAAATTGCGGAATCATGACGGCCGGATAAGGCAGCATCATCGTCGATATCATGAGCATGAACATCAGCTTTTTGCCTCTGGCCCGGAATCTGGAGAACCCGTAAGCCACCAAGGAGGAAGACATCACCGTGCCAATCACCGAAAAAGCGGCAACGATGAGACTGTTCTTGTATAAAATCCCGAACTTGATTTCGTTGTCGGTGAACAGCGTCTTGAAATTATCCCAAGCAAGCGTATGCGGAATTAGGGTCGGCGGAAATTGCAGCATTTCCTTCGATGTTTTCAATGCCGTCGAAACCATGAACACCAACGGAAACAGCATCGTGATTGTAATGGCAATCAATAACAGGAAGGCGAAAATCTGGCCAAGGGTCATTCTCGGCTTGCGATCGCCGATCAGCTTCGGGTTCTTATCCATCGCAATCTCGCTCATTATTCCCGCCCTCCTTCGTAGTAGACAAATCGATTCGATGATTTCATAATGATGACCGTAATAATGAGAATCGCAATCAGCAGCAGCCAGGCCATCGCCGACGCGTACCCGAGCCGGAAGTCCTTGAACGCGCTTACATAGATGTTATAGACATAGAACCGGGTCGAATAATTCGGACCGCCTTGGGTCATGACATAGGCCTGGGTAAAAACCTGGAACGATTCAATAACGGACATAATCAATTGGAATAAAAAGACCGGTGAAATCATCGGGAACGTCACGTTCCAGAACGTCTTCCATCGGCCCGCTCCATCCAGCTTCGCCGCTTCCAGCAAGCTGCTCGGAACGCCCTGCAGACCGGCCAGGAAAATGATCATCCCCGCGCCTACGCCCCAGAACGTCATGATGATTAACGCCCAGATGGCATACTGCTCGTCGAGGAACCAGGCCGGCCCCTTCATCCCGAACCAGGACAGAATATAGTTGAATACCCCTACCTCCGGGTTGAAAATCCAGAACCAGAGCAGCGACATCGACACGCCGGATACCATGCTCGGGAAGTACATCGCGGTCCGGAAAAATCCGCGCGCCGGGATTTTCATATTGATCAGCATCGCGAAGATCAAGGATAAAAACAGCCCTAACGGAACGCTAATCAAGGTGTACTTCAGCGTGACGACAATCGATTTATAGAACAATTCATCCTCGAACAGCTCCTTGTAATTGTCGAGACCGATAAAATGCGGACTGCTGATAATGTCATAATCCGTGAAGCTGTAGTACAGTGATGCCAGTATCGGGTATAACGCAAAGACGACGAATCCGATCAGCCACGGCGAAATAAACAAGTAGAAATGGATATTGTCGCGCTTGGACTCAGATAGCTTCATCCTCCCAACCCCTCCCCTTTGTATGTATTCATATGTGCTACACAGGCCTTATAAAATTAAACCGCTTTAACTTTAATGAAAAGCAGCCTCTTCTGCGACATATCATCGCCCCGCCCTGGTCAGGCCGCAGGAAGCGATAACGTCTCCATGCTCAGGTCGTAGGAAGCGATAACGTCTCCCTGTCTCAGGTCGTATGAAGCACGATAACGTCTCCATGAAGACGGTTACGAAGCTCTCCTTGAAAAGTTAAAGGGCTTTAACTTTATGGGCCATGAGTGAATATGAGTTAATAATAACCAGATCCGTTCGATTTGACAATACCTTTTTTTATACGGTCTGTCCACAGCTGAGCCGGGTGCGAAAAGGCCGGGCCACTTCCCGTGGCACGGCCTCTCCCCCCTCATTGCTTGCTCGCCCGATCATTCGCCGGGATTCTTTTTATATTTTTCCGTCCGGCTATCCTGAATGACGCCGCTCCAATTGAGCCCGAATCCGAAATCATACCGGTGGCCCTCCGAATCAAGATGGCACTCCATATCATGTGCGGTATCCTCGAGCTGCGCCTCCACGGTCTCCATCGTCGCAGGCATTTGCATCGGCAAGAGACCGGATGGCTCGGCGGCGCCGGCGATCACCTCGAGGATGGCCTGATCCTGCACGCCGAAGTGCGCGAGGATTCCATCGGCCGCCGGCTCGAACTCGGCGACGACCGCCGGAGTGGTCAGCAAGAGCGAGACGATGACCGGCTTGCCCTTCATCCGCTCGGCCGTATCCAGCAGGAGATCCAGATCGGCCGCGTTATGCGTCGTCACCGTTTTTCCACAATAGGATCGGTTCTGCGCCTCTCCTTCCCGGACATCTCCGGCAAGGCTCTGCTTCCGTGCCTGCACTGCCGTGTAAGGCTTATACTGCAAGCTGATCGGCACATACCCGTTGCCGCCCTGATCCGCATCTTCCTGGCTATACCCCGTTCCCGACTTCGGACTGCGCATACAGACGATTGCGAAGTCGGCCTCATCCGGATTATCCGTCACCTTGAAATATTTTGCTGCAATATCCAGATTCAGGGGATATTCGAGAATCTCCGGCGTCGGATTGCCGAACCAATCCTTCCCCGGCGGCGTGTACCGCTTTGGAATATAGACCGTGCTGCCAGGCTTGAGCGGCAGGATGCCATTCTTGTTCTTGAGCATCACGATCGACTTGAGCTGCGCTTCATAACCGGCTTGCATATAGCTTGGGTTCCCGACAATTCGCGCGCTCGCCTCGACGTCCAGGTACGGATTCTCGAAGAGACCGAGACGGAACATGTTGGTCAGCAGCCGTACCGCCGATTGCTCGAACCGCTCCCGCATTGCCGCCTCGCCATGCTCCGCCACGCCCATGCGATAGGCTTCCAGCACAGGCTCGACTTCGTTGTTGCCGCCGAATTGATCGATGCCGGCCATAATCAGCTTATAATGCCGCTCAGCGACGGACAGCTCCTCGACCCCCCACGGCTTGCCCGACAGGAAAGTGTCTTTGCTGCCTGATTCATCGGCGGTAATCAGCCAATCCGTGCAGACGACGCCGTCATAGCCATACTGCCCCCGCAGCAGGTCGCGGATAAGATAGGCATTATACGAATTGCCGACATTCTCCCCGTTCACGGTATCCTGATCGGTCGATATCGTGTAGTACGGCATGACGGCGGAGGCCGTCTTCGTCGGCCCGTCAAGCCGGAACGCGCCTTCCGTGAACGGCTTCAGATGCTCATCGAAGTTGTTCCCCGGGTAGACCGCGTATTTCCCGCACGCGTAATGCGCATCTCGTCCGCCTTCCCCCGATCCGCCTCCCGGCCAATGCTTCACCATCGCATTGACGCTGTCATATCCCCAGCCGTCCGCAATCTCGGCGTCCCCCGCCGAAGTCTGGAAGCCGTCGATATAAGCGCGGCCCATATCCGTCGCGAGACGCGAGTCTTCGCCAAAGGTTCCGTTGAACCGGAACCAGCGCGGATCGGTCGCGATATCAATCTGCGGCGACAGTGCCGTGGCGATGCCCAGCGCCCGGTATTCCTTGGCCGCGATCTCGCCGAACCGGCGCACCAGCTCCGGGTCGAAGGTAGCGGCCAAGCCGAGCGGCTCGGGCCACATCGAGATGGCGCCCCCTGCCCCGGCATTGAATTCCGAGCTGGAATCGGAGCTGTGCCGCGGGTCGGAGCTGTTGTTGGCCGGAATGCCCAGGCCCGTGCCTTCCGCAAACGCCTGGACCGCATTGCTCCACCGGGCCGCCGTCTCGGGGCTCTCCACCGAGGTGACGAGAATATGCCGCACATGATCCTCCGTCAGGAACTTGATCTGCTCATCCGTCAGATCCCATGGATTCGCGCCGCTCTCTTCATAGGGCTTGCCGCCATAGGTGCTCGCGAACCAGCCGCTGCTGGCCGCGGGAATGGCTTGATGCCGGCTGTACAGCATCAGGCCCGCGATTTGCTCAATCGACATCCGGGAAGCGAGATCCTTCGCCCGCTCCTCCGGAGGCAGCCGCCAATCTTCATATTTATCCAGGCTTCCATTCCGGTTCAAATCCTTGAAAAAGAATCCGTCCTGCTCCAATATCGAGACGCCGGACGTCTTGGAATATCCGAGCGTCGGCCCTTGCTGATTGTGTACATAAGCGATGGTTTCTTCTCGGCTTGCTGCCGTTGTCTTTTTCTGTGTCACGTCTCCTATCCCTCCGTTATCCGTTCTCTTTACTCCAGTCCCAATGTCTCATTGAGCCGCTCGATCATCTTTTCCAGCTCGGCTTCTGTCATCCCGCTGCCCATCATGCCCGCTAAAGAGCGAAGAGCGTCATATTTTTTCCATTGCACGAGGGCATCGAACAGCTGCGCCAGACCATTGTCATCCATGCTCTCCGCGAACATTGCCCCCATCTGCTTGAGGCTCTCCATGCTGTCGTTCATCGCCTGTTCGGCGATCTGGGCTGTAGCCGGAATCGCCATCAGCTCATAGAACCGCGTCATGCGGGTCACCTTCGGGAACGGAAGCGCCGTCGAATGTAGGTCTATCGCTGCCGCAAGCGGAGTCTCCGCCGAGGAAGGCCCGACCAGAATCTCATAGGTTCCGCTCTCGGCGTACCAGTCATGAATATCCGAACTGTAATAAGCGAAGGAGCGTGCATCCAGGGTGAAGCTGACCTCAGCCGCTTCGCCGGGCTCCAGGCTGATCTTCGCGAATCCCTTCAGCTCCTTCACCGGTCTGACCACGCTGCTATCGGCGTGCTTCACATAGAGCTGCACGACTTCCTTCCCTGCGCGGCTGCCCGTATTGCGCACCGTGACGGTTACGGTCGCCGTGTCCGTATCGTTCATGCTTGGCTTATCGATCCGGATCTGCTCATAAGCGAATGTCGTATAGCTGAGTCCGTGCCCGAACGGGAACAGCGGCGTTTCTTTCTTCGCCTCATAATAGCGATACCCGACGAATATTCCTTCCCCGTAGAACACTTCTTTTTTCCCGCCCGGGAAGTTCAGATAGGCCGGCGTCTGCTCCACCGAGACCGGGAACGTCTCCGCCAGCTTGCCGCTCGGATTGACATCGCCGTAGAGCACATCCGCCGTCGCGCTGCCGGACGCTTGCCCGCCCAAATAGCCTTCGAGCACGGCCTTCACCTTCGGCAGCCATGGCATCGCCACAGGCGATCCGTTGGACAGGACGACGACCGTATTCGGCTGCACGGCCGCTACGCGCTCGATCAAGGCGCAATGCGAAGCCGGCAGATCGAGATGGGTCCGATCCAGCCCCTCCGATTCGAAGGCATCCGGCAGACCGGCAAAAATGACGGCGACATCCTTGCCCGCAGCCAGCTCCGCCGCCTCCGCGATCAGCGCTTCATCGATCGCGTCCTCCTCCAGCCGGTAGCCGGGAGCGAAGGCGACCTCGCCTTCCGCCGCCGCGGTGATGAACTCGAGCGCGGTATCCATCCGCGTCGGCACAATATGCGAGCTGCCCCCGCCCTGATAGCGCGGCCGCTCCGCGAAAGCGCCGATGACCGCGACGGATTGCTGCTTATCCAGCGGGAGCAGGCCGCCGTCGTTTTTGAGCAGAACCATGCATTCCGCCGCCGCCCTCCGCGCCAAAGCGTGGTGCGCTTCCTTGTCATAGGTGAAGCCCGGTTTCCTATTGTCGTGAGCTTGGAGAATTACAGTCAGCAGCCGCTCCGCCGCCTGATCCAGGACCGCTTCGTCCAGTTCGCCCGCTCGCACCGCATCGACGATCATCTGGTCATGGTCCGGTCCGGCATAAGGCATTTCCAGCTCCAGCCCCGCCTTCAATCCCTTCACCCGCTCGTTGATCGCGCCCCAATCGGTCATGACGAAGCCTTCATGCTTCCACTTCTCCTTCAGCACGTCGGTCAGAAGCTGTGTATTCTCGGAGCAGAACTCCCCGTTCACCCGGTTGTAGGCACACATGACGGTCCACGCCTTCCCGTCCATAATCGGGCCTTCGAAGCTGCGCAAGTAGATTTCATGCAGCGACCGTTCGTCGACGACTGCATTGATGGTATTCCGCAGCGTCTCCTGATTGTTGGCCGCGAAGTGCTTGACCGAAGTGCCGACGCCCTGCCCTTGCACCCCCAGCACATGATGGGCGCCCAGTTCCGAAGACAGATACGGATCTTCCGAGAAATATTCGAAGTTGCGGCCGCACAGCGGAGAACGCTTAATATTTACCGCGGGGCCGAGCAAAATCTGAACATCCTCCGCCAAGCATTCTTCCCCAAGAGCAGCTCCCACTTCCTCAATAAGCTCACGATCCCAGGACGACGCGAGGCCGGCGCCGCTCGGAAAGCATGTCGCCGGAACGGTCTTGCTCGACATATCCGCCGGATTCGCTTGCTTGCGAAGCCCGTGCGGCCCGTCCGTCATGACGATGGATGGAATGCCCAGCCGCTCGACCGCCTTGGTCTGCCACATATTCAGTCCCGAGCAGAGACTTGCTTTTTCTTCCAGTGTCATTTGCTTGATGATGTCTTTTACCTGTTTACTCATGCGATAATCCTCCTGTATGCGGTATTGCGATGTCTTTCGTTGTCTGTCCGATTTCCGGCAATGGCTTGACGGCAGCCACGCCCAGCACGACACAGAATGCCAACGCGATATAGAAGAACGTCCAGCCGCCGATACCGAGCAGCAGCGGAGCGATTGCGGGCACGATCGACTGCGGCAGCGCATTGGCTACGTTCATCAGGCCGAAATCTTTGGCCGCATCCTCCTTGCGGGGAAGAATGCGGGCCACCAAGGCCATGTCGACGGCGCTGAAGCAGCCGAAGCCCAGGCCGATGATGGCTGACGCTACAATGTATGCCGTATATTGAGGCACGAAGGCATACAGCAGAATGCCAAATACCATAATGAGCGCAGAGCCGTACAAGAAAGGCTTCTGCTTCTTGAATTTATCAGACAATACGCCGCCGAATATACTCGTCACGGCCGAAGCGATCAGGCAAATAATATTCAAAGTGCCGACGCTGTTCGTCGCTTGACTCTCCGTGAAGCCCATCCGGTTCACCAGCATGACCGTCAAGTACAGTGTGCTGCAATACCCCATCATCAGCATGAACTTCGAGACGATAGCCCAGGTGAATTCCGGGAACTTTCTCGGGCTCGGATAGATTTTGCTGATTTTCTCGCCAAGCGACAGCTTCTGCCGGTCAGACTTCACGATCTCTACCTTGCCGTCGCGAATCAGAAATAAGCTGAGAACCGGACCCGCAATGCCGATAAGCGCAACCACCATCCATTTCATGTCCGCAGAAGCGGAATTCATCAGCATCATCAGCACCATGCCGATACATACCGCCGCGGGGAAGACGAGCCCGATAATGCCGGAGATCGTTCCCTGTCTCTCCTCTTTGACTTGATCCGGGATAAGCGCTGTATACGCCGCGATACCGAAGTTGAAGAACAACTGCGCAACCGCCCAGCCGATCAGGATTTGCCATATTTCCGTGGCCATTCCCACCCACAGCAGCGCGGCGCATCCGACCAGCGGGCCAAGGAACATCCATGTTCGTCTTCGTCCGAAGGAGATATTCGTCCGGTCGCTGATGGCGCCCCCGAGCGGATTCCCGATCAAGGCGAAGAAAGCCCCTACGCCGGCGACTAATCCGTAGGAAGAGGTGTAGCCGTTCGGATCGACTTCAATCATTTTGAAGGTGAGCAGCAGCATTGCCGGGGTCATCAATCCGAGCATCATGCAGCCATAACCGAGAATAATGCCGAACGTCAGCCGGCCGAGCGGCGTTCGGACTTGCCCTTTTATCATTGGTTCAGCCATCGTAACTTCCTCCTAAGCAGTAATTGAAACCGTTTGCAAATCCAATTATAATAAAAAGCCCCTGTCTCCAGACAGGCGGCTATTTATAGACTTTTATAGTTTTTTTTAACGTCTTTGTTAGAAACGCTTTCACGTCGGCATGTTCCGAGATTAAAAAGTGACTCATATGGACGATGCATCGGTACATTAGTATTATCAGTACATCGGGATGAGCTCCATGAGCTGCACTCCATGAGGGGCCAGCACCGACAGATAGGTCCTGCTGTGTTCAATCTCGACATACTGGACATGCATCCGGGGACCGGAATTCGCCTTGAGATAAGCGATATCCTCGGCAGACAGCGGCTCGGGCGCCCCCATCTCCACCCAGCGGTCATAGCTGCTCCCGTGCTTGCGGCTGATCGCATACGTGACCAGCCGGTACCTCCCCCGGCGGATTCCTTTTAACTCAAGCTGTATTTTTAACGTCTTTTCATCCTTGAACCCGTTGTACCGGTTCGTGGCGTTGATGAAGGACGTATCTCCCATCGCATACAGGTCGTCGAAATGACAATAGTTAAAGGTCAGGATCTGATATCCTCCGCGGCCGGCGGTCGCGATATAGCGCTCCCCTCGGGCCAGAAGGCGATCGCCGAGCTTGGCGAGCAGCTCATACGCCACGAACGCGGCCTTCGGAATGCCGTGCTGGGCGATCAGTCCGAGCCCTCCGTGATACAGCTGGGCCGAAGCGGCAGTCTCCTCGATATTGTCGCTCAGCACCCAATAGCCGAAGCCGGCGATGCGGTCCAGATTATCGACAATGTTTTTGGCGAGATAGGCCGCCTTATACACCGTGTCATTCGTCAATTCCCGATGATAGGCGGTCGAATTCCACTCCGTGAGAACCAATTCCTTGTCGGACAATCCTTGCTCGGCCAGCAGCCTCATCTCTTGCCCAAGTATGTCCCGCAAATAATCCGGATTCGGAGAGATCCCCATGAACTCCTCCAATATTCGACGGTATGAATGCAACGGGAGCCGCAGCAGAGCCGCCGGGTCGGCGTGAACCATCTCCTCGATATGCTCATGCGGATAGAAATGAAGCGGTATGAAGTCCGGCAAGCACTGATTGCGGCGGCAGAACGCAAAAAATTCATCATTCAACCGCGGCGAGCGAACCGTGATGATCCGTCCGGGCGCGCCGATGTGCAGCCGCTCCGATACGCCCTTCAAGGTCTGATAGGTTCGCAAATACATCTCCATATATTCTTCCAGCGTTCCCGGCCAGAACGTCTTCAGCTCCGGCTCATTCCAGAACTCGAACTTCCAGCTCTCTACTTCCTCCGCACCGTAACGATTCATGCAGTGACGCAGGAAGCGGTCCACGAGCAGGCACCATCGCTCGAGCGACCGCGGCGGACTGACGCAGCTTGCCTTGTAGAACACTTTCTGGTCCGGATCGGCCGCCAGCAAGGAAGGCATGAAGCCCAGCTCCACGAACGGCTTGAGACCGACGGACAGCAAGAAGTCGAACAGTTGGTCCACGAACCGGAAATTAAACCGGGGCCGTCCCGCCTCGTCCTCATCATATACCATCATCTCATCGTCGAAGATGCCATGGAACCGCAGATAGCGGAAGGGGCACACCCGCTGTACATGCCGCAGCTGCTCCTGAACATCGGCATGCAAGCCTTCCTTGGCTTTGCCGATCGTGATCAACTGCTTCCACGTATGCCGGATCGGCTCGCCTCTGGCCGACAGGTCCACTTCATAGGCGGCCTCTTCCACCTCGCGAATATCATCATCTACTGCGCCAAGCGCTTGGCTGCGCTGCAAATACTGATTAATGATGCCCAACGCGCTCGATTGATTGAACGTCATATAGTTGGCCGAAGGCTTTTCCTTCTCGTCCGTCGGCGGCCGGTACTGCCTGCGATACTCGTTGGGCGTCATATGATACTTTGCTTTGAAGGCAGCGTAGAAGGATTTCGCATTCGGAAATCCGTGATGCATGGCAAGGTCCGCGATCGGCGCGTCGGCATGCCGCAACAGATCCTCGACCGTATTTTTCAAGCGGATGCTGGTCAGATAAGCCTGAAAGTTCAGGCCGATGTTCTCGCTGAAAAATTTGGACAAATACGGCACCGACAAGTATTCGCGCTCGGCGATCGCCTGCAGCGTGATCGGCTCCTGATAATGCTCGTCGATAAAGGTAATGATGCGCAACATTCGGTCCATATACTTCTCATTCATTGCGCCTTCCATCGCGGGCCGCTTGAATTGCTTCAGGAGGATGGAAACCACGCTCAGCATGCGGGCCTGCATGTCGAGCTCGTAGCCTTCCCCCTTTTTATGCTTCAACTGCACCATCTCCGCCAGGCACTGGCGAATGCGGTCCAACGCCAGCTTCTCCTCCTTGCTGGCCTCTCCCGAATAACATGCGAAATTGATGGCTTCGACGCCCTTCACATTCTCCTTCATATACTTGAACGGGATAAGAAACGTCGCGATAATATTGACGTCCAGCCCAATGACTTCATGCACATGACCTTGATTGATCAACAGCACATCCCCTTCGGTCAAGGAAAATTTCCGCTGATTGACCATCGCTTCCAAGTTGCCCCGCAGCACGAAGATGATTTCCATGCTGTTATGCCAGTGATTGGGAACGTAGTTCACGCTGTGCAGCGACACATCGAAGGGCAAAGCCTCGTCTGTTTCCACGAATTCATAAATCGGATGACTCACCGGGATATCCTCCATTAGTACGATTTCTAGCGATGCGTATATCCTTATACCTACATTCTATATGAAGCCGGGCTGAAAGCAAAAAAAATCATTGCGGCCGCAACTTCGTCATCTGCTCCAACCTGGCCGAAGTTTGCCCCCCACTCTGTTCATCTACTCCCACCAATGCTGCTTTACTCCCTCCACTCTGTTCATCTACTCCAACAATGCTGCTTTTCCTCTCCCCACCTGTTTATCTACTCCACTAATGCTGCTTTTCCTCTCCCCACCTGTTCATCAACTCCACCAATGTTGCTTTACTCCTCCGTCCACCTGTTCATCTACTCCAACAATGCTGCAAAAATACAGCAATTTCATTGACACCACTCTATGAAAAAAGGAATCCTGCAAAAATGCAGGAATTCCCTGCGCTATGGCTTGGATTGGGTTCAAAATAGGCGAAATAATGCAGTTTTGCAGGATTTTCTCGGAATTTCGCCTCTTGGGTCTCAAAATGCTGCGCTGTGCAGGATTTTCATGTGACTTGCCTGACTTGCCTCCTCAGCCCTGCTCTCTCCCCACCTTGCCCCGCTCTCCATACACAAAAAAAGCCGAACATCAAGTTGTTCGGCCACCAATCTTGCTATTTCCCGGCATTGCCCGCGCTTGCGCTCCTCACTGCTTCATATGCCGCAAATAAAGCCGGGTTTCCGCCACGACCACGCCGGACAGCCCCAACAGGGCGACCAGATTCGGGAGCGCCATGAGCCCGTTCACGATATCCGAGAGCAGGTAGATCGCCTGCAGCTTGATGAACGCGCCTGCCGCGACCAGTTCCACGCCCCAGTCACATTGAGCTTCTTTTCCTCGCCCCACCTGTTCATCAACTCCACCAATGTTGCTTTACTCCGCCCCATCTGTTCATCTACTCCCACCAATGCTGCTTTACTCCGTCCCACATGTTCATCTACTCCACCAATGCTACTTTACTCCGCTCCATCTGTTCATCTACTCCCACCAATGCTGCATTTACTCCCTCCGCTCTGTTCATCTACTCCACCAATGCTGCTTTACTCCCTCCGCTCTGTTCATCTACTCCACCAATGCTGCTTTACTCCCCCCACCTGTTCATCTACTCCACCAATGCTACTTTACTCCTCCGTCCACCTGTTCATCTACTCCAACAATGCTGCTTTTCCTCTCCCCACCTGTTTATCTACTCCACCAATGCTGCTTTACTCCCCCCACCTGTTCATCTACTCCACCAATGCTACTTTACTCCTCCGTCCACCTGTTCATCTACTCCAACAATGCTGCTTTTCCTCTCCCCACCTGTTTATCTACTCCACTAATGCTGCTTTTCCTCTCCCCACCTGTTCATCAACTCCACCAATGTTGCTTTACTCCTCCGTCCACCTGTTCATCTACTCCAACAATGCTGCAAAAATACAGCAATTTCATTGACACCACTCTATGAAAAAAGGAATCCTGCAAAAATGCAGGAATTCCCTGCGCTATGGCTTGGATTGGGTTCAAAATAGGCGAAATAATGCAGTTTTGCAGGATTTTCTCGGAATTTCGCCTCTTGGGTCTCAAAATGCTGCGCTGTGCAGGATTTTCATGTGACTTGCCTGACTTGCCTCCTCAGCCCTGCTCTCTCCCCACCTTGCCCCGCTCTCCATACACAAAAAAAGCCGAACATCAAGTTGTTCGGCCACCAATCTTGCTATTTCCCGGCATTGCCCGCGCTTGCGCTCCTCACTGCTTCATATGCCGCAAATAAAGCCGGGTTTCCGCCACGACCACGCCGGACAGCCCCAACAGGGCGACCAGATTCGGGAGCGCCATGAGCCCGTTCACGATATCCGAGAGCAGGTAGATCGCCTGCAGCTTGATGAACGCGCCTGCCGCGACCATCACGATGAACGCGATGCGGTAAGGCAAGATCGCCCGCACGCCGAATAAATAGACAATGCAGCGCTCGCCGTAATAATTCCACCCCAGAATCGTCGTAAAAGCAAATAAAACAAGACATATCATGAGAACGAGGGAGCCGAAGGGCATCGCGGCATCGAACGCCGCCTGCGTCATCGCCGCGCCTTCCGCCGTACCGTTCCACGCCCCGGTCACAATCAGCGTCAGGCCGGTCAGCGTACAAATAATAATCGTATCAATGAACGTGCCGGTCATCGAGACAAGCCCCTGTTCCGCGGGCCATTTCACCTTGGCTGCCGCCGCTGCGATCGGGGCGCTGCCGAGCCCGGATTCATTCGAGAATACGCCTCTCGCGATGCCGCTCCGAATGGCCATCATGACGGTCGCGCCGAGGAATCCGCCTCCGGCCGCCGTCGCGCTGAAGGCGCTCTGGAAGACAAGCGACAGCGCGTCCGGAATCTTGTCGGCGAACGCGATCAGAACGATGGCGCTGGCAGCAACATACACGAGAGCCATCGCGGGCACGACTTTAGTGGTCACCCTCGCAATACTCTGGAGACCGCCAATCGTCACCAGAGCTACCGCGAGGGTCACCACTCCCGCGGTTACCGCCACGGGAATCCCCAGGCTGGACTCGCTGGAGGATACGATAGCGTTCACTTGGGGAAGGGTGCCGATTCCGAAGAGAGCGACCAATATCCCGCTTATCGAGAAATAGATCGCGAGCGGCTTGAACTTCGCGCCCAGGCCTTGCTCGATATAATACATCGGCCCCCCCGATACTTGCCCGTTATCGTCGATTTTCCGGAACTTCACGGCCAACAAGCCTTCCGCATACTTCGTCGCCATGCCAAAAAACGCGGCCAGCCACATCCAAAACAGCGCGCCCGGCCCGCCTATCTGAATCGCGGTGGCAACGCCGACAATATTCCCCGTTCCGATCGTGGCCGCCAGAGCTGTAGCCAGCGCGCCAAAGCTCGTCACGTCGCCTTTGCCGTCATTTTTCGCCGTGAATATCAGCTTGAGCGCCAGCGGCAGACGGAGGACCTGCAGCAGTCCGAGCCGAATCGTCAGGAAGATCCCGGTTCCTACCAATAAGATCAACAGCGGCGGCCCCCACACAAATTGATTCACCCGATCCAGCCATACTTCCAATCCATGCATTACAATTCCCCTCTTCATCTTGAAATCAAAGTCCGAAGACATAAAAAAGAGCCAAATCGATAGATTTGACTCCGGGGACATTTTTGCAGAATAGCAAAAAGAAGGATATGTGAATGCTATCACAATACCAACATAACGATGCCTGACATCTGCAATCCCTGTCCTTTTACCTGAGAGTTTTAACGCGCTTCTTGCTGCGTCTTGCCCCTTCGGTGCTCCGCGATGGAGTCTCTCCAGAGTCCTGTCCGTATACGGTCCTGCTTATCCAATTCGGTTACGAACGATAACAAGCGCCTGAGAGCTTTGCCCCTTCGGCCAGGTTGATCCTGTCTCCCGTATACTTCATCCAGATATGAAGTTTGTTCATCTATTATAGAGAACCATTTCGGATTCCGCAAGAGATTTTCGGTATGGGAAAAAGAACCACCCCCGCTTTCTCCCGCTCACAACGGGCATGATTCGTCCTCCTGGAGAATACATATCATGTGAGAGCCTGCAATCATTGTCAATGAATATTCTCACAAAGGAGTGATTATGCTTGTCACCGTTCCAAATCAGTCCGAAGGTTGAAGCATTTTTGCAGGGAACGAAAAAGCTGTTCATCAATGGCGAATGGGTCGAATCCGTCCAGAACAACGTCTTCTCGTCGATCAATCCGGCCTCGGGGCAAGTGCTGGCGGTCGTGTCGGAAGCGCGGGAAGAGGATGTGGATCGCGCGGTCAAGGCGGCGCGTCAGGCTTTCGATCATGGCCAATGGTCCACCATGAGCGCCGCGGATCGCAGCCGGCTCATCTATAAGCTGGCCGAGCTTATCGAAGCGAACAAGCAAGAGCTGGCCGAGCTGGAGACGCTGGATAACGGCAAGCCGCTGCGGGAGACGAAGGCGGCCGATCTCCCGCTCACGATCGAGCATTTCCGTTATTATGCCGGCTGGGCCACAAAAATCGTCGGACAAACCATTCCTACGGCAGGCAACTTCCTTACCTATACGAGACATGAACCGGTCGGGGTCGTCGGCCAGATCATCCCGTGGAACTTCCCGCTGCTGATGGCGGCCTGGAAGCTTGGCGCCGCCCTCGCCACCGGCTGCACCGTCGTCCTGAAGCCGGCGGAGCAGACGCCGCTGTCGGCCCTCTACCTCGCACAGCTAACTCAGGAAGCGGGGTTCCCGCCTGGCGTCATCAACGTCATTCCGGGCTTCGGAGAGACCGCGGGCGCGCCGCTCGTCCGGCACCCGCAAGTCGACAAGATCGCCTTCACCGGCTCGACGGTGGTCGGAAAATCGATCATGCGCGAGGCCGCGGACACGGTCAAAAAAGTAACGCTCGAGCTCGGCGGCAAATCGCCGAACATCATCCTCCCGGACGCCGATCTGTCCCGGGCGGTGCGCGGCGCGCTGCGGGGCATCACCTTCAACCAGGGACAGGTGTGCTCGGCCGGTTCGCGTCTCTACGTGCAGAAGAAATTGTATGACAACGTCGTGGCCGACCTGGCATCGGAGGCGAAGCGGATTCGCGTAGGCTTCGGCCTCGATCCCGATACGGAAATGGGCCCGCTCGTCTCGTCCGAGCAGCATGACATCGTGAAGCGCTATATCGAAGCGGGGAAAGCGGCCGGCGCGGAGCTCGTTGCGGGCGGCAACGTGCCTGCCGATCAGGGCTATTTCGTCGAGCCGACGGTATTCGCGCATGTCGATCCGAAGATGACGATTGCCCGCGAAGAGATCTTCGGGCCGGTGGTGGCGGCGATGCCGTACGATACGCTCGACGACTTGATCGAACAGGCCAACCAATCCGACTACGGCTTGGCTGCGGGAGTATGGACGCAAAATCTGAAGCAAGCCCACTATCTTGCAAGCAAACTGAAAGCCGGCACGGTCTGGGTGAACTGCTATAACGTCTTCGACGCGGCCGCTCCGTTCGGCGGCTACAAGCAATCGGGCCTCGGGCGCGAAATGGGATCCTACGCGCTCGACAACTATACCGAAGTGAAGACCGTCTGGGTGAACCTCAACTAGAACGGGGCCTGGGACTGAGAATAGGAATGCGGCGACCAAGATACGGCGGACGGGTGACGGGTTAGTCCACTCCCGAGACATAAGCTCGCGAACCCTGGATTTCGGCAAGACGTCAAGCCGCGCGCGGCTTGGCGTCTTTTTGCCATTCGCTCAACCCCCTCCGGCCCCTGAGCAGCACCGCCGCCACCTCATAATTTTTCTATTTTCTGTTAATAAGTCGGACTCTCCATGAATAAATATACATATCAAATCGTCACACCCCGGCTCTTCATACGCGCTCCCAAAAGTTAAAGCGCATATCTTGCTGCACGTGCCGCGGTCTATTGCCCCTCACCGGTATAAGCTCAGCTTGAGTTCTTATACACATCCATTCCAATCGCAAGGAGGAAAATGAAGTTGGCAAATCGTTGTCTACCCCATCCATTGTTCCGGAGATGGCTGCTTGCCTGCGGCATGGTGCTCGCCCTCGTGCTAGCCATGATCGTGTTCTCCGGCAAGGCGCTTGCCCACGGCTACATCGATGCCCCAAGCAGCCGCGCCGACCTGTGCGCCAAGGGCGTCAACAAAAAATGCGGGTTCATCATCTATGAACCGCAGAGCCTGGAAGCGCGCAAAGGCTTCCCTGCCGCCGGTCCGGCCGACGGCAAGATCGCAAGCGCGGACGGCGCTTTTCCGGAGCTGGATCAGCAATCGGCCACCCGCTGGAGCAAGGTCGGCATTACGCCGGGAACGACGACGTTCCATTGGACCATTGAAGCCAATCATGCGACCACGAGCTGGAAGTACTACATCACGAAGCAGAATTGGAATCCGGATGAACCGCTCACCCGGGCTTCCTTCGATCTGACCCCGTTCTGCAGCGTCGATTACAAAGGCAAGCAGCCGCCTCACTCCTATTCGGATACATGCGAAGTCCCGAGCCGCACCGGCTATCAGGTCATTTTGGCGGTATGGGAAATTGCGGATACGGCGAATGCGTTCTACAATGTCATCGATGTGGACTTCGGGGGCGGTTCCCCGACCGATCCGACGCCTCCGGCCGCGCCGGCGAACCTGGCCGTATCGAACGTCACGTCTACGAGCGCCGTGCTGACATGGGATGCATCGACCGACAACGCAGGCGTCACGGGATATAAGATATTTAGAGGCTCCACGTTGGCGGCTTCGACGAACGGATCGACGTTAACCTATACCCTAACGGGCTTGACGCCGAGCACCTCCTATTCGTATACGGTCCGGGCCGTGGATGCCGCCGGCAATCAATCGGCCAACAGCAATGCCGTCACCTTCACCACCCTGCCCCCGCAGCCCGATACGGAGTCTCCTTCCGCGCCGTCATCCTTGACAGCATCCGCTATCACTTCGTCGAGCGTGACCTTGACCTGGAGCGCATCCACGGACAATGTCCGCGTTGCCGGGTACCGCATTTATAACGGATCTGCACTGGCGGGGACGACCAGCGGATTGAGCTACACCGTGTCCGGTCTGCAGCCGGAGACCTCCTATACGTTTACGGTTGCGGCGTTTGATGCCGCCGGCAACACATCCCCGCCCAGCGGCGCGTTGAGCGTAACGACAGCGCCCGCTCCTGTCGCCGCGCCTTGGGCTCCGAACACCGCGTATGCGGCAGGCGCGCTTGTCACTTACAACGGCAAGACGTATGAGGCGCGGGTCGCGCATACCTCGCAAGCCGGCTGGGAGCCGCCGAATGTCCCTGCCCTATGGCTGTTGAAATAATGCCGCAGCAATGAACAGAAGCCCTGATCGTCAGGGCTTCTTCCTTTCCCCGTATTAAGAAGGATGATCTATACGGGCTGGCAATATGATGACGCAGCCTATTTCGGCTTGACCAAGAAGGAGTATCAAGAGCTGCTTTTCAAGAAGCCGGAAGCCCGGAGCGTCAGAAAAGGGGCTGCCCCCCTTTTCCGCTTGCCATGCATGCGCTTCAAGCATCACGCGCCTTCTTGTCAGCCCTTGCGGGCTGAGACGAGAGAAGCGTAGGTTTGATTATACTCCTCCCGCAGCTCGGCGACGACATCGGCAATGGGCGCCGTCCGCTTGATCGCCCCCACGCCTTGCCCGGCCGACCAAATATCTTTCCATGCCTTTGCTTCGCTGACTTGCGCAAAAGAAAAATCCATCGTGTCCTTCTTCTTCAATTGGTCCGGATCAAGCCCTGCCTTGCGAATGCTCGGAACGAGATAATTGCCATGGACACCGCTGAACGCATCCGTATAAATCAAATCTTCCGCATTCGATGCCATGAGCATGCTTCGATAAGCTTCACTTGCAAAGGTCTCGGCCGTAGCGATAAAGCGCGTCCCCATATAGACCATATCGGCGCCGAGCACCTCCATCGCCACGATATCCCGCCCGCGGGAGATACAGCCGGCGACAATCGTGATTCCGCTCCAGAACTCTTGCACCGCGCTCAGAAAAGCAACCGGGTTGAGCGTTCCCGCATGCCCTCCCGCACCGTTGCACACGAGTATTAAGCCATCGACCCCCGTATTGGCCGCTTTTCTCGCATGCGTCAGATGGATCACATCGGCAAACACAAGCCCCCCATAGGCATGCACGATATCGACAACCGCTTGCGGATTCCCCAGCGACGTAATCACAATCGGGGGCTGGTACTTCTTGATCAGCTCAAGATCCGCTTCGTAGCGCTTGTTCGTCCGGTGCACGATCAGATTGACGGCCCAGGGAGCTACGGGCTGTTCATTCTCCTCCTGCCGGGCTGCGGCCAGCTCTGAACGAATCCGCTCCATCCACTCTTCCAAAATTTCTGGCGTACGGGCGTTCAGCAGAGGAAACGAACCTACAATACCGGCTTTGCAGCCTTCAATCACCATTTCCGGGCTTGATACCAGAAACATCGGAGCGGCAATCACAGGCACTGCGAGCCGCTCTTTTATCCGTGCGAATTGCTGTTGCGACATGCTCCTCATCCCTTCAACGATTTCTGTGTGTCCCCGTAATCTAGCAGCTGCTTCTGTTGATTAATTACAGGTTACCAATTATGACCAGTTATTTCAATCATACGATTCTGCTCTTCACGTTATCACTTGTTCTGAGGCCCCCCCTCCTAATCACGGTCATATAAGAAAAAAACGCCGAGCCTACCGGATGCGAAGGCTCAGCGCTTATGTTCTGCTATCCTATTGTTGAATCGGACTGCCGCTGCGTTCTGTTTACTTGAAGGAAGCATACCCTTCATCCGCCATCACGACACTGCCGTTGATCGCGCCGGCTTCCTCGAGAGACATCAAATAGACCGCATCGGCCACATGCTCGGGCTGCGTCAATTTATTGCCCATGACTTTGGATTTCATCGCCTCCAACATGCCGTTATCCTTGTAGCCCTGAATAATCGGCGTATCCACTGCGCCCGGCGCGACCGCCACGACGCGAATGCCGTAAGCCGCCAGCTCCAGCGCCGCCGATTTGGTCATCATGATGACGGCGCCCTTCGTCGCGTGGTAAGCGAACGTGCCCGGCGAAGCCAGGAAGCCGAATACCGAAGCCGTATTGATAATGACGCCCTTGATGCCCAGCTCTCTCATCTTGCGCCCGGCCGCGATAATCCCATAGGCTACTCCGTGCTGGTTCACGTTGATGACATCATGATAATCCTTCAGATTCTGGTCAAGCACCGGCGTAACCCGTCCGATGCCGGCATTATTGAACATGACATCAATGCGGCCGAATGTCTCGACGGCCCGGTCCACCAAGGCCTCCACCTCTTCCAGCCTGGATACGTCCGTCTTGACAAAGACGGCTTGTCCGCCCTGCTCCCGAATCAGATCGACCGTGGCTTGCCCGGCTTGTTCATTGAAGTCCGCGACTACGACGCGGTCGCCCTTCCGCGCGAATTTCAACGCCGTCTCCCTGCCGATTCCGCTTGCTCCTCCGGTGATGACGGCTACTCTGTTCTCGGCCATGCTTCATTCCTCCCCACTGTTGTCACTTAGAACCGCCTTGCTGAAATGTGAGATAGCTCATTGACTTCAAGCGCTCTCTTATGCATTTATTGTAGCACCGCTTGTTATTAACTAAAATTTATATAAACTAATATATAATTAAGCACTGCTTAAGTAGGGGGGAAAGTTTATGAATCTCGAACAACTGGAGTACATTGTCCAAGTGGCCAAAACCGGGTCATTTACGAAAGCGGCGGAGCAATCGCATGTCACGCTGTCGGCGATAAGCCAATCCATCTCCTTGCTGGAAGCGGAATGGGGCGTCAGCCTGTTCCACCGCTCGCGCGGGCTGGGAGCGGTTCCGACGCCGGAAGGCAGAGCCCTTATCGTCAAGGCGAATGAAGCGCTTGACGCCCTCCGGGAGCTCAAGGCCGAAGCCCAATCCTACAGCGACGCCTTGAGCGGACGATTGCGCATCGCCACCATCCCGGGACCGATGCATTTATTGGTGCGTGTCGTCTCGAGCTTCAAGTGGGATTATCCGGGGGTGAAGGTGGAGATTAAGGAGAAGGGCCCGAAGGAAATATTGGAGCTGCTGAAGCATGACCAGATTGACATTGGATTAATCGCCCTGCCGGAAAGCTTGCTCCATCAACAACGGGGCCTCGTCTTCGAACGGCTGTTGGAAGGTAAAATGGTAGTCGGGGTCAATGAACAGTCCCCCCTTCGCCTGGAAAGCGCGATAACCCCCGATAAATTGGCGAAGCAGACATTCGTGCTCTATGACGACGTGCATATCCGGAACTTCATGGATCAGTTTGCCGCGGCCTACGGCGAGGTTGACATTCTGTTCATCAGCAACAATACGCAGGCGATTTACAATGCCGTCAACGAAGGGATCGCGGTGACGATCGGACTCGAATATTCGTTCAAGGAGGACGGAGAGCACATCCTTACGCTGCCGCTGGAATCCCCGAGCAGCGAACCGGTTTATTACGGATGGGTGCATCCGGAGGAGAAGCATATCGCGCGGGCGGCGAAGCGATTTCTGAACAGGCTTCAGGCCGAGCTCTAATCTTCATTCGCGAGGCTGCGGCTGCATAATAAAAGGCAGTCCCCGGTGTCGTCCTGCATCCCTTATGCGGATTCACTTGCATCCAGCATGCGAGTTCATCTTGCGTCTAACATACGGACGTCAAAAGACTGCGCCGGGGACTGCGCTTGGGCCGTTCACGAGAACGAACGGGAACGGACTAGCCCCATCTACTTGCTCATCCGAATCTATAGCTGCTCATTCCACAGAATATCGGCCACAACCGGCATATGATCCGAAGGGAAGCGGCCGTTCGCCTGATCCGCCAGAACCCCGTATTGCAGTACCCTGACCTGTTCATTGACGAAAATATAATCGATCGGCGAGTCGAGATCCTCCCCATTATCGCCTTTGAAGCATTGGCCGTCCCGGTACAGGCATTCGATCAGCCGCTGAAGCTCAAACCCGTGGAACGTGAACGACGGTCCGAAATGCGGATGCTGCGCCGCGCCGCGCGCGTCCCGCAACGCGCCAGAGCTGGCCCCGGCCCCGGCTCCGGTAAGGATCCCGTACGGCACGGAGGTTTCCGTGCAGTTGAAGTCCCCTGTGACGATGACGGGGCATCGTTCTTCCCGCGTCGCGATCCGGTTCAACAGCAAGCGCGCGCTCTGCTCCATCGCGACCGTCCCTACATGATCGAAATGAGTATTGAAATGCATGAACCGCGTTCCCGTCAGCTTATCCTCAAATCGAACCCACGTCACGATGCGCGGGCAGGCGGCGTCCCAGCCAAGGCGCCCGGGAGTCTCCGGCGTCTCGGACAGCCAGAATGTCCCAGTGCCGACCGGCTCCAAGCGGCTCTTGCGATAGAATACCGCGCAGAATTCCCCTCCATCGGCGCCATCGTCTCTCCCCTTGCCTACCCAGCCGAAATCAGGCAGCATGCGTTCCAGATCGGCGATTTGATGGCGCAGCGCTTCCTGGAGGCCGACCGTATCCGCGCGGTGAAAGCGGATCATGCTGGCGACCATATCCGCTCTGCGGCTCCATCTCTTCTCCCCATCCTCAATGTTATCGCTACCATACCGAATGTTAAAAGACATGCATCGCAATGATTGGTCCTCATTATGTAGCATCATAAATCGTCACTCCTCTTGGCGATGTGGCGTTCCCTTTGCGATGGTTGGTGCAGGCTGCACTCTTCTATTCTATCTCACCCGATCCCCGATGGGAACTGCCGCTCCGACAAATATCAGCGCGGCGGCTCGGTTATCGCCGGCAGATCGCTCTCGGCCGTACGCGATCTGGCCTTGGCCACCTCCGTGCCGCATTTTCCCTTAACTGAACGATTGGAATGAAGCGAACAGCATGCTTATCCCGGCGACGATTCCAATCCACCCGCCCATCCGAGTATATGAAGCCGCCGATGCGCCAGCTTGCGGAAGGTGCAGAGCTCATGTGCCTTACAGATTGACGATGAACAGAAAGGCGAATACCATCCGGCTCACATTATAGCGAGCCTGTCCTTTCCGCGCTTATCGCCCGCTACTGGACCAATCTAAGAGTTGAGAGGGCGGAGATTTTTCAACAGACGCCCCTGCATATCCCCACATACTCATCCAAAGTGTATCGATGTCTTCCCTATAAAGACGGGGGTGTCCAAAAGTAGTATGCAACACTACATTGAGACAGCCCCCTGCTTCTCAAAGCTCGACTCGCCGAAAAACTGCAAAAAACACTTTTCCGTGATGACGTGTACTCCGCTCCAGGGAATCCTGCAAAACGGCATCAATTTCAGACTCTCCAATAGATAAAAGAACAAAATCGAAGAATATATTGTACTCTTGCAGGAATTTCATCCTATAGCGGCTTAAAGAGCAGAAATTGATGCGCCCACGCAGCATTTCAATGCTTCGTACGGTTTGCGGCCGCCGTTTTTCCCGCATCCGCATTCTCTGTCAGCTCGTCATTTCCATCCTTTTGCAGCGCCTGTGCGATACTCCCGTTCGAATCTAGCTCAACTATTGAGGTTGCTCCCAACCTGCTACCTCTTCTCTTACACGAGGCGCTACTTCCGTTCCGAATAGCCGTATCGCTTCCATGACCTCTTCATGAGGCATAGTACCGTGCGGCATATGTAACATGAATCTGGTGACGCCAACATGCTTGCGAAGATGAATAATTTTTCGGGCTACCGTTTCCGGGTCGCCAACGTATAGGGCGCCTTCCCAGCTGCAGGCCGCGTCATAATCCGCTCTCGTGTACGGAGGCGCACCTTTTTCAGCGGCTCTTGCGTTAGTTCTTGCAAATGTTGACGGAAAGAACGTTTCGATTGCTTCTTTTTGAGTCTTCGCAACAAAACCGTGGGAATGTGAAGCAATTGGCAAACGGGTTACATCGTGACCAGCCTCAGCAGCCGCTTTCTTGTAAAGCTCAACCTGTGAAGCGTAGTCGAGCGGCTTCACTCCTCCGATAATGGCAAGAACAAATGGAAGTCCCAATGCCCCTGCACGAATCGCGGATTCCGGACTTCCTGCGCTTCCAATCCAGACCGGCAAAGGATCCTGTACGGGGCGCGGATAGATGCCCAGACCCGGAATCGCAGGGCGGTGCTTCCCGCTCCAGCTTACGTTCTCCGACTTCTGAATGTGCAACAGCAGCTCCAGCTTCTCATCGAACAGCTCTTCATAATCGTCCAGATCGTAACCGAACAAGGGGAATGATTCGAGAAAGGAGCCTCGGCCGACCATAATCTCTGCCCGTCCATTAGACAGGCCGTCAAGTGTTGCAAAATCTTGAAATACGCGTACGGGATCAGCAGATGACAAAATCATAACGGCGCTCGTCAGCCGAATATTCGTTGTTTTAGATGCAGCAGCAGCTAATACAACCGCAGGAGATGATGCCGCAAAATCACGGCGGTGATGCTCGCCCACCCCATATACATCCAGTCCTACCTGATCCGCGAGAACAATCTCCTCCACTACTTCACGAAGCCGCTCCGCGTGACTTATCGTTGTTCCCGTGCTGACATCAGGTGTTGTCTCGACAAACGTGCTTATACCTAGTTCCACGATCGATTTCCTCTTTTCCAATGGTGTTCATGTTCATAATGCGCACACTACAGACGGTATATTAATTTACCACTTATTTTCATTATTTCATAGGCTGTTTTTTAATTTTCAATGATTTTCTGTATAAAAAAATCGAGTTCCACATTACATGGAACCCTGACCTGCAGCAACTGCAACTTGATGGGGAACTGCAGCTTCTGAAATCCCATGCTGCGCACAGTAAGGCAGCTGCTTCCTTGCTGTGCCCGGCGCTCAAACGACAACACCTCCGATCCACATACAATCGGAGGCGCTCCCAATTCTATCTTTTACACTTGTTCGACGACGACCGCGACGCCATGGCCGCCGCCGACGCATAAGGCGGCCAGTCCGGCGGCCGCCTGCCTGCGCTTCATCGCATGCAGCAGCGTCACGAGGATCCGCGCCCCGCTGGCTCCGATAGGATGCCCGAGCGCGATGGCGCCGCCGTTCACATTGACGATCGCCGGATCGAGGCCGAGTTCGCGGATGACGGCGATCGCCTGGGCGGCGAACGCTTCATTTAATTCCGCCAGGTCGATATCCGCGATGGACATCCCCGCCTTCTTCACCGCCGCTTGCGCGGCCGATACGGGGCCCATGCCCATCAAGGCGGGGTCCACGCCCGTGCAGGCGTAACCGCGGATGCGCGCAAGCACGGGCAGCCCCATCTGCTTCGCCATGCTCCCGGAGCAGACAACAAGCGCCGCCGCCCCGTCGTTAATCCCCGAAGCGTTGCCGGCCGTGACCGTGCCGTCCGGCTGGAAGGCAGGCTTGAGCCGGGCCAGCGCAGCAGCGGTCACATCCGGGCGCAGGTGCTCATCCGCATCGATCGTTGTCAGCCCCTTCTTGGTCCGGATCTCCACCGGCGCGATCTCGGCGGAGAATTCGCCGCGCTCCCATGCCTCGCGGGCCCTCTGCTGGCTCGTCAAGGCATAAGCGTCCTGCTCCTCCCGCGCAATCCGGTACTTCGCCGCGATATTTTCCGCGGTCTGTCCCATATGGATGCCGCCAATCGAGCAGGTGAGCCCGTCTTTGAGGACGCTGTCCACGACCACTCCGTCCCCCAGCCGGTATCCGGCTCTTCCTTGCATGAGCAAATAAGGGGCCATCGACATATTTTCCATGCCGCCCGCGATGATCAGATCCGCATCGCCCGACTTGACGGCCTGTGCGGCCATGATGACCGCTTTGAGACCCGAGCCGCATATTTTATTGATCGTTACGGCCGGCACCTCGCAGGGCAGGCCCGCCTTCATCGCCGCCAGACGAGCGGGGCCTTGGCCGCTGCCCGCCTGCAGCACATTGCCCATCATCACCTCTTGCGCGTCTTCCGGCCGGATCCCGGCGCGCCGCAGCGCTTCCGCAATGGCCCGCGCTCCGAGCTCAACCGCCGGCACTGCGCTCAATCCGCCCATGAACGCCCCGATCGCCGTCCGTACGGCGCTTGCAATCACAACGTCCGTCAGACCGACACCCCCATTCCGCAATTATACGAGGTAAGGAATCGATATGCACAAGGATGCATGAGGCATCCCGCTTCATTTACGCCGGCTGTCCGTCCGGCCCGAGGATTTGCCGCAGCGCCTCGATGAATACCTGATTGTCCTGCTCCGTTCCAATGGAGACGCGGATCGTGTCCGGATAGCCGAGCAGGCTGCCGGCACGGACCACCACGCCCTTCGCCAGCAAGGAGCGGAAGACGTCGTCTCCGGAGCGGCCCAGCTTCACCATCAGGAAATTGGCATGCGATGGATAGCAGGACAACCCGAGCTGCTTCAGCTCCGAGACCAGCTTCGTGCGGGCCGCCTCATTCCGCCGCGCGCAGTCGGCGGCGAAGGCTTCATCGTCCAAGGAGGCGATTGCCGCGGCTTGCGCCATCCGGTTCGAGTTGAACGGTTCCTTCACTTTGATCAGCTCCTGCACGATGCTTGGGTGCATCATGCCGTAACCGGCCCGCAGCGCCGCCAGACCGTAGATTTTGGAGAACGTGCGGAGGATGACCAGGTTCGGATAGCTGGCAAGCAGCGGCACGGTCTGCAAGTAATCCGGATCGGATACATATTCGTAATAAGCCTCGTCGATGACCAGCAAAATATGGCTCGGCACCTGCTCGATGAAGGCACGCAGCTCGTTCCGCCCCACAATCGTCCCGGTCGGATTGTTCGGATTGCATACGAAGATCATCTTCGTCCTGCTGCCGATCGCCTTCAGCATGCCGGCCAGATCATGAACGCCGTCCATGAGCGGCACCGTTACCGGAACGCCGCCCTCGATGCGGACGTTCGTCTCGTAGCGGGAGAACGTGACATCGGCCATAATCGCTTCGTCCCCTGCCGCGATATAGCTCCGCGTCAATAAGCGGATAATCTCGTCAGAGCCATTGCCAACGATGAAATATTCCGGATCCGCGCCAAGGCGGGCGGCCAGCTTCGCCGCCAATTCGGGGGCGGTGCCTTCCGGATACAGAGCGCACTTCTCCATTTCGCGGACGACGGCCTGGGCGGCCAGCTCCGAGCAGCCGTACGGATTTTCATTGGACGCGAGCTTGATAATCTCCGTAAGGCCGAACTCCCTTTTTACCTCTTCAATCGGTTTGCCCGGCACGTAAACGCCTAACGGTTCGATTTCCTTTCTCGTCGGAATCTTGACAGAGACCTGCATAGAATATCCTCCTTGCTCCTTTACTCCGATGCCCGGGACGCCAACGCGGGACTTACCCGGAACGGCGCCTCGGTTTTGTGCCGAATCTCTTCCGCGTCAACTCCCGGCTGCGTCTCGATCAAGACCATGCCTTCTTCGGTAAAATCAAACACGGCCAGATCGGTAATTAACCGGTTGACCACTCGTCTGCCCGTCAGCGGCAGGCTGCATTCGCGCTTGATCTTGGGTTCGCCGTGCTTGTTCACATGCTCCATAATGACGACGATGCGCCGGGCGCCGTTCACCAGATCCATGGCGCCTCCCATGCCCTTGATCATTTTGCCGGGAATCATCCAATTCGCCAGATCGCCCTGTTCCGATACTTCCATCCCGCCCAGGATCGCCAGATCGATATGTCCGCCCCGGATCATGGCGAACGATTCGGCGCTGTCGAAATAGGAGGCGCCTTCCACGACGGTCACCGTCTCCTTGCCCGCATTAATCAGATCCGGATCCTCGGTCCCTTCCTGCGGGTACGGACCGAGGCCGAGCAGGCCGTTCTCGGAGTGGAGCATCACATTGAACTCCGGCGGAATGATGCCGGCGATGAGGGTGGGCATGCCGATGCCGAGATTGACCGTCATTCCGTCCGCAATCTCCAGCACCGCTCGCCGGACAATAGCCTCGCGCGCCTCACTCATGCGAATCCCCCCGTTCCTTGCCGCGCCGCCGGCTGCACGACGCGCCGTTCAATCCGTTTCTCGTATCCGGTCCCGTGGAGCACCCGCTGCACATAGATGCCGGGCGTGTGAATATGATTCGGATCCAGCTGTCCCGGCTCGACCAGCTCCTCCACCTCGGCAATCGTAATTTTGCCCGCCGTCGCCGCCAGCGGATTGAAGTTCCGGGCCGTCTTCCGATAGATGAGATTGCCGAGCGTATCCCCTTTCCACGCCTTGACGAACGCAAAATCGCCGACAATCGCCTCTTCCATCATATATGTGCGGCCGTTGAACTGTTTATGCTCCTTGCCTTCCGCCACCGGCGTTCCGACGCCCGTCGCCGTATAGAAGGCCGGGATGCCGGCTCCGCCCGCGCGGATGCGCTCGGCCAGCGTGCCCTGCGGAACGAGCTCCACCTCCAGCTCGCCGTTCAGAAGCTGGCGCTCGAAAATTTTGTTCTCCCCGACATACGAAGCGATCATCTTCTTAATCTGGCGGTTCGCCAGCAGGAGACCGAGCCCCCAGTCGTCCACGCCGCAATTGTTGCTGACGACGGTCAGATTCTTCACGCCGCTGTCTCTCAGCGCGGCGATGGCCAGCTCGGGGATACCGCACAGGCCGAATCCGCCCACTATCAAGGTGGCGCCGTCCTGAATGCCTTGTATCGCCTCGGCGGCGGATTGCACGACTTTCCCATTCTTCATGCCATGCGCTCCTTTCATCGGCATATCTCGCGCCTAATCGCCCTTACACGGTAGGCGACGCTTCCGGCGAATCGGCGCACCAGCTGTACATATATTGGCTGTCCTCATACGACAGCGCCTGCTTGACGACGCGCAGCGGCCGGAACGTATCGATCATGACCGCCAGCTCCGTCGTTTCTTTTTTGCCGATGCTGTCTTCGATCTTGCCGGGATGCGGGCCGTGCGGAATGCCCGACGGATGCAAAGTGATGGAACCTTCCTTCACGCCTTTGCGGCTCATGAAGTTGCCCCGGACGTAATAGAGCACCTCGTCGCTGTCTACGTTGCTGTGGAAATAAGGAGCCGGGATCCCTTCGGGATGGTAGTCGTATAACCGGGGAACGAAGGAGCAGACGACAAAGTTATTCCCCTCGAAGGTCTGATGTATCGGCGGCGGCATATGGATGCGGCCCGTAATCGGCTCGAAATCGGCAATATTGAAAATCCAAGGGTACAAATACCCGTCCCAGCCTACGACATCGAACGGATGATGATTAAACATATGCAGGTGAATATATCCTCTAGACTTCGTTCTCACCTCGAACTCGCCGGTCTCGGTATAGGTTTCCAGCTTCTCCGGACCGCGGAAATCCCGCTCGCAGAATGGGCTGTGTTCCAAAAGCTGGCCATGCGAGTTGCGATAGCGCTTCGGCGTCGTAATCCAGCTGTTCGTCTCTACGGCCAAGAGCTTCGTGCGCCCCGGTTCCGGTATGACGCGATAGATCGTTCCGATCGGGATCACGATATAATCTCCCGCCCGGTAACGAAGGGTGCCGAACATCGTCTCTACCGCGCCCTCCCCTTCATGCACGAACAACAGCTCGTCCCCGTCTCCGTTCCGGTAGAAATAATCCATCGGCCGGTCGGCGTTCGCAATGGCGATGAGCAAATCCTCGTTGCCCAGCATATATCGTCTGCCTTCGACGGCATCGCCCGTATCCGTGCAGTCGCCGGTCAGCAGATGGCGGTGGCGCAGCGCGCTCTGCTCTTCGAATTCAATGTCGAAGGCAGCGTGCACTTCCGCCTTGGCGACAGCCGTCGGCGCATGATGGTGATATAAGATCGACTGAATGCCGGAGAAGCCCTTCGTTCCCATCACTTGCTCACGGTACAGCGTGCCGTCCGGCTTGCGGAACATCGTATGCCTTTTGCCCGGAATGTCTCCCATGCGGCGGTAATAGGCCATGACATGCATCCTCCTCTCTCAATTCAGCATCGGCCGTTCGGTTTCTTTGCCGTTCAACCGATGGTGTTGCGCAGCAGGCCGAGCCCCGTGACTTCCAATTCGACGACATCGCCGGACTCCAGCCAGCGGTGCGCTTCCGGTCCCAGCTCGAGAAGGCAGCCGGTGCCGACCGTCCCCGATCCGATAATATCGCCGGGGTACAGCGTGGCGTCTGCCGAAGCCCGCGCGATCATATCCCCGAACGTATAATAGAGATCGCGCATATTGCCGCGCGACAGCTCGACGCCGTTGACGCGAGCGGTCATCTCCAGCTCGTGGCGCCCGCCGGAGCGATAGCGCTCCAGCTCGTCCTTGGTGACGAGATATGGACCTAGCGACGTGGCGAAATCTTTGCCTTTGGCCGGGCCCAGGCCGACCTTCACTTCCTCACGCTGGAGATCGCGGGCGCTCCAGTCGTTCATGATGCAATAGCCGAAAATATAAGCGTCCGCTTCTTCTGCCTGAATATCGCGTCCTTGCTTGCCGATGACGCAGGCCACCTCCAGCTCGTAATCCAGAGCGGAGGCGGCGGCCGGCCTGCGGATGAGCGCGTCCGGACCGGAGATGGCCTGATGGTTGCTGAAATAGAACACCGGGAACCGGTACCATTCCGGAACCATGTCGAGCCCCCGCCGCCGCCGTGCCCCGATCACATGCGCTTCGAAGGCATAGAAATCGCGGACGCTCGGCGGCTTCGGAATCGGCGCGAGCAGGGCGGCATCGGCCGCAGGGTAGACGCCCGGATGCGCAAGCATCGCTTCCGCATCGGGACCAAGGCGGCGATCGAGTCTCCACGCTTCCTCCATATAATCCTCATGATGACGCACGAATTCCAGCAAGTCGCCCGGCAGCCGCCCCACGCTGGCGGCATGCATGTCGACGACGCAGCCTTCTCTCAGCCAGCCGGCGCGCGGCGCGCCCGTGCCGGTGTCAAATGTCACGAATTTCATAGAACCTCCCGCTTACCGTATCCCGCTACTTTTTTCTCTCCAGCATAAATGTGTCGGAGACGGCCCGGGTATAGACATGGCCGGCCATGCGTCCGATCGGCAGCAGCTTCTCCATGTCGATTTTGCCGTCGGCATACAGCTCGTCGCTAATATGCATCAGCACGACCTTGCCGATGACGAGACTCCCGGCGCCCGCCTGGTCGCCGAAATGAAGGATATCATGGAGCACGCACTCCATATGAATGCCGCTCTCCTTCACCCGGTAAGGACGGATGAGCTCGCTCGGGATCGGGGTCAAACCCGACGCCTGGAACTCATCCACCTCCGGATCGAATTCGGCGGCCGTCTCATTCATCGGTTCGACGATCCGTTCCCCGACGATATTGACCACGAATTCGCCGGTCGCTTCAATATTGACAAGCGTATCCTTCTTGCGGCCGTCCGTCCCCCGGCGCATCGGGGCGAAGCAGATCAGGAGCGGCTCCGCGCAGATGGCCGTGAAGAAGCTGAACGGGGCCAGATTCGCCGTACCTTCCGAATCGATCGTGGACACAAAAGCAATCGGACGCGGCAGGATGGAGCCTATCATCAGCTTATAAGCGTCTCTCCAGTGCAGCTCATGCGGTGCGATTTCCATGCGGCTTCTACTCCTTCCTGCGGCGCGGGACTACAAGTTGCCGCGGCGTTCCTGCTCCCGTTCGATCGATTCGAACAAGGCCTTGAAGTTGCCTTCGCCGAAGCCGACGGCTCCTTTGCGTTGAATGATCTCAAAAAACAGCGTCGGTCTGTCGACCAGCGGCTTCGTGAAGATTTGCAGCAAATAGCCTTCATCATCGCGATCGACCAAAATTTTCAGTTCCTTCAGCTTGGCGATATCCTCATCGATCTGTCCTACCCGTTCCGTCAGCATATCGTAGTAGGAATCCGGCGTGCTCAGGAACTCCACCCCGTTCGCGCGGAGCGCCGTCACCGTCGTGACGATGTCGTTCGTCAGCAGAGCAAGATGCTGCACGCCAGGGCCGTTGTAATATTCCAGATACTCCTGGATCTGCGATTTGCGCTTGGCGGTCGCCGGCTCGTTGATCGGAAATTTGATTCTGCCTCCGTTATGCATCACTTTGGACATCAAGGCCGAATATTCCGTGCTGATATCCTCGTCATCGAAATGAATCATTTGCTTGAAGCCCATCACTTTTTCATAGTAAGCAACCCATTCATCCATTCGCTCCACGTTGCCGACGACATGGTCGATGCCGATCAGTCCCGTCGGCAGATGCGGCAGACTGTCCTCGATCGATTCATAGCCAGGCAAGAACAGCCCGTTATAATCGTCCCTCTCTATCAGCGTATGAATCGTGTCGCCATAAGTGCCGATAATCGCTTTTTTGACCTTGCCGTGCTCATCCGAATACTCGGCGGGCTCCATAACCGGGATTCCGCCGCGCGAGACCGCATCCTTGTAAGCCTTTTCAACATTGCTGACCCGCAATGCGACATCTTTGACCCCATCGCCGTGCAATTTGACGAACTCGGCAATCGGATGCCTGTCGGAGAGAGCGCCGGAGAGTACGAACCGAATTTTGTTCTGCTCGACAACATACGATACTTGCTCCCGGTTGCCGGTCTCCAAGCCGGAATAGGCGATTGGCCGGAATCCGTACCCTTTGACGAAATAGTGCATCGCCTGCTTCGCGTTCCCCGTATAAAATTCAATGTAGTCGATGTCCTGAATCGGGAAGATTTCTTGCTCCGTTCTTTCGGTAATCGCTTGTTTTTTCATAAACACCCTCCTACGCTTGATTGCTGCCACTGAGAGTATATGACGGATTCCAATATCTAGCAAAAGCGTACTCGAACGCGAGCATGCTCCAACGCGCGGCGGATGAAACGCGGCTGCACCCCGGCGCATAAATCCGGCAGGGATCAACCGCATCGGGACGCTAGCGCAGTGAAGCATCTCCAAGTTGCAGGCCGTTTTTTTCGGAAAGGCTCGAAATTGTGAATGTTTTTTGAACAAACAGAAGGAAATGGGCGGCTTCTTGTCAAAAAATAAGGAGTATGCGCATTTATGGTATTCATTTCGAATTGGAGTTGATAGGACGATATGTATGCCAAGCGTTCCGGCGACCCGGCCGTCGAGCAATTGTTGGAGGTCATTATGAAGCTGCAAAGCATCGAGGAATGTTATGATTTTTTCGAGGACTTGACGACTCCGAAAGAATTGCAGGCCTTGTCCCAACGGCTGGAAGTCGCCAAAATGCTGTTGAACGGCAGCACGTACATGGAGATCGAAGCGGAGACCGGCGCCAGCACGGCCATTATCTCGCGCGTCAAGCGTATCCTGCACTATGGCAACGGAAGTTACCGGCTCATGCTCGGCAGGCTTGAAGAGGAACAGCAATAAAATCGGGACCGGGAAGCTCTCCGCGGCTCCGTCTCATTCAGATGTTTTGCCGGCAAAAGAGCCGACACATGCTAAACGCAAGCGCTTAGCGCGTGTCGGCCCCTTCTAGTTCATCAGCTTGCGGCTGACGAAGGCCAAATCCTGGTCATCGATTTTCCCGTTGCCGTTCGCGTCCATATGCCTTATCTCTTCCCAATCCGGGGTGTGCTTCGTCTTGCCGTAATGAGAGGCGACGATGCCCAGATCGCCGACGGTTACCTTGCCGTCCCCATTATAGTCCCCGGGAAGCGGTACACCGGCTTGAATCGTCTTGGAAAAGGGCGCCGCCTGCGCTTCCCGTCCCTGCTCGTCGCCGAGCACCGCGCTGGAGATAGAGATATCGCCGGTGTTCGAACCGATCTCTTTCTTCACCCGGAAGGTCAGCTCCAGCAGATCCGCCGCGCCATTGACCGCATTGCCCTCGCCTTGGCTCGCCACAATCAGATGCAGCTTGCCGGGCGTCTTCTTATCGCTCTCGACCAGACTGATGCCTTTCTTGACCGATTTGACGGACACCGGTTCCATAAAAGCCGGATCATACTCGACTCGGATATCCTGCGCATAGATGCTCTGCGAGCCGCCGTTCAAGCCGTACGTTACGGTGAACTTCTCCCCCGGCTGAACGCTGCTTGCCCCGGTCAATCGGGTCTGCCATGCGGCTGCCGCCGAATCGATGGTTACCGTGACGGTGGCGATATTCGAATCGGATTGGCCGTCGTTCGCCTTGAAGGTGAACGTGTCCGTGCCCGTCTCTCCCTCATTCGGCGTATAGGTGAAGGCGCCTGTCGACGCGTCCGTCACCACGGCCTTCCCTTTCGTGCCGTTGTCGACAATGCTGTATGTCAGTCTGTCTCCGTCGCTGTCGCTAGCCGTGAGCGTGCCGCTTACCGGGGTATTGGCCGCCGTGCGGAACGAGGCGTCCGCCGCTGCAGGCGCCGTATTGCCGCCCGTGCTTTTGCCTTTCGCCAGTTGATACAATCTGTCGTACAGCTCGCGAATTTGCGGATCCTGGCTGTACGCCGCTTCGCGCAGCACCGGACCGCTGCCCTTGTAGTACGCTTTGAACGTGTCCGGGCTGGCAAAGCCATACTCATAGGCAGCGTCAAGATATTCATGGAACCGCTTGCGGAATGCCTCGTCCACCAGCATGCGGTTGTCGAACTCGAGTTCTACGCCCATGCCGAACCGCTTCGCCGTTTTGACTCCGTCAACCAGACGATCGATCGGCAGCGGCTCGAAGAAGTAGTTCGGCTGGTAGGCTGCCGCATCGAATCCGGCATCCTTCCACATAAAGGCTTTATATGCCATAGAGTGCGGAATCCAGAACGATGTCAGGCCCTGCGCATGCACATCGGCATTGACCCTGCGGACGAACTCCGGACCCGATTCGCTGGTGCTGATCGACTCATCCAGCCAATACAGGCCGACAAGCTCCAGGTTGGAGTACGGGTTCTCTTCCCAACGCTTGAGGACTTCCTGGATCCACCAGCGGACCGCCTTCTGCCGATTGGCCAGCGCCTGCTCCCGGCCGACGCTTCCCTCACTGAAGTTCTCGGACACGCCGTCCCCGTCCACATCGCCGAAGTCCGTCACATGCTCGGCCGGAAGCGGGATCATCGTCACCACCTTCATCTTGTAGTCCGGCTGATTCAACTTCTGCCCGACTTCCTTCACCGCTTCATTCAACTGGCTCATATCGCCTTCCGGCTTGAAGGTTTTGTCGAGATACCATTTCCAGTCCGGCAAGAGCGAATCATACCCCAAATCGCGTCCTTCGGGCGACTTCAGGCCGAGCATCAGCACGCCGTCGAAGAACCAGTCCGTCAGTTCTCCGTTTTTGTTGACATAGCCGATCTCGGGAATCAGATTATCCTTCGTCCATTCCGGCGCATCGCTGTAGTACCCGTTATAGACGAGCGACAGATTGCGGATTCCGGCCGTATCCGCGCCCGGGCGCAAATACTCGAACGGCTTGGCAGGCACCTCCGAGGCCCCTTCCAGCCTGCCGTCCGCTCCGATGATCTCGATCTCGTCGAGGAAGGTCCAGGCTTTCGGGTGCATCGAGAACATCACTTTGACGTAACGCGCATATGCCATCTTCGCATCGGGCCCCGCCGCAGGAATGCCATCCTTGCTGCCATCCCACACATAGTACTGTTCCTTTGGCGGACCGTCGACCCACAGCAGCTCGGTCGCCTTGTGGGAGACCTCTCCCCAATTCACGTTATCGTTCGAGACGTATATCGATACCGTCAATGGGAACAGGATGGCCGATCCGGGCCAATCCTGAAGGAAGTGGGACTTAATGCCGGAGATCGACTTTGCCTCCCCCAGGTCGAATACGATCTCCCGCGTCTGCTTCTGCAAATGTCCGGTCCATGCCGGATCCAGCACGTTCGTGCCGCCGGTTTTGCCGTCCGTCAGCTTGTTGCCGGTATCCGGGTAGCGATAATCCGGCGCCTCCGACCATACATACGTGGAATCCTTGGCCAGATTGCGGAGCTCCGGCCCGCTCTCGGCCGCATGCGCATTCGGAACCGGAATGAAGGTGAACAGCATCATTATGCATAAGACCAGGGATATTCTCTTTTTCAAAGACAGCATCATTTTCCCTCCTGAGTTTGGTTTACATTCCCCCATGCCGCTTCTCTTGGCGCGACGGCCTCGCGCCCGACGCCTATCAACTCCCTCCCTTCCCGGAGACGCACAGGTCATAAATCCTTCGAAGTCCTATATGTAAGCGCCTTCACTATAACAATAAAAGACCTTCTAACCCGATGGAAAGAGATTTGTTATGACTTTCATATACAGTTGTTTACCTCCCTAATGCGCAATATGGATAAAACCGGACCTCCATCTGCCGGAACTGCATCAATTTAAAACGTTTTCGAGAACGCAGACACGGCTCTTTCGATGAAAATGGGAATAAGTTTCATTTCTGCAAATCTTTATTGACTGCTGCGCAGGAGGGCTGATACCATTACTTGCATACGCTCTAATATCCAAGTTGTCCCATCGGAGTTATCAATAAAATGTGGCGCGTTCAAATTAAAGGGTGCGGACGGCCCAGCGCAGAAGCTGGAAGCCGCCGAGAGAAAGGAGCATGCAAGATGAAGGGCAGACCCTACCGAAAAAAAGCGATGCTGTGGGCACTTATCGCGGCGATGAGCCTGACGGCCGCCTGCGGAAGCGGAACCGGTGGCGCGAAGACGGATTCCCAAGGCGGAACGGATGGGAGCGGCACGGAGACCATCGTGCTTCAGAACGTCTCCTACGATCCGACGCGCGAGCTGTACGCGGATTACAATCAGGCATTTGCGGCTTATTGGCAGAAGAAGACAGGGCAATCCATCACCGTGAAGCAATCCCATGGCGGCAGCGGCAAGCAGGCGCGTTCCGTTATCGACGGGCTGCAGGCCGATGTCGTCACCCTCGCCCTGGCTTACGATATCGATGCCATCCAACAGGCCGGCCTGATCAACGACGGCTGGGAAAAACGATTGAAGGACAACAGCGCTCCCTATTATTCCGCGATCGTGTTCCTCGTCCGCAAGGGCAACCCGAAAGGCATCCGCGATTGGAACGATCTCGTGAAGCCGGATGTCCAGGTCATCACGCCGAATCCGAAGACATCGGGCGGCGCGCGATGGAACTATCTTGCCGCCTGGGGCTATGCGCTGGAGGCTAGCGGCAACAATGAGGTCCAGGCGAAGGAATGGCTGCGCAGCCTCTACCTCAACGTGCCCGTCCTCGATTCCGGCGCGCGCGGCGCGACGACCACGTTCGTCGAGCGCGGCATCGGCGACGTGCTGATCTCGTGGGAGAACGAGGCGTTCCTGGCGACCAACGAGCTGGGCAAGGATAAATTCGAGATCGTGGTGCCCAGCCTAAGCATTCTGGCGGAGCCGCCCGTGGCGGTCGTGGACGGGATCGTGGATAAGCGGGGAACGCGCGAGGCGGCGGAAGCATACCTCGACTATTTGTATAGCGAGGAAGGGCAAGAAATCGCCGCCAAGCATTATTACCGGCCGCGCTTGGAATCCGTCGCCGCCAAGTACGAACAGCGCTTCCCGCAAGTGAAGCTGCTGACCATCCGGGAACAGTTCGGCGGGTGGGCCGAGGCCCACAAGAAGCATTTCGCCGACGGCGCGCTGTTCGACGAAATCTATAAACGGTAAATGTTCGATCTCCCGGAAAAAAGGAGGAGGCAATGCCCATGACAGCTGCACCGCCCTCAAAACAGACCCCGCATAAAGGCAAGCCGTATGCGGTCCTGCCCGGATTCCGCATCACGCTCGGTTTTACCGTCGGCTATTTGTCGCTGCTCGTGCTCATCCCGCTGTCCGCCGTCGTGCTGAAGTCGCTTGAGCTGAACTGGAGCGGCTTCTGGGCCGCCGTCTTCGATGAGCGCGTGCTCGCGGCCTACCGCATCAGCTTCGCGGCGGCGTTCGCCGCCGGACTGGTCAATGTCGTGTTCGGCTTTGTCGTCGCCTGGGTGCTCGTGCGCTATACGTTCCCCGGCAAGCGGCTGATCGACGGCATTATCGATCTGCCCTTCGCCCTGCCGACCGCGGTCGCGGGCATCGCGCTCACGACCATTTACGCCGAGAACGGCTGGATTGGCCGCTGGCTGTACGCAATCGGCATCCCGAGCGCCTACTCCGCGATCGGCATCGGGATCGCCCTCGTCTTCATCGGTCTCCCCTTCGTCGTCCGCACCGTACAGCCGGTGCTGGAGTCATGGGAGACGGAGGTCGAGGAAGCGGCCGCCACGCTCGGCGCGAAGCGGCTGACCGTCTTCCGTCGCATCATCGTGCCGCAGCTCCTCCCGTCTCTCCTGACGGGATTCGCGCTTGCCTTCGCCCGGGGCATCGGAGAGTACGGTTCGGTCGTCTTCATCTCCGGCAATATGCCTTACAAGACGGAGATCGCGCCGCTGCTTATCATGACGAAGCTGGAGCAATATGACTACGCGGGGGCCACCGCCGTCGCGCTCGTCATGCTCGCCCTGTCCTTCCTCCTGCAGCTGCTTATCAATACGCTGCAATGGAAGTCGGCGCGCCGCATGAGCTCGCTATGAAGGCAGGAACGCCTGCCGAGTTCATTCCCGGGGCAGCCGCCCTGCTTATTTCCGATACTTTCATCCCGAAGGAGGACTACACGAATGGCCGCTTCTCCGTCCGCTGCCGTCTCCCCTTCCCCGCCGCCGGCGTCCCGCAAGCTTGCGCCCCGTGCCGGCTGCACGACCGAATCCCCGCTCGTCCGCCGGCTGCTCATCGCCGTCGCGCTCGGTTTCATCGGTCTCGTCCTCTTGCTCCCGCTCGCGGCCGTCTTCGCGCAGGCGTTCAAGCGGGGCGCGGACGTCTACTTCGCGGCATTGACAGAGCCGGACGCGCTGTCGGCCATCCGGCTGACGCTAATCACGGCCCTCATCGTCGTGCCGCTGAATACGATATTCGGCATCGCCGCCGCATGGTGCCTGACCAAATTCGCCTTTCGAGGCAAGCAATGGCTCATTACGCTTATCGACCTGCCCTTTTCGGTATCGCCGGTCATAGCGGGCTTCCTCTTCATTCTGCTGTTCGGCGCTCACGGCTGGTTCGGCGCCTGGCTGGCGGCGCATGATGTTCAGATCGTGTTCGCGCTTCCGGGCATCGTGCTCGCGACGCTGTTCGTCACCTTTCCGTTCGTGGCGCGGGAGCTCATCCCGATCATGCAAGCTCAGGGCACGCTGGAAGAAGAAGCGGCCGCCACGCTGGGCGCGAAGGGATGGGCCATGTTCCGCCGCATTACGCTGCCGAACATCAGATGGGGGCTGCTATACGGCATTATTATTTGCAACGCCCGCGCCATGGGCGAGTTCGGAGCCGTATCCGTCGTCTCCGGCCATATTCGCGGCGAGACGAACACACTCCCCCTGCATGTGGAAATCCTGTATAACGAGTATCAATTCTCTGCCGCGTTCGCCTCGGCCTCGCTGCTGGTCGCCCTGGCGCTGCTTACGCTCGCGGCGAAGCAGTGGCTCGAACGGACCCGGACCCGGGCCTGAACGCATTCCGGTCTTATTCGAAGAACATCCGCTACGGATGTTCTTTTTTCTATAGATCTGCTTGACTCTCCGCTCGCATGAAGCCTCCCTCTCTATTGGCCAGGCACGGCCTATCCCCCCATCTGAAGCTGATTGTTCAAACAGACCAATTTGCCAAAAGATAGAGAGAAGTTTAGTCAAGCATTCTTCCTTTTCTATACTCTATTAAGAGAGAAATGAAAGGCGGGTGAAATATTGTGAAATTGAAAGCAAACGAAAAAGAGTTGCAACGTTATTTTGAGGGAATGGCTCAACTCATGAAGCAGGTCGTGAAGGAGTCTGGCACGGTGGACGAGCTGCAAGGAGACAAGCTCGTTCAAGCGCTTCGGACAGCCATCCGGGAGGAGATAGACAATGAAGGGAAACGGAGCCCGGATTCACCGCTCAAACCATTGCTGGAAAGGTACGTTCACCGCCAGGTTGAATTGACCTCGTTCGGGGGAACGATTCAAGGAATGATTAACGAGGTCGGTGAAGACTATGCAGAAATTAGAGAGTCGGATGGATCGATCGTGCTCGTGCACCTGACTCAAGTCATCTCGTTCCAGAGTCAATAAGAGGAAGGTGATTGAAATGAAAGAAAAGCTCCGTTCATTGCTTGGGAAACAAGTCCAGGTAGCAAGCGCATTGGATTTGATAACAGGCGTTCTCGTATCCGTCGATGACATGAAGCTGACTGTCCGGACTTCCCGGTTGACGGGGTATGACAATGGACAGTACGCCATCTTTCAGCTTCATATGGTGTCCTTTGTCCGAGTTCTCTCCTAACAAGCTGAAATAAGGCGGTGACCATGATGACCTACCCTAGAGTACCCGGTCTTGTAAGCATTGTGATTACAAACTATAACAAAGCGGATTTTTTGATAGATTGCTTGGATGGCATCCTGCGGCAAACTTACCCGAACTGGGAAATCATTCTCGTCGATGATGCCTCGACAGACGATTCTTTGCTGCAAGTGGAGAAATGGCTGCAAGTCAATCGGGAACAATTGGCCGACCGCACGTTTATGACGGTGCCCCTGCCCCGCAATATCGGCTATGCCGGAGCGGTGACGACCGGCTTCTTTTTGGCTGCGGGTGAATATATCGCTGCCCAGGATTCGGATGATATTTCGCATCATGAACGTCTGGAGCGGCAAGTATCCTTTTTGTTGGGCCGCCCGGATATCGAGGTGGTGGGAACCAACTATGAGGTGTTCCATCACAATCTGTGGGAGCCGAGATCAAGAGCGGGCTGGATCCGGTACGGAGAACAAATACGCAAAGTATATGCGAACGGCGGCCACTGCGTATGCCATGGAACCATCATGCTTCGCGGGAAGCTGTTCGATCGGATCGGCGGGCATACAAGGAGAATAGAAGGCGCGGAAGATTATGAATTTATTGCCAAGGCGCTGAAGGCAAAGCCCCTGAATATCGCCAATATACCGGATGTTCTGTATTATTACCGCAGCCATCCGAATCAGCGCTCCCGGAAATACTTTGGAAAAGATCGGATGAAGCGCAATGAGAAATAAAGGCTACCGCGTGCTGATGGTGTTGGATAGCTTGGCCATCGGCGGAACGGAAACCCATGTGCTCAGTCTGGTCAAGGGACTGCAAACAATAGGAGTGAAGCCGGTATACTGCGGAGCGAACGGCTTAATGTACAACTCCTTCGCGCAGGCGGCATGCCCGATTCATGCCGTCGATTTAACAGCGGGCGCCTTTATGCTGGATAGCTCGCTGCAGCAGACGAACCGCACCTTGAAGCAGATCATGCGCTACCGCAAGATCGATGTCGTCCATGTCCATCAGACCCCGTCGGGAATGTACGCGGCCATGGCCGCTCAAGAATTGGGCATACCTGTCGTGTTTACGGTTCACGGGGCTTATTATCCCGAGGAGCAGCTTGTCCGCACTGCCCGATGCAGCGGCGCAATCATCAGTGTGAGCAAGCCTGTACAGCGTTATTTGCATAATCTAGGAATCACTTCCCTGCTGGTTCCGAACGGGGTGGACCCGGAGGAGTTCTACCCGGCGCCCTCTCATGCACTGCGGAACTCGCTTCGGATACCGGATAATGCGACCGTTGTCGTCTACGCAAGCCGGCTCGCCTGGGACAAGGCCATCGTCTGCACGATGTTAATTAAAGCGGCGGAACGGCTGCGCGCCACGGATCTGCCCAACCTGCATCTGGTCGTGGTCGGCGATGGCATTCAATTTTCAGAAATTTGCGAGATGGCCGATGCTGTCCATGATCATACCGGACAAACCTTTATCCATATGGCCGGGAATCAGACGAAGATTCGTGACTATTTCGCGCTTGGGGATATCGTCGTCGGCACCGGACGCGTTGCCCTTGAAGCAATGGCTTGCGGGAAGCCCGTGCTGGCCATCGGCAATCACGGCTTCTTCGGTCTCGTCGAGCCGTCTGTATATGGACAAGCGTGGGACTATTATTTCGGCGACCATGATTCCCAATGCAAGACGACGGAAGAGGCCATCGCCGAATCATTGAAAAAAGCATTGGCCGATCGGGACGCTCTCAAGGAGATTGGAGCGCAAGGCCGAAGATGGACATTAAAGCATTTTGATATCCAAAAAATCGTTGCGCGCATGGATGAAATCTATACGGCTGTTCAAGCCCGAACCCAATGACGGGAGTGTGATATCAACATGAAAAAAGTCTTGTATCTCGCATGGATTGGATTTAATAATTTGGGCGACGAATGGATGCGAGCCATGTTTGAACAACTGGCGAAGCTTCATTTGAGCCCGGAGGAATACCAAGTCATTCTCTCGGTGCCCGGAGTGGACATCAAGGATGTGACGAAGTACGACACGATTGTCATGGGAGGCGGATCCCTGCTGATCCCAGGCTATCTTGATATCCTGCATGATGCCGTGCGGGAAGGAAAGCACGTAATCATCTGGGGCAGCGGCCATGATCGCTTGAACGCGTTCAGCTTCGGTCCCAATACCCCTCCGGAGAGTGAACGGTTTTGCCTGAAAATGAAAGAAGTTGTCGATCATGCGGCCTACTGCGGCGTGCGGGGACCGTGGACATTCGAATATATGCGGCAGATGGGCGTCGCCATGGATCGGGTAAACCTGAGCGGCGATCCCGCCATGCTCGCCTCCCCGCCGGCATCCGACCCGGATGACGAACACACCTCAGAACGATGGATCGGCATCAATTGGGGCACATCCTACAACCGGATTTATGGCAATGATGAAGCATACGTCGAGAATCAGCTAGCTTCCGCCGCCAAATTTCTGATCGAGGAAGGCTATAAGATATATGTATATCCGGCATGGCGGCCGGATCGGGAGGCATGCAAGCGGCTGTGCACGAAGATCGGCGCTTCCGACCATGTCGTATATGATGCGGGAGTGCATTCCTATGAAAAATATTTGCAGCTGATAAAGCGGTTTGCCCTGACCATCAATTTCAAGCTTCACGCCAACGTTCTGTCCGCGGCGGCGAATGTGCCTTTCGTCTGCTTGGGGTACCGTTTCAAATCGTTCGATTTCGCCCATTCCATCGGTCTTCCGCAATTGGCCATCTCCACGGACGCGGCGCAGCTCGCCGATCGGATACGCGACACGGCCGCCTATGCGCTCGCGAACAAGAAGTCGATTCTCGAGCAGATCGGCACTCACCGGCAAGAAGCGAGAGCAAGCTTGGAGAAGCCTTTTTTGGAGCGTCTATTTTAACCGGTTGTTAGCCTAAAATGAAGCCGCCCCGTACGAAGCCATCCCGCTTAAGGATGGCCTTCGTGCATCATGCCTTTTTGAGTAAAGGGGGGCCCTTGTCACTTTCATGACTTTGGGGACACCCCCTCCCTCCTGCCGTGCTTCCTATGGCGCAGCCCGGCAGTGGCAACAGCCGTCCATTCGTTCACCGGTGCAGAAGCTTCAAAATATCGAGCGGCGTCTCGAAAATATACCGGGCCTCCTCGAATCCGGATGCCGATTTCGCCCCCCACAGCGCAAGTCCGAAATCGACTCCCGCCGCCATCGCGCACTTCATATCATAAGGGGAGTCCCCGATATATATCGCTTTATCCGCTGGGCAATCCATAAGCCGCAGCCCCAATTCGAGCGGTTCGGGATCGGGCTTGTGCCTGCTCGTATCACTGGCGCACACAACCGATTGAAAATAATGATCGATGCCGAGCAAATAGAAGCTGTCCTTCATTTCTTCCGCCGTCTTGGACGTTACGATTCCGCAAGCCGGAAGCTTCGCAATGACGTCCTTCATCCCCTCGAAAATGGGCACGTTGCTCATATACGGTTTTTCTATCTCCGCACATCTTTTTATGGCGGCTGGAATGTCTTTCACGTTTAACATTTCCATCGTTTTGTAGCTTGGAATCCCCAGCGAGAAGCGAAGCTCGTCCAGATGATACGTGAGACCGAGCTCGGCCAGCGTCTCTTGCAGTGCATGGAGCCCGATAAGCTCCGAATCGATAATGGTGCCGTCCAGATCAAAGAGAAAAGCTTGATACATCCCATTCATCCTCCCCTATTCTTATTCGCAACCAATGGTACAGGATGAAATGGATTTCAAGTCAAGCCTCGAAATAAAATTTATACCGAAGATCGAGCAAGGATACGGTAAGGAATGTTCACCTTGTCGCGTGAACGCCGCACCGCCAGGTCGAAGGCCTGCTCGCCGACCTGCACGAGACGATGGTCGATGGAGCACAGGTCGAGGGCTACTCCGACCGGCTGGTTCTCCTGCCCCATAATCGCCAGATCATGCGGAATGGCCAGCCCGTTCGAGACCGCGTACCGGTATATCCCGCCAGCCACCTCGTCCCCGTTGGCGAATATGGCCGTCGGTCTGTCCTCCAGGCTGAGCAGCTTCTCGGCCGCTCGGTATCCATCCTCGAACGAATAGCAATTCGAGATGACGTAATCGTCCGGCACGCTGCCGAATACGTTTTCATACGCCGCGAACGTCTGCTGCGTGCTCCTGCTCTCCTCTCCCCTCGCGATCGTGAAGGCCGTTGCGGTATGCCCCTTCTCCTTCAAATACTGAAAGGCGTCTACATAAGAGGCATACCGATCGATATAAGCGCAGCCAATCTCGGGATGCTCGGTGAATTCGCAAGCAATCACCGATCCGTACTCGACATATGGCAATATCTGCTCCCAATCATTCGCGCGGGAGGTAATCATCACGCCGTCCAGCCATTTATTTTTCAGCATATAGAGATATTCCAGCTCTTTGCTCTTATCATATTTCGTCGGCAGCACGGCCACGGAATAATCCAGTTCCCGCGAACGGTTCAATGCCCCGTGCAGCAACTGATCGAAGGCCTGATTGTTATTGTACGGCATAATGACCCCGATCATTCGGGTCTCCCCTCGAATCAAGCCTATGGCATTGCGGTTGGGAGCGAAACTCCATTCATCGATAACCTGCTGCACGGCTTTTCTCTTTTCTTCGGACACATATTTGTAATTGTTGATCACTCTGGATACGGTGGAGACGGATACTCCGGCTTTCTTCGCGATATCGTGGATATTCGGCACAGGATCATATCCTCCTTATATGAGCCCCGTTAGTGAGGAATCAAGTATGACTCCTTCTATCATACCGATATTATGCGTCTCTGGGCAAATGCCGCGAGCGAAACGGGGAGGAGCGACGGCGCTACTTTCACCGCCGAATCCCTTTTTTCCGCTTCGGGGATGTGTTTCTTCTCCCTTTTTTCATTTAAGCGGCGGGAAGAGCGGCGAATAATGGTTGAGGCAGGGAAAACTGCATTCATCAGGCTGTTGAGAGAGTCCAAGGGGTTTTGTGGCGCTTCATTTTGTGTGTGACGGATCCCGGCTCAACGCTATGGGTGCCAATCTCCGCCCCTTCGTAAAAAACAAGGGGTTTCCAACCGCCTGAAAACTGCACCATTTCCCTAGACACGTCTATCCGGCAGGCGAACTCCGCAAAATTGCACGAGATTTTCTCGCATACGCCGATTCAGTAAGCGAACTCCGCTAAACTGCACGATTTCTCGCGTACGCCGATTCAGTAAGCGAAATCCTGCGTAAATACAGCAATCCGATAAGGGACGAGTTTACCAGAAAGGGAATCCTGCAAAATTACAGGAATTTCACCCGTTTCGCTTCGGCTTGAAGCAAAAGGGCCTAAAATGATGTAGATTTGCAGCAATTCCTCGGATGCCGATTCCTTGCGCCGAAATTACTGTAACAATAGCAGCAATTCCCTCCACATATTAAAGCCAGAGGAGGCAACGATGCCTACTGAAGGCAATGAAGCCCGCAGGATCCAACGCGGTCCCTTGGATCCCGTTTCACTGATTTATAACCCCATAAAAAACCAAATCTTCAAAAGATCCGTTTTTATAAACATGATCTTTTAGAGTGCCTTCGTATAACATCCCGCACTTTTCCATAATCATTCCAGATGCGGGATTCGACTTAAAATAACGTGCATAAACACGATGATAATTCTTCTCTTTAAAAGCAAATTCTATCACGGCTTTGGCTGCTTCTGTCGCATATCCCTTTCCCCAATATTCTTCTCCTATCCAATAAGCGACTTCACCATTTTTATGTTGATCATGATTTGAAAGAGCAATCGCGCCATATAACTGTCCGCTATTTTTGTCCGTTATGGCGAATTCGTACATTCGGTCTAATTCAAAGTTTTGCTCATGATTTGCAATCCACGAAAGAGCGCATTCCAAAGAATAGGGATAGGGTAAATTCAAAGTGCTTTTGTATAAATTATAATTGTTGCAAAATTCGCTCACCTCTTTTGCATCAGACTCTTGAAATAGCCGCAGAAGCAATCTATCCGTTTCTATTGTTTTTTCTGCTTTACTATAAATCATGATGTTCCCCCCCATCGAAAAACAAGTTTTGTCGCCCATTATATAACAATTATGAAATGGATTACTACCCTCCAAGCAATAAAAGCCGTCAGATAAGATCTGCGGCTTTTTTACGGCGAAATGAACCCTACGGGAAAGCAGAACAGTTGTATCATAACGAGCAAGGATTAGAGAGGCTCAGCACATTATGCACAGAACTAAAGCAATGACAGGCACGGAGCCAGAGTTATTATGGAAGCTACGGGACATTATCACCTTGGACTTGTCTGTTGCTTGGCCCGGGAAGAAATCCGTCAACTTGGTTACCAAGTCAACAACCCCTTCCGCCGTTATTCATTACCGATAATCAATGACCTCTTCCCAACTCCAGTGGTCGTAATACCCCTCCTCCGGCACCATCAGCCCGCGAATCCACTGCCCCGCCCGTCTGCCATCCGGCTGAGCCAGCATCACGTGCGCCTTGCTTCGGTCGGTACGAATCCAGGCGAGGCTCCTTGCCTCCTTCAGCAGGACCGGAAAAAAATCTCCGGCGTTCCGAGGCGGACGAGTCAGCGCTGGCTGCCGCCCTCCTTCAAGATTCACGAGCACCAGAGAAGGGAGCGGGCGCTCGCTAGGTTCGCCGGACCAGGCGGCTTCTTTCGACCGGGCGGCGATCAGAATATCATCGTCCAGCCAGGCAAGATCCCGATCGGCATAGCCTGCGGGCGTAGATGATTTTGGCAGGAACGACGGCGGGCCGGTTAATACGGTCAGCCGCTTGTTGCTTGTCGCTTCCCGACCGTAGCCTTCGATATAGGCGAGCCTGCTGCCTTGCGGTCCCCACTGGAACCACTCTTCATAATTCAGCATTTGCCCGGCCTTCAAGAAGGTCCCCGCGTCTGCGGACAACAAACATAAAGTATTGCCGTCTGCCGACATCGACGCCGTCGGAACGGCGAGGAACGCAATCCATTTCCCGTCCGCCGACCATTTGAAGCGGCTTGTCGTCACGGCAAAGAAATCCTGGGATTGGCTTTTAATGGTATAAAAGAACTCGCTGCGAGTCTCTTTGTCCGGACGCACGGTATATAATTCGATATCCGACCATTTTCCGTCCGGCAGCAGGCGGGCTTCCACAGAGTAGAGAATAGAGCCGTCCGGTTTCCAGGAAAAGTTGCCGGCATGGTCGGCGATTCGCCGCGGCCCCTGCTGGCTATCCGCATCAAGGACGTACAGAGTGCGACGATCCTCCTGCGATTGGAAAGCCAAGACGTTGCCGGATGGCGACCATTGTGCGTTATGCCCCTGCCCGGCCTCGCGCATCTTGCCCGTGACGGAATGATAAAGCCATACTTCCTTCTCCTCCTTGCCCTTCGAGAAGGCAAGCCAGCTCCCGTCGCGGGACCAACGCGGACTGCGGATATATTCTCCGCGGGTCAGCTGCTTCTCCTCAGGGCCGATCGCAATCCACAGATCGTTGCCGCGAATAAAAGCGGCGTCCGCTTTCCGTTCCGCAGCGTTCTCTGCCCGGACGGCCGCCGGCCAACATGAGCAGAATAACGCACAGACGATGAGCGCCATCAACCATTTTTTCATGGGAACCCCTCCTGCCGCATCCGATAGTCCTCTAGAACCTAGAGTTTCCCGTTATGCCGAAATTATGAGAACTCGAGCCGCGGTTCCTAAGGCATGGATTCCGTAAGCAGTTGGAGACGGAAAGCTTTCCTTGCATGCGGCCGCCGATGCCGGAGCACAATAATAACGGTGTGCGAATGCCATTATCCAAGTGTCCATTAAGGGGGTGGGATCGGGATGAACGGAATGTTTGGTTTTTTGAAAAATTGGAGTAATCGAAAAACGCTTTGGTCTTTATTGGCGATTGGCGTCGGCGCGGCGGCCGTCGGATTGACGCAGCAGCGCATGCGCATGAACGGAAGAAGAAACCAACCCTTGAAGCAGCTCCGCAAAAAGCTTCGCACCGGATAGCGCAACATAACAGCCAGTTCCTTCGCGGGTCTGGCTGTTATTCCATGCAACCCCGCTATATCCGAGCATGCTTCCGGACGTATTGTCCCGTGACAGAGTGCGGGCAATTAATCAGGCCCTCTGGCGTGCCTTCAAAAATAACCTGTCCGCCTTCATGTCCAGCCCCCGGCCCCAGATCAATGATCCAATCGGCTTGGCAGATGACATCCATATTGTGCTCGATAACAATGACTGTGCTGCCTTTGTCGACGAGACGATTCAGAAGCGCGATTAACCGAGCGACATCAGACATATGCAATCCGGTCGTCGGTTCGTCAAATACATAGATTTGACCGCCGCTCTCCATCTCAGCTGCGAGCTTGATCCGCTGTCCTTCCCCTCCGGATAAGGTGCTCAGCGGCTGTCCCAGCGTAATATAGTCCAGTCCGACATCACTCAACCGCTCCAGGACAGGCCGAATCTGTTCATCCCTGAAAAATTCCTTGGCCTCCGCGACGTTCATCGCCAATACGTCTCCGATATGCTTGCCCTGCAGCGTATGCTTCAAAACGTCCGCGGTAAATCTGTGTCCTTGGCATACTTCGCAGACGCTGACTATCGGATCCATGAAGGCCAGGTCAATATAGGTTTTCCCAAGGCCCTTGCATTCCGGACAAGCCCCCTCCGAATTGAAGCTGAACAGCGAGGCGCTCACCCGGTTCGCCTTGGCGAACAGACTGCGGATCGGATCCAAGATTCCGGTATACGTCGCCGGGTTGGATCGCTTCGTGGCCCGAATCGCGCTTTGATCGATGAAGACCGCTTCCGGATAAAATTCTGGGAGCACCCCATTCACAAGGGAGCTTTTCCCGGAGCCAGCGACGCCGGTTACGGCGGTCAGCACGCCCTTCGGGATGTTCACGCTGACATCCTTCAGATTATGCAGCGAAGCGCGCTCGATCGCGAGCCAGCCCTGCGGCTGCCGCGGTGACCGATTGAGCCGCGGCCGATGTCCGAGATGCCGCCCGGTGAGCGTCCCGGAGGCGGTCAGCCCCTCCAAGCCGCCTTCATATACGATCCGGCCTCCATTGGATCCGGCTTCCGGCCCCATATCCACGATGTGGTCCGCGATCGCGATCACATCCGGGTCATGCTCGACGACAAGCACCGTATTGCCCTTGTCCCGAAGCTGCTTCATCAGCGTATTCAGCCGATGGACATCACGGGGATGCAGGCCGATGCTCGGTTCATCGAAAATATAAGTGATGTCCGTCAGACTGCTTCCGAGATGGCGCACCATCTTGACCCGCTGCGATTCCCCTCCGGACAGTGTGGAGGTCTCGCGGTTGAGGCTGAGGTACCCCAGCCCGATGCCGATTAGGCTTTCCAGCCTTTCAAGGATAGCCGAGACAACAGTGGCGGCGGCAGGCGCAGCGATCCCGCGCATGAAGGGCAAGAGATCGGTCACTTGCATCGCAGCGCAGTCCGCGATGCTTTTGCCGTTGATCGTGCACGTTAACACGTCCGCTTGAAGACGGGCGCCATGGCAGAGCGGACACTGCCCCCGCGTGACAATGCGGTCGAACTCTTCCTTGTAGCGCGTCTTGCCCTCCTCCGGTTCCTTGGCCAGGAAGCTCCTCTCGAAGCGCGGGATGATGCCTTCATACTTGGAGGTCGGCGGCCATCCGGGACCCGGATCCTTGATTTTCAGATCCGTCTTGTACAGGAGCGTGTCCCACTCTTCCTCCGTATAATCCCGGAGTTTCTTGTCATTGTCGAACAGCCCGGAGCAGACGTAGCGTTTCCAGCGCCACTCCCCGGGCCGGAAGGTAGGGAATTGGATCGCGCCTTCATTCAAAGATTTGCTCCGATCGAGCAGGCGATTGATATGGATGGCGGCGACGGTCCCCAAGCCTTCGCATTTCGGGCACATCCCTTGCGGGTTGTTGAAGGAGAAGACGTCGGAATAACCGACGAAGGGCTTCCCTATGCGGGAATACAGCAATCGCAGCAACGAATAAATGTCGGTCACGGTTCCGACCGTTGACCTGGCGTTGCCGCCGATGCGTTTCTGATCAACGACGATCGCGACCGAGAGATTGTCGAGCGAATCGACATCCGGCTGGCCGTAATGCGGAAGACGATGGCGCACGAAGCTGGTGAACGTCTCATTGAGCTGCCGCTGCGATTCCGCCGCGATCGTGTCAAAGACGAGCGAAGATTTGCCGGAGCCGGACACGCCAGTGAACACGGTAATCTTCTTCTTCGGAATGCTCACCGTTACATTTTTCAGATTATGTTCCCTGGCGCCTGCTACATGAATCCAATTTTGCCGATGGTCGGGGCCTTGACTTATTGACGTCATGCTATCTCCTGCCTTTTGTAAAAATAACAACTATTAATTTCCTATGAGCAACTATATGGTTATTCTAACGAAGCATCATCAAGAGCATCCGCTACCTTCCGGCACAGCTCCGCGAAGATGCCCTGTTCCCCGGGCGTAAGCACGGAAGCGGCGATGTCCGCGGCTTCGCGCCGGCTGTGCGCGGCGATAGACAGGAACGTTCTGCCCTCGTTCGTCAATGATGTCGTCTGTTCGCGGCGATCCTGCTCGCCTGCCGTCTGTTCGATGAATTGCTGGTCCTTCAACACTCGCAGCGCTTTGGAGATGGCCGGGCGCGACATGCCCAGCCTCTCGCTGATCTCCGAAGGCATCAGCGGACCGCGGATGCGGAGCAGCTCCAGGATATCGTACTGCGCCCATGTAAGCTGTTCCGGATTGATGCGCGCACGTCTCGCAACCAAGACGCATTGCAGATGAGAGAGCGCGTTTTCCAGAGCTCCCGGTTGTTCAGGCTGCATGAGATTACCTCATTTCATTGATGTTGATCTGCTCTCATTATAGCAATATAGTTTCCTTCAGGCAATTATTTAAAATATATCTAATGCAACAGACAATCCCATGCCTCCTATGAAAAAAAGCCTCCGGCACAATCAAGGCCAGAGGTTTGTCAGTCTTACTTCTTCATCATCGTCATTTACCGCTCTTGCTTGTCGTCGCTTCCCGATTCAACTGGGCAATCAACTTCTTAACGGTCATGCCCTTTTCCTTTGCCAGCTCTTCCGAGCTTTTGACGCTAACTGCTATCTCGGCGCCATCCCGGTCCATATTCTTGCCGATAACCTGCCGCTTCAGTTTACCGCCGGACACGCCTTCTGCTCGGAGCGCAGACGATGCGGGCATCACTTGAAGCTGCGACTGCAATCCGTTATTCGCAACCTTTCCATGCGCTTCTGCCGCAGAAGCCTTAACCATTTTGCTGGCGATGCTGCTGCTCGGCACTTCCGCCGCATAGGCCGAACCGGCCATAGCTAGAACAGCTAACGATGCCATACCTGCTGTCAATCTTTTTTTCATAGTAAATCTCCTCCTGATTGTGATAGCTGCCGCAATCCTGTTTTTCCCGCCGTATCTGTACAAGAACCATTTTTTCATACGGCGGCGGCACAATCCATACAATACAGGGGGAAAGTGTCAGCAGTAAGGCAGGCTTACATAGAATTACGAAATCCATATGAAAAGTATAGGAGCATCCCGTACACCCCGCCATTTAGCTTGCTCTTGACCATAATATTGCATCGTATTGACCATTCCGGAATGCCCAGTTTGATCCTCCCGTTGATTTCATCAGCAATTTTTTGCTGACGTATTTGCTGGCGGGCCGCCGGTCCAGCACGATAATATTGGCCTTCCATTCAGCTCTTTCCTACAATTTCAGCACTTTACTTCGCTCTCCCCCTACGTCAGGGGAGCTCCTGTTCCGTCGTTTTTCTCTACTCTCCCATCAAGATCAGGAGCCGTCCTCTCTCAGCTCTTGCAACATTATCCCAACAAGTCAGGAAGCACCCTCTCTTAGCTCTTGCACCATTATCCCAACGTGTAAGGAAGCGCCCTCTCTTAGCTCATGCAACATTATCCCGACGTGTCAGGAAACGCCTCTCTCTTACACCATTATCTTAACGTGTCAGGAAACGCCCTCTCTCAGCTCTCTTGCACCATTATCCCAACAAGTCAGGCAGCCTTCCATCTCAGTAATTTATCCGCACTTCCCGACGAGTCAGGTTTGCTGATGTAGGTTGATAACAAATGATAATTAGAAATGGTCCCATTGCTAGAACACCGACCATCCGTGACACCTTGTTCTCAGTTTAAGATACTCTTCTTTTAGAGTTGTTCTTTCTCATTATTAAAGAAGGATGAAATCCGAGCATCGTCGATTTCCTGAGCTTTTGGAAGATCGTTTCAACAATACGATTTCCTGACCCATGGGGAGTTTGGAAAAAAGGACAACCAAACATAGGCGACTTCCTGACCCTCGGGGAGTCTTAAAGGGGCCGGGCAGTTTGAGCTATCGTCATGTTCTGCAGACAGCACATCCCCGTCCGCATCTGGTTACTTTTGCAGTGTCTGCTTCGCGCCGACTCCGGCTTTGCCGTCGCCCCCTTTCATCCGGGCTCGAGTGCTGAAAGCGAATAAATCCCTGTGCAGCCGCGTTCAACAGATTATGCCTTGCAGTATGGCCGCATACTCTTACTGGGTTGTCATTCCTTGCTCTTGGAGCGAAACCTGCACGATTTTGGCCTCGCCGCCGGGAGCAGATTTCGGCAAGGCGGCTTGAACCGGCTCGGCCTCCTTCGCCCCACCTCGCCGGAGCCCGACACGGCCACCTGGAAGCCTTCCTTATGCAGGCCGTAAAAGATCAGATCGGCCTCGCTTCCTTACTTTCGATAATTAATATCTTGGTCTAGTCCATCATTCCACCCCGATCTAGCGACATGACAGTACAGGATATTCCCAGACCGGTAACGTTATTGAATCGGAGGGCTCTGGCGTTGCCATACCGGGCCTGGTCTGAAGTAAAATTTTGATATCTATAATTTTGTTATCTTGCTATTCTATTCGTATTTCCGTACAAATGACTATGGCGAAGGATATACTAATACTAGGAATGGAGGTGAGCGCCCATGCCGGAGCTTGTAACCGATGAAATGTGGCAGGCCATCGTCAGCAATAACAGCGCTTATGACGGCCATTTCTGGTACGCGGTGAAATCGACGGGCATATTTTGCCGCCCTTCCTGCAAGTCCAGGCCGCCGAAACGCGAGAATGTCGGCTTCTTCCGCAGTCCGGAAGCGGCGTTGTCCGCCGGCTACCGCCCATGCAAGCGCTGCAAGCCGACTGGACAGCGGCTGCCGGATGACGAATGGATTGCGATCGTGACCGCCTATATCGACCGGAATTATGCGGAGAAGCTGACGCTCCGCCGCCTGGCCGAGATCAGCCACGGGAGTCCTTATCATTTGCACCGCATTTTCAAAAAGATCATGGGCATGACGCCGGTTGAATATGTCCAGCAGCGTCGGATTGGGCAAGCCAAGGAACTGCTTCGATCCACGAAGCTGGCAATCGCCGAGATCGGGCAGTCCGTCGGGGTGTCCAATCCCCCCTACTTCATTACATTGTTCAAGCAGACCGCCGGGTGCACTCCGGCAGAGTACCGGAAGCGGCAGCTGGCGAATGCGAAGGAGGATATCGAGTATGGAAAAGAAGAAAGCTGATTTGCCGATTTATTGGTCCGTTGTCGAGTACGGGGAGTGGAATCTTATTCTTGCGGCGACAGACGCGGGGCTCTGTTATGTCGGCTCTCCGGGGCAACCGCTCGATGCCATCGCCGAATGGGCGGGCCGCCGCTGGCCGGGCAGAATGCTGCAGCGGAATGACGGGAAGCTTCAGCCGTATGCGGCGGAGCTTGCCGGCTATTTGCAGGGCAAGAAGCGCAGCTTCGCCATGCCGTTGGATTTGCAGGGCACGCCTTTTCAGTTGGCAGTCTGGCGCGCACTATGCGGCATCCCGTATGGACAGACGCTGTCCTATTCGGAGCTGGCCGAGCAGCTTCAGCGCCCGTCGGCAGTACGGGCCGTCGGAACAGCCATCGGGGCCAATCCCGTCCTCATCACCGTCCCTTGCCATCGCGTCATCGGCAAGGACGGAGCGCTGACGGGCTACCGCGGCGGCCTGGATATGAAAGCGAAGCTGCTGCGGCTGGAACGGGACGTCTTGTCGGCAGGAGGGCGGATGCATGCTTGACCGTCTGGCACAACGGATGGCACAGCTAGATTGGAGCTCCGTCCGGCTCTCGCTGGACGAGCATGGCTATGCGAAGCTTCCTGCGGTCCTCGATGCGGCAGCCTGCGAGCATCTTATCGGGACCTATACGGAGGAAGCGAACTTCCGCAAGACGATTTCCATGGCGAGATACCGCTTCGGAATCGGGGAATATAAATATTTTGATGCACCGCTTCCGCCGCTGCTTCAGCAGCTCAGAGAAGGGCTGTACCCGGAGCTGGCCGGCCTTGCCAATGTGTGGCGGCAGCGGCTCGGCAGCGGCGGCTCGCCCTATCCGGAGCGGCTGGCCTTATTCCTGGAGCGCTGCCGCGAAGCCGGCCAGACCCGCCCTACCCCGCTTATCCTGAAATACGAAGCGGGGGGCTACAATTGCCTCCACCAAGATATGTACGGCGATGTGTTCTTCCCCTTCCAGGTTGTATTTGCGCTGAACCGTCTGGGGGAAGATTACAAGGGAGGCGAGTTCCTGCTGGTGGAGCAGCGGCCGCGGGCGCAGAGCCGGGGGCATGCCCTGTCGCTGGCGCAAGGAGAAGGGCTCGTCTTCCCGACGAATCATCGCCCGGTGCAAGGCGTGCGCGGCTATTACCGGACCGCGGTTCGGCATGGGGTCAGCACCGTTACGGAAGGCGCGAGATATAGTCTGGGCATCATCTTCCATGATGCGAAGTAAAGGAGGACGGACATGAAGCCGGAATGCAATTACACATCGCCGAAGACCATTCTTAATAAAGGCACCGGATTTCTGTCGGGCTACAGCCATTCGCTTAATCCATACACAGGGTGCGCGTTCGGCTGCTCCTACTGCTATGTGCGCCGCATGCCGGTGTCGATCTTCCGCGAAGAAGAATGGGGAAGCTGGATCGATGTCAAGCAGAACGCGGTGGAGTTGTTCCGGAAGGAATACCGGAGGGCGAAGGAGAAAGGTCCGGTGACCATTTTCATGTCTTCCAGCACCGATCCGTATCAGCCGATCGAGCACGAGGAGCGCATTACCCGGTCGCTGCTGGAGATTATGGCCGACCGTCCGCCCGACTTCCTGCTCGTGCAGACGCGCAGTCCGCTCGTACGCAGAGATATCGACCTGCTCGTCCGGCTTGGCGATGCCGTACGCGTCAGCATGACGGTGGAGACGGATCTTGAAGAGATACGCAAGCACTTCTCGCCCCAAGCTCCGCCCATTCCGGCCCGGCTCAAGACGCTCGAGCTGCTGGCGGAAGCAGGGGTCCCGGCCCAGGCCACGATCGCGCCGGTGCTGCCGAGCAGCGAGGCGTTCGGAGCCGTGCTGCGCCCGCTCGTGAACCGGGTGTGCATCGACGATTATTTTATGGGCGACGGCAGCGGCGGCAAGAGAACCCGCCAATTGAACATGCAGGCGCTGTACCGGAAGCTGGGGCTAGAGGAATGGTATCATCCCTCCGCCTATCGCCTCGTCTATGATCGGCTGCGGCGGTATTTCTCCGAGGAGGAGCTGTTCATCAGCCAGGCGGGATTCGGGCCTTGACACTCTATGCGTCAGCCCATTCAGCTGAAAACATTGATCGGGGCAAAAATAAGAAGCAGGGCCGTGTGGACACTATGCAACGTGCCGGAATGTCTCCGCTTCTTCTCGCTTCGTGCCGAAGATAAGCCGAAGCCCCGGCCATACCGCCGGTGGTTATCGGCATAGAGCATCGCTGAACAGCTCCTTATTTTCGCTTCATGCTTCGAATCAGCGCTTTCGTCTCCGGAGCGACGCGGTATGACTCCGTAATCTTTTGCAGCGCTTTGTTGTAGGTGAAGTCATCTAGCGTATTGCTTCGCAAATAGTCCATTGTAATGTCCGGCAGCCTCACGAAACAGATGGACACCGCCCAGGCTACCGCCATCTTGACATAGTAGCCCTCATGCTTAATCCGGTCCAGCCGCTCCAGCACGCGGTGAATATAAGGCTCATCGGCATAATAATTCAGGAGCATCACGATGCCGAAGCGAATCTCATATTCCATGTCCGATTCGAGATAAGGCTGGACGAATTCCCAGACCCGCTCTTTATGCAGGGATGCGATTTTTAGCCCCGAGCAAAAGCTGTCGCATACGGACCAGTTACCGATTTTGGGCACGAACGCGGCGACGTGCCCCAGGATCTCCTCCACATCCGCCTTGGCGCAGCCAATAATCATGCCCTGCAGCATCACTTCCTCGAAATAATCGCTATCCGCCTGCGCCAAATAAGTCCGCCAGTCGCCCTTCGCAATGCTCCGGGCGAGCTTGCGCAGCTCAGGCAGCCGCACCCCGACGACATTGTCAATATTCGGAATCAAGGAAGCGGAAAATTGCCGGTATTTCTCCTCCGCCAGCGCCATAATCCGTGCCCGAATCGCAGTCTCCATCTCCAATCTCCTCCCGCTTGAATTTCATACCGTCCGAAACGGTCCTGACCGCCGCCCGGACATCAGCCACCGCTTATTCATAAGCCAGAACCCACAAATAAATGGAAGCGACCGAGCCATATGGCGAATACGCCTGCCGATACCGATCGAACTGCGCCTTGGTGATCGCATCAAGCCCATACAGGGCCATCATGCCCCGGCGAATGGCGATGTCGCCCCAGCTTACGATGTCCGGCCGCTCCAAAGCATGGAGGAGCAGCATCTCGGCCGTCCATTTCCCGACTCCGGGCAGCGTCATTAAGCGAGCGGCCGCCTCCGCATCGGGCAAGCGCCGCAGCTCCTGCAGATCGAACGCGCCAGTGGCTGCCATCCGGGCAATCTCCCGAATGCGCTCCGCCTTCGTCAGCGGCATGCCGCAGCCCTGAATCCGTTCAACCGGCTGCGCTGCCAGATTCCGGGGAGAGATCTCCCCCAGCCGATCCTGCATCCGTTCCCAGACCGTGTTGGCCGCCTTCACGGAGACCAGTTGTCCCACGATGGCGTGGACGAGCGCGGCGAACGGATCGGGGATAATGACCCGCTCCACCCTGCCGAGCCGGGCCATCGCAGCCCCAAGCGCCGCATCGGCGCTTCGCAGGTAATTGATTTCCCGTTCCCCATAGTCAAAATACTTCGTCGCGACGTTCCCCAATCCGCTCCCCTCCTCCGTCCGGCTTCTGAGCTTGCCGTTCATAGTAATCTTGCCCGCGGAAGCCGTTGAACACGGAGACGAGCCCGCACAGCCGCAGCCGCTCTTCGTCCACCCGTTCTCTTCCATAGGCCTCGATGAAGCGCTCCGCATATCGGTCGCTCCCCAGATTGAATTGCAGCGACCACAGCGACCAGAACAGATCATAATGCGGATCGCCCAATCCGGCATAACCTACATCGATGTACCCGCTCCGCTCGAATTGATGCAGCATCAGATTCGGCAGGCAATAATCGCCATGAATGAGCGTCCGTTCTCCGCTGCCGGATACCGCGCCGTATATGGCCAGCATATCCTGATAAGCGGCATCGGCGCCGGCATAGCCCATGTAACGGAGCAAGCTCAGCTCCGCCTTGCCGCTTCGATAGTTCTCCTCCGCCCGGCTGACCATCTCCTCCAATCCGTTCATGCAGGGACAGTCCGCCCCGGGAAGCTCATGGAAATAGGACAAGCTGCCGGCAAAGATATCGCACAATCGGGATGGCTCCGCCAAATATTCGGAGCTGGCCGCGTCCGTGCCCATGATCCGATCGGTGATGAGATAATCCCGGGAAGCATCGCTCAAATACATTCTGACGTTCGGACACGCGCCGAGGCTCGAGAGATGCGCCGTCATCCGCGCTTCCTTCTCCATCTGCCCCGCGGCAGTCACCTTCACAAAAAAAGAATCGTCCGCGCGATCCATTCGATATACGACGGAGCGGGGCTTGTCCTTCACGACCGTTGCCGCCGCTCCCTGGCAATACGCCTGCACCGCTTCCGGATAAGACGCAAGCCTGGCCATCGTGTCTCTGCTCATCTCTATCCCCTCCACCGTTAGCTGACAGCCCGTACCAGGTAATGTTCATACGTCGCCGGCAAGCCTTGAGCCGTGGCATGTCGACGGAATATCTCTTCGATGGCGGGCAGAGACTCATCAATCACCTTCCCGATGAGCACGGGCGATTGTCCGAAGCAGCGGATGCGGATCACATCCATCGGATCATGCAAATATTGCACGCTGGTCACGGTCTCGATCTCAACCTGCTTCAGACCTCCCTGATCCAGTCGCTGCCCAAGGCGATCCAATATAGGCGTTCCGTCCGGCGCAGGCTCGAAAAATCCGGGAAACAAGCGCGGCAGTTCCCGCGACAGCCGATCGCCCGGATGGAGCGCGAGAAGCCGCCCGCCGGGCTTCAAGACCCGGGCCATATGCGGATAGCATGAGGTCGGTCCTCTGCGGTTGTAGGCGCAGTCGAACTCCCCGTCCGCGAAGGGAAGCCGTTCCTTCGTATTGCCGGTGACGAAGGCTGTATTAGGGGGAAGGGGCTGCTTCCTTCCGTCCGGGATGAAGCCGCTCGTCACATCCAAGCCGGTGATTCGCTTCACGATCGGAGACCATTGCACTGTAAATTCCCCATGGCCGCAGCCTACGTCGAGCACGATGCGATCGCGGATCATTTCCCTTACTTCCTGCTCGAACCGCGTCTCGGCATTCGGCTCCGCAATCGTCGACTTCCACGAGTATGCATAGGCGCCGGATAAGGCCGCGATTTGGGCGTACCACGCAAAGGTATGGGGCGTAAGCCATTCCTGGTGATTTCTTGGATCCTCCAGTTTCATGTGCACAAGAACACCTCCGGGCCGTGATTTATACCTGCCTTTTCAAAAGTACATCAAGTCTACCATCCCTTCTGGAAAAATCAATACCGGAATCTTGCGATCCAACTGGCCGCTAACGCCCATACACACAACATCTCGCCGCTGGAAAGTGACATTCCATAATTTATTCGGGAAGAAGGTATCCCCGCATATTTTGCCGAAAGATGTAGATGCAGGTGCTGCCCAGCCGGTTCCGATTATTAGACGCGCGGGCCGTGAGAGCGGGCGAAGATGAATACATATCGCTGCCGACAGGAGAAGGATGGTCAATGAATGACACGATAGAACGGGATGAGTGGGAGCTGGAGAGAGAGTTATACTTGAAAACGAATGACTTGACGAATGCGGGCAGACACGAGGAAGCGATCGCCAGCGCCGCAGAGATGCTGCGCTATTTTCCCCAGCACGAAGGCGCATTGCATCTGATGTCATTATGCTACCTCCGCATGGAGCGGTACGAAGAAGCCGAGCATACGGCGCGTGAACTGCTCGCCGCTCATCCAGGCGCGGAAGCGGGCTTGGAGCTCATGGGCATGCTTCATTTCGAGAGAGGAGACTCCCGCCAAGCGGCGGCCGTTTTCGAGCAATGCATCGAGTTGAGCCCGGACTCCGCTTATTATCGAAAATGGCTGGCAAGAGCATTGTACCAAGGCCTGGATCGCAATCGGGCTCTGCGGCGGTTCGGATGCGAGTTCCGCCCGGAATATGGGTCCCAAGCGAACAAGGCCATCGCAGCGCTGCATGAGGCGCTTCGACGGGAACCGGATAGTGAATCCCATTATCTGATCGGCTTGTGCTATGATGCGTTAGGCTTGCCGGAAAAGGAATTCGAACACCTGAAGGAGGGTGTCGTCCTCGATCCGGACCATACCGGCATCCATACTCGCCTTGCTCGCTCTTACGTGATGCATGGCGATGTGAACTCGGCCCAGTCCCATTGCGAATTGGCGCTGATGCTTGATCCTCATTGCCCGGAGGCCCTTGCGGTGGAACAGACGCTCGATGCCTACCGTCAAAATGCCAAGCAGTATTATAACGCCAAAAAACAATATTGGAAGGCCGTATGCCGGATACATCCTGCAGAAGCTGATCATTGGCGGCAGGCCGCCCGGATCAAATTGGACTACGGGGCCGAGCGGCCGTTGAAGGAACTCAAAACCTATTTAAAGCTGGAACCCGCGGACTTGGAGATGCAGGTCACCTATGGGAAGCTGCTGCATGACGACAAGCAGTACTTGTCCGCCCGGCGGCATTTCCGCAAGCTGGACGCCCTGCACCCGGGCAATGTCCATATCCAATCCTGGCTGGATACGATATCCCAATTGAACCGCGCCAAGCTGTACCTCACTCCGCTTCGCAGATGGTTGGTTCGCTGCTTGATCCAGTATCCGTATTGGATTTTGCTGTTTTTGCTTGTCATGCCTTTTTATCTTATCGCGCATTTGTTTTCAAGACGGAAAGCATAGAGGTTTACTAGCTTCCGTGCACGAATTGCAAGAGAGGAGTCGCCGTTTCTTTGGAATATTCTACAGCATTTATTCAAGCCATAAGAGAAGCCTGCTCACCGTATAAGGGAGATAAATGTTATCCCGAAGGGATCCCGGATCATATTCAGACAAGAGTGAGGCAAAAATTCGCCGTGCCGGATGACGAGCCGCTTATCGCTTTTTTCGATTTCACGATTTTCGGACACGGCAAAGACGGCATCGCCATCGGCGGGAGCGGATTTTATTGTAAAGAAGTATGGACCAAAACGTTCATCCCCTGGACAAAATTCGCAAAGCTGAAAAAGATTGAAATTCAAAACAAAAACCTGGTTCTTGATTCGATTCTCGATCTCGGCGTTGCCTCCTCGCCCATCCCAGGCGGCCAATTGACGGCTTTGGCGGCCCGGCTGCGGGATACGGCGCTTGAGTTCACTTCACAGGAAGCGGCTTCACAGCGTGAGAGAGAGCACGGCGCCGGGCAGGAACAGATGCCGCTGCATGAAGCGCTCCTACGCGTCTTCCAGCCTTATCGCCGGAATAAAGTCTATCTTCATCCGGTACCCGATGACTTGCTGGCCCCCGTCCGTATCAGGTGCAATATTCCGCGGGACGAGACCGTGTTCGTCTTTTTTGATTTTACTATTTTCGGCAAAGGCAAAGGAGGGATCGCGTTCACCGAAGAAGGAATGTACTGGAAGGCCATCACGGTCAACTTCCTGCCCTGGCGGCACTTCACTCCCCCCGCCCGGGAGCCTTCCGATGACACGACGCTGCGTCTGGCCGGGAACGAGATCAATTTGTTCGGCAGTCCGCTCAAGCATGCGGAATGGGTGGACCTGCTCAACGAGATCGGCGAGCTGCCGGAATTGGCTGCCATGAGCCAAGAAGCCGAGACAGCGCCTTCGGCTAGTCCGGAAGTACATACCAACGGTTCCGACTCGCTGCGGCAGGCGATACTTCGTGTCTTGCAAACGTACGGCGGAGAAGCCATTTATAAGAAGACATTGCCGGATAAAATCCATGAGCGCGTCCGGAGACATTTTCCGCTGCCTGCCGATTGGTCCGTCTGGGCGTATTTTGATTTTGCGCTGATCAGCAAGGGAAAAAATGGCGTCGTCTTCACCGATCAAGGGCTTTATTGGAAAGGGCTGGCTGAAGGCTGCGCTTTTATCCCCTGGTATCGGATTCGCCAAGCCGAGCTGGAATACAGGGCGAAGCAGGACGTTATCGTGCTGGATCACGAAGATTCTTACGCCGTCAACGGCAGTCCAATCCGCGGAGCGGAGTGGCTCGATATGCTTGCAAGGATAAAGGCGCTCCCCCAACTATCCGGGCTGGTCGGTCCGATTGCTGCCGTCTACCCAGACGAGACTTCTCCGCTGCTGGATGAGGAGTTCATTGCCGCGGTTTGCCGCGCGCATTCTTTTTTTGACAAATTACATGATTACAATATGGACGACGAGAAGAAAACGCTGTTCCGGGAGCATTTTCGCATCCCCGGCACGGAGCCATTGTTGGCGTTCCGCAAGACAGACTCGGGGAACTCGGGGAGATACGGCTTGACCGTCACGGGACGGGCCGTGTGCATCTGCAACGAGACGCTCTACTGCAAGCGGGCGCGAGTCATCCTGCCTCTGGGCGGGCTGCCTGCGTTGCGCCTAACGGTGCGCGGCAAATCGCTCTATGTTGGCGAGGAAGAAATTTTCCGCCGCGGAGACGCCGTTTCCCTGCTCGCCATGCTTACCGATCTCCAAGTGTATGCCGAATCGCTGAACGCGGCGGACAACCCGGTGCGCTATCCTTATGACGCCTCCTACGCGCCGCGCTGGAATCTTCCGGTGCGGAATTCGGAAGAGGAACGCTGGATTGTGGCGGAAGGCGGGATGCTGCGCGGGGTGTACAGCGGCTCGGAGCTGACATGGGCCGCAGATACGGGACAACTGGATCCGGCGCGCACCCGCTGCTGGAAAAAAGGGCTGGCGGCATGGATTGGTGCGGAAGACGCCGGCTTTGTCCGCTCGCGCGGGACCCATTGATCGAACCTAACCAAGAGCAACCATAAGCAAGGAGATGACGAGAATGGACAGGCTATCTTTTTTGAAGCGGATGGCACGGCAGCATCCGGACGATGCCGAAGCGCTCTATTGGCTGGCGGCGGAATACGCGGCTTGCGGACAATGGGTGGACGCGATCGGGCAATACAGCGCCGCGCTAGCCGTCTGCGCCGACGATGCGCTTCGCGCCGCCTTGCTGGCGGGGCTGACGGAAGCGACCGCCCGGCTTCGGCAAGGCGGCGTTCCTGCGGAGCCATCCGCTGCGGCCGGCAGCGCACGCGCGGAAAGCGGCGAATCTGGCGCCGAGTCCCCGACTGCGGCGGGAAGCCATGCGCTTGAACCCGGAGACGCGGCAAGCCGAACCCCGGAATCCGCAGACACCGGTGAAGAGGAGGACGGGGAATTCGAGGATGAAGACGTCCCGGACGAGGAATGGGATGCCGCGCACGCCGGCCAAGCGGCCGTCTTCGCCCGTTCGGGCATTGGCCTGCAGGTGCTGGATGGCGGAAAATCCGCCGCGTCGCAGCCAGCGGCCGCGTCCCACAAGGTGACGTTCGCCGATGTCGCCGGATTGCAGGAGTTGAAGAAGACGATACAGCTGCGTATTATCAGCCCGTTCCAGAACCAGGGGCTGTTCTCCAAATTCCGCAAAAAGGCGGGCGGAGGCGTGCTGCTGTACGGTCCCCCGGGCTGCGGCAAAACGTTTATGGCCAAAGCGACCGCGGGCGAATGCCGGGCCGCGTTCTTCCCTGTTCACATTGCGGATATTTTGGACAAATACATCGGCGTCAGCGAGCAAAATCTGCGGGATTTGTTCGACAAGGCGCGCGCGCATAAGCCGAGTATTCTGTTCTTCGATGAGATCGATACGGTCGGCTTCAACCGTTCGAAGTCTTCGTCCAGCATGCGCGGCATGATCGATACGTTCCTCGCCGAGATGGAAGGCATCGATACGAGCATGGATCAACTGCTCGTCATCGGCGCGACGAACATGCCTTGGGACGTCGACGATGCCCTCAAGCGCCCCGGCCGCTTCGATCGGCTCGTCTTTGTCGCGCCTCCGGACGAGGAAGCCCGGGAGCATATGTTCCGCTTGAAGCTGGAAGGCCGCTATATCGAGAACATCGACACCGGTCGGCTGGCGAGCCGCACCGAATTTTTCTCCGGGGCGGACATTGAACATTTATGCGAGAGCGCGGCCGAGCGGGTGCTCGGCGAAATTCTCGAATCCGGACGCGAGCGTCCGATTCGGATGGCCGACTTCGAAGCGCTGCTGGAGACCGCGCGCCCGTCGACGCTGGAATGGCTGCGCAAAGCGAAGAACTACGTCAAATATGCCAATCAGACAGGAGCGTACAATGACGTGGAGGATTATTTGCGCACATACGGCCGGCGAATTTGAACCTTCGATAGATAGGGAATGTCTCATCGCCCTGATCATGACCCAGGGCAAGACGGGATGCCAGAGAAGGGAGACCGGGAAAGGCGGCGGGACATTCCGCAGGACGAGGACTGCAACTAGCAGGATATTCGGAGGACGACCAATGGGACTGGCGATGGAAGTTGCTTCTGGCTTGGCCCCTAATCCTGCGTTTGTGCAGGATTTTACGCTCTTTCAGCCCCTCCCTGAATCAATTCCTGCAAAACTCAGGCTGTTGGAAAACCACTGTTTTTTACGAAGGGGTGGGGATGGTCCATTTTCCTCATCCAGACATTGGCTCTCAGCGCGTCTTAAATCGAGTTTTTTACCGGGAGAAGAGATCCATCGCAGGTGAAAAGTCCCATAAACTGCTCAATGCCCTGATTTTACGGGATCCAAGCGACCGCGTCGGATGCTGGGGGCATCATCGCATTATCCGGCCTGCTGGAAGCATTATCGGCCTGCTCGAAGCAT